>ERZ651776.184-NODE-184-length-91663-cov-11.398740_pt1 | contig 91663 bp, 77 predicted proteins | sample MGYA00514761_ERZ651776 | MGnify/ENA metagenome assembly ERZ651776 | reverse complement strand
ACACTCTCAGCACGCTTGGTTGCAATGACCAGCATGCCCGAGCTCGTGGCCCTGTTTAATGGTTCTGGCGGCGCGTCCAGCCTGCTGGTGGGTTGGGCTACCCTGTATTACTTTGAAGGCGATGTCGTGCCGACCTTTACAGCCGCGACCATTGTCTTGGCGATCCTGATTGGCGGCTTGACCTTTACCGGCAGCTTGATCGCCTATGGCAAGCTGAGCGAGCGTATCAATAGCGCGGCATTGGTCTTTTCTGGTCAACGGGTTCTCAACAGCGCTCTTTTACTTGCCATCGTGGCTTGTGCCTATCTTTTCTGTATGGATCCCTCTGCCACCTCGGTTTACCTCTATGCCTTGCTTGGGCTGGCCTTGTTACTCGGCGTAATGGCCGTGATTCCGATTGGCGGCGCCGACATGCCGGTTGTCATTTCTTTATTGAACAGCTATTCCGGTATTGCAGCTTGCGCAGCTGGATTCGCAGTCGGCAATAATATTCTGATCGTTGCTGGCGCATTGGTTGGCGCCTCTGGCATCATCCTAACCAATATCATGTGTAAGGCGATGAACCGTTCCTTAGCCAACGTCCTCTTTAGCGGGTTTGGCGCAGCCAAGACCGCCAAAGCCGTTGAGGGCGAAGTCAAACCGATCTCGGTTGAAGACGCCTACTATATTTTGGAAGCGGCCTCGAATGTCTGCTTCGTACCGGGTTATGGCATGGCAGTTGCCCAAGCACAGCACGTGGTGAAAGAACTCGGCAAGATTCTCGAAGCCAACGGCTGTGAAGTTTCCTACGCGATTCACCCGGTTGCCGGTCGGATGCCGGGGCATATGAACGTGCTATTAGCAGAAGCCGACGTGCCCTATGAACAGTTGGTCGAAATGGATGACATTAACCCGCGCATCGAGAACGTGGATGTTGCAATCGTGATTGGTGCTAATGACGTGGTCAACCCCAGCGCACGCGAGGATCCAGATAGCCCGATTTACGGCATGCCCATCATCAATGTCGACCAGGCGCGGACCGTGTTTGTTCTAAAACGCTCCATGGCCTCAGGATTCTCAGGTGTTGATAACCCGCTCTTCTTCGGCGAGAACACCCGAATGTTGTTTGGCGATGCAAAAGAAAGCATCTCGGGCGTTATCGGCGAATTTGGCTAGCCCGATACTGAGTTTAACGCCGCAGTAGAATCAAAGCGGGGATCTAGCGAGCAGCCAGATCCCCGCTTTTTTTTGGCATCAACGTTATTCCGACAGCACATCAATCGTGATGAGCGCGGCCGCGATCGGATAACCAAAAGCCATCGTGACCGGTGAAAACGTTGCAACCGACGCGATCATTGCTGCCGCATCCACCAAATCTAGCCCCCCTTGCACATCCTTTAGTTCCTCATCCATTAGTGTTCGCATGGTTACTCCTATATTGGTTATCTGTGGAGCCGCGATTTTGACCCTAAACCCTGTATCGAGAGTGCGATGACGCCGCGCTGAACGGTTATCACCAGCGCCGCGCGGCGTAGGTCATTGCCCTGCCCATCCGGCATCATCTCAAAATCGGATTGCCCCCTGCCGCGTGTGTTGCGTGCTACTATTTTGGCTTGAGTCTTTGGAGCCGCCCCTTATGACGTATGATCAAGACCTCGCCAGCGCCTTGCCCGACGCAATTGATCCGGTCGCCCTTGAGACCCTTAGGACTCGGGTACAGCAAGAAATCGAAACAGGCCTTTTGCCTTCCTCGCAATTTGCACTGGCCTATCGAGGCCAACTGATTGCTTTTGAAACCTTCGGTGCGGCCAGCAATCAAGCCCTGTACCCCATTTTTTCCGCGACCAAAGCCATAACCTCCGCTCTATCCTGGTTATCCATGCAAGCGGGCGCCTTGGACTTAGAGGCCCCTGTGGCCAACTGGATTCCCGCTTTTAAAGAAGGCGATAAGTCTCTGGTCACAGTTCAGCATTTACTAACTCACACCGCGGGCTTCCCCAATGCGCCTTTTCGGCCCACCGACTACTTCGATGTTGAGCGGCGCCAAGCACGCTTTCAGCAATGGCGGCTGGAATGGCCGCCCGGTAGCCGCTTTGTATACCATCCAACTTCAAGCCTCTGGGCTTTAGCCGAGATTCTCGAACAAATCTATGGCAGGGCTTTCGCCGAGTTGATTCAAACAGAGATCGCCGAACCCCTCGGCCTACCCGAACTGTTTGTGGGTTGCCCGAGCAGCGAACACCACAAGATCGTCCCAGTTTCACATGTCGGCGCACCCCCCACCGCGCAGGACTACGCCGAGCGAAAAATGCAACCGCCACCCGTTAGCGAAGTCACCGAGGCCGCCATCGATAATTTTAATACCGCCGACGTCAGAGCAGTCCCGACGCCCGGCGGCGGTGGGTTTATGACCGCGGCAACTTTGGCGCTGTTTTATCAAGGACTCTTAGGGTATTCCGGGGACTCGAGCGACTTTACGCAGGTCCCCTGGCAAGCCGAGACGCTGCTCAGTGCGCGCACGATACGAACTCACGGTTTAAAAGATCCCTACTTAGGGTTTGATGTTTTGCGAGGGCTCGGTATTGTGATTGCGGGCGAGAGAGACCAACACCTTCGCGGCTTTGGTCATGGCAGCACAGCGACAAGCTTTGGTCACGGCGGCGCTGGTGGCCAAATTGCGTGGGCAGACCCTGTGTCAGGCCTTAGTTTTGTTTACCTGACGAATGGTCACGACCGGAACCCTTTTCGCCAAGGTCGACGTGGGGTCAGTCTGTCCAGTAAAGCCGTCAACTGCCTCAGAGCCTAAGCCGATACAAGTTGCTTGCTCAATCAGCGGCGATACTGACCTCAACACCACAAAACGCCGCAACTGTGGAAATGCTTTGTTGCGGCAAGCGGCTTGCCAGGCTAAACCCCATTAATCCTCTGGGCGGGTGATCCGTCGCGCTCGAAAACCGCACCTCAGCACCATCGTCCATGATAATCACCGCCAACCCGCCCCGATACGCGACCTGCGTTCCGAGTAAGCCGGCCCAAACCGCGGCGGTCGCGCTCGGGTCATCCACTTCGATCAAACAGCTTCTCAAATCGCCGGTCTTTGCAGCCCGTTGCGCCCGCCAATCCGGGCCAGCCCAAACCCAATCATCCGCGGGCCGCATCTCATCGAAGGAGACAATGGCGCCACCCACATCTTTTGGATGAACATGAAAAGCCGATACCTCGGGCCGCTCGGTTTCCCAGATGATGCGAATACCCGCCGCCTCGACCCGCGCTCTGACCGGCGCTAAGTCGTCGACTTGGAACAAGACCATATAGCCACAATCACCGCCGCGCCGCTCAAGCATCCGCCCAGCCGCCGTTGGAATTGGGTCCTGCGCTAACCGGGGTGATACCACCTCGACAAACGAGTGACCGGTCGCAATCACCGTATTGTGCAACCCAAACTCGCCAACCCCTGGATCGGTATACGCGTGGGTTGCCCCTAACAGCGCTTTCAACGCGGCATCGGCTTGAACAAGGTCCCCTGCCACAACCGCCACTTGTCGTATCAACATTAGGATGCCTCCGAGTAAAGCTCGCATTATAGCGCTTGAACCGTACAATTGGGTCTCTGACGCGAACCTTTAAGAGATCGAAAGCATGAAGAAAAACCCCTTAATTCGTTTATTGAGCCTGCTGACGTTAGGCCTGTTCACAAGCCTTGCACTGTCCGCTGAATCCCCAACGACCAGTGAGAAAATCGCAGCCGCGCTGAAGGACGAACGCCGCTCACCAGCTGAGATCGATCGAGATAAAAACCGCAAGCCGCTCGAGACGCTCGCGTTTTTTCGCCTAAAAGACGATATGACGGTGCTAGAGATCATGCCTGGCGGCGGTTGGTACACAACCATTTTGGGCCCAGTCTTGGCCGAGCGCGGCCGCCTACTGCTGACCATCGGCGCAGAGCGCACCGCTGAGCGCCTGATCGGCCAACCCGGTTTTGAATCCACTGAACTGATTCCGTTTGATCGCTCGAACATTACCCGATCAACCACATCGCGGGCGATGATCATGCCAGCGTTTAGTCTCGGCGTTAAAAAAGTAGATCTTGCGCTAACCTTTCGAAATCTTCATAACCTAACCCCAGAGGCCCGGCAACACATGAACAAAGCGGTTTTCGACACCCTCAAGAAAGGGGGCTTGTATGGCGTGGTGGATCACACCCGACGACATATGCAAGGCGATTCCACTGAAGTTTGGCGCAGGCTTGATCCGGTTTTAGCCATTCAAGAAATTCAAGCCGCTGGCTTTCAATTATTGGATTATTCCGACTTGCACTATCGCCCTGATGACGAATTGCGTTATGAAGTGGGCCGCAAGTCGGTCACCGGTAACACCGACCGGTTTACCCTCTTATTCGTAAAGCCTTAACGGGAACCTAGCAGGGTTCGGGGCGCGTTGTTTCAAAACGCGCGTCCTGCGCCCCGATCGTCTTCAGAAGATGACTCAGGTCTACCCAGGAACAACCCTACAAACATTCCGACAGGCCTTCCTTTAGCCCGGTAACGCAGGCTTTACCAGCAACTTTAGCCCGCTTGATGCGCAAACCGCGAACGCCAATCACGACTCAGAGCGCTTTCACCGAGGTAGCCGCGTCCCGGGTTTCAATGCTGTAGACCCGCTCGGCATTGCGCGAGATCTCGCCCCAAAGACTGACTTTAACGCGCGCTTGATGGGACTCAAAGGCGGCTTGATCTTTGAAGCACTCAAATACCGTAAAGACACAGTCGTCCTCGGCGCTTTGGTTAACCTCAAACGCCAGACAACCGGCCTCCTGGCGCGTGTTTTGGATATGCTGAGCAAGGTGCTGCTGAATGACGCGGCGCTCTGACCGTGACACCTTGATATAACCGGTTAAGACCACAGCCATCGCCTCTCCTCCGACTTGATTTTTGGACTCGCTGATAAATAGGCGCGCGAGGTGACCGAAAATCTTCGCCTTAACCAGCCGCTCAACGCCATCACGCCCAGGCGTCCAGCGCCGCTTTACCGCCGTCACCATGACCCAAATTATCAATTGTGATGACATAACCCAATGATTGCATATCCCAATGATCACGAAGTCAGGTTTTCACCTGCTTAACGGCCTATATCGGCAAAAATGATTTACCTGGCCCATAACCCGCCCACAAAAAAGCCGGGCAATGCCCGGCTTTTTAAGACTAGGTTGTGCTCTGGCTAAGCGCCAGGGTCAAACCCGATGACCGCTTTGACGCCTTAGTACCCCTGAAGCACACCGTAACGATCACGATGAAACGCGCTGTTCCCCAGAGCATGTTCACAAACCCGTGAGCGCTTCATGAAGAAACCAATTTCGTACTCGTCTGTCATCCCGATACCGCCGTGCATCTGGACCCCTTCGCTACTCACCAAATTGTAAGTGTCGTTTAGCCGGGTTTTGGCAAGACTCGCCAGTTCAGCGATCTCGTCACTATCCTCATCCAAAGCCGCCAAGGCCTCTAAAACCACTGACTTAGACAACTCAACCTCGCAAAACATTTGCGCGGCTCGATGCTTCAAACCCTGAAATGACCCGATTGGGACGCCGAACTGCTCTCGAACCTTGAGGTATTCAACGGTTCGCTCAAAACACTCTTGAACGCCACCCAGCATTTCAGCGGCGAGCAGCACTCGCCCAATATCCAACGCTTTATCCAGTACCTCAGCGCCTTTCCCAGCTTCGCCAATCAGCTCGCCTTCTGCACCGTCGAACTGGATATTCGCCGCGTTGCGAGAATCCGCCATAATGGTTCGAGTCGTCGTGACCCCTGCGGCATTCTGGTCGACCAGGACCAGTGTGAGTCCATCTCGATCGCCTGGTTGCCCCGCCGTTCGGGCGACTACGACAATTTTATTGGCAACGTGGCCGTCTAGGACGAACTTCTTACCACCGGTTACCGTGTAGCCGTTTGCTGACTTCTCAGCCGTTGTTGCCGCGCCGTAGGGCTGATGATGCGGCGACTCTTCAAGCGCCAACGCGAGCAGTACCTCGCCACCGGCAACCTGCGGCAATATTGCGCGCTTTTGATCATCCGATCCGCCGTGAAGGATGCAACTGGCGCCCAGACCAAGGGTTGCAACCATTGGCGAGGCTGTAAGCGTTCGGCCGCACTCTTCAAGTACAACCCCCATACCGGTATAACCAAATCCTAAACCGCCAAATTCTTCCGGAATGCAAATACCGGCCCAGCCCAAATCAACCATCTGACGCCAAGTTGCGTCGTCAAATCCAAGCGCGCTTTTCTCATCGCGCAGCCTGCGTAACTGAGTAATCGGCGTATTGTTCGTGCAAAAATCTTTTGCAGCATCTTTGAGCATATTTTGCTCTTCGTTCAGCACGAGTGCCATGGCGTCTCTCCTCTTCCAAACTTGAATTACGGGTCCCGATCAATTGTAGTCATCTTGCTGCAGGTTGCACCTGCTACAAGACGTTATACAGCCCATTGATCGGCCTTCATTACACAGCGAACGTTGCCAGATGTCCAATATTTATCGTGCATTTGAGGCGCCCCAGCGGCTCGGGCCTGAACGCCAACAACAACCCTATCGAGCGCACTACCTGCCTGGCGCCGCGGTTCAACGAGCCGGCAGACCGGCCGCCCACGCTGGTACTGGCCCTTGAGCCTAAGCCGGTTCTAATCCTTTGCAACCCACGACCAAGCTAAACGCCGCCTCAGACCCCGACCCCCTTCATTGCGCTTTGCTTGTCGCATTGCGCCAGCCCGCAACTGGCACCCATCCATCCAAGGATCGCGACTGGATTGCGTGACTTGTGGCCGGGCATGGATGCGCATTAGATCTATCGCAAAGTGCTCCCTTGCGAGACCGAATGACGAGAACCTAATTTTTTTTGGCCCAGACTACAGGCAAACCCAAAGCGATCCGCTATCATTCTAAGGGTTAACAACAGCACTCTGGGAAAGCACCATGCGAATGATTATTTATGGCGCCGGCGCGATCGGTGGCACCTTAGGCAGCCGTCTTCACCAAGCCGGATTCGACGTCCTGCTGATTGCACGGGGCGCCCATGCCGATGCCATTCGCGCCCAAGGATTACGCTACTGCAATCCTGAGTCCGAGATGACGCAACAGATTCCCTGCGTGAATCACCCTGATCGCATCACTTTTCGGCCTGATGACGCCGTTTTGTTAACGGTTAAATCTCAGGATACGCTGCAGGCCTTGACCGATTTAGCCCGCGTCGCGCCAAGCAGCATTCGCCTCTTCTGCGCGCAAAATGGTGTCCACAACGAAGCCCTTGCCCTGCGATTTTTTAACCACGTTTACGGCATGCTGGTGTTGTGCCCAGGCACGCATCTGACGCCCGGTGAGGTCATTAACAGCGCGGCGAATCCCGGCGGCCTCTTCGATACCGGCTGCTATCCCCAAGGTATTGATGATGCCGCGACAGCGATGGCCACCGCCCTCACCCAGGCCGGGTTTAGTGCGACAGCGGACCCCAATGTCATGGCCATCAAATATGCCAAACTGTTGCAGAACCTTGGAAATCCTTTGCAATTGTTATTGTCCGATGTTGACCGAATCAGAGAGATCATGCGGATCCTGACAAAAGAGGCGCTAAGCTGCTTCGCCGCTGCGAACATCGATTGCGTGGACGCGAAGACCTCAAGAGCGCGTTTTGGCGTCGTACAACCTGGGGAGGTCGCCAATGCGCCCAGAGGCGGCAGCTCGACCTGGCAAAGCGTGGTGCGTGGCCAGCAGCAGATTGAAACCCCTTTTTTAAACGGTGAGATCTGTCAACTGGGACGGTTATTTCAGATACCCACCCCAGCAAACCAGTTGCTTTTGACCTTATCTTTAGAGGTTGCGGCAGCGCCTAACGCCTTTCAAACCCGATCATCAGAAGCGCTATTAAAAGCCCTCAGCATGGCATAACCAAAGGCTCATTGGCCGCTCGCTTGGCGGCCCTTAACGGTATTTAAAATTCAGCCAGCCGATGCTGCAACATAAGCTGCGCCGCGCGCAGCGCTTGCAACAAGCCCTCATGATCCGCGCGTCCCTGACCCACGATATCGAAGGCCGTACCATGGTCCACGGAGGTTCTCACAAAGGGGATCCCCATCGTTGCGGTCACACTGGATGAGAAGTTGTGCACCTTAATCGGGATATGCCCCTGATCATGATAAAGCGCCAGCACCGCATCGAATTCCCCAGCAATCGCTCTGTTAAAAATTGAGTCCGCCGGATAAGGTCCTCGAATATCGAGACCAGCCGCTTGCAACGTCTGAATGGCCGGTGCAATTTCATCGAGTTCCTCTCGCCCAAGCATCCCCGCCTCGCCGCCGTGGGGATTAAGCGCGGCAACCCCGATGACGGGTTTTGGATAACCCCATCCGACTAAATGCGCATGGGTTAATTTGAGCTTCTCGATGAGAATCGGCGCGCGCACGTACTCAACCGCCTTAGCTAAAGACAAATGGGTTGAGAGGTGCGCCACTTTTAAACCCTGGGTCATGAGCATTGTTGCCGTGAGCTGGGCCCCCGTCAGTCGCGCCAGAATTTCCTGATGCCCGATATCCGAGAGGAAGCCCGCTTGTTGAACGGCAACTTTATTAATCGGACACGTAACAATGCCATCAATGCGCCCAGCAAGACCATAACCAACCGCTGTCTCAAAATAACAAACCGACGCCGCACCACCCAAAGCCGAGGCCTCACCCCTTTTTAAGCCCTCAAGCGATTGGTCAAACGGATCCAGTAACTCGATGCCATAGCGGGCTTGCGCCGCCTCAGGTTGATCGATCAAATGAATTGGCAGGTCAAGGCCGGCTTCCTCCAGGGCCTGTTCTATGGGCGACAAAGAACCAACAACGAAGAGGTTGACGCTTTGATCGACCGGCAACGCGGCGAACGCCTTGACCAAAACCTCCGGGCCAATTCCGGCCGGATCGCCCAGGGTCACCGCCAATCTTGGCACGGTCATGCTTGGTCCAGAATATGGGCCGCCACAAGCTCAGGGGCTTGCATGGGTAGAAAATGCGTTAGCTCAGGCAGATGATAGTCTCGCCCATTCGGCAAAAAATCCGCGAGCCCGGGCCAAGTTGGCGACGAACTAAAGTCCATTTCTTGACGACTGTGATCCCGTTCTTGCGCGCGAAGCACTCGTACAGGCCGTGTGATCACGCCAATTTCCGCAAGGATATCGCGCCCGGTACTGCCCATGTAAATCTCGGCCTCCACCTTCGGCGGACAGGCAAGAATCAAACCCGGCCCATCTGGATTTGGCAAGAGTCCATATTCGCAGTAATCCTGCAGCACCTCGGCTTGCCAGACCCCGTAGGATCCTCTGCCTTGAAAGTTATCGACCATCGCTTGCACGGATTCGAATTGATTTTTCCGCCGAGCAACCGGATGCTGTCCCGCGTCATCGAGCCAATCCGCATGAACCGATGTATTGGCTGCATAGATCTCGGGGGACATAATCACCGGGTCCACCAAAACCAGTCTTTCAAAGGCGGCTTGATGATTCGCCGCCGCCACAGCAACCGCATGCCCACCCATGGAGTGTCCGACCCCAACGACTTGCTGATCGCCTAAGGACTGCACGAATGCGGTGACGTCTCGCCCGAAAGACTGCCAATTAAAAGGGCCCAAATTCTCACTCCGGCCATGCCCGCGCATTTCAAGGGACAAAATGTGCTCACCAGGCAAATATCTAACGACTTGATCCCAACACCTGCCGTGAAACCCCGTGGCATGCACGAGTAGAATGCTGGCTCGATTAACCTTGGGCTCACCCCATTCAAACCAACAAAGCTCAACGCCATTGAATTGACCTGAGTGAACCTTTGGTTGTGTGATTGTTGTCATGACCTACTGCTCTCTTTTGCTTAGTGCTTGGTGCTTAGTGCTTAGTGCTTAATGCTTAGTGCTTGATTATGACGACTGGGTGCTGGGTTCTACCGATTGTTCGCTTTGCCCATTGTCCTTTGTACAGGGTCCTTTGCAAATAGCCCTTTGCAAATTGGCGCTTGCACCCACGACCGCGGTCATGAAGGGCTTTGTGCGATCGCAGCGGTACTCGGTTTCTGCTAATTCCGGTCTCATTACGGTCGGTATCTACCGTCTGCCGTTTGCGTCAGCAGTCGTGTCCTAATGTGATCGCTTTTAAACCTGGCGCCCTAATCAAGACGCATCGGGTCACTTTAAAGCCCGCGCCCTTCGCCGCCCAAGATCCTAGCCCAAGCCCTTATTCGGCGCCCAGTAACCCAACGCTCGGATCACTCGAAACATGAGCAAAACACCGGCCATACAGGCCGCCGCGACCCATAAGGCGAATTCCCCGCCCATACTGACTGACAAGGCGCCGAGTAGCACCGCGCCAAGGGGCATGCCGCCCATATTCGCCAAAGAAAAAATCGCCAGTACCCGGGATCGATAGGCTTCCGGCGCGGCCTGCTGAATGAGCGTTCGACTCATGCTCATCGCCACAGCGCCACACATTCCCCACAGGGCCAATGCGCCCAGAAAGTATTCGAATTGGTTGACCATTGACGCAAGGATCAAGCACAGCCCACCGCCCAGCAAAGCAAGCTGGAAGCCCATTAACGGGTTACTTAAGCCGCCAATCTTCACTAATAGTCCGGTCACCAAAATCGTGCCGCCTACAAACGCGACAAAACACTGCGCGATTTCCGCCGCACCGGCGCCGTAGACTTCTCGCGCCACAACTGGCACCAACACCATATAAGCGCCGCCATATAAAAGGCTCATGCAAAACACGAGAAAAATAACCGGCCGCATTAAATTCGATGTAAACACCAGACGCAACCCTTCGAGGATCGCACGCCCCGCGCCGGATGGCGCGGATGAAACGGCCGTCTCACCCGCAAGCCGAGACATCGGCATCAGCTTAAACGCGAAAAACATGCCTGCGGCCATCACAATAGCCTGAGTGATGAGTAATGAGACGGCCCCGACCGACTCAGCAGCCCCGCCCATCAAGAATCCAATGACCTGACCGCCAAAGGTTAAACCCATTGCGATGGTCACACCCTTCTGCAGATCATCACTCGCAATCTGGTTCAGCATCCCGTCCCGCGCCGGTTGCGCGAAGGCGGTCACACACCCCATTGCCAGGGCATAGATCACAATCATTTGAAAACTCAGCGCTTGACTGTGAATGACGTAAGCCAGCATCAGCGCGGGTAATGCGGCAAGCCCATGACACACCCACAGAATTTTTGCCCGATCAAACCGATCTGCCAATAGACCGCCCGCTAAAATAAGGACGATTGCCGGTAACTGCAGCGCAAATTGCGCAAGCCCTAGCCGGGCCCCGGTCTCTTGCATCTCCACCACAATCAGCCAGGGCAGCAAGACGGTTTGAATCCCGAGTGGTGCAACAAAGCACATTAAGCAGAGCATGTACCAAAGGTAGGATCTTGAACTATTCAACGCTGGGACATCCTTCAGCCACAGCGCTAAAGACGCGCAGGTCAACGGCCCCTGGCCCGGTTAGAACCTCGCCAAAGCAGCTATAAATTGTCATTTTGGGCATGGTCTAAACTTTAAAGAGAGCATCATCAATATCTCTAAAGGCCTTGAATTCTATAGCATTCCTGGAAGGATCTAATAGAAACATGGTGCGCTGCTCACCGGCTTCACCTTGGAAGCGCGTCTGGGGTTCAATGACGAATGTCACCCCGCTCGCAACAAGTCGGGCCCTTAACGACTCAAATGCTTCCAGGGTCAAGACTACGCCGAAGTGTGGTACCGGGACCTCCTCACCATCCACCGGATTTGACGCCGCCGCGCCTTTCACCGTCGGCACTTCATGACACACCAGTTGATGGCCAAAGAGATTAAAGTCGATCCAATGATCACTTCGACGGCCAAGCGAGCACCCTAAAACATCTCGGTAAAAGACCTCTGCAGCACCCAGGTCGCTGACCCCAATGGCCAAATGAAACGGCGTCAACATAGCACTTTATCCCGTCAAACTTCGATAGACTTTAGACAGCTCATTCGGCAATTGGCTGACATCTTGGATGACCATATACTGACGATCCGGGCACATTAGCCGAAGATAGTCATGTCCAGACGGATCTACTGTTAAACAAAAAGATTGAACGCCCTGTTGCTTGGCTTCTGTGAGCGCCTTCATCGTATCATGGATGCCATATTGACGATCGTTGCGATCTTGACCGTAATCATGATCCTGAGGGTAGCCATCACTGATAATAATCAAGGCTTTAATTCGAGCTTCGGTTTGGCACAACTGCCTGGCCGCATGCCGAATCGCCGGACCCATCCGCGTACTCCGGCAAGCTTTTAACCCGCCGATCTTGGCTTTAACCGTTGCGTCGAGGGAATCGGTAAAGCGCTTACACACGGTATATTCGACCTGGTCACGACCGTAGCCACTGAATCCAGACACCGCGTAATGATCGCCCAACGCCTCTAGGGCTTGTGTCATTTGAATGACCGCATGCTTTTCAAGGTCGATGATCTTTTCGCCCTCTGGTGGCGCGGGCAACGGCTCATCCGACCAGTCAAAGTCATGGTAGACCTCAGGGGGCGGCGTGGGCGCGTTCGGGTCGGGCAAGCGATCATCGGTTGAGGCACTCAAATCAATCAAGAACAGGGCCGCAACATCCCGTCCCTGCCGGTGCCGCTCAACATAAATGTGTTCAGACGGCGTTTGACCTGCCCGGCGGTCAATCACCGCCTCTATGGCCTTTTCTAAATCCATCTCTTCACCATCGCGAACGCCGCGCACTTTCACCAGCAATTCCGGTTTGAGTCGACTGAGTTGGCGGCGAACCTGCTTCTGAAGCGCCGCATGATGTTGCACCGAGTCTTGATAATAAGCGCCATCTTCATCGGAATCATGAATCTCCATTAAACGGCACCACCGCCTGCGATAATCTTGAATGTGGTAATCCCACTCATCATAGTAAAAACTTTTAGGTCGAACTGCGGCCATGGGCGCGGGCACCCTGGGCGGACCATTGGGCTTGCCCCCCAACGTCGGCTCTGCCTCGCCCTGCGCGTCCGGCGCTTCGTCAAGATCGGTCATCAGCATCGCCTGGTCAGCCTCCACGTCACCGACGTTTAAGGTTTCCAACATCAAGTCTTCTGGGCTGACTTTCATCGACAGTCCGCCGAGGTCTTCATCCAGCGCGAGGCTTTCGTCGAGCTCGAGTTCGAGCAGCGGCAGATTCAACCCACCCCCCGAAAGGCTCAATCCGCGCCGATGATCAACCTGGGCCATTGCGAGCTGATCTGCCGCGGTTAGTGGCTCAACCAGCGGATAAATCATCGCTAAGCTCGATAAAGTATCCTCGGGGGTGGCGCCTTTATGCTGAAGGCGCCCAATGAATTGCGTTAACTGCTGAAATATAGGCTCTTGCGCGTCGACCTCAAGAACTTCTGCGCCGTCAAGGCTCTGCAGCAAGATCCACTGAAACGCACTTGGCGCCAAGGCCAGGTTTTCGGCGTTCATAATCGCCCTGCAGGCATGCTGCTTTAGGCGCTGAATTTGCCGATTCGTGCCTGGGAGACGGCGGGCCCACTGCCAATCAATTCTTGCGCCTTCAAGGACATTAAACAGCGCGCGGGCGCGTGGGAGGTCCTCATAGTGTAACAAGGCCTCCTCGATGGTCTTGAGATGGCGGAGCGTATGAAAAGTTTGATAGCCCAACTGATGCAGCAACGCGACTTTGTAAAACTCAAAATTAGCCTGAACGGTCTCAAACTTGGCATAGGTTTTCGGCAGAACAATCTCTAAACCGGTGAATCCTAGGTCCTCGATCTGTGGCCCCTCTATGTCTGCTGGCGTCACCAGCGTCAAAGGTCGGCCCGCAAGCGCTTCGCCATACAGGTTGAGGATCCGCATTTGGTCTTCGAGTCGCACCAAGCCCATCAATGCCGAGAGCTGATCCGTCGACTCGGCCGATTCCAATTTAAAATAGGCCCGACTGCGTTGCTGACTGCCCTGGCAGTGAACCAAACCATGGGTCAACCAAGCCCCACAAACAGCCGGTTGATCCAGCGGTAAGCGCTCGGCCACGCTCAACAATAAGGCTGCAAGCCAAGCCTCATCGACCCGAGCCAATAACTGGCTGAGTGCCGGTGATATCAGCAGGTCCAGTGGACACGCCAGCATGGCATCAAAAAAGGGTTTGAGGCCTTGTTGCTTGCGCGCCAGCTGAAGACAGATCGGCCACCAATCATTGAGAACGCTCATCGGCAACCGTTGATTCAAATCCACCTCTGAGGCGAGGAAATCGAGGCCGCTCTGAAGGCAATGATTTTGCAGGGCATGCAGCTTTGAATCGTTAATCTCTGACGGCCCGCGGTCCAAGAAGCGCACCAGCTCGGCCCGGCCCACATCAACCATTTGCTCTGCAAGGGCAATCCAGGCCGAAAACTCAAAGGGCTCTGCCGCGGCGAACCGCGCTTCACCAACCCGCAAAACGTCAGCCAGCAGATGCGAGGCAAACTCAAACCGCGCCTGAACCCGCAGGCCAAGCCCTTCAAGCAACCGTAATTGCACATCACCTTCTGACTGCAGGGCCGCAATACGGACAAGCCGCCAATAGATTACGGCCGGTTCGAAATTAATCCGGGACAGTCTCAAGGCCGCTTGGCCTCGGTTCAACCATTGCGTGAGACCTTGCTGCGCGATCATGGTTTCAGACAATGCCAGAAACCCAGCCGCCGCCTCAAAACCATGCCACCCCGAATCCGCCAGTGCGAGGACCATCTGATCAAAGCGACCCTGGTCTTCCGCATTAAGGGTAAGGCGCTGCCTGACGGCTAAGAACTCAGCCGCGGTGGGCTCGTGCTGTTTAGCCAGCACAGCGTAGACATTATCTGACGCGCTGGTCATTTTATCCGGTCATCGTTTCAGCGAAAATGGCCTGCACAACGGCCTGCATCGCCGATTGTACATCCGTATCATCAGATACCGCTCGGCAGATCGCCACATCGCACGCTCTGGCGGGCGCGACACCCGCCACCATCATTTGCCCTGCATAAATCAACAGCCGGGTACTCACACCTTCGTCAAAACCGTGTTCTCGTAGGTGCCGTATTTTTGAGCCCAACGTGGCTAACTGACCCGCGATCTCCCGATCGACTCCGCTCTCGTGCGCAATAATCTCAGTTTCAGCAGCAACGCTCGGATAATCGAAATCAATGGCGATAAAGCGCTGACGAGTACTGGTTTTCAAATCTTTTAATACGTTTTGATAACCCGGGTTATAGGAAATCACCAACAGAAAATTGGGATGGGCATCCAAAATCAACCCCCGTTTTTCAATCGGTAAAATACGTCGATGATCGGTCAGCGAATGAATCAAAACGGTGGAATCTTTTCTGGCCTCGACAATCTCATCCAAATAACAGATCGAGCCCTCTTGGACCGACCGGGTTAACGGCCCGTCTTGCCAAACAGTTTCATCCCCTTGCAATAAAAACCGCCCCACGAGGTCTGTCGCCGACAGATCCTCATGACAGGCAATGGTTTGGAGCGGATATTCGATGCTGCGCAATTCCGCTGACGCCTGCGCGCCGCGAAACAGTTGATAGGCCATATACTCCACAAAGCGCGTTTTGCCACAGCCCGTCGGCCCCTTCAGTAGCACCGGTAAGCGTTGCGCGTAAGCCGCTTTGAACAGCGCCACCTCGTCCCCGACGGGCAGATAAAAAGGCTCTTGATCAAGGGTTGCTGAGGGCGTTGTTGGGTTATTCATGATCCATTCCTTGCCACTGTGGGGGACGCTTTTCCATAAAGGCCGCAACCCCCTCCTTAAAGTCAGGCGTGCGACTCATTCGCGCTAATTGCTGCTCGCTGTAATGAACCGACGTCGCCACATCCCGATGCAAATCTCGATAAATCTGGTGTTTGGTCACACGCAGAGCGTCCGGGGCATTTTGCGCAATCAACTGCTCGGCGTAGGCCTGTACCGAATCGATTAGCGCATCGGCCTCAAAGAGGCCGTTGATAAGCCCCAGCGACAACGCTTCTTCACTACTAAATCGACGGGAACTCAACAATAATTCATTCGCTCGAGTTAGACCGATCATCCGAGGTAGCAACCAGGATAAGCCATATTCAGCCGGAAAATTCAGCTTGCCATGAGCGGTTGTGAACACCGCCCCGGGCACCGCAAATCTTAGATCTGCAAACATTGCTAGGGCCAATCCAACGCCAGCCGCTGCACCATTAAGGGCGGCAATCACGGGCTTGGTCAAGCCAAAATGATAGGCAAACGGGGCGTCAAACTCAGGCATCACACCATAGCCCGGTCGAGCGAGTGGATCCGGCGTACCCGGGTCATAACCGCCCTTGTCAGAATGACCTTTTAGCGCTTCGGCATCACCACCCACGCAAAAACTGCGCTGCGCACCGGTGACAATGACTGCTCGGACCAACGGATCTGATTCAAGCGCCGCGAGCGCCCAGCGATACTCGGTATGCATTCGACCGGTCCAGGCATTATGACGATGCGGCCGATTTAGTGTAATCCGACCCACGCCCGCCTGACGCGTCATTTGAATAACCTTAAGTTCCATTGAAAAACGGCTCTGCTGCTCGGGTTAACGCCCCATCATACCCATTAAAAAAATGATCTGCGCCCTCAATCAGTTGAACTGATGATGGGTCAAAACGGGCTCCCAAGGTATGCGGCTGAGCAAAGGTATCAAGTGACCCGACAATAACCTGGCCGCTCAACACAGCTTGCTCAGACAGGCTTTGCGAGCCCAAAGCCAGGACAGGCGCGATCAACAGGGTCTCAAGGTTTTGCCGGGTACTGGCATACTCCAAAACCGTAATCGCACCAAAAGAATACCCCAGCAATTTTGGCGTTACCCCCTCTGAGGCCTCGATATGATTGATCACCGCTGCAAGATCCTTCGCGGCCGTAGCAGCGGATTCAGTGTGCCCAACTGACGCGCCAACACCCGCTACATTAAATGCAAGGGTCGACAAGCCCAGTTGAACCGCCTGATCCGAGAGCGTTTCAAGCACTCGGTCATTTAGATTACCGCCATAGGCAGGGTGCGGGTGACACATCACGATGAAACCGCGCCCAGTCTCGACCACCCGGTTCATTTTGGCCTCTAGCATGCCCTGGGGGCCTGGAATTTGTAACATCGTTCTAATGGCTTGGCGCATCGCTCTTTTCTCCTGCTGGTCTCAACAGCTCATCCCGGGTCGTATCTTGTTTATGTTGCGTTTTGCCTTATATCCAACACCCCACCTCGGAGCGGCGCCCTTTTGACCACCCGAGCGGCCGGATGAATGCGCCGTGAACCTGGGCGCATCAAAACTGGCTGAAGCCCTACCGGGTTCAGCTCATGAAGCCCTACCGGGTTCAGCTCATGAAGCCCTACCGGGTTCAGCTCATGAAGCCCTACCGGGTTCATGATAGGCTACCCTTTCCTAGATCGGGAGCTATCCCTTGCGCTTACTCTTTATTGGCCTTCCGCTGCTCGAGCTTCTAGGTCTCATGATCTTGACCGACCGTATTGGATTGCCGGCAACCTTCCTTGAGATCCTATTAAGCTGCGCACTCGGTATATTTTTGATCCGGCGCTCTGGTCGATCTATCCGAGACCTGATGCAACGCTTTCAAAAGGCGCCACCCAATTCCCTCTGGTCCATTATTCGACCGCTGCAAGGCATACTCGGCGGCATACTCATGTGCTTGCCGGGCCTTCTGTCTGACCTAATTGGCTTGTACCTGGCGATCAGCGCCGGCAGTAAAGATGATGCTGGGCCCGGAGGCCCTGGTCGCGGTTCGCCCGGCCCAGATCCGCAATCGCCCAACATTATCGAAGGGGAGTTCGTTCAAGAAGACCTCGAACGATTGAACTGACGATTGTTTTTTTGTGCCGCCTGACGCGTCAAACACCTGCCCCCTGTCTGATCAATGCCCGAACCCCGCTGTTTTATGCCCTAAGCCTTGCGCAACTGGCCCTGTTACAAGCCCAGAACTTGCTGCGCGATGATATTACGTTGCACTTCGCTTGCCCCACCGGCGATGGTGTAGCCGCGATGATGAAACAGGGCGCTGCCAATCATATCGACCGTTTCGTGATAAATGGGCAAATTCGGCGTCTGTCTGGACTCGGCATCCAGCGGCAGACCATACAGCCCCGCAATTTCGAACAGTAACTGGTCTTGTACTTGAACCAGTTGGCTGCCCTGAAGCTTCAACATCGAAGGCTCCGCACCGACCTTGCCGCCACCATCAAAGGTTGACAGCAACCGCAGCGCAGTGGCTTCAAGCGCCGTTAATCGAATTTCAATTTGGGCCGCCTTGGCCGCCAGCGCGGGGTCTTCTAAACCAATATCTTTTAGCAGCCTTCGAACCCGAGCAAGGATCCGCTTATTCTCAGCGACCCGCGACACCATCAATCGTTCGTCACCTAGCAGGGTTTTCGCGACCGTCCAGCCCTGGTTCTCAGCCCCCAATCGATTCGATCGGGGCACCATGACATCATCAAAAAACACCTGATTCCAAAGCCGTTTTCCGTTGAAGGCATAAAGCGGTTCTACCCGAATGCCGGCTGACGCCATTGGGATCAATAAAAACGAAATGCCCAGCTGCTTCTTAGCCGTTACATCCGTTCTCACCAAGACAAAAATGTGATCCGCGCGTTCAGCCCCGGAGGTCCAAATTTTGGCGCCATTGACGCGGTATTCGTCTCCCACAATCTCAGCGCGGGTCGTTAAACTGGCCAGGTCAGAGCCGGCACCCGGTTCAGAATAGCCCTGACACCAACTGATTTCGGCATTTAGGATCAACGGTAGGTAATGGGCTTTTTGTTCTGCCGAGCCATATTGAATGATCGCGGGCCCAACCATATTAAAGCCAAAGCCTTGGGTTTCTGGCGCGTTATGACCACGCATTAAGACCTCAAATTGATGGCGACGTCGCATCGACCAACCGGTCCCGCCATACTCAACCGGCCAATTTGGGGCGGCCCAGCCTGCGGCGGCGAGCTTCCGAGTCCAATCTGCTTGTGTCGCTTTGTCGATGGACATTGAATTCGCCACCCGATGCTGGACGGCGGGGTCTAGGTGCTCGGCGATAAAGGCCGCGACCGTCTGTTCAAATTCAATGTCCGCCGCCGTTGGTGATAACCGCATCTTGGCTCCCTTGTTTGCGTCAACTTTCCCCCTGGCGGACCATTAACCCACCACTGTCGAGCGCTGCCTAATGCTACCTGCCGTTTTCAGCAAGCAGCAGCGCTGCCCGTCCCCACCTTTATATCTTAACTCGAGCGACAGTTGTACCATCACAACCGCCTCAACGGCCTTCACATCTAAATCACGCCGAACTCACGCCATCATCAGCGATGCAAGAAGACCGAGGTGGCCCTGCGCGCCCTTTCACTGCTCAGCGCAATTGAGCTAGTATCAATGACTCAAGCCGCCGAAAACCGCACGAGACCTGAAACCCGCGTTATGACCATCATGATGACCCTGCGCCGCCTCGCGCCGTATCTGCGACAACACGCCTGGGCCTTCTGGGGCGGCATGCTTGGACTGCTCGCCGCGAGACTCTTTGAAGCGGCCATCCCTTATTTCCTGAAACAAGGCATCGATGCCCTAGCGGACGCATCTCGCAATGACCATAGCAACGAGGTGCTCACGAACCTCATCGGCCCGATCGCCTTGTCGATAGCCCTTTGTGTGGTCGCGCAAATCATTGTCACCATCATCAGTCGTATTTTGATCAGGCGAATCGGCGTCTACGTAGCCTTCGATCTTCGCAACCGTTTATATGCGCATTTACAGCGCCAAGGGCCCAATTTTTATGGTGATTTCCCCGTCGGCGACCTCATGGCGCGTGCGATTAACGACATCACCCGCGTTCGAGAGTTGGTTGCGGGCACTTCCCGAACCACCATGGTCCTGGTCTTCACCGCCATCGTTGGCCTGCTTTTCATGCTGAGCTTGTCTTGGCAGCTCACCCTCGCCGTGATTATTCCAGCGCCCCTGATTACCTATTTCGCCCACCGCTACGCTCAGCGCATCTTCATTCGCTCACAACGAACCCAGGAAGGCTTCGCTGAGCTTTCAACGTTCGTGCAACAAAATCTCAACGGCATTCGTACGGTGCAAGCCATGGCACAAGAACGTCGAGAGATCGAACGATTTGCCGTAACGAACCAAACCTTCGCCGATGACAACATTGCCCTGTTTCGAGACAGCTCAGCCATCGGCGCCATCATGCCGGTCATCGCCGGCTGCTCCACCTTGATCATTCTTGGCTATGGCAGTTTTTTATATCAGGCTGGCGAAATTTCCATCGGGACCTTTACCGCCTTTTTCTCTTACTTAGCGCTGCTTCTTTGGCCCATCCGGGAAGCCGGCACCATTGTGACCCAGTGGCAGCGCGGCGCGTCAGGCACGGCCCGCGTCTTTGAGATCCTAGACTTCGAGCCTGAAATCCCAGACCAAGGCAGCCCTAATCATCCCGAGCTTACCGGCAGCATTCACGTTAAAAACCTGAGCTATCGCTATCTAAACAAAAATAAAGATGCGCTAACGCAGCTTTCTTTCCGCGTTGAGGCAGGCCAGACCCTCGCGATTGTTGGCCGGGTTGGATCGGGCAAATCGACCTTGCTCAGGCTTTTGGTGAGGCTGCTTGAGCCAACAACAGGCTCAATCCTGCTCGATCAAAGGCCAATCCAAGACTATCCGCTGTCCTATTTAAGAGAGAAGGTTTGCCTGGTGCTACAGGATCCTTTTTTATTCGCTGATAGCCTAGGCGACAACATTGCGTACGACAATCCAGAGCGCAGCCTTGGTGAAATACTCGACTCAGCCAGTGTCGCTGCACTCTCCAGCACGATCGATGCCTTCCCGGAAGGCCTCAACACGATACTCGGCGAACGCGGGATTACCCTTTCTGGCGGCCAAAAGCAGCGTGCTGCATTGGCCCGCGGCATCATTCGCATGAGCCCGCTCCTTGTCCTGGATGATTGTTTTTCAGCGGTTGACACTGAAACCGAGGAACATATTTTATCGGGCCTTAAAAATCTTCGGCAAGGCCTTACGACCTTGATCGTGTCCAATCGCGTTTCAACCGCGCGCAATGCTGACCAAATCTTGGTGTTAGATGAAGGTCGGTTGATCGAGATGGGTGACCATCAAACACTCCTCGCCAAGGGTGGGTTTTATTACGATTTGGAGCAAAAGCAACGTCTGAAAGGACCTGACCTTGAACAGTAATCAGAACGCGCCCCGCCTTCGCGATCACGCGGTGTTCGATGCAGAACTGCCGGGCAAAAGCATGAGTGCGCGAGACTTCAAACGCATCTTGGGCTGGACGCGACCGCATCGGAAAACAGCTTTAATATCGTTAGCCCTTGTGGTCACGGCCTCTTTTCTTGCTGTTTTATTGCCTGTCATCATTACCCGTGTCGTGATCGATGGCTTGCTCATTCAGCAACCCAGGCTGAGCGCGCCGGACCTAGGCTTGTCCCAGCTGACTCAGATCATCGCGCAGGGTCTGCAGTTGTCCACGTTGACCGCGGCGTGCTTGCTCTATGGCGGGCTATTGATACTCTGCCAAATCGCCTACCACTGGCACCGAACCACACTCGCAACAACCGTCATGTATGCGCTGCGAGATCTTCGGCTTGATCTGTTTAGCCATCTAGAGCGGCGTCCCAGTACGTTTTACGACAAGGTCGCGGTGGGTCGGGTTATGACGCGAATCACGAATGATGTCCAAGCACTGTTTGATATGTTGATGGGACTTGGCCTATTGGTCGGCGAGTTTGTGCCCTTTTTCATTGCCCTGGCCTTGATGCTGTCGATTGATCTCGAACTCACCCTCTACCTTTTAATTGCGCTACCGGTGTTCGCCTTGCTGACCTATGTCTTTAGGATGGCAACCCGGCAGATCTATCGACAAATCCGAAACAGCCTGTCGCAATTGAATCAAAACCTTCAGGAGAACCTGTCTGGTATTCAAGTCGTGCAATTAAGTAATCGTGAAGCGCTCAATCTCTCGCTCTATAAATCCATCAACAAACGTAATCAACAACAAGAAATTACCGCGATCAAACTGGAGACCGGTTACGGCGCCTTCATGCAGAACATGGTCAATATGGCCCTCGCCGCGATTCTCTGGATTGGCGGCGGCGATGTCATCCAAGAAACAATCTCACTTGGCAGCTTGATTCTGTTCACGCAGTTTATCGATATGTTTATCCGGCCGATCCGCGTTCTGGGGGAGCAATACAATGTCATCTTTCGAGCTATGGCCAGTGCTGAGCGGATCTTTCAGGCGCTGGATTGGGATGAGCAAATCCGAGAACCTAAGGTCGCGACGGCACTCCCCGACCGGCTCAGCGGCGGCATTCGATTTGAAGCTCTAACCTTTGGCTATGAACCCAATCAACCCATCTTAAAAAACCTCAACCTCGTTATCGCACCCGGCGAAAAAATTGCCATCGTTGGCCCAACCGGTTCAGGCAAAAGCACCTTAATTCGGCTGCTTACTCGGAGCTATGATTTCCCCGACCAAAGTATTTTCCTTGATAACATCGACCTCAATCACATCCGATCATCAGACGTTCGGCGCCGGGTCGGTGTTGTGCTGCAAGACTTCCATATCTTTGCCGGATCTGTGCTCGACAACATTCAATTGGGCAATCCAAACATCACTCGAGAAGACGCCATCAAGGCAGCCCGTTGGGTACAGGCACATGACTTCATCCAAGGTTTACCGGAGGGTTACGATACGACGCTTCATGAGCGCGGACAGAATTTGTCTCAAGGCCAGCGTCAACTGCTGTCTTTCGCAAGGGTGCTCGCGAGCGACCCAGAAATATTAGTGTTGGATGAGGCCACTGCCAGCATCGATACTGAAACCGAGCAAAAAATTCAAACCGCGTTGAAACACTTGACGAAGGGGCGGACGGCTATTTTGATTGCCCACCGATTACAAACCATTCAAGAAGCCGATCGAATTGTTGTTCTGAAACAGGGAGAAATCCGGGAAGTCGGCACCCATGCAGAGCTGATGCGATTGCAGGGATTATATTACACGTTGACACAACTGCAGTTTCAGGATGTCTCACGATCGCCGTGACGCAGGGGCAGGATAAAGACCGGGGATGGAATCGATAAACGCTGCACACTTTGCAAATCCGGTAGACCTTGCGCATCCCGCCTGATCACGCGCACCACGTCATCATCCTTAGCCGCGATCACCAACGTCTCATGAGACAGCCAAAAATGCCGTGGATGGGCACCCAAATCGGTCCAAGCCCGAGGCGGTAACAGCCTGTCCTCTAAAAGGGGAATCTGAACCAGGGCGTCTTGCCCACGATGACTGACCCAGAGCGCGGACGCCTGCGGGTCGAAATGAATCTCCGCCGCTTCACTGAACCCGCCTGCCGTATCGGGCAGGCAACACAAGGAAGACAGAATAGTGGGTTGACCGCTCAGTGGGTTCGCCAAGACAAAAACCGTATTACTCAGTTCGGCAATCACATACAACCGCTCTGATGATGCGACCAAATGTCGGGGTCCTGATCCAGCTGGCAAGGTCCAACACTGGCGCAAGGTGACTTGCAGAGACCGATTTGGGGCGAGGTCATACAAGAGCACCTCATCGGTACCCAAGTCGCAAACCGCAAACTGATGGTCCTTCAGAAAGGTCGCTGAATGGACATGTGCCGCCGCTTGCCGCGGATGCCGCCCACGGCCCAGCGCCTGCGCCGCCGCGTGCCGCGCATCATGACGCACGATGACCTGATTGGGTTCGAAAGAACCATCCGGTGCGATGCCTTGCACCGCAATCGAGCCGCTCGAGTAATGACTGATCAGCAGCGTTCGCCCATTCGGCGACAGACTCAAATGGCACGGATCCAAACCGCCTGACGCAATAATCTGCCACAAGCCATAATGGCCTTCGTCGTCTTGCCGCAGAATAGCCACCTGCCCGCCCGGCGCCTCACCGATCTCACTCACCGCATAGACAAGTGGCAGCACCGGATGCTCGATCAAGTAGGAGGCGTTCCGCAGCCAAATCGTTGCCTGCGCCAAAACCTCAAATCGGTCATCCTGGCCATTGTCAATAACATAGATGCCGGCTGAGTCCGTTTGATCGGTATAAGTTCCAATTAAAAATCTCATCCGGGGGAGTATAACAGCCTGCGCTTTAAGCAATTGACTCGCCTGCGCGGGCTGTTCATGCTGCGTCGAACTGACTCGGAGATGATCATGCTGGATCACGTCACAAGACCCCTCGTAGACCCCCTGCTGAACAAAATGGCGGCGACGCTGCACCGAAGCAAGGTGCGCGCTGATCAGGTCACCTTCGTTGCGTTCATTGCAGGGCTACTCGCCATGATCCTGATTGCGCTGGGCCAGCCCCTGCTCGGACTTGCGCTATTTGCGCTCAATCGCACCCTGGATGGCCTGGACGGCGCACTCGCCCGCTGCGGCCGCCCGACGATGGCAGGCGGCTACCTCGATATCGTTTTCGATTTCATTATTTACGCTGGAGTCGTGTTTAGCTTTGCCCTGTTCGATCAAAGCTTTGCACTGGTCGCGGCGTTCGTAATCTTTAGCTTCATCGGCACCGGTAGCAGCTTTCTGGCGATGGCCATTTTTGCTGATCGCGTGCAGCTTGCACCCGTTAAGCCACAACCGAAGTCCTTTTATTTTCTAGGCGGGCTGACCGAAGGCACCGAAACCGTGCTCTTCATTGCCGCCATTTGCCTCATGCCAGGCTTTTTTAACCTTTTCGGTGTTATTTTTGGATTGATGTGCTGCCTCACCACATATACCCGCATTCATCAGAGCTATCACACGCTGAAAGCTGCCGAGGCGCAATGAACCAGCCTGACACCATCACCCGGCGGCTCTATCAAATGGCCGGGCCCATTATTTTGGCCAATTTGGCGACACCGTTACTTGGGATGGTCGACACCGCCGTCATTGGCCAGCTCGGTGAGCCCCAACTCCTTGGCGCCTTAGCGTTAGGCGCGATGATATTTAATCTCGTTTTTTGGGGCTTTGGCTTTCTTAGGATGGGCACAACCGCGCTGGTGGCGCAAGCCAAAGGACGCGCCGACCCTGCGGCTATCCGTGATCACCTCAGCCGTAGCCTACTGCTCGCAGTCGTTTTAGGGGTGGTTTTGTGCCTCCTGCAGCAACCCATTGCCAGCCTCATCTTCTCAATGACCGGTGCGAGTTCCGGCGTAGAAGGTGCTGCAGCTACCTATTATCAAATTCGAATCTGGGGTGCGCCACTGCACCTAATGCTGCTCGCCATGATGGGGTACCTGCTGGGGCAACAGGCATCACGCTATGTCCTGGTCCTACAGTTAATTCTCAATATCACCAATATCATCTTGGATCTTGTTTTTGTGGTCCTGCTCGAATGGTCTGTCGAGGGCGTCGCCGTTGCAACTTTGATTGCTGAAGCTGTGACGCTCATCGCCGGGTTTTGGATTCTTGGGCGCCATTTCAAATTCTTTAAAGGGCCTTTCAATCCCGCTCAAATCTTTGCGTTGGAGGCCGTCACAGCGCTTTTCCGGGTAAACCGAGACATTATGATTCGCACGCTGTGCTTAATTTTTGCCTTTGCCTGGTTCACAGACCAAGGGGCTCGACTCGGGGACTTGTCCCTCGCCGCCAATCTGATTTTGATGCAGTTTGTGACCTTCTCAGCTTTTTTTATCGATGGGTTCGCAATTGCAAGCGAGTCCATCATGGGGGAAGCACACGGCAAGCGCGATCGCCGCGCGGCAGACGACATCATTCGAGCCGCGTTCATCAACGGCGGCTTGTTAGCCTTTGCGCTCAGCATTGGATTCCTTTTTCTGTCACCCTGGATGATGTGGCTGTTGACGAATAGTCCTGAGGTGATCGACGAGGCGACGCGGTTCAGTCTTTGGATGGTGGCGACACCCCTTATCTCTTTTGCCGCTTATATTTATGACGGGCTCTTTATCGGAGCGACCAAGACCTCGGAAATGCGAACTGCCATGATGGTGTCACTGTTGGTGTACTTAGCGGCTTGGTGGCTCACCCAATCCCTTGAGAATCATGGCCTTTGGCTCGCACTCATGATTTACTATGTGGCGCGAGCGGTGAGCCTTGGATATTACCAACGCCGGCTCTTCGATTTTAAAGATCACGATATAAAAACAACGGAGAAATTACGATGAAAATTTCAACCTTGATGAGTTACGCCCATGGGTTTGGTGGCGCAAGCCAAGAAATTGTTGAGCTTGAAAAAGCGGGGTTGGATGTCGTTTGGGTTCCAGAAGCCTATTCTTTCGATGCTGTGAGCGCGATGGGTTACCTTGCAGCCAAGACCGAGCGCATTACGATCGCGAGTGGCATTTTAAATATCTACAGCCGCACACCATCGCTCCTCGCGATGACGGCCGCCGGTCTCGATGAACTCTCAAACGGTCGATTCATGCTCGGCCTAGGCGCATCGGGCCCCCAGGTTGTTGAGGGTTTTCATGGCGTGCCCTATGACGCGCCTGTGACTCGAATTCGAGAAATTGTTGAAATTTGTCGTAATGTTTGGCTGCGAGAAGACAAATTGAATTATGCGGGCAAGAAGTACCAGATCCCGCTACCAAAGGATCAGGGCACAGGCCTTGGTATTCCCCTAAAAATCATCAACCACCCGTATCGCGAGGAAATCCCCATTGCTTTAGCAACCCTCGGTGAAAAGAGTGTTGAGATGACCGCCGAGATGGCCGATGCCTGGCTACCGGCCTTCTTTATGGCCGAAGGCGCCGACGCGGTCTGGGGCGATGCCCTGCGCGCTGGCCAGAAAAAACGAGACCCAGGCCGCCCACCACTCGACATCTATGCGGGCGGCGCCGTCGCGATTGGCGACAACCTTGAGTCCTACCGCGACATGTCACGATCTGGGATTGCGCTGTATGTCGGCGGAATGGGCGCGAAGGACAAAAATTTTTACAACCAAGTCTTTCGAAAATACGGCTACGAAGCGGAAGCCGAAGCCATCCAAGAGCTGTACCTCTCTGGTCGTAAATCAGAAGCTGAAGCCGCAATACCCCAATCCTACCTGGATGCAACGTCGCTCGTTGGCTCGCCCGGTTTTGTCAAGGACAGATTGGTCGCGCTCAAGGAACACGGCGTGACCTCGCTGAACGTGTCTTTTCTGGGCACGACCAGTCAGGAACGCATAAACCATTGCGATGCGCTCAAGAATCTGATTGAGTCGATTTAACATCCGAGAGCAACGCCTGGGTAGCCGAAGCCGGCCTGGGCGTTGCGCGGAGCACCAAAAATGGCGCTACCTCCAGAGCAACAGCTCACCCTTATTGCTGATTTTGCAGCAGAAATACTCAACCAGAATGACCTTGACGACATTCTCTGGTTGATTATTGATCGCATCATCAAAGCGCTTGATTTAGAAGATTGCATCATTTATCTGCTGCCGATTGGCAGCGATCACCTCATTCAACGCGCCGCATTCGGGCCCAAAAATCCAATTGGTCGAGAGATCAGCAATCCCATTGCGATTCCTTTAGGAAAAGGAATCGTTGGTACCGCTGCACTTCTTAAAAAAGTACTTGTCGTAGAGGATGCAACGCAAGACGCTCGGTACCTGGTTGATGATCAACCTCGATGTTCTGAAATTTCTGTCCCGATTATGTTTGAAGACCGCGTGCTTGGCATCATCGACTCCGAGCATCCCGACCCATCCTACTTCAAGGACTGGCACGTTCAGTTCTTATCAACCGTTGCCAATATGACAGCCGTACGGCTTTCAGAAATCTTGCGGCAAGAAAAAGTGACCGAGGCCCAAACCGCCCTGCAGTCCGTCAGTCTGGCAAACCAAGCAAAGAGCCCTACCTTTTCAAGTGATCAGGATGCACAGGATACCAGCCGCCAGGCGTTTGTAAGTCGACTCAGCCATGAGGTTAAAACCCCCCTTAATGCCATCCTTGGCATGAGTGATCTGTTGCTCGAGGAAAACGCCGCACAAGAAATGATTGAACCTCTGACCATCATTCAACAAGCGGCCTATGGCCTGAACGTGACCCTAACGAACCTTTTGATTTCGCTCTCGCCGCAGGTTGCCCTAGAAACAATCGCCGATGACACCTATGCGCTAATGCCTTACTTGCAAGCGATCATTGATGAAACGACTGCAACGCAGCCTGGACAAATTCTCATTGAGGCTCAGGAAGTCCCAGCCAAAATCACTTTCCGAGGCGAGGTCGTTCAAGAGATTCTAGGCATTTTACTGTCTAATGCTCTGATTCACGGCGGTCAAAACGCGGCCACACTGCGCGTTGCTTTAACCCACTGGCAGGATGATTTTGGCTTGTGTTTTCGAGTCGTCGATACCGGTCCAGGCATCCCGCCCGCACTCAGAGAAAAGATTTTTGAGCTGTTTTATCAGGGCGGCGATTTTTCAGCATCGCCTGGCAAGGGCATGGGTTTAGCCATCGCCAAAGCCCTCAGCGAGCGCTTGAACGGGCGCCTTGCGCTCATTGAGAACGATCGAAGCACCTGTTTCGAGCTGATCGTCCCAGCCCGCCTGATCGCCCGATAGCGCGGACGTTATCAAACAAACTCCCGGTGAAACCCGCGCTAGCGGCCTAAACGCGCTTGCTCGCTATAGCACCCCTTGCAGCATCGTCTCATTTTAAGACACCCGAATGATCTAATGAAGACCCTTGCGCGTACCTTTGGCTTAACTTAAAAGGATTCCGTAATGCTGCGTCTACTCGCTTTGGCTGCTCACTTCAGCCCCCTCAATCCTGGGCCTTATGACCCCGCGGTCGTTGAATTGATCAACGCCTACTTCCAGCCCGAGCCGCCAAAAATGCGCGCCAGCGTGGCAGTCGCGCCCAGTAGTACGCCGGCCGATGCAATCAGTTTAAAGGCCGCCTAGTCCTGAATCTGCGTCTGATGCGTGCAGCAGGCGTCACGGCCGCTCGCGCGTGAAGCCCTAGGCGTTGTGAGCACAACACGGGCTTCTCAGCCGAGTCCGGAGGCGAGCTTTTTTCAAAGGCGACATCTGACATCGCCCACACCCTGACCCCGCGGTCGAAAGGCGGCGCGACCTCATTGCCTGCATGCGCCACAAAAATAGTTCGACTGTCGTTGATACTGCAGCGCAAGCCGCTTAACGGGCCCATTAGACCGCGCCTTACTTGCAACCGTTATCATTCCCAGCTATAAAGCTCGCTCACGAGGCAGCCCAATTGACCACAGCTCCGACAACAGATTCTCGCCGAGCGATGTATCGCGCTTTGTTGCTACCGGTTTACCTTCCCTCCTTTTTAATGTCAGTGTGCCAAGGTGCAGCCCTGCTTTTAATTCCCTTGTATGCCCTCGACCTCGGCGGCAGCCCGGCCGTCGCCGCAATCATCTTTGCTTGCCGAGGTTTGGGTAATATGTTGGCGGATGTCCCAGCCGGTTTAGCCGCAGAAAAATTTGGGGATGCGCGGGTTATGCAAGCGGGCGTTGCCCTCATGATTTTGGCTGCGACCGGTTGCGCCTTCGCCAGCGATCTACTCCAACTGGGCCTGTTCTCTCTGATTATTGGGCTCTCCATGGCGACTTGGCTGCTCGCACGTCTGACGCTGATCAGTGATCTGGTCGCGGTCAATTTTCGAGGACAGGCCCTGTCAACCATGGCAGGGCTACAGCGCTTTGGAAACTTCATAGGCCCTCTTTCAACCGGCTATATCGTGTACGAATTTGGCTATACCACCGCTTTTATGCTGATTGCGGCACTGGCCGGCGCAACCTTTTGTTTACTGATGACCCGCGTGATGCCTGGCGAGAGGGTCGCCGCACGATCACAACCGGCGCCCATCTCAACAATTAGGCCGCAATCCCAAGACAACTCTAAAAACGCGGCGGCGCATCCTATCTGGCAGCTACTGCGCGTGCATCACCGGATCCTGTTGACCGGCGGCACGGTAGTGTTTCTCCTCACCCTGATCCGCGCAGCGAGAACCCTTTTATTACCCCTTTGGGGCACCAGCCTTGGACTAAACGCAGCAGAGATTGGCGCGATTGTGGGCTTGGCTGCTGGACTGGATATGCTAATGTTTCCAGTTGCCGGTCTCATAATGGATCAACTTGGCCGGCGGCCGGCCGGCATGAGTTGTTTGGGCCTCCTGAGCTTTGGCTTACTGCTTTTGTCTTGCACAACCACACCCTTAACCTTTACCCTCGCTGCCTGTGTTGCCGGTCTGGGTAATGGACTCGGCTCAGGCATCAACATGACGCTAGGAACAGACTTTGCGCCGGTTCAGCAACGGGGTCATTTTCTAGGTGTTTGGCGATTAATCGGAGACGCGGGCGCCTTCGCGGGTCCGACGCTCATCAGCCTCATCACCGCAGGCGTTGGCCTGAGTATGAGCATCCTTTGTGCATCAGCATTTGGGTTTTTCGGTTTGGTGATTATGGCTCGATTTGTACCCGAGACGCTTAAAAAGCAGACTTCCAGCGGCGCGACAAAGGACCCCTGTGATCAAACCTCTTAACATTTACTTTATCGCAACCGGCAGCTGGTACCTCTCCTATGGTATGCAAAGCGTTGTTTTCGCTTGGCTGGTCACCATCATTTTAAACGAAACCCCGGATAAGGTTGGCCTAGCCCAGATGGCTTATTTATTACCTGGCACGATCTTCATCCTGATCGGCGGGAGTATTGCAGATCAGTTTGGCGGGCGTAAAATCGCCCTCATTGCCCAGTGCGCGGCCGCCAGCATGGCAGCGGGCCTCGCGGTCTCGATGGCGTTGACCAGCTTTACCTACGATAAATTTCTCGTTTTCGCAGTTTGCATGGGTTGTTCCCAAGCTATTTTAACCCCGGCAAGAGATGGGCTGCTGCCCTTGGTCGCCGATGGGCAAATTCAACGGCGTGTGGTTCAGGCCAGCATGATCCAGTTCGGGATTCAAATGATTGGCTTTGTCCTTGCGTCCATGGCGGATACGGTCGGCGCGGTGATGATGCTGGCAGTGCAGAGCATCGTCTTATCCGTTGGTGCAGTCGCCTACTTTTATCTGGAAGTGCCTTTGGTTAAAAGCGCTCGGACCCAAGCCCGAATGCTCAACCAATTACGGGCATCCATTATTGAGGGCTTCCGTAGCGTCATAGCCTCGCCTGGCATGCGGATGGTGGTCTTGCAAAACTGCGCAATGGGGATCTTCTTCATGGGCTCCTACATTGTGACCGTCCCCCTGCTGATCAGAGAGGTTTATAACGGGTCCTCGACTGAGCTCTCACTGATCAATGCCGCCAACTCCCTAGGCTTATTTTTGACCATTGTGGTGCTGCTCCGGGTTGGTGATATCAAACGCCAGGGACGGGCTCTACTGATCGCCCAAGGTTTTGGCGCACTGGTGCTATCGCTTGCCGCCATTCAAATCAGCTTTATCACGCTCATGGGGATTTTATTTGTCTGGGGCATGTGCGGCGGCATGGCGATGACCATGGCCCGAACCATCATGCAGGAGCAGTCCGATGAGCATCAGCGTGGCCGCATGATGGGTTTTTATGCCTTTTCTTTTATGGGGTCCGGCCCGATCGGCGCCTTATTATCTGGGTATCTTGTTGCGTGGTTTGGTCCGAGCACAAGTTTGGCGATCGCATCTCTATGCATGTTCGTTGTCGTCGTGCTCGTCGGCACCCAATCGAACCTTTGGCACCTCAGCCATAAAGCCAAGGCCTAACCATCATGCCATCAAACCTTTCCGTTGCGTTATGACCCCGCGCACCGCTGACCATCAAGACCTCAAGACAGACCTTAATCGATTGATCGCGTTTCTGTCTGCGTCGGACCGAGTCGTTTGTCTAACGGGCGCTGGCTGCAGCCTCGCCTCCGGCATCCCGACTTACCGACGCGAAAACGGGGATTGGCAAGGCCGTAACCCCATCACCCATCAAGACTTTCTTGACACCTTTGAAACCCGTCAACGCTACTGGGCTAGGAGTTTTATGGGCTGGCCTTTAATGAGTACCGCGCGGCCCAACCCAGCACATCGTGCGCTCAAAGAGCTTGTCGCACTTGGAAAAATAGAGACGTTGATCACGCAAAATGTCGACTCGTTGCACGAGCAGGCTGGATTAACCGCCGTAGAGCATTTACATGGTGACTTGAGACAGGTGACTTGCTTGGTCTGCGGTGCATCAGAGCCTCGAACCCAATTACAAGTCAGGCTCGCCAAACTCAATACCCATCTGGACCTTGACGGTGAAATCCAGCCAGACGGCGACGCGGAGATACCCCTCGAGGTGATCCAGCAGTTTAAGATTGCCCATTGCTTGCTGTGCGGCGGAACGCTCAAACCGAACGTGGTCTTTTTCGGTGGTAAGGTTGATCCCACTCTTGTTCAAAGCATCTATCACGCAATCGAGCAAGCCGATGCTTTGTGGGTGATCGGCAGTTCACTCAAGCTGTTTTCAGGCTATCGTTTTTGTCGTCACGCAGTTGCGTTCGGCAAGCCCATTGCCTTACTCAATCCTGGTTGGACGCGCGCCGACCCAATCGCCGACCTGAAAATAATTCAGCCCGCCGAAATCATCCTGCCGAAGCTTCTAAGTCGGCTCACCAATTCGGCGCAATAATTCAGCCAAGGGCGTAAGCGTTAGATTCAGTTGTGCGGCTGTTTCGGATTCAATTTGATCATCATGATCCAATAACTCGAGCATTGCTCGGGTAACCGGCGGCGACCCCATAACGACTTCGAAAAACCCCGCTATCAAGTAGCCAAGCCCAACCGGTAGTGAAATAACCCATGGCGGACGATCTCCGTTGGCCTGGGCGCAAAGATGGATTAACGCGCGTCGACTCACCGACTCAGGACCCCCAAGCTCTAATATGCCCGGGACCGGATGCATGAGTAGTATCCCCAGCGCTTTGATCACATCTCCTGCGTAAATCGGTTGCTCTAGACTCTCCGCTCTAAACGTCAGCGCGAACCGTTTGCGGGCATTGCCAAGCAACGCCCGGCTCGCATAATCGCCTTCGCCCAAAACCATTGGGACTCGAAGCACTGTACTGCCGGGCAGCCCTTGCAGCTGAATCGATTCGGCCTTCGCGCGGGATGCAAAACAGGCATTTTGTGAACCCAGATCTGATCCGCAGATGCCCAATGTCAGAATCCGCGGAACCCCGGCGCGCTGACAGGTGGCCACCAAAGCCGCGGCGGTTTCTTCGTGGGCTTTTTGGTAAGGATTTGACTTGGTCGCCTTGATGATCCCCGTAAGATTGATCAAGACTTCAGCGCCGTCGGCCAGACGCGACATCTGCTGCACATCGCCATAAGCCACAATGGCGACTTGGCAAGGCAGTGCAAACAACACCTCCGCCGCCGCCGGCGACCGGACCAACGCGATGAGATCATGTTCCGAGCCAAAGCGTTCAATAAATCGTCGCCCTAAATGGCCGTTGGCACCGGCGATTAAAATCTTCATCGCGAGCTCACCCGATACAGCCAGTAATGCTCAGGCGCTTTGCCCACTGGACGCGCTCGCCCGAGCTGATCCCAACGAGCAGCCCAACTGAGGGCCATTTCCTCAGGATCCGTTATGCGCTCTAAGATCACCGGATACACCAAGGACGCAATCTTTACCCGGGCCAGCTTTGTTTGCGCAACGTAGTGAGACCAAACTTTGCCCTGGCAATTCATACAGCCGATATACAACTGACCATCAAGGTGCCAGCAGTTCACGGTGACCGAATGGGGGTATTGCGGACGGGTTTCAAGCTGGCACTGCCCCGCTTTTTCAACGAACCGCCAGGAAGCGATCGGTCCATCAACCAAGCCGCCAACGAGGCGCGCGCCAGGTAAGCGGTCAAACGGGCCGATGCCCATGAGCAGTGCGGCAACAATCATTAGGCCAATGCTGCGCCAAATTCGAGATAGGCCCGTCATCGGCCAGGGGTGCTTTGTCGGTTCATCATTTCTGTTAAAGTCTCATTTTTACAGCGACCAAGGGCAGGTTTATCATAAGCGGTTTAGTCCAATTACCCAATGTCATCAGCGCCAGTCGATTTGTCCTCAGCGCCTTAATGATCTTGGCCTTCTATCAAGAACTTTGGCTGGTCTCTGGCGCGCTGTTCTTGCTCGCCATCGTAAGCGACCTTTTAGACGGCGCGCTCGCCCGGCGGCGAGATCAAGTCACCAAGATTGGTGGATTGATTGATCATGCGGCCGATGCAACCTTTGTTACGGTGACGATCACCTGCATGGCACTACAGCAAGATCGCTCGCTGCTGCTCTCCATTTTAATCATCCTCGCCTTCGCCCAGTATGTTTTCGATTCCCAAGCCCACCGCGGCCAACGCTTGATCGCCAGTCGCCTGGGACGCTATAACGGCATTGGTTACTTTCTGCTTGCTGGCGCCTTGCTGCTTGAGGAGATCTTGACGCCCCCGCCACCTTGGGACATGGCCTTAATGCTCTTCTATTGGGGGCTGATCATAACGACCGTGTTATCGATCCTCGATCGAGGATTTGCGCAACGTCAATCCTGAACGCCAGCCACCACAGACGTCGCTTCATCAAACAATTGTCGATTCGCCAGAGGTAAAAATACGAGGCCAATCAACGCATTGAAACTAACGAAAAATGTATGCATGACCAATGAAAAAATACCCACCTCCGGAAAGTCTGGGAACAAGACCGTCCAGAGCACTAGGGCCCCAGCGTGGAACGGCAGCGGTAAGGCCGCCGCAATAAAGATCACCGGCAGAAACGCGAGCATCTGACCAAACGCAACGGGCACCGAAAACAGGTTGAGCGACAGGGTGTACACCAAGACAGCCAGCAACAAATTGGGCGCCTTGAAAAGGAGTATCAGACCGTAATCAAGCGCTCGAGCCTGACGAAAAGCCGAGAACAAACTATTGTCTCTAAACCGCCAACCCGCAAACCAATCGCTGCGAAAGAGCATCAGATGCACCGGGAAGTAACTCGCCGCCACAATGAACACGGTGATCAATATCTGATGCAGGGCGACCTGACTGGAGGCCGCCACGACCAAATCATAATACAGCCAGACCCCGACGGCAGAAAAAATCAGCAATTGGTAAATCTCCACCATGCCCAGCAAGACCATGCTCGAGATCGCTTGCCAACCCGGGATCTCATGACGCCTGAGTAAATACAGACTCATAGCGCCCTTGCCGATCTGTTCATTGATCAACGACAAGATATAAGCACTCGCTCGAATTGGCAGCATATCTCGATATCGAACAGCACGGGAATTAAACCACCGCACGACGCGCCATGTGGCGTGGGTATCCACTAAAAAGAAAAAGATGGAATACGGCATCATGACGCACAACCACAGCACCCAATCAGCGGCGGCAAAAAAATCACCGATAAAGGTTAGCAGCGTCTTGTCTTCGCGCGCAGCAGCGGCATTCGTGCGCGCATAAACCAGATAGAAACACCCTGCCGTGAGACTCCAAAGTAACGCCTTTCCCGCAAGGCGCCGAATACCCGATTTAGGTTGTTGGTCAGATTTTTGATCCATGGTTGATTCACTATCCTTGATTTAGGGTCACGGATTGCTGCACCCAACGCGTCCGCGCACGGCAGTGACAACAATCATTTCAACAAGCAGTAATGCGTTACAGATCACTCAGGAGACGGGATCTAATGTTTCAGCCTCAGCCAGGGGATAGCTCGGAACGACGCAATTGCGACCCGCGTCCTTTGCTTTATAGAGGTTATCATCGGCCAGTCGCAATAGATCCTCTGAGGTGGTGTTGCGGTCTTTGCCATCCCACCAAAAGTAACCAATACTGACGGTTAACTTGGCTCGAATCCCAGCATGGTTAAAGACGTGGTTCTGGACATCTTTACAAATCCGTTGCGCCAATTCTTGTACGGCGGTCTCTGTTTCTTCGCGCACCAAAAAAACAAACTCTTCTCCACCGTATCGAGCAAGCAGATCATACCCTCGGATTTTAGTGGTTAACAGCATCGCAAGTTCTTTGAGGACGAAATCACCGTAGGCATGACCAAATCGGTCGTTGACCAATTTAAAATGGTCGATATCCATAAAGAGTAGTGCAAGCGAGGATTGCTTACGAAAGCTGTACTCATGCTCTTTCACCAACGCATCCGCAAAAAAACGCACGTTATACAGCTCTGTTAACCCATCACGAATCGCGAGTTGCCTTAGGGCGGCATGATAGCGCTCGTCTTCCTCATCGAAGTATCGAAATTTAAAACTCACGCTTCCGAGTTCCAGGCGGTCGCCATCCTCAAGCAACGTTAGATCCGTCAGCAGGGCGCCATTTTGAATAATAAGATTGTCGCGTCGAGAATTGATGCGCCAAGCGCCCGAATCATCTAACTGGAGTTCAGCGTGATGTCGATCAACACCGCGCATGGGCAGAAACAGACCGGCATCTTCATCACTACCAATGATCATCTTTGGGGCCGTTAACCGACATACCGTGCCCAATCCTTCCTCACTCGTAATAATCAAGCACGGAAACGCTTCTTTGACTGCAGATTTCAACAAAAATACTTCCTTGTCACTCAGCGCGAATACCATTTATAGCACGATCAACCACCATCCCAAAACCGCCCAGCAAGTCCCCGGCAACCTTGGGATCGGGTTTGATGAATACTATTATTTACCAAACCGACGTTCTCGCTGTTGATAAATGCGAATCGCACGCCAAAAATCAATCATTCGGAAAGCGGGCCAATAGACTTCAGTAAAGTAAAGTTCCGAGTAGGCACTCTGCCAGAGCAAAAAGCCCGATAGTCGCTCCTCACCAGACGTTCTGATAATCAGATCGGGGTCTGGCACGCCCACCGTATATAGATAATCGGAAAAACGCTGCTCGCTGATGTCCTCTATACTCAGGTCACCAGATTGCACCTCACCCGCAATCCGCTTTACTGCATCAATGATCTCAGCGCGTCCGCCGTAGCTTAACGCAATATTGAGTAAAAATTGATCATGATCCGCAGTCAGGGTTTCAACCAGATCAATCTGATCATTCATTGCCTGACTTAAATCCTCCCGCCGCCCGATAACCTTCACCTTGACGCGATCTGCCTTAATCTCAGGGTCGTTTTCAAAGTGTTTCAACTTCGCCATGATTAAGTTCATCAAGTAGTCTACTTCACCTTCAGGTCGGTTGAAGTTTTCGGTAGAGAAACCGTAAAGGGTGACAACCTTAATATCCAAACGCCGGCACCATCGCAGAAACTCCTCAACCCGCTTGGACCCCTCTTCGTGCCCCAGATTTTGTGCAAGACCTCGTCCCCGCGCGAAGCGCCGGTTGCCATCCAATATCAAACCGATATGGTTGGGACTTGGGCCCGTTTTAACTTGTGACCAAAGGAAGCGTTCGTAAAGCCGATACAACCAATTACTCACTGACGCTCCTTATTCACCATGGTTTGCCCCCAGGCATCTTGAAAGACCAACTTTTCGATAGGCCTGCGAGTAATGGGGCCATGACCTTTCAAAACCGGGTATCCGATTGGAATATGCGCGCACGTACCCCAGTCGTCAGGGATCGCGAGCAGGTCCTTAATCGCCGCTTCTTGATAACATAAAAGCGTTGTTAAGACGCAGCCTAGGCCCTCGGCTCGACAAGCAAGCATCAGGTTTTGCACAGCTGTATAAACCGACCCCCCGCCAACGACCGATGGGCGGTCCAAATCTGAATCTGTGATCGCCATTAGGGCGGGATTAAAACAAAAGACGACCATCACCGGCACCTGACCCAAGTGCGCAGCCAGATAATCGCCTGCGCGCAGCATCTTCTGTCGCGCGAGGGGGAGTGCTGAGCCTTGGTCGCGCATCTCCTGGGTATAGGTTGCCCACTCTTGCGCGTAAAGGCCTTGCAAAACGCTGAGCTTCTGCCTGTCTTGAACCGTGATCATGCGAAACGGTTGAACATTGCCGCCCGTTGGCGCCCAACTTGCGGCCGTTAAAACGCGCGCTAACACCGCATCCGAAATTGGATCCGCCTTTAACCGTCGAACCGCTCGCTGAGAACCCATTGCCTCATAAAGATCCATCATCAACTCCTGGGACCAGTGCGACCCACGAATAATCCGCGGTGATCTCCCTTGCCTCCTGACCCCGCACTTTCTATCATAAGTCAGCGTTTAATCCCAGCTTAAGAAAGCGTTGCGCCCGCCGATAACCGGCGATTGAGTCGATACGGGAACACATCCAACACCGTTTGGGCTCGAAGTTGGTTTTGGACGGATTGCCAATACACCGCGGTGAACAGCTCCCCATGTTTTTCTGCGAAGCTCGACAGCAGTGGCCCTTTGGCCAGCAGAAAATGTTCAAACTCTTCTGGAAACACATCAAACTCGCCAACCTCAAACCAAGGTTCCTGCCCCATGGACGCATTCTCATGGTTGTTGATCGGTAGCGCGCGAAACTGCACATCGGTGAGATAACAAATTTCGTCATAATCATAAAAGATGACGCGTCCATGACGGGTCACGCCAAAATTTTTCGGCAGCATATCACCGGGGAAGATGTTCGCCGCAGCCAATTGTTTAATCGCCAAGCCATAGTCGTCAATAACGAGATCGCGTTCAAAATCACTGCAGGTCTTTAAGTACAGATTTAAGGGCGTCATCAAGCGCTCGACATAAACATGATGCAACACCAAGTCGTCACCGATTAAGGATACCGAGTGACTGGCCTCAGTCAGCAACGTTTGCAAGACATCCTCATCAAATCGAGATGCCGGCAGGCGCAACTCTAAAAATTCATGGGTATCCGCCATGCGGCCAACCCGGTCGTGGGTTTTAACCAGGTGATAAGCCTGCTTCACAGCGGCGGGCGTGACCTTCTTGGACGGTGGAAACCGGTCTCTGATGACTTTAAAGACGATTTGGTGCGACGCCAAAGTGAACACGAGCATCACGAGTCCCTCGATGCCTTCAGCCTTTACGAACAGGTCCTTTGATTGCCCAAGATGTTGCGAAAGTTCGGCGTAAAACGTGGTTTTGCCATGTTTGTAGTAGCCTAAACTGCTGTAAAGTTCAGAAGGTTTTTTCGCTGGCATGAGGCCATTCAAAAATTGTACAACGGCTGACGGCCGGTTCACATTCACCATGAAATAGGCTCGCGTAAAGCTGAATATTCGCGATAAATCTTTTTCATTCCAAAGCACGGAATCGACCGAGACACCGAGCCCCGCTTCATTGTTGAGCGCAAAAGCCAGCGGCAGCAGCCGATTATCAAGGCAAAGGCGACCGATCAGATAAGCGCCCTTGTTACGATAAAAAACACTGCGGAGCATTACCGCGCTTATCGATTTCACGGATTTCAGCGCTTGAATGTTTTCCGTCATGAGCGCCGTTATCGTCTTAATGTCATCTTCAAGACGCGCAAACGGAATATCGAACGGGAAACTCAATAGAATCATTTCAACGAGACTCGAAAGATCCTGAGCCGGATCAAACTGGAACGTTTCAAAGGGCTCTAAGGGCGCCTGCTCGATCATCGCCTGCCGAACAAAGGCCTGTTCATGACTTAAATGCTGCCGGCCGACCAGCTTGCGAAAGATCGTGTTGTAACCCGTTTGTGCCAGTTCTCGGTCGGGCAAGCCTTGGGTTAATACGTCAAAATATCGGCGCGTTGTTGCCCAGTCTTCAAGCGAAAACGCGCTGACTAAAGGTGATATGCGCTGCAGGCAGCCAGCTCTAAACTGACTATACAGTTGAATGCGCGCTCGCGCTGCCGTTTGCGCGCCCAACCAGTCCGAGGCTTCGAATCGCGCTCTTGCGCCGCCAGTAATCGTCTGAAAGTCCTGACGGTAGGCTGAAAAGTCTCGGAGTAATAAGACCGCAACCTGCCAAGGCCGATTATCCCCGCCACTGGCATCGCGTAGAACTTCGGCCTGGCTCGTCGTCATGATGAAGTCACTCACTTTCGTTTGTTGAAACCTGGACCACTTTCCAAAGCGCCCATTCTAACCTGTAGAGATCAAAACGCAGCGCCTTCCGCGCATTTTGACTGCGCTACCAAGGTGCCTGACCATCCCGCCTTACGGCCATACCATTAGCAAGCGTACTTGCGTGAAGGGGTCTAGGCGGCCAACAAATCAACCTCGCCAAGTGGGCAGACCGAGGTCAGTGCGGGCCGCAATAGGTCGCTGTGTCATTTTTAAGGTTGCTGTTGGCCATCTGACTCGGTTATCATTTGGTCCGACCAATATGGTCGAACCAATCTGGTCGAACCAATCTGGTCGAACCAATCTGGCCGAACCAATCTGGTCGAACCAATTTGAACCAAAGGTTTGCAGGATCCGTACAACATAGTGACTTCGCGCAGTCCATTATCGGTCTCAATATGAACGATACAACACATCAAGGGGACGTTACCCCCGCTCGAGCCCAAGAGATTGCAGGGCACTTGCGAGACGAGATCTTGCTCGGCCAATATCGGCAAGGCGAGCGCTTGCCATCTGAACGGGATTTAGCGGCGCGCTTTCAGGTCAATCGAGGGGCCGTTCGCGAAGCCATCAAGATCTTGACTCAGTTGGGGATCGTGAATGTCCAACCGGGCGGCGTTCGCATCCAAGCGATCCATGATGCTAGCCTCGATGTCCTGGGCCCCCTACTAGACTTGGGTGATCAAGGACCCGAAAACCTGACTTCGGACTTGATTTCAGTCTTTGGCGCGCTGCTGGCCCTGTCCGCGAGGCTCGCCCTGCAAACGGCCGATACCACTCAAAAACAGCGTCTCTTGACTATCCTCAACGAATCAACCGCAGACGGCGATCCAAAGGTCCTGAATAATGCCGCCGAGCGGGAGAAGCTGGCACAGTTCGCCAACGCGCTCACGGATATTAATAACAATCTTGTACTGCGCCTTATCGGTAACGGCTTGCGCACGCAAATGGTAGGCCGCTTAGAGCGCCGGCACCCCGCCTCGCCATCGAACGAGGAATTCTTTCGCGCGATGGCCCTTACCATTGAACGCAGCGACGCCAATGCTTTAGCCAAAACCATCATCCAGCGCTTTGATGATATCAAACGCAACATTGACGCCGCTGCAACATCGGCGCCAACCCAATCTAATAGGAATCCCGATCATGCCTAATACTGCCATTAAAGCGATTATTACGATCGCCGTATTGCTCGCAGCCGTTGCCGCCGCGGCGGGGATTATCATGTCCCGACCGATGCCTGAACAACTGACCGTCTCAGAAACAACCAGCGCCATTCGGGCCATGACCGTTGTCAAAGAGTCCCTCAGGTTGAAGATTCGCTCTGAAGGCACTGTAACGCCCAAAACCCAAACAAATGTCATCCCCGAGATTAAAGGTCGCGTAACCTGGATATCACCCAATCTGGTGGTCGGCGGCTACTTCCAAGCAGGCGATCTGCTGGTCACGATTGATGCGGCGGACTACGAGGCGAGAACGGGCCTTGCGCAAGCGCAACTCCTGCGCGCTGAGGCTGAACTAGAGCACAAACGCTTTGAATTGCAGCGATTGCAAACGCTCATAAAGGATAATTTGGTCAGCCAGTCCAACTTAGAGAATGCTGCACGCGCCCATAAAATTGCTAAAGCCAATGTCATTGAATCGAAAATCAATCTAGCCCAAGCAGAACGCGACTTGAGTCGAACGAAAATCACAGCCCCGTTTGAAGGCATGGTCCGCTCTGAATCAATCGATATCGGACAGTTTGTGCAGCAAGGCACGCCAATTGCCTCTATTTATGCAAGTGATGCGGTCGAAGTCCGTCTGCCGATCGTGAACGCGCAGTTGGCTTATCTCGACCCCGCGAACTTGCAGCGCGGTGAACTCGACCCAGCAACCGCGCCGATGATCAGGCTTACGGCCCGTTACGCGGGCACTTCCTTTGTGTGGCGAGGGCAATTGGCCCGAACCGAGGGCGAAATCGATGCTCAAAGCCGCATGATCACAGCTGTTGCTCGGGTTAGACAGGACAACCAATCACCCGATGTCCCCCCGTTGCAGGTCGGCGCCTTCGTCGCCGCTGAGATTGAAGGCCAGTACCTGGACGACATTGTCCGCCTGCCCCGAGCCGCCTTACGGCCCAATAGCCAAGTCTTAATTATCGATGGCGACAATCGGCTGCGATTTCGAGCGGTCAACGTCCTGCGACTTGAAAATGACTTTGTCCTCATCGACAGCGGCCTTGAAAGCGGCGAGGTCGTCAACTTGTCGCCGATACAGACCGTGGTTGATGGCATGCGGGTCTCATTGACCTTTGAGCCGACTGCAGACCGGGGCTAGCCGTTATGGAAAAAAGTATCGCTTGGTTTACCGATAATCCGGTTGCCGCCAACCTGCTGATGTTGATTTTAATTGTGGGCGGTTTTTTTTCACTTAACTCGATGCACAAAGAAGAATTTCCCAGCATTGAGCCGGGCATTATCCAAATCACGATTCCTTATTTGGGCGCCGCGCCCGTTGAAGCAGAAAAAGCGGTCTGTATCCGGGTTGAGGAAGCCATTGAAGGCTTGGACGGCATCGAGCGGATGACCGCTACAGCATCAGAAGGCGTCTGCACGGTCTTTTTAGAAGTCTTTGCCGACGCAGACTTGACCGTTACCCTCAATGAGGTCAAGAGCCGAGTTGATGCCATCAACACCTTCCCCAGCGAAACTGAAAAACCCATCGTCTCCTCCCTGCAGTTCCGCGGTAAAACCATCTCCGTTGTTGTCTCAGGTGAAACGGATGAGGCCACCTTGAAGCTGGTCGCTGAAGGGATGCGCGATGATATCGCAGCGCTTGAGGGCATCTCTCAAGTGAGCGTCAATTACGCCAAACCTTGGGAGATCTCGATCGAGGTCAGTGAACAGGTTCTGAGGCAGTACAGCCTAACCATGACCGATGTTGCCAACGCGATCCGGCGGGCCTCGCTCGACATGCCCGGCGGCTCCATCAAGACCGACGGCGGCGAAGTATTGATCCGCAGCCAAGGCCAAGCTTATAGCGGCACCGATTTCGAGCGCATCGAGATTCTGAGTCGGGCAGACGGCTCAAAGATAACCCTTGCCGACATCGCCATCGTAAAGGATGCCTTTCAGGAAGGTTTTTTGGGTGCCAAATACGACGGTCGACGGGCTGTGACCATCACCGTTTACCGCGTCGGCGATGAAGACACCATCACCTCTGCCGATTCGGTCAAGGCGTATGTCGCACAGAAGTCCGCAGAGGTGCCGGAAGGTCTGAACCTTGATGTTTGGATCGATGAGTCCATCCCCCTCAATCGCCGAATTGATGCGCTCACCAAAAATGCCTATGCGGGCCTTGTTTTAGTGTTGCTCATACTGACCTTATTTCTTCGATTCAAAGTTGCCCTCTGGGTCGCTGCAGGCATCCCCATTGCCGTCCTTGGCGCGATTTGGATGTTTCCCGTTGCGGGATTAAATATTTCCTCCTTAACGGTGCTGGCCTTTATCTTGGTGCTTGGCATTGTGGTTGATGATGCCATCGTGGTCGGTGAGCGCATCTTCTCCTTTGAAAGTAAAACTGACACCAAGCGCGAGGCCGCCATTCTTGGCGCAAATGAAGTGGTGACACCGGTCGTCTTTGGTGTTTTGACCACCATGGCCGCTTTTTTACCGATCCTCATTTTAGACGGTCGTATGGGCGCTTTTTTTTCAACGATTGGCTGGGTCGTCGTGATTTGCCTGGTGTTTAGCATTGTAGAATGCATGTTGATCCTGCCCGCCCACCTCTCTCACCGCAATACCGAGACGTACCCCTTTAAAGAAACCCGCTTTGTTCAGAGCTGGATCCGCTTTCAATCTTTTTTCGCCGATCATTTACAAGGCTTTGCCGATAACGTCTACCGGCCTTTTCTCATCAAAACACTGCAATGGCGCTGGGTCACTTGGGCGGTCGGCACCGGCATTCTGCTCATGGCCCTGGCTTTGGTTGCCAGTGGTCGCGTTATCTTTCAATTCTTTCCCGCAATCGAAGGCGACCGAGTTTACGCGACACTCCTCATGCCCGAGGGGATCAACGTTGAACTCACCGAGCGCGGCGCCCTACAGATCGAACAATCCGTTGTCGCACTGCGACAGGAAATTGCTGAAGACCTTGGCCGCGATCTGGACGACAGCCCGATTCTGCATGTTTTTGCCTCCATCGGATCCAACGCGGCGCGAAGCTCAGGGCCACCCAGCCGAACCGCCGGCGGCAGTCACTTAGCAGAAGTTGTTTTAGATTTGGCGCCGATCGAAGACCGCCCTGGGTGGACTTCTAATCGTATTGCCAGTCGCTGGCGAGAACTCACCGGCCCCGTCACTGACGCTGTCGATTTACAATTTAACGCTGACTCCTTCAGCGCCGGAGACCCGATATCCTTGCAGATACGAGGGCGTGATGTCGAAGAACTAAAACGCGCCGCCTTGCATTTGCGACAGGAGCTTGCGCAATTTCCGGGCGTCTTAGATCTCTCGGATTCGTTTCGCGCCGGCAAGCAAGAACTGCAGCTGAACATCAAGCCAGAAGCGAAATCGTTAGGCCTCACGCTCACTGACCTTGCTCGGCAAGTCAGGCAAGCGTTCTACGGCGAGGAGGCGCAACGTATTCAACGTGGCACGGATGATGTTCGGGTCATGGTGCGCTACCCAAAAGCGGAACGAGAATCCCTTGGCAACCTTGAAAATATGCGCATTCGGAGCCCCAATGGCACAGAGGTGCCCTTCAGCGCCGTGGCCTCCGTCATACAGGGTAATAGCTACTCCAGCATCAACCGGGAAAATCAGCAGCGCGTCGTCAGTGTTCGAGGCGACATCGATCGCAGCGTGATGGCGCCCGAAGCACTTATTCCGGCGATTCAGCAAATCATTTGTCAAGATGCCTCAAGCTTCTCAAGCGTCGACAACAGTTGTCGCAACGACTTGTTCCCGGGCGTACGCTATCGATTGGGCGGTGAACAACTTGAGCGCAGCAAGGTTACCTCGAGCCTCGGTAAAAATGTTTTGCTGGCACTGCTCATTATCTTTGCCCTGCTCGCGGTCCCTTTGAAGTCCTACCTGCAACCTTTGATTATCATGAGCGTCATTCCATTTGGGGCGGTCGGCGCAATTGTTGGTCACTATATTATGGGCTGGAACCTCATCTTCTTTTCTTTGCTCGGAATCATCGCGTTATCAGGCGTTGTCGTGAACGCATCGCTCGTTTTGGTCGACTTCATTAACCGCCAACGCGCCGATGGCGTGCCGTTATTTGACGCAGTCACCAACGCCGGTGTCGTCCGATTTAGACCGATCATCCTTACGTCCGTTACGACCTTTGTTGGATTGATTCCCCTTATGACTAACGAAGACCCCGAAACCTTCATGTTTATTCCGATGGCGATTTCCTTGGCTTTCGGGGTGTTATTTTCAACGGTCATTACCTTGTTCCTGGTGCCGAGTCTCTATCTCATGCAAAACGACTACTTGAAATTTATCGGTCTGGGGGCAAACCACACAGAAGCCAGCAATGCACCCCTCACCGCTGCCGCCGTGAACCTCACAGCAGACGGTTCTGCACCGATCAAAGCCTGATGCAGGCGGGCTCGCCTGCTGAGCTTGACCGAACGAGCCCTGGCCCTGGCCTTAACCGGTAGCAGCCCCGACGGGTTTGATAGCAGTCACGCCCAATCGATGCGAGTGCCTCGACTGAAGGACAGGTGATCCATAGGTGCTTGTGCCGCGCTACCCCGATTCTGCAGGCGTTTAGTGGGGGTTTGACGCGCTGAGAAAGTCCAGCACGGCCTGACTGAAGGCATCAGGGGCGTCATAGTGCACCATATGGCCCGCGCCCTTGAGTACAATGCTTTTGGCGCCTGCAATAAGCGCCACTCTACGCGCAAGCTCCTGCTCATATAAGCGCTGTTGACCCGCAAGTTCAGGATGCATGAGCAGCCAGTAATCCAGGCCTTCAGAGCCGGTAATCACACAGGTGGCGCAGGTGATCTGACGCAACAGGGCTTCGCTATCTTCATGAGAGAAGGTCGACCAAACCATTTGTGCGCGCGGGTCCCAGCGCCATGACACCCCGCCCGCCGCTGCCGGCGCAATCCCTTGCTTTGCTAGCCGCGCCGCAATTGCGCCGTCTAATCGCGGATTGCTGGCTTGATAACGCGCCACCGCGAATTGCGCATCGGTCATTATTTTACGTGACCGACCAATATGCTGAAGCGCTTGCACCTGAGCGGCTTGCAACAAGGCAAACTGCTCGATGTTCCGGCGCGCTTGCTGCCTCGGTGGTCCGAAGCCATCCACTAAAATGAGACCAAGCAGGCGGTCCCCAAACAAGGCGGCAAACCGAGCAGCAACATGACCGCCTAGGCTATGACCGAGCAAATAGCCCTGCTCAACCTGAAACGCATCGAACACCTGTAGCAGGTCGGCTGTAAAATGTGTCAGCGTATAGACCCCATTTTGGTCACTTAAACCGTGACCTCGTAGATCCGGGATGATGACTCGAAAATCTGACAGCAGCGGCGCCAGCCATTCAAAGCTGCCCCCGTGATCTCGCATGCCATGCACTACGACCAGGGTTTTGGATGCCGACTCATTGTAAACCGCAACCGATAACCGGCAGTCCGCGCCTTGGATGGTGTATCTCACAATGGGTTGCCTTGCTGATTCAAAAAACGGTTATCCAGGCAAAGCCTAACCGCGCCCGAGGGCATAGAACTCTGGGTTCGGTCGAATGCCGGCAACATTCGCCAACCGATTACTCATCGCAAAGAATGCCGTAATCGCTAAAATATCCCAAACGTCTTCATGGCTAAAGCCCAGGTCGATTAGGACTTGGATCTCTGCGTCTTCAACTGAGCCCGAGCGCAGGGCCACCGCGCAAGCAAAGTCGAGCATCGCCCGTTGGGCTGCCGTGATATCTGCCTTGCGATAGTTAATGGCCACCTGATCTGACAAAAGCGGATTTTTTGATCTGATCCGAAGAATCGCGCCGTGGGCAATAACACAATAGTGACAATCATTGAGCGCTGAGGTGGTCACAATGATCATTTCTTTATCGGCTTTTGTGAGCGTGCCGTGTTTTTGCTCCAGTAAGGCATCGTGATACGCAAAAAAAGCGCGAAACTCGTCTGGACGACGTGCCAAGGCCACAAAGATATTGGGCAAAAATCCTGATTTTTCCTGCACCGTTGACAGGCGCTCGCGAATATCTTCTGGTAGCGACGCAAGCAGTGGTATATCAAATTCTGATCGAATAATAGGCTCCGCCATCTTACAACTGCTCCTTTCGCGCAGCCCCTTGCGGACTGCAACCTTTATTGATGGGACCCTAACTAGGGCAACAATTTCTTATCGTTCAATGGTTGTTGCTGGATCATACTCGTGCCCATAATAACTGGCGATCGACAATCCAGCGGCGACACTGGTAAAGGGGTCATGCACGACAACCCGTCCGGGAAACCGGGCTTCAAGGCACAATCGGATCGATGCAATCAAGCTGGAGCCACCGGTCCGAATCACCAAATCCACGTTCGACTGATCAACGCCAGCCCGTGCTAAGGTTTGATCGATTAGCGTCTCGATTTGAGCCAATAAATCTTGTAACAAATCGTTAAATTCTGGCAAGCCCATCGCAATGGACAAATCGAGCTCAGGCACATCAATGATGGTCTCTGAGGTCGTTGAAAGCGCTGCTTTGGCAGTCCGAATCGCTTGAAAAACGCGATAACTCAAATTGTGGCTAATCAGTTCTTCAAGCCGCTGAAATTTCTCCGCCGCGGCGCCCCCTTGTTGAATCCCATCGCGAATTTTAGAGCGATACTTGCCCTGGTTCAGCGTGTACGTTACGGGCCAATTGAGCAGCAGCGCCTCGAATTCATCAAACGGAAACTCCGTCTCAATCACTTCCCCGTCGACCCGTCGCACCCAGCGTTCGCCTTTACCAAGATGCGGCGAGATGAATCGTTTGAAAATCAACTGATCAATATGGTCACCGCCAATCGCCAAACCACTGGTGACCAACACCGCCATCTGAAGTCCGTTGAACCGAACCAAGCTCAAATCAAGCGTGCCGCCCCCGAAGTCGAAGGTTAACGCAAGGCCCTTTTGCTGCTCGACGCCGGAACGGACGTTTTGCACCAAATAACTCAAGGTCGCAGCGAGTGGTTCTGGATAAAACCGGTTTGATTTCAAACCGGCATAGCCGGCGGCCTCAGATAATCGTGCCAGCGCGACCTCACTTGCCCCACTGGGGCCTTCAAAATGGACCGGCCGGCCGATAATCACTTGATCATGGGTCAACGAGACCACGCGCTCAATGCTTTGGCGAATCGCTTTCAGCATTGGCGTCAATAGGGCAACCAATCGAAACGGATGATCAAAAACCATAAGCCGCTTCATCTCAGCGTTACCAATTAAGCGTTTGACCCCACGGAACAAACGTCCGGGTAGGCCTCGGTCAATAACCGCCGCGCCATAAACGGCACTTGTGGTAATTTCGGGTTGAGAAAAAGGGTCCGCGGCTTCAGCCTCACCCGTGACGAGCGACGCTTGAGCGATCACTTCAGGGGTGAGCTCAACGATTCGATCCTGATTTTCAAGGATATATTGACGAATTGCAGCCGTGCCGGTTCTGGCACGCAAGACGCGGTCCAAGTGAACCGCGGTTGGCATCACCACGGTCTCTTCTTCCAGCGCAATCATGTGGACATCCTGCCCATCAAACCAGGCCGCTGCAGAATTTGAAGTCCCAAAGTCTAACCCAACGCCAAAAGCCAATTCGTTTCTAGTCACAACGCACGCTGCCTGAAAATATTGAGCGGATTATAAACGGATTGGCCTCTAAACGGTGCAAGCAACCCGCCTTAAATGCCGCGGGAGAAGATGACTAGCGCCGAGTTAAAGCCGCACGTTGATTGGTCAGCCCCATGCTGCCTAAAAATTGCCCACCGGTTGCCAGCAGGCGATACTCAGCCAAGCGCAATTGAAACTCGGCTGAGACTAAACCAGAGCGCGCTCGGAACAGTTCATTTTGAATGTCGAGCACATCGAGCAGCGTCCGTTTGCCAATGGCCAACTGCTCTAAGTAAACCGCTAGCACTTCTTCGGTTGAGGTCACATGCAGCTGTAAGTACTCGATTCTGATCGATAGATCTTCAAGATCATTCCAGAGGATACTCACATCTTGTGTAATTGACCGCCGCAGCGCAATCAACGCTTGTTCTGCCCCATTAATTCTCGCGATCGCTTCTTTCATCTTTGCGCGATCCGCACCACCACGATAGAGGTTATAACTCATTTTAATGACAGCCGTTTCATCGTCATTCGCGCCTGGCGAGCCGTCCATATCATCGTTTCGGGTCGCGCCGAGCGCCAAATCCACCCTCGGATGATATCCCCCTAAAAGTTGCTTGCGAGCCGACTGAGAGGCCTCTAAGTCGAATTGCGCAGCTTTAACTTGAGGGTTATTCCGAAAGGCAAGTTGCACGGCTTGCTCAAGCGTCTCAGGCAACCCTTTTGGGCGAACCGGCAACGACAATTCACGAGGACTTTCACCAACCACTCTGTAGAACTCAACACGACCGTTTTGAGCATCTTTTTCGCTCAATAAGACCGAGCTTTTTGATTGCGCTCGTCGACCTTTGGTTTGCACCACATCGACTTTGGTCCCGACACCACTTTCAAACCGCTCTTCGATTTTCAGAAGGGTTTCATCGTGTTGCGCCAAATTAACCTGAGCCAAAGCAACCACCTGATCACGGCGCAGCACCTCTAAATAGGCCTGGGCAGATCTAAGCGCCGTATTTTCAAGGGTCGTTGCGAGCCGCTGCGTCGTTGCGGATAAAACCGCCTCTTGCTGCTTTACAAAAGCAGCTGTGCTGAAGCCGTCATAGAGCATTTGATTCAATGTGATGGAGCGCTCAAAACGATCGAAATTTCGATTCGCATCGCCCGTGGCTCGAGTTGTCGTGTTGTCTGATTTTTCAAGGCCACGGGCGAGCACTAAATCGATGCTGGGCAGATACCCGGCAACGGCTTGACGGCGCAGCGCATCGGCTGCGTCCACGTTGTAGGCCGAGGATTGAATGTTTGGGTTGGTCAGCAGCGTCTGCTCGATGGCCTCAACGAGCGTCTGGCCCGAACACAAAGAACTGATCCCGAACAAAAAAGCCGCTATAAGCGTTGGATGTCTCAATTATGAAACTCTTCAAAAACAAGCGCGATTAGTTTACCCAAGATCATGTTTCAGCGATACCGGCAGATTCGTAACTACCCACCATCATAAAAGCAGACCAAATATAGGGTTGCCCCCATAAAGGAGACGCCTTCAAGGCTAATTGCGATTCACGCAAGGCTTGACGCGCTGGCATACCGGTCAGGATCCGCTGGTAAAACTCGATCATCAGGGCCTGGGTTCCAGCATCACTGACTTCCCATAATGAATTGACAACTTCAGAGACCCCAGCCTCCTGAAAAGCCCGCCGTAGGCCGTAAACCCCTTCCCCTTCATGAATTTCACCCAGCCCCGTCTCACACGCCGATAGCACGACCAACTTGGTCCCTGACAATTTGAGATCGAGCACTTCAAGCGCCGTTAACACCCCATCATTTCGGGTATCGATATCACCCAGAAACTGCGCATTTTTATTGATCCCAGCGAAGGCCAGCCCGGCTCGCAAAAGCGGATTATCCCCAGGCGGCGGCACTTGTAAATCCGCACCCCGCTGCAGCTTTAACAATCGTTTCTTTAGGTTTTCATCCGCTTTCAGAAAGAAGCCGTGGGTTGCAATATGCAAAATCTCAGGGATCTCTGTGAGTTCGCTAATGACTTGTTCTTCCGCTGCACCTTGACTAAAGACGCTCCGCGCCTCGTTTTGCGCATCAACCTGCTCCAGGATGATTTCGCCTTCTTTTTGCGCGCCAGGCAACGGTAAGAAGTTCAGCCCACGCAGGCCACTGCCGGCACCGCGTAACGTGTCACCTTGCGCTGCTCGAGACGCTGCAGCTTGTTGATATTCCTCCGGATCGGCAACCTCCGCCGCATCATAATCCGGGCCCGCAACAATCATGTAGGGCCCCTCAGACAAACTCAGGAAACTCGGCAGCAGGTCACGCCCTGAGGTCAGGAAGTGAAAATCCAGCGTCTCAACCAGATAGGCATCATCAAAATCAACCAGCGCCGCAAAAGGCAAAATATTCAGCAAGCCATCGGGAATCAGATAAACATACTCAATCCCCGAAGTCACATTGGCAATCGGCTCCCAAATCGCCTCATAGGCCATTTGACCCACCTCAAGAAAATCGATCTCATCGGCGGCAGGATCTTGGATGGTCTCCCGATATTCGCCAATAAGCTCATCAACTTCCGCTGCATCCTCATAGTTCACAAGCGCGTATTCCAGCTCACCATCGATTCGCGCAACGACCGAGGCCACGTAGTGCGGGCCGTCTTCAGTGCTGTAAGACTGAAAATCGACCAAAGCCTTGCCCTCATCGATTTCTGCTTCCAAGGCCTCGACGCTGATTTTCGCAATCGAGGTCCGGTACTGCGCGCTCGCTCGACCCAACTCGCCCTGCAATTCATTAACCGCCTGCTCAAGCGCATAGAGCGCCTCGGGATGCCGGCCTGCGGTCTCGGCTGTTGGGCCACTTAACGTCAACTTCGCCAAGGACTCCCGCGCAACGCGCAACTCATTCGCGAGACTGGCGAGCGCTGGGTTCTGCGTCATCCGGCCAATCTGCTGAATCTCAGAGGTAATTTTAAGCAGCAAGCCCTTGCGATGCATGCTGGCCTCCAGCCCCAAACGGGCACTGTCCGGGCCGCCTACCTGAGCAAGCAATTGCAGGTAGGACATAAATTCTGGCCGATGCAATCGCATGTAGCCTTCTCGAGCATTCTCGCCCGTGACCCAGAGCATTCTGTCCAGAAACGCACTGCGGCGCAGAAAGCCTTGGCGCTTGAGCTCGACACCTGCCGTTAGACGATTTTGAGCAACATAGACATCGGACAACCCGTTCAGCGCTTCGAAGGTATAGGGATGTTGCTCTCCAAGCACCGCCTCGGCTTTCGCCAAAGCGTCCTTTAGCATCGCCATCGCTTCATCCAGGCGATCCTGTAAAAGGTAAGCCCCACCCAAATCGATCAGCGACCGAATGACATCCGGATGATCCGCCCCCAATTTCCCTTGTCGCAGCGTGAGCGCCAGCAACAGCGTTTGCTCGGCTTCAACCAAGGCGCCGCTCTTGAGCTGCACCCGCCCTAAATTGTTCAGCGCTTTTAACCGAAAAGGATGATCTTCACCCAACGTCCGAGTCCATCGCGTTAAAACATCCTCAAACGCCGGCGCTGCCTGATCGTACTGGTTCATCATGAAATACAGAAACGCAAGATTATTCTTCATCGCGATGGTTTCAAGATGATCCTCTCCGAACAAACCTTGTAAAACCAAAATGCTTTTCTTATACAGAGGCTCGGCTTCCCTGAAGCTCCCCTGGCTCTCATAAAGCAACGCTAAATTGTTACTTTGGCGCGCAGCCTCTGGGCCATCAGCGCCGCGCACCCCCTCCACCAGCGCCAAAGCGCGCTTCATCAGCGGCTCCGCCTGATCAAACAAGCCCATGGTTTCATAGAGATTGCCAAGGTTGTTCATGAACGCAATCACCATCGGGTCCGACTCGCCAACCACCGCCTGCATCCCCGCGAGCACCTCCAAAAAAGCGACTTCCGCGTCGTTGTATTGACCCAGGCGCTGCAGTAAATCGCCACGCTTACCCACCAAAGTGTAAAGATTCTGTGGATTATTCATCCAAATCTGCCGGGCACTGGGTTCAACTTCCGTTAAAACCGCTAACGCTTCATCAAAGGCCGCAAGGTCAATCAAGGTATCGACCAGGTAAGCTTTTGCCCGCAGCGCCATTTCCGAGCCAACAGGGATGACGTCGAGTGCTTGGGTCAGCATCGTTTTTGCCGCGTCGGCATTACCCGTTTTTCGAAGCACATCGGCCTGGCGCAAGGTCATATTCAGCGCGCGCGCTGATGTCGCGCCTGCGGACTCCGTCGCCAGCGTAATGCCGAGGCGAAGATGCTCCCCTGCGGCGGTTAACGCCCCGCGGTCCATCTCAATGATCGCAAGATAGTCCAAGCAGGCCAGATGCCGTGGGTGCCAAACGGACACGGCATTTGCCAAGGTTGCACAAAGGGCTTGCTGGGCTGCCGCCGCACCCTCAGAACGACCCGTCTGGTTCAGGATTTTGATTTGATCTTCGGCGATTAATTGATTAAACGTGTGGCCCGGCGGCAGCGCCGCTTGCATCTGCGATTGCGCAATATCCAAAATATCAGAAGCCGTTTCGATGTCACCCTTCATCAAATAGACCCAGTGCGACTGCGCCAACAGCTGCACGGTACTGGGATGCGCTGGCCCTAACTGTTCTGCATAGATGCCGTAAGCCGCATCAATCATGGCTTCGGCATAGGGTTGGATCCCGGCTGCGAGCAGTTTCTGAAATAAACGGAATTGTGCATCGGCGGTGAGAAGATGCGTCGGCCCGATGACATCGGAGGCAAACATCACAACGCCTTCTTGGTCTACCAACCCTTGCTGCAGATTCCCTGACTCAAAACTGGCTTCCGCCTCCAAGGTCAACGCATCGAACGCGCCGACCATATCCTCCATCCCCGGCGGCACGGACCGAGCGGTCGTTAAGGCGTCCAATAACGGCGGGGGTAACGCGCTTTGGGATTGCCCGATGCGTTCCAGCAACTCGGCCACTTGATCGAGCCGACCTGCTTCGACCGCAGATTCCAGTTCAGAAAACGCATCAGCCTTGGCAAAACTAAGGCCAAGTAGCAACGCCCCAACCACACTTTGCAGCATCCACCGGAACCCTGCGATTTTTTCTCTCTGATGGTGATTTCGAAGCATCGGCATAAGTCTCTTTTTTCAAGGTTTAATCGATCTATCCCATATCGTCAACGCTCTTTTATCGCTTATCCGTGATATAAAAACGTCCCGCACAGGGATTATGCACCGATCCTTGACAACTAGAGACAACAAATTATGTCACAACACCCTCGTAACTCCTGGCTCGCACAAACACTTGGTCGCCTGGTTCTCAAAATCACCGGCTGGAAAGTCTCTGGCGTGCTGCCGGTCGAGCCTCGCAGCGTGATCATTGCCGCGCCTCACACCAGCAATTGGGACTTTGTATTCTTGATCGCCGCCACCTCGGCATTGGGGGTCCGCATTCATTGGTTAGGAAAGGACAGCTTATTCAATCATCCCCTGGGTTTTATCATGCACTGGCTGGGCGGCATCCCTGTAAACCGTTCAAAGCGCACCCGCCTCGTCAGCCAAATCGCTGAGCGCTTTCAAAGTCAGGTGAGTTTGCATTTGGTCATACCGCCGGCAGGCACTCGAGCGCATACAGATCGATGGCGCTCAGGATTTTACCACATTGCTCAGAGCGCAAAAGTACCTGTTATTTTTGGTTTCTTGGATTACCCTAAAAAGCTGGCGGGCATTAGCGAGGCGATGCCGCTCAGTGGCCGATTACAGGAAGATATGGATCGGATTCGAGCGTTTTATGCTGACAAGGTTGGTAAGTTTCCAGCCCTGTCTAGCACCATCCGCTTGGAAGAGGAGTCTGACGTGACGCCGACAGCCCCGCCGAAAGATCCGAGCTGACAACCGCCAAACAGCGTGCGCTCTGTTCGACGGCCGCCTCTGAGACTCGCGAGCTTATGCTACGCCATCAAACACAATCACGCTGCGCGCAACGGCGCCTGACTTCATGTCGGTAAACGCTTGATTGATGTCTTCAAGCCCTACGCGTTTCGACACCATCTCATCCAGATGAAGCTTGCCAGCAAGATAAAAATCAACGAAGCGCGGCATATCGATTCGGAACCGATTGGATCCCATGAACGAGCCTTGTATACGCTTTTCCTGCAAAAAAGCGGCGCCCATCAATTCAATTTTGACGCCAACCGGGATCATCCCAATCACCGTTGCGGTACCGCCACGACGGAGCATGGCAAAGGCCTGCTCTGCGGTTGCTTTGAGTCCAATGGCTTCAAATGAGTAGTGTACGCCGCCGCCCGTCATTTCCATGATCTGCGCAACCGGGTCGCCGTCCGCGGCATTGACCACGTCGGTCGCGCCAAAGGTTTTAGCCATCTCCAGCTTGCTGGCCATCGTATCAACCGCAATAATTCGGCCCGCACCGGCAAGTGCCGCGCCATTGATACACGACAACCCAACCCCACCACAACCGATTACCGCAACGGTTGTGCCCGGTTCAACTGCAGCCGTGTGAAAGACACTGCCAACCCCCGTCGTGACCGCGCAGCCTATGAGCGCCGCGCGATCCATCGGCATATCTTCACGGATTTTGACGATGGCATGCTCGTGCACCAACATTTGCTCGGCAAAGGAGGATAAATTGGCAAACTGCTGCACGGGTTGCGCATTGTGAGCGAGCCTCGGTTCATCATCTGGTCCGCGTTTGGTTTCGGGATTCTGGCATAGCGACATATGACCCGTCAGACAATCTTCGCAATGACCACAAAAGACAGAAAGACACGTAATAACATGATCTCCCGGCTTCACGTAGGTCACATCACTACCCACTTGCTCGACAATACCACTGGATTCATGTCCCAACACCATGGGGGTCACGGCTGGATACAGGCCTTCAATAAAATGTAAATCGCTATGACAGACGCCAGCGGCGGCGGTTCGGATCAAGACCTCTCTCGGCCCGGGCTTTGAAATCGAGATGTTCTCGATCGTGAGGGGTGCACCAATTTCTCTAAATATCGCCGCTTTCATACCATCTCCTTATGCGTTTTCGTTTTGCTGCTGAACCAACGTTAGATGCGAGCAACTATGCCTGTTTAATCTGACGAGGGAAAGACCGAGCGACCTTCAATTGTCGAAGGACAGCCTTAGACCTACGCTTGATCCCCGGCCTCGGTGACACTTGGCACGAGCGGCACCGTCATAAAGGGCCACCAGGGTCGCCTAATGCGATCCACCGTCGACGGCCAAGATGGCGCCCGTCGTAAAGCTTGCCCCCGGGCCGGCGAAATACAAGGCAGCCGCGACAATCTCAGCCGCTTCACCGCCCCGTTGCAGGGGTATGCTGGACTTTGCGCGCTCATTGAACGCCGCCATGTCCCAAGCCTCACTAATATCAGTCAAGAAAGGGCCTGCCATTATGCAGTTAACCCTGACTTTCGGCCCGTAAGCCGCAGCAAACGATCGGGTTAAGGCATTTAAGCCTGCTTTTGCCGCACCATAGGGCTCTGAATTTGGGCTTTTGGTAACGGAGGCAGAGCTACTGATGTTGATAATACTGCCGCCCTCGCCCTGCATCATTTTGTCGCCAACGCTCGCCATGAGCCGAAAAGGTCCTTTCAAATTCACCCCAACAACTTTGTCAAATAAGACCTCGGAGATCTCTGATAACGCGGGATACAAGGGCGACATGCCGGCGTTATTGATCAAGACATCGATGCGGCCAAAATGCGCAATCACGTCGTCAACCATCACCCCTAGGTCATCCCAATCACCAACATGCGTCGCCCGAACAAACACCTCCGAGCCATAAGCTTCAACCAGCGCCGCACGGGTTTGCTCACAGCTGTCTAACTTTCGAGAAACAATCGCCAATTTGGCGCCTTCTGCGGCAAAGCCTTCCGCCATAGCCCGGCCCAAGCCGCGACTACCACCGGTAATCAATACCACTTTGTCTTTAAATAGCTCTCCCATTACCACGCTCCTTATCTACCTAATTCCACTGTTTGCTTAGATTCAATAACCTCACAACACTGCTGGCGCAATTAATCTCTTGGGCGGCGAGTGGTGCAATGCGATCTTCGCAGACAAACCGCTCACCCACCAATCAAGGACGTCCCTTTCGCTGCTGCTGGCAATTTCAAGCATAACAAAAAGACCGTCCCCGCCAGCGCGCCAAATCCCCCGGCCACCAAAAACGGGATTTCATAACTAAGATGCACGCCCACCAACCAACCCAGCACACCCGGACCTGCGGCGACCCCGGCGACGCTCGCCAAGTTCGCCCAAGAAAACAGCCGACTATAACTGAGCAAACCGTATCGTTCGGCAATGATCAAAGGTTGCAACATAAGCAGATTACCGACCGTGACCCCCAGCAGCGCAAGCCCCAAGCAGATCAGCACCGCGGATTGCGCGAGCCCCAAAAGGACTAACGCCGCGGCCTGAAGAAACATCATGACTGCCGTGAAGCCAAGCATCGGCACCCGCTCTAACAAAAATCCACCGGCTAAGCGTCCGAAAACGCTTGCGAGCGGCAATACCATCATCATCAGACTCACCGAATCAGGGTCCACGCGCTCCGTGATTAGGCCATATTGATGGGCGATGCCCCCCACCTGAGACAGCATCACAAAGCTGTAAGCAAGGTTTAACCAAAGGAAGAAAGGGTCTCGAATCGCTTTGTCAAACGACACCCCAACTGGCGCGCTTGGGCGCGCTTGCCAGGCACCGCCATCAGGCATCAGTTGTAATTCAGTTGGGGCCGAACGCAGTAGCCACAGTGCAATCGGTACAACCCCCAACAAATACAAGACCGCTTGAAAACTCGCGGCTTGGGGCAGGCCAAAGGCTGAAACCCAGTAAGCTGAGAAAGGCGTAATGATCATGCCCCCAACTGACAACCCGGTCGATGCGATCGACAGGGCCCGAGCACGATGCACGACAAACCATCTGGAGATCAGGGTGGTTGCCGGTAACAACCCCGAGGCGCTGAAACCCAAACCGAACAGGGCGTAGACTGCATACAACTCCCAAAGCGCCGTGATCTGGCCGATCCAATGCAAACCGATGGCGGCCAGCACCGCCCCGCTTACAACAATTAAGCGAACATCATAGCGATCTAGGAGCGGCGCGATCCCCAAGCCCGCGACCCCACTAACTAAGAAAAACACCGACACGGCGGAGGATGCGGCGGTAATCGAATAACGATCAGAGTCCGCCAGCGCCTGAATAAACACCGCGTGATTGTAAAACCCAAGTCCCGAACTGAATGCCAGGATGACAAACAACCCCGCGACCAGCCGCCATCCATAGAACATGCTGCACTACCCTGATTTTCCTGAACTCTAGCACAGCCTTTTAGATCCTCATGACAAACCCCTGGATTGTGATAGGCTTAGCCGCTTTTTTCTTGGGGATTTGCTATCTACCGCTGGATGATCTTATTCGGGGTGTGGAGTTGTTATGCGGCCTTTGGGTTAACCGCAACCAGCCTCGCGCCGCTCGTACCCTTAATCGAAGCCGATCTATCGATTTCGCATACGGCGATGGGTAGCATCATGGGCGCTTGGCAGTTGACCTACATCGCTTTTGCGATCCCGGGGGGCATCCTCCTCGATAAAATCGGTTCTCGTTTTGCGCTCACGACAGGCGTGCTGATCATCGCTTGCTCGGCCATGCTGCGGGGCTTAAGTGACGACTATTTCAGTATGCTCTTTGCCGTCATGCTTTTTGGCGTGGGCGGGCCCATCGTCTCGGCGGGCGCGCCTAAAATTATTACGCGCTGGTTCCAAGGATCCGATCGGGGCCTCGCCATGGGCATTTACATGACAGGCCCAGCCATCGGCGGCGTCATTTCCTTAACCCTCACCCATTCTGTCCTACTCCCGTTGCTGGGTTCTTGGCAAAACCTGATGTTTCTAAATGCAGGGATCGCACTCTTGGTTGCCCTACTCTGGTTCGTCATCGCCAGTCGGTCCAGCATGCGCTCGGCTGAGGCCTTAACGCGATCCACTCAAGACAAACAGCCGCTTTTGATTGGCACGCTCTTAAAACAACCTGCCGTGCAGTTGGTCCTGATCATGAGCGTCGGCGTGTTTATGGTGAATCATGGCCTAAACAATTGGCTGCCATCCATTTTGCAAACCACTGGCATGACCCTGATCGAGGCGGGTTATTGGGCTGCCATCCCAACCGTCATCGGAATACTCGGCTCACTCACCATTCCACGCCTTGCCACACCCGGTCGGCGGTTCGAGATTTTATTGGGTTTGGGTCTGGCCGCAGCCATCGCGACCATCCTATTGCAGTTTACCCATCCAGCACTGCAAACCAGCGGCTTAATTTTACAAGGCCTTGCTCGCTCCAGCTTGATGACCGTTCTAATCTTGACCCTGGTCGAGTTGCCCGGGATTGGCGACAAATATGCAGGGATGGCCAGCGGTTTATTCTTTTCAGCGGCCGAGGTCGGCGGCGTGATGGGACCGATTGCCCTAGGGGTGCTCTATGACCTCTCGGGCAATTTTAGTTTCGCGTTGACGCTTTTAACCCTTATCAGCGTGGGCCTTGCGCTTGCGACCTTACGGCTAAAACGTTTGGCACAGGTCCGGTGAGTCTCAAGCGACGCGCCCTTAACCCTCATCGAATCGGATTGCCGACATTGAAGATGCCACCGTCATAGGCTCGTCCCGCTTCGCGTTCAGCATCCGGTGGGAAGAGCGCGCGTTTTTGCCTGAAGTACTCGGCTCGATGATCTCCTTCGCTGGCTAAGGCATACGTGGCATAGACCGCGCGGCGCGACTGCAGGCTCTGATTGACGCCGGAGCGATGGGGTAAAAAGCTACTAAAAATCACAATATCGCCTGGCGCTGTTTCAATCGATTGCCAGGTCAATGACTCGATAACGGGGTCGGTGAGGGTTCGATCGGCGTTCATCGGTAAGATTTCCTCGCAGTGCTCGACCTGAGCAACTTCTAGACAGCCGTTACGCTCATTGGCAGCCTCTAAACTCACCATCACGGTTACATGCTGGCTTTGACCAAACAAGTCAAAGGCCGGCGCATCTTGGTGGGCCGCAAAGCCTTGGCCACCTGCCAGTTTTAGATTGATTTTTTCTTTGAACAAAATGCCTGGCGCCTCGAGGCATTGCGCCACCCAGCCCATCATCTTGTTACCGGCCAACACTTCTTGCAGGCGAGGCGCATCTTCCAAAAAATGCTCCACCCGGCAGCACTGCTGCCCTGTCCCACTCGCCTCAAAATACGTCATCCAGCGCTGCGGCCCTTGGCTTGCGATCATTGCCTGCAATTCATTCAGCCACAAAGCTGTAAAGCTCGCGTCAAAGGCCTGTGGGATCACTAGGTAACCGCTTCGCTTAAATTCGGCGATTTGATTACCTGTTAATTGTGTCGAATTTAGATCGGCCTGAATCTGCGCCTCATAGGCCTCGAACTCCGGGACCATTGCCCTCGGCGCTTTCGCAAGCTCATCCCAATGCCGGACGCGTAGCGCCAATTCAAAGTGAGGATCCGCTTCAAACGCTTGCCGCTCTGCAAGCGTCATAGCCCCACCTTGAAAGTGCAAGGTTTGTTGACTGGCCTGACTGAGCCCCGCCCTGTAGGTTTCTGACCGTGCGACCTGATAGCGTTTCGCATCGACATGGCGCTGCACCAACGCACTTACGGTTGCTGAAAAGCCCAGGCTTGCCAAAAAATGTGCGCCCAGCACTTCATGGGCTCGCGTACCAAACCCCGCCATCGAGTCTTGCTTTGGGTACTGCAAATGGCCCACGTCATGCAGAAGCGCCGCCAGCACCGCGGCCTCGGGCGCACCCGAGGCCCGCGCGTGAGCGGCGGCTTGTAAGGCGTGTTCCCGTTGACTGACCGGTTCTCCAATATAATCTTGGTCGCCCTGCTCGTCATACAGCGCTTTCAGTCGGACAAAGCTGTCCATCACTGCGCCTGAGTAAGGTCGATCGAGTCTCTCAACACGAACTTCTGAACCTTGCCGGTTGCATTTCGCGGTAAGGCATCGGTATAGATCACATATTTCGGCTGTTTAAATCGCGCGAGCCGATCGCGGGTATGCCGTCTAAGCTGATCCGCATCCAGTACCGCGCCGTCCTGCAGCGCAACCACAGCGCAGCCGGCCTCGCCCCATTGCTCATCGGCAACCCCAATGACCGCGACTTCTCGGATCTCTTTTAATTCATACAAAATGTTCTCGACCTCCGCCGGATAAACATTTTCACCGCCTGAGATATACATGTCCTTCAAGCGGTCTTCAATCGTGATATAGCCGTCTTCATCGCGACTTGCGATGTCGCCTGTACGCAGCCAGCCATCAACAAAGGTCTCCGCGTTCGCATCCGGACGCCGCCAATAGCCTGGCGTCACCACCGGGCCACGACACCACAGTTCACCCGCTTCTCCAGGCGCTGCCTCCTCACCATCTTCTCTAACAATTTTAATTTCAGTATGCCGTAACGCTTTTCCGGCAGACCCGACCCGTGCAGGCACATCGTCGTAACCTAAGATGCAACAGCTCGCCATGTTTTCTGTCATGCCATAACCCTCCTGAATCACGACCCCGCGCTCGTACCACCAATTCACAAGCGCCGCTGGCACGGCTTCAGCGCCGGCAATGCAGACCCTTAAGGAATCAAACGTCGCATCGCGATTTTTAGGGTGATCCCGCAGGGCATTGAAAATCGCCGGCACGCCGAGGAAGTGCGTAATCCCCAATTCAGGATTTGAAAAAGCATCGAGCGCCGCACCCGGATCGAAAGCGCGCATAATGATGGCCGTACCGCCAAAGAATAACGCGGGACACGTGAACACTTGTAAGCCACCGATGTGAAACAACGGCATGACCGTCAAACCCACCATATCGCTGTTGCAATGCATACTGCTGGCATTGATTTGCGCCCAGACCATCATCCCATGGGTAATGATGACCCCTTTAGGCAGCCCCGTCGTACCGGAGGAGTACATCAACATGCACTGCGCATCTGGCGTCAGCGGGACCATCTCGAGCGTTGGTACCAAATTGATTATCGCAGACTCAAAAGCCGAGGGCCCGCCTTCGCCTTGGGTTTCGATAACGTGCGGGACCTGCACGGTCAAGGCATCAACAGTTTGGCTAAGCGCCTGGTCATAAATCATCACCATCGGTTCTGCATTGCCGATGATGTAATCCAGCTCCGGCGCGGTGAGCCGAAAATTCAACGCAAGATGCACGGCGCCCAAACGCCAAGTCGCAAAAACAATGTCGAGGGTGTCCATCGAATTCAGCGCCAGAACGCCAACCCGATCACCGGGACCTACGCCCAAACTTGACAGCCAAGTCGCTACCCGTCCCACGCGTTCGTGCGCCTCGACATAACTCTGCCGCCGCCCTGAGGGCAACTCAATTAACGCCGTCTGATTGGGTTTAAGCCCCGCGTTATAACCGAGCCAATCAACAACCATGCCGTGTTGTTCATTCGAATTTATCATCTATGCGCTCCTTCATAATGTCATTGGAAAGCCATACCAGGCCTGCGGCGGCATCGCCGCGCCGTTTTTATATCGCGGGCCGTCACCCTCAACGGCGACGTGATAAAGGCCCATCAACGGTTACAGTCGACCGGTCTTTTTCTTTGAAATAGAGTACGCTACTTCGGTATCAGTTAGAACACAGGCCAATTGAAATGTTGCACCCGCTCGCCCCCGTTCAGATTCATTATGCCACCCCTAATGGGGCCCTTGAGTCGCATCCGACCGCGCTCTTGGATGGCCGAGCCGCCTTACCAACCCTTGAGTTTGCCGCGACCGGATTTACCCTACAGCGCAATATCATCAGCAATCCCGATTGGACGGATCCCAACTGGATCAATGACACCCACCGTTGCCATATCCGAAAATTGGCGATGCAGTTTAGTCATTGTGATGAGGCCATCGTTTATCCTGGTATCGTCCGGGGCCCAAAATCTTTAGTCGACCATGATGATCATTTACCGATTCAAGTTGCCCATTCCGACTTTACCGATGACTATCGTCCGATGGTATTAAACCCATCTCGAGCTTACGCAAAATTCTTAAGCCCATTGCTTGCCGAGGCCGGCAGCTCCTACACACGAATCAATGCCGCCAAACGGATTTTGGTGTTGCAATTCTGGCGCAACACGGGCGCCATCAACGCGGATTTACCGCTGGCCATTGCCGATGCAAGCTCAGTGCCTTATTCGGCGCTCCATCGTGAAACGGTCGCGCAGTACGGCGGCGATACCCTCGAGTTTGAAACGTTTCTAGTCAAGCCACCCGCAACTCCGAACGCTTATCGCTGGCACCATTTCGCCAAGATGCAGCACGATGAGGTGCTCATTTTCCGAACCTATGATAGCCAGCTCGAAGAAACCGGGCAGCCCTATTGGACGCCCCACTGCGCCTTCGTAAACCCCGACCCGGAAGCAAGCGGCCAGGCGCGGCAAAGTCTTGAAATGCGCGCCTTGTGCTTATTCGACCGCTAAGCGGTATGACGCATCACCTGTCGGGCAGCGCCTCGAGCGCTTTGCGCGATGATCCGGACGCTCAGACCATGCGTCTTATCGGATATTAAAAAGTGCCTTACAATGGGCTTGCGCGTGACGCGTGATCCGCGCCCAATACCATCGAGAAAACAGGCCTAATATGTTGCCAGATCAAGTCTTGTCTCAGCTCAAAGCGATCGTTGGGCCACAGCATGTCCTACTAGAATCAGAAGATTTGCAACGCTTCGGGGTTGACCGCACCACCCTTTGGCAAGCCAACCCCTGCGCGGTCGTTCTGCCGAGCGCGGTGACGATGGTGCAAAAAATCATCCGTCTCGCCAACGACTGCAACTTAGCCGTCGTGCCATCGGGCGGTCGAACCGGCCTAAGTGGGGGCGCCGTAGCCAGCGACGGAGAGCTCATCATTGCGCTGGACCGGATCAACACCGTGATTGATTTCAACGCCATTGATCGCGCCGTAACCGTTGGCGCTGGCATGATTACGGCCGACCTTCAGGCCTTTGCAGCAAAGCACGATCTACTCTACCCCGTCGATTTCGCGGCCGCCGGATCAAGTCAAATCGGCGGCAACATTGCAACCAATGCCGGCGGCATCAATGTTATTCGCTACGGCATGACCCGAGACTGGGTCATCGGCTTAAAGGTGGTCACTGGCGCCGGCGATATTCTGGATCTCAATCAGGGCCTTTTGAAAAACAATACCGGCTATGATTTCCGGCATCTTTTTATCGGATCCGAAGGCACCCTTGGCCTCATTTGTGAGGCGACGTTGCAGCTGACACGGCCGCAAGCTGACACAACCGTGATGGTCCTGGGGATCGAAACCTTTGCTGCCATTGTCGAGGTCTTGGAAGTCTTCAAAACCAAAATCGAATTGACCGCCTTTGAGTTTTTCTCCCAAGCCGCGTTGGATAAGGTGATCAAGCGCCAAGGTCATTCGGCGCCTTTTGCAACTCAGGCGCCTTTCTACGCCCTAATTGAATTTGAGACCAGGACGCAGGTCACGAGCGTTGCGCTGGCCTTGTTTGAGCAGTGCGCGGCCCAAGGCTGGGTGCTGGATGGCGTTGTCAGTCAAAGTCTCGCTCAGACGCGCGCGCTCTGGCGACTCCGCGAGGATATTTCAGAGACGCTTTGGCATTGGCAACCCTATAAGAACGATATCTCAGTGCGGGTTTCGAAGATGTCTGACTTCCTAGCAGAGGTCGATCAACTGGTTGCTGCACGCTATCCTGATTTTGAAATCGTTTGGTATGGCCACATTGGCGACGGCAATTTGCACCTGAATATTCTGAAACCCGAGGATCTACCGCAAACCGAGTTTTTTGAACGCTGCGGCATCGTGAGTCTTGAGATCGGTGAACTGTTAGCCCGATATGGCGGCAGCATTAGCGCGGAACATGGCGTCGGCCTTCTAAAGAAATCGCTTTTGCCCTACTCGCGCTCACCGGTCGAAATTGCCTTGATGCGCTCGATCAAGAAAACCTTTGATCCAAAGTCGATTTTAAATCCAGGCAAAGTCTTCGACGCATTGGTCTGACGCCCGATGCACGCGCACAAACGATGCCCCTTCGGCACTTTGCTCAGACGCCCTCAGATCAATCCCGCGGTCGTGGAAGGGCACTGATTACAGGCCCTAAAGCCCGCCCTTTTAGCCGGCTCTTTTTTTTCCGGCCCATTTTGACAGCCCGCGTCATACGTGGCCATTGCCCCTTATTTCAGTTCTCGAAAACCGCGGCTCCGATGCCATTTTTTACGGGGCGATTTTTATACCATAACGCATTATTTCAATGTCTTAGATTGAAAATCTTACGCTACAACGCCGCTTGTATCGGCGCGCACGGGAATCTCGCAAAACAAATCCAACACAATCGCTTGAGACACGGCTTCATTACGGTGGCCACCGGCGCACCAAGAGGGCATGACCATTGAGTAAAGTCCGCTGCCACCGGCCACCAATACCAAAATCTGGTTAGGGTCTTTAAAGCAATGTCGAACTGCCCCCGGCTTGAGCCGGCTGGCAAAGCCCGGATTCACCGCGGCCAGTGCTTCGGTTGTGTGGACGCATCGATCATACAAAGCCGCGCAAATATCGGCACGAGTCAGACCTGCGCCTGCCAAAATGTTCGCATGTTCCGGATTCAGCACCACCACCGCTGCGCCGCCCGTCAACGCCGCATTGTTGGTTGCCAAATTCGCCAAACCGATGGCGAGCACATTCAGCAACCGCTCATGGTCATCCCCGGCGTCGGCATCTCCGGAATACATCACCGAATGTGGCGCTTCGGCGCCCACAACCGTCACCACACTGTCTTCCGCGTTAAACCCTCTCGACACATGCAACGGCTCAAAGGGACTGGACGCCTCGTCTTCGGCAAGACAATAACTGAATTTCCCAGGATGCCCCAAGAGCGCCATATCCGAAACGCCAGGACGCGCGCCGCCGATATTCATCATTGCCAGTCGAACGGCGCGCCCGATACTCGCGTTGGCACGAAACCCAGGCCCCAGCGCGCCAAACCCAGAGGCAATGCCGCCACACGCGGCTCGCGCGGGCCCATTCACCAAAATCAAAGGCGCTGTGCAATGCGTGGTGGCTTGCATTTCGGTTAAATCGAAGGCGGGATTTATGATCGCCTCAATGGCTGCTATCACGACCGGCATATGGTCTGGCAGACATCCTGCCATCACAGCGGCCACCGCAATTTTTTCAATCGTCGCCGAACCACCCGCAGGCCCCATATCACCGAGGGTAAGCTCGGCTGCTTGACCGGTGGCGAGCACCATCCTTGCAACGCGCTCATCGGTTGGAATCACGACCGGTAGACCATCCGTTAACCCCTGAGCGTGGAGTTGTTCAAGTGCTGCTGCCTCACTCTCAGCAAAAAGCTTATCCGTCATGCGCTCAGCGCCTTAATCATGTCATCAACCAGGTCCTCAGCCACTGCCTGCATTCGAGCCTGGCCGGTGCCAGCAATCGGATGCGGTAATTGCAATCTTGGTAAATTCGGCATACCAAAAGATTTCGCGACAAAATCACCCTGTGGCCAAAATGCGTCGGTGACCAAGGCGAGTGCGGGCAAACCCTGCTTTGCTGCTTCAATGCCGTCACGCACGGTGCCGGTAGTACAGCTGCCTCAGTGTCCGTAGGCCGCAATCAACCCATCGCAACTGTTAACCAATTCGGCAACGAGCTCAGTAGGGGCCACGATCGAGGCATTGCCTTTATCGAAGCGTTTGATCGCAAGGCGCGGGCAACGGCTCAGCAAGGCGCTTTCAACAGCGTCTAAAAAGTTAACCGAGTCCGGAAACCCATTTGCGAGCAATCCTAAGGTTGCTTCCGATGACGCACCTAAACTCAAGGACAGGTTGTAGGGCATAGCAGGCGTGCTGCGCACCCCCTCCGGATTGTGGTATTCAATCATCATCACGCTCTTCATTGTGGTTTCGAGCCATCATGCCACTCGGATCCCAATTTGCCCAGATCAACCTGGTCAGCCGCTTCTCAAAAAATAAGCGATATCCGACCCGAACTTTGAACGTCGCTGCTTGCCGATTCAATATCCAGAAAATCCGCCGCCGCGGCTTCGCCGTCAAGCAACGTGTCGGGTGTGTCCGGCAGATCTTGCGCCGGGACAATATCGTCCGCTGAGTTGAGCGCACCGGTTATACCGCCCCTATCGCCGTCCAAGTCCGCGGTTTTTCGATAGCGATCAAACCAAGCCAAAGTATGCCCGACCTTGCTCAACAGGCGCGAGGGCCGACCCGCGATCCCATGGCTGCTACCGGGCAGGCGCACCATCACCGCATCAACGCCCTTGAGTTTCAGGGCCTGATAAAACTGCTCAGTCTCAGAAATGGGCGTTCGCCGGTCTTCTTCGCCCGTTAGCAGCATGGTGGGCGTCACCACATTCGCCATTAAAGATAAAGGCGAGCGCTGCCAATATTCCTCAAACTGCTCCCAGGGTGGGCCCGAAAACTGATGATTAATTTGATACACGTAAGAGTCCGCCGTTAGGGTTTTACTAATCCAGTTGATCACCGGTTTTGCGGCAACGGCGGCATTAAACCGGTCGGTTAAACCAATGGCGTAGGCTGCTGCAATCCCACCCGCAGAGCCGCCGCTGACAAAAAGATTCTGCGGATCTACAAATCCTTTTTTGATCATATGATCAACGCCTGACATGTGGTCGCGAAAATCTTCACGACTGGCATATTTGCCCTGCAACAAGAGCGCAAAGGCTTCACCGTAAGAGGCACTTCCACGATAATTGTCAAAAAAGACGATGTAACCGCTTGCGGCCATCAACTGCATTTCAGCAGAAAAGAATTTACCGTAGGCCAGATGCGGGCCGCCATGGACCTCCAGGATCATGGGGTATTGCTGACTCGGATCAAAATCCGGCGGGGTTAGATAAAAACCATGAATCTCCGTCCCATCGAAATCTGACGTATAGGTGACTTCCTGCACCGCACCGAGCGTCTTTCGGCCCAGCAAATCCTCATTTAAGCGAGTGACTTGCCGCAGCTTGCCTGCTTGGATGATCGCAAGGTCCGCTGGGCGATCCGGCCGTGCAAGGGTCACGGCATGCGTACCCGATTGATAATCAAACTGACCGCTCAAGTAGGGCCGGCCCAGCGTCGTGCCACCCACCGCATCGGTCAACACCTTTAATTTGCCCTTTAAACTCAGTTCCGCCAGTTTTCGCTGACCGCGCTCATCGTACAAAATCGAGACCTTTCGGTCTTGACTTGACCAGCTCGCCGCTTCAATCGAGATATCCAAGGTCTCTCCTAGAGGACGGCGCTCACCATTGTTTAAACTTTGCAGCCACAACCGACTGGGCCGATAGGTCGCGCGCTGACTGGCCTCGGTCAAATACAGCAGCTGCGTTCCGTCCTGAGACAGCTCGGGTGCATATTCGCGACCCGAAAAATCCGTTAACTGCGTTAACACCCTTGATCCGATCGCGACCGAATACAAATCGCTCTCGAAGGTCTGCAAGGCCCAATTTGGGTCACGATTCGACGAAAAGATGAGGCCGTCACCGTCTGGCTGCCAAATCAGTGGCCCGTTATTTTGGAAATCGCCAACCGTCAATTGCATCGGTGTACCGCCCTCCGCAGGTACCACGAAAATATGCGCAAAGGACGGCGAAACAATGCCGCGACCATCAAATTGATAGCGCACACTGTCGATCACTCGGGCGGTTGCCGCCCATTTAGCGCCCTTTGGCCGCTTGGGCGCTTTGTAAAGCGGGGATTCTTTTTCAGCAGCAACACTTCGGGTGAAGGCAAGCGTTTGATCATCTGACGAGAAAGCAAGCCAACCTGGCGCCGTTGGCAAATCAGCGATCAGGGCCGAGCGACCATATTCCAAATCTAACACTCGAATTTGATGGCGCCTGCGATTAGCTGTCGTGTATGCGACTTGCGTGCCTTTATGATTCCAAGTGGGCCAACCATAGCTACCAAAGTCTGCAATCAAAGGCTTGTGCTCATCGGTTTCTAAGTCAACGAGCCAAAGCGACGCGCGCGAGGCATCTCGCATGACATCGAAACTTCGGCGGATATAGAGCACGCGCGTGCCATCTGGCGAGACTTGCGGGTAGTTCGCGTACTCCAAATCAAACACGTCCATGGGCTCAAAACGATCGATCTCAGCGCTCGCAGCACCATGATTTAAGCCGGCTGTAATGACCACGATCGACCACCACCTGGCCCACTGCCGAACCTGTTTTCGCATATAAACCTCCTCGCCCTATCCATGTGATGGCGAAACGTGATGACGCAGCCGCCGCACAAAAAACTCGATCATTCAGCTTTCTCAACAGTGTATCAGACGCACAGATCACGGATCTGCTGCACGGACTCGCGCTGGGGCGATGGCCAGAAACCCTTGGCGGGCTTAGAAATACAACAGTCACAAACCCTTTTTGACGTCGTTAGTGTCTAATTGGCGCCGGCAATTTAACAACGTCTGCGCGATAACCCGACTTAGTGCCTGCAGCAGTTCACGACACCTTCAACGATCACGTCCTGCATTTCATCCAAGCCCGCAGCAAGCAGTCCCTGGTGATGGCCCGCAGCTGTTCGAAAGCCATCATTGGGCGCCAGGCCATTACGCCACTTCTGGCCCAACCCGAGCGATTTGGGGTTTGGGGTTTGGGGTTTGGGGTTTGGGGTTTAGGGTTTAGGGCTTAGGGTTTGGGGTTTAGGGTTTAGGGTTTAAGCTGCCTGATTCTGGATTTGGGGAGCGCGGTAGACAATGAAAAAGACAGTTCGTGCAACCTGTCATTGCAGCGCCGTTGAACTTGAACTCACCCTTCCCAATGGGCTTGAGAAACTCAGACGATGCAATTGCTCAATGTGTCGTCGCCGCAATGCCGTGGTCGCCTCAGTCACCCTTGAAAACTTGAAGATTATAAAAGGCGCAGGCGCATTAAAGACCTACACCTTCAATACGCACGCCGCAAAGCACTACTTCTGCTCAAACTGCGGCATCTACACCCATCACCAAAGACGCTCCGAACCCTCAGAGTACGGTTTTAACATCGCCTGTGTTGAAGGCGTCAAAATTGAAGATTACGCAGCAACCCCCTATTTAGATGGCCGCGACCATCATCCAAAAGATGTCCCGTAAACGCAGGCGTGGCCGAACCACATGCATGTTTTGCCGTTTTTTGGTCAGAACTTAATCTGACTATCAAGTTGTAAGCGCTGGTAACCCCGCTGCGCGCCATCAGGGTCCGTCTCATTGTTGAAATAGGTGAGAGAGAGCTTCCAAGCTTTGGTGACCGCCCAGCCGCCTTTCAGGATATGACCTTTGATATTGGTGCCGCCGCCACCAAAATCAGAACCCGTCGTTAACCCAAAGACCGCATCGGCTTCTAAGTCTTCATACTGATAACCCAGCTCCCAGGTTCTGGGTTTGCTGGCTTTCCCAATCTTAAAGCCTGCACTCCAACCCCGGTTTTGCGCGTCCAGCGCTAGATTTTCAACCCCTTCCAAATAAACCGTCAGCGGTTGCTCAAGCCAGCGACCATCCAACATCGCAAAGAATTGAACTTGCTCGTAATCCTGACCGTAGACACAACCCGCTTCCTGGCACAAACTTTGGTTTCCAAAGAAATCATCACCCCCTAAGAAGGCCTCGTGACCGGCCACACCGACGTCATGATATCCGGCGCCCGCAGTCAGATCATAGTCGCCCAGAGACGTCCGCCAACCGGCCTGGACGCCGGCTGCAAACGCTTGATCGCGCTTAGTATCACTTTCTAACCAGTTCACCGCGGCATGGCCAAAGAAGCTTTGGTTGGCGTAGCTCAACGCAACGCCTTCCGGATTGTAATCACCATCCCAGAGCAGTTCTGATTTGACTGGCTTAAACCACACGTTTTTAATTTTTCCGGCTTTCAAATTGATGGACTCATTGACCTGCCAAGAGAAGTAAGCCTGATCGAGCCCTAAGCCCTTGGTCGTCCCAGCGGATCCCAACGTTTGATTCGTAGATACCGGATCATCGCTACCGCTTGCGAGGCCAACCACCACGTCTACCGTCTCCGATACGGTGGCTTTCAGGGCGACCCGGGCACGCAATCGGTTGCGTTCTCGGTCATCCTTTTGGTCGATCTCGAAGGATTCGTATCGATACCGAACATCGCCGCGCCACGCCAGCATAGGCCATCCGCCCGAAGCCTTCTTTACCGAGCTCGCCTGTGGCGGGCTCACTTGGGCTTGCGCGCCTCGAAGCGATTGATTGTCCTGCTCGAGCACCTCAATGCGGGCCATTAAACGCGCCAAATCACGCTTAATGGCCGCGAGTTCGCCTGAGTCACTTGCAAAGGACGCGGTCGAGACCAGAATAGAAAGCACCATCAATGTCGAACCAAGCCAGATCTTCATAATCTGTTATTCCTTTTAAAAGTCATTGTTAAACATCATTGTTTATTTCGTATTTAAACCGCGCATCAGGCTTGCCTGGGTTTTTTATCCAGGCCCTTGCGCAAACCGCATTCAGCCACGTGCCCCAACGACCGACTTTAGGACTCAACTAGGGACATCGCGAACTGGAGGCAATACTGCAGCCTTACTATTAAGATCTCGTTAATTTTTTATTGGATTTTAGTTAAGTCTTTTTTCATCCGATTTTTAAGAAATCTTTGCCAAAACTTTACATTACCAATTCTAAATAGCGCCCCTAACCACACGACAAGGGAATCAACATGCGCTTACTGCCCCGACTTCAACTGATTACGTTTGCCTTGACGATCGGACTATCGGCTTGTTCCGACACAACACCATCCATTGATCAATCGGCGGCGGGCAACCCAGACCAAAGCCTCGTTGGCAAAGTTCAGATTGATGGTTCAAGTACCGTGTTTCCAATCAGCGAAGCCGTTGCCGAAGAGTTCAATGCCATCGCCCCTAGGGTTCGCATTACGGTCGGCGTATCCGGTACCGGCGGCGGTTTTAAGAAATTCATCAATAATGAAATCGATATTAGTAACGCGAGTCGAAGCATCAAATCCTCTGAGGCTGAACGCGCGGCAGCAGCCGGTATTGACTACATCGAACTGCCGGTGGCCTTCGATGGGTTGTCCGTCGTGATTAATCCAAAAAATGATTGGGTGGATCAGCTAACCATTGCTGAGCTCAACGCGATCTGGCGACCTGAGGACCCCGTGATGCGGTGGCGCGATGTGCGAGCGGACTGGCCGGATCAACCCATCAAGCTCTACGGTCCCGGAACGGATTCTGGCACCTTCGATTACTTTACCAAAGTCGTGAATGGCAAAGAGCAGGCCTCGCGTGCAGACTTCACGGCGAGCGAAGACGATAACGTGCTGGTGCAAGGCATTGCGGGCGACCTGTACTCTTTGGGTTACTTTGGTTACGCCTACTACAAAGAGAATCAGGACAAGTTGACGTTGGTCCCGATCGATGGCGGCACTGGCGCAATCAGCCCGAGTGAGACCACAATTAACAACGGCACTTACGCGCCCTTATCACGACCCATCTTTATCTACGCAAGGTCTAGCGCTCTAGACGATCCTATTATTGAACGGTTTGTGCACTTTTATTTGGACCAAGCAGAAAAGCTCGCGAGTGAAGTGGGCTACATTCCTATGCCGCAGACCGTATACCGCGCAGCCCACGACCGGGTTAGCAATCGCATCACAGGCTCGGCTTATCTGACCGGCAGCACGCTTCAGCCGCTTACCCAATAACATGTCTCAGACGGCACCTGAAATTCGTCTGACGCGCGCTCGGGGCAGGCCGCTCGAGAAGGTCCTGCGCTGGCTCTTTTTTGCTTGCGCCGCAATCTCGGTGCTGACAACGCTTGCTGTGGTGGGTGTGCTCTCGGTCGAAACCTTTTACTTTTTTCAGCAAGTGCCCGCCTCCGACTTCCTTTTTGGCACCCGCTGGACACCGCTCCTTGAGCCTAAGTCCTACGGTATTCTGCCCCTGTTGTTCGGTACCACCTTGATTGTGATTGGCGCGGCCATTGTTGCATTACCCGTTGGCTTGGCCTGCGCAATTTATCTTAGTGAATACGCAGGGAACCGAACCCGAGACCTGGTGAAGCCTATCCTTGAAATTCTTGCGGGTATTCCAACCATCGTTTACGGCTTTTTTGCCATTACCTTTGTCACGCCCATTTTAAGAACCCTGATCCCGTCAACAGAAGTCTTCAATGCCGCCAGTGCGGGGATTGTTGTGGGCATCATGGTCTTGCCGATGGTTGCCTCACTATGTGATGACGCTCTACGCGCAGTGCCCAACGCGCTCAGAGACGGGGCTTATTCTCTCGGCGCGACCTCCTTCGAGGTCACCGCTCGAATCGTTGTGCCGGCATCACTTTCAGGCATTTTCGCGGCCTTCGTACTCGCTATTTCACGAGCGATCGGTGAAACCATGGCGGTCACCCTCGCGGCAGGCGCCACCCCTAACTTGACGCTTAACCCACTGGAGTCTATTCAGACCATGACGGCCTATATCGTTCAGGTATCGCTTGGCGACACCCCCGCTGGCACGCTCAGCTATCAGACGCTGTTTGCCGTGGGCGCCGTCCTCTTTTCCATGACCTTGGTGTTAAATTTAATCGCAAACGCCATCATGAACCGCTATCGAGATGTCTACGAATGAACACGCAAGCCCAACGTCTTAAAAAGCGTCACCAGATTTCGGCGGCCTTTAAGCTTTTCTGTCTCAGCGTGACCTGCTTGGCCGTTGCCATTTTGGGCATTCTCATCCTTGAGGTCACGCTCTTAGGACTGCCTTGGTTAAACTTCGACTTCCTCACCCGGTTCCCATCCCGATTCCCAGAAAAAGCGGGTATTTTAGCGGGCCTTGCCGGGACCCTTTGGCTGGTTACTTTGACCGCCGCAATCGCCATACCCATCGGCGTATTGGCGGCCGTGTATCTTGAGGAATATGCCAAGCCGGGTCGCGTTTCAACCTTCATCACCATCAACATCGCAAACCTCGCGGGCGTGCCCTCCATCGTTTACGGCATCATCGGGCTTGCGATCTTTGTTCGGTTTTTTGGCCTAGATCGTAGCGTACTGGCAGGCGCCATGACCATGAGCCTTCTGATTTTACCGGTGATCATTATTGCGTCGCGAGAAGCGATCAAGGCGGTGCCCAGTTCCCTGCGGCAAGTCGCGTTCGCACTTGGCGCCACCCGATGGCAAGTCACCCGAGATCACGTCTTACCTCAGGCTATGCCGGGCATCTTAACCGGCGTCATTTTGGCATTGAGTCGAGCGATTGGCGAAACAGCGCCACTGATTATGATCGGGGCACTGACTTATATCGCTTTTGTGCCGGAAGGTCCGATGGATGAGTTCACCGCCCTACCGATCCAAATCTATAATTGGACCTCTCGCCCACAAGAGGCCTTTCACGAATTAGCATCAGCCGGCATCATTGTTCTTCTACTGGTCCTGCTGATCATGAATGCAACCGCCGTATGGATACGCTACCGCGGCAGTAAAAATAAGTTTATGTAAGGAATTTTCATGACCCAAACCTCTGAGGTCCTACTGCAGGCGAACGCCGTGAGTATCGCGTATGGTGATCAACTCGCGGTCAAGACGGTCACGCTACCGATTTATCAGCATCGAATCACCTCGATCATCGGCCCATCCGGCTGCGGCAAGAGCACCCTGCTACGAAGCTTTAACCGGATGAATGATTTTATCGATCAAGTCACGCTGACCGGGGAGATCTCTTTTAATGACCAAAACATCTATGCCCCAGACGCGGACCCCGTCGCCGTTCGACTTAATATTGGTATGGTCTTTCAAAAGCCCAATCCGTTCCCGAAAACCATTTACGACAATGTTGCCTGGGCACCAAAGATTAATGGTTTAAAGGACAATATGGACGATCGGGTCGAACAAGCCCTGAAACAGGCAGCCCTTTGGGATGAAGTTAAAGACCGCTTACACGAGTCGGCGCTCAACCTATCGGGTGGCCAACAACAACGATTGTGTATTGCGCGCGCCCTTGCGATGAATCCCTTGGTGCTCTTGATGGATGAGCCCTGTTCTGCGCTCGATCCGGTTTCAACCGCACGCATTGAAGACCTCTTATTCGAGCTGAAAGAAAAGCTAACCATTGTGATCGTAACCCACAATATGCAGCAAGCCGCGCGCGTGTCTGACTTTACGGCTTTCATGGAAAACGGGATTTTGATCGAATATGGTCCCACCGAAACCCTCTTCACCAACCCAGAAAACCAACGCACTGAAGAATACGTCACAGGCCGTTTCGGCTAGGAGTTCACCCTTGAAAACACATTTAGCCCGCGATTTAACTGAGCTCGAATCCCAATTATCCAGCCTTGGCGAACTGGTCATTGAATCAGTGCAGTGTGCCATCGATGCCATCAGTAGTTTTGATCTGGAAAAAGTTGCACGCATCGCTGAAAACGAAAAACGGATAAACGAGATGGAAATCTCGATCGAGCAGAACTGTTTAAAAATCATCGCGCTACATCAACCCGTTGCAACCGACCTGCGCTTTTTGATTGTGGTACTCAAGGTGAACAACGATTTGGAACGTATCGCAGATCAAGCCGTCAATATTGGCGCAAGGATCCAGTTTTTGTATGACCGGCCTCGAATACCGGTTGACCTACACTTCGAGTGGATGGGCCCCAGTAGTCTGAAAATGGTTGAACAGGCGCTCGCGGCGCTGCTTGACAAAGACACCCAAGCTGCGCGCGCCGTGCTGGACATGGATAACGAGGTCGATGCCTTCCACGCCCTGACCTATCGCGATTTAATCAAAGCCATGACCGACAATCCGAGCATCACAACGGAGGCCGTGTCGCATCTAACGATTTCATCAAACATCGAGCGCATTGCCGATCTTGGCACCAATATCGCGGAGGAAATCATTTTCATGAATGATGGCGAGATACTCCGGCATACCTAGTCACTCGATGCCGGACGAGCGCGGCGCCTGCCAGGTTAGTCTCCTAGCCCGAGGTCCGAGACGGTTTTATGACCAAACGCCACACCGGGTTGCGACGACTTGACTCGCCTGAGCCGCGCCCTCCCCAAAGCGTTAACGTATTCGGTCAGAATCACGGCGGCAGCGATGCCAATTCGCTAAAACGCTGGCGTGATAAGGAGACGGAGCCGGCATCGATGGATCTGGTTGACGCGCACTCCGCCCGCTACTGACTGCTCAAGCTCGCTTGAAACTGTCCTTTGCGCTCGGCCTTTTTTGTTGCCTCACTGGCCTGACTCAACCGCTCGAGCGTCACCGACTCAATCGTACCGGTGAACACAAAGTTATGCGGATAAGGTCCAACGGGTGAGCCCGTATCGCGCCCAACATCGAAGGTTTCACCACTCATGGAATAAATCACCGGGACCGTTCTTGGGATTCGATTGCTTGCGACGCTCACACCGTTGACACTGAGCACCGCCTCGCCACCGGCGCCAAAGCCGCCGTCATGATGATAGGTCAGGGTAAGTTCGTACGCACCGGCGTCCAAAGGGGTTGTTGACGCAACAAACGTCAATTCATGACCAAACCAGTTGTATAAATAGGTTGGACAGCCAGCTTGATCTAGATATAGGCTCCAGCCCGCCATATTGCCGCCCTGACACGCGATCACCCCTTGGCTGCACAGGTCATCAAGCACAACCTTGGCTGATATTTGATGCGAGACATTCTTTAAATTTAGCACCGAATGCTCAGGCATTCGAACATGATGACGGTTGTAAACAATCCGATCATGACCCTCCAAGGAATGCGGCACGGCATACTCACCGCCACGCCGCGCCGACGCATCTCGCAGCGGATAGACATCCATGGCCTCAGCTTCGGAATCAAACAACGCTTTGAGCGCAGCGAGTCGATCCGGATACACGTCCGCTAAATCATTGGACTGCGAAAAGTCCTCCGCAATGTTATACAACTCCCAAACTTCCTCGGGCCCATCAAACTTGAACCCCGCAAACCGAATCCAGGGCAGGCGACCATGAAAACAGCTGGCAATCCAACCATCGTGATAAATGGCGCGATTGCCTAATATTTCAAAGTATTGCGTTTGCCGCCGACTTTCTGCTGCGGGCTCGGTAAAGCAATAACGCATGCTGGTCCCGTGAATCGGCATTTGATCAACACCGTTCACGACCGCCGGCGCCTCAATCCCGACGACATCCAGTACCGTCGGCATCAAATCAATCACATGATGAAATTGATCGCGCAGTTCACCCGCGGCCGCACCCATACCTTTTGGCCAAGACACGGCCAACGCGTTTCGCGTGCCACCGAAATGCGATGCAACCTGCTTCATCCACTGAAAGGGGGCATCCAGCGCCCAGGCCCAACCGACATTAAAATGGTTTTCACAACGATCGGTCCCAAAATCCGCCATATGTTCCAGCAACCACTCAGGATCTTCATGGACGCCATTTTGGAATGACGGCGCGCTCCAAGCACCATGAATCGTGCCCTCCGCTGAGGCGCCGTTATCCCCGGTTAGATAAATCACCAAGGTATTATCGAACTCACCCAGATCAACGAGGGTCTGAAAGACCCGGTCGACCTGGGCATCGGTATGAGCCAAGAAACCCGCAAAAACTTCCATCAACCGGCTTGCAACCGGTTTGTAGCGGTCTGGGTACTCGGACCAACTGGGCACTTCCTCCGGCCGGTCAGTTAGGCGCGTACCGGGCGGAATAACACCCGCCGCCAACTGCTTGTCAAAGATCGCTTGCCGTAAGGCATCCCATCCACCGTCGAATTGACCCTTAAACGGCGTGACCCATGATTCATCAACATGATGGGGCGCATGCACGGCCGCGGGCGCAAAATAGCAAAAGAAAGGACGATCGGGCGCTGCCGCTTTTTGTTGCTGAATCCAATGAATGGCTTGATCGGCCAGATCTTCCGTTAGGTGGTACCCCGGCTGATTGAGGTGCGGCTCAATGGGCGTCGTTTGATCATAAACCGGCGGCTCCCAATGACTGGCCTCCGCCCCCAAAATCCCGTAGAAGCGTTCAAAGCCTTGCCCTGTAGGCCAGCGATCAAAGGGCCCGGCGGGGTTTTGCTCCCAACTTGGCGTGAGATGCCACTTCCCAAAACAGCCGGTGGAATAGCCGTTTTGCTTGAGAATCTCAGCCAAGGTCGCACTCTCCTTGGGAATCGCACTGTCATACGCGGGAAAACTATTCGCAATCTCCGTAATGCCGCCCATATGGACACTATGGTGGTTCCGTCCGGTCAGCAGAGCCGCCCGCGTCGGCGAGCATAGGGCGGTCGTGTGAAACTGATTGAACTTGAGGCCTTCGGCAGCGATTCGGTCAACGCCAGGCGCTGGAATGGGACCACCAAAGGTTTCAACGCTACCAAAGCCCACATCGTCCAGCATGACGATGACAACATTGGGCTTGCCCTGCGCGGGCTGAGAGAGCTTTAAGCGCTGGGGCGTTGCGTCTTCAAACAAACGCTCGATCTTGCCTGCGAACGGTGGATTCTTTTTTACTGTCATGGTTTTTACCTATTATACGGCGCGCTAACTCGAAGCCCCTCGACCTGAATCGTGGCTGAAATGATCCTGACAAGATCAAACTGCGACGATATTGCGATCGCTATCGCAGCCTCAGTGTTGCTCAATATTCGCGGCCCACGCCTTAATCGGATTCAGGCGTCCGGCCATCACGCTCTAAAACTCGGCAGATCAAACAGCGCCAGCAGTGCCTGAATCTGCGTCGTTTGATCAACGCTCAAATTGCCATGCTCTGCCAAAACGCTCGACAATGAAGTCTTACCCGCCAATAGCTTTGCCCAGGTTGAGACTGCCAAGGTGATCTGTAAATCGCACGCTTGGGTCGCCACCGGGACGGCTACCGAATGACGAATCAATAAGCCCGCGCTCGATCCGTCATCAAAGGTAAACCCAATACTGCCGTAGACATCGGTTGCGGCATCTGCATCCAGCAGCACTCGCAAGATTGGCACCCAACGCGCGCCTTGGCCCGATAACACCTCTTGCTCACGGAAACGGTGAATTCGGAATCGACTCAAATCGAGATTGTCCTCCAGCTCCAGCGCCCGGGTTAGACACCAGGCCCGGATATTCGCCGCCGGCGAACAGAACGCGACCTGGCGTAAGCCCGCGGCCAGCCGCGCCTTGTCTGCTTGCGCGTCCTGAGCCGCAGGATCGCTTACAAGGAGCTGACCTAACTCCAAAGCCCACCGATAGTCCTGCGCCGCAAGCGCCTCGTCAAAGGCCCCTTGCATCAAAGCCCGACCCCCAAACGCGTTGATCATCTTGGTTGCACGCTCACCTGGCGCGAGCGGAAACAGTTTTCCTGGGTCTTCATCAAACCAACCAAACAGACCGGTATAAACTTGCCGCACATGATGCTCAACAACGCCATACAGTTGTTGGGTGTGAAAATCCGTCTCGAAAACAGCCGGTAATTGTATCTTGTGAATCATCTCATCCAGGCTCAATCCCAAGTTCGCATGGCGCACGGTTTGATCCCAGATGAATTGAATACTATCGCGATAGCGCTGTATGCCAGCGAGTATCTCAGAGCGGCCCGACATTGGCGGACCGTGGGCGCAAATTTGATGTTCAACCTTCAGGCCGGCCAGATGGTCCAGTCCGGTCAACAGCACGCTTGGGTCACGATACTCTTCACCGCGAATGGCGAAAACATTAAACAATGCTGGCCAAAAAATATTGTTCACGGCCAAATCAAGTTCCGGAAAGTGGATGGTTACAGAATCGGTTGCATCCGATGGCGCTGGCTGAAAGATCACCTTAAGGCCGGCAATGACGGCCTCATGAGGCCCGCCAAAGGTATGGGTCGCCGGAATGTGCCCCCCAGTATAAGGCGCGTGTTTCGGATTACGATAAAACAGGCCTAGACCAATATTCACTCGGGCATCATCTCCGGTCTCTGGCAACATCATGGCAAATTGATGCACCATGCCTCGAGAACCCCGAGGGCCAACCTCACCCCCAAATCGGGTCAAGTTCGCCGCGATGCCTTCATGACCGTAAATCGGAAAATCATCATCACCACGCTCGCTAACAATCGCCGATGTGCCGGCAACGTAATGAAAATGACTGTAGATACAGGCAACAATCGGTTCAGCGGTATGCTGCCGAAGTTTCTCGAGCGCTTGCGCCATCTCTTCATGGCACTCACCGGTATCGATCGCGATAATGCCTTCGGGACCGCGAATAAACGTTTGATTCGACAAGCCATTACCGACATAACACCAAGCTGAATCCCCCACCGCATAAAACGTTTCCGCCAAGCGGTCGGTGTGAGCCAGATGCTGCGCGTGGGCGAGCTGCCCGTTGGGTCCGCGCGATTGCTCACGAGGTCTAAAAGGATCGGTCACGGGTACACTCCAGAATCGCCTAAACAAGCAAGCAAGATACCCTAAAGTTGGCGCGAGCCAAAGAGATGCGTCGCCGTCGGATCAAATTCTAAGCCTGTCATTACCTCAATGACCTGAGTCCGCTCTGACCTCATGCCCCGCCCGAACAGGTCAAAATTTCGCCGGTAATATAATCAGACTCCGGTAACGTCAGCAAATAGATCGCGCCGGCCGCCTCATCAACGGTCCCGGCACGTCCTAGGGGCACCGTTTGCGCAAGGGCATTTCTTTGCTGGAACGACAGACCCACCCGGAACTGCTGATCACCAACCGTAATCTCCGGAATTGAATCACTGTATCCTTGGGTTAACCGCGTTTCGATATGACCAAATGCCACGGCATTAACGGTTACATTATATCGGCCCCATTCTTTTGCCAGCGTTTTGGTTAAGCCAATGACCGCCGCTTTGCCAGCTGCATACCCGACCTGAGTCGCGCTGCCTTGGGTGCCACTCACGGAGGAAACATTCACGACTTTCCGGCAGCAAGCGACCCCATTGCTTTGTATTTCCGCTTTTGCCGTAGGCCGCAACCACTCCGAAAAGGCTTTTAAAATTCTAAAGGGCACCGTTGCGTGAATATCAAGCATCGCTTGCCATTGCGCCTCAGAGTGATTGTGCATTGCGCCATTCCAGATATAACCCGCATTATTAATAATAATATCAAGGCCGCCAAAAGCTTCGACGCAATCCTTAATCACTTGTTCTGGCAGATCCGGTTCGGTCAAATCACCCGTCAAGGACAGCACGTCCACCTCAAAGGTTTTTAGATGACGCGCCGTCTCCGCCAAAGCGGCTTCATCAATATCTTGGATTACCAGATTCACGCCCGCTCGGGCTAAACGCTGCGCGGTTGCCCGTCCAATACCTTGTCCTGCCCCGGTAACGAGTGCGATTTTTGAGCGTAAACTCATACTGTGGCTCCTTCAGAACGATTCGGGTTCATGACGGTTTTGAGTGGACGACCCCAATCAAAGCGCTCAAGACGCCTCATTGGACAGAGGATGTCTCACCCGGCCTAGACACCCAAGCGTTACCCGCCTCGAGACCCCGTCCGAGACCAATAATCCACTGATCCGATTGGATTTCATCCCCTTTTGCCGATCAAAACCCAACTGGCGCGGCTCAGCAAGGTCGTCATGCATGAACCATTGTATTCATATGAGGGCGCAGCCTTGCCCTGCTAGCGACCGGTATACTGGGGTGGCCGCTTTTCAATAAAGGCGCGCATGCCTTCTTTGGCATCCTGCGTTTTTGAACACAACAACTGGTTGCGGTTTTCTATGGCGATGGCGGCCTCAAGGCTTGCTGCATCGACTGCCAAGTTTAAACCTTCTTTCGTGAGCCGAAGCCCCATCGGGGAAGTCAACAACATGTCATCAGCGAAGGCCTGCGCCGCGGCAACCAGGTCCGCTTCGGGCACGACTTGCGACACCAAATTCGTCGCGAGCGCTCTGTCGGCTTCAATAAACCGGCCGGTAAGCATCAGTTCCGCGGCCACCGTTGTGCCCACTAAGCGCGGTAAAAAATAGCTCGTTCCCATATCGCAAGCTGACAAACCGAGTTTGATAAACGCCGCATTCATGCGCACATTACTTGCGGCGATCCGGACATCTGACGCTAGGGCAAATGCAAAACCGCCACCGCAGGCCGGCCCTTGTAACATACTGATGATCGGTTGAGGGCACCGCCGCATTTTTATATAGACCTCGGCTAAATAGCCTTGGAACCCCATCCCCTGGCCAAAGGGCCGAACATTCTCGGGATCACTGGCGGCTTTGATATCAAGCCCCGCGCAAAAAGCGCGCCCACGCCCCCCCATCACGACGACCCGGGTCTCTGAGTTCTCCATAAGCGAGTCAAAATAGGCCCGCAATTCCGTGACCATCTCGGTCGTAATCGCATTCAGAGCATCCGGCCTGTTTAACCACAACCAATCCACACCCTCCTGGTGGACAACCTCGATCGTTTTAAATTGACTCACAAAGCACTCCTTATCCCTAAATGTCACACAAAAACCATGAGCGCTGACTAGCCTGCGCTACCCAACAAAACCAACAACCGCGAAGACGACAATCCCGACCATCAAACCAATGTTTTGACCCAAGCCATTATCCGCGGTCTCCTTTAACCGTTGCGCCACGGTTTCCGCAGGGTCGGCGCCATAACTGACCCGACTGATCACCGGAAACTCAAAGACACAAACGTTTACAGCAACGCCCGTAACCGTTGCCAGCAGCGCCGCGTGCGCTAAAGACCCAGCCGGCAGCGCTAACAACACCAAGGCGACCAGCAACCAATTCGCAACGGGCCCTCCCAGGCTCATGGCCAAAAATTGGGCGCGAGAATTAACAGCCGTTTTAAAGTTGAACATAAAAAAAGACTTTCGCTCTTTCAATACGGGGGACACCGCGCCGCTCAATCGCGCGCCACTGAAATGCCCCCATTCGTGTGATAAAAACGCAAGCGCGGCGCCGCCAAAAAACCCACTCGCGACCGCTATTAAGGCAATAAGCAGCCCTTCATTGGCCTCAGACCATGCTTGGCCACTGCCCCATAACAAAACAATTCCGGTTGCGACCGCACCATGCTGAAAGGCAACCGTTTTCAATCGAGCAAGATCTCGCTGTCGTTGCTTTCGTCTTTCATCGACCTGCTCGTCGTTGATCCCTTGTGTTATTGTTTCCGACATTCTTGTACTCCTAATGACTTGTAATCCCGAATCACGACAGGCACCCGCGCCCTGCTTGGAAACGCCAAGATCTTCTGCCCAAGCCGGGTTTTGGCTCAACTCCTGGAATGATCCCAAACCGGTCCGCTTAACTTCTCGCCGCGGCGTTGTTGCCCACGTCCTCACCTGCTGCGCCTGAGTAAGCCTGCCTTGCGGGCTCAATTTGAGCAACCCTTAAAATAAAGTCGTGATCCACAAGACTCAGCTGATTGCAACGCAGATTCACAAGCACCTCGAAGAAATTAAGCCCCCCTGGATTGCATCAGGAACCCGCGTTTAATGACCTCGTATCGTGTTTAACTGAGGCAATTCGCTGTGGTTTTTTATCTTACCTCGGCCCCTGCGCCAATGAATGGGTACCAAGGCTTCGCGGTCGGGGCGACGCCTCAGCCTAGATTTAACTCTGATTTTAGTGCCGCTAATGGGATGCGCAGATGAACCTCAAAAGAATCCGGCGCAGCCTCGAGCGTTAACAGACCACCCAAATCCTGAGTCATGGTCTTGGCCGCTGCTAAACCAATGCTCTGTTGCTGCGCCACCACGTCGTTTGAGCCAAAAAAGTCCATAACCGCGGCTTGAACCGTTGGTTCGATTGTCACGCCGCGACAACGAATGTTCACCAAAAGTGCGCCGTCTGCGGCCAGGCCAAAAACATCGACCGCAGCCAACGCTGCCCTCGACCCAATTTGTTCTGCCAGAAACTGCGCGATTGATAAGAAAATTTTACGAAGCACTTGCGGCGCAAGCTCGAGCTCATTCACGCCAACACCGATATCCGTCGACAACTCAGTGCCTTCTGGCGTGACCACGTCTAAGGCTTTCACAAAATCTAAAATCAAGCGGTCCGCCGCTGCCAACTCACTGGTTGTCACCTGATTGACGCCAGTGAAGGACTGCATCTTCTCCAGTAATTCCGTACACGCACCAACCGCTGCGACAATTTTTGCAAGAGGCCCACTGGTTGCTGCGTCGGCGTCTTCCAGCAGCGCCGTTGCATACCCTTCAGCAATACAAAGCTGATTGTTAAAATTGTGCGACATAGACCCGATTAACGATGACACCGCTTGATATTTTTCTTGAGCAATCAGTTGGGCTTGAGAAGCTTCCAAACGCTCCATCAGCCCCACGGCCTTCATTCGCGCCAGATATAGGTCGAGAAAAACCTGAACCTTCGCCCGCAACCTTGCGGCTTCAAGCGGCTTGAACATCACATCAACCGCGCCAATGCTATAGGCCGACCTGGGAATCTCAGAGGCAGTCGTGTCTGCGGTTAAGAAGATGATGGGCGTCATGCCATTACGGGTTTCAGCACGAATGACCCCGGCGGCTTCAATGCCGGTCCGACCCGGCATGTGGACATCGAGCACAATCAATAAAAACTCATGCTCGGTGCATAAGGTTTCCGCCTCGAAGCCGTCATGGGCCTTCACAACATCAACATCGAAGGCCTTCAGCGCAAACGCCAACAGAATCAGATTCTCTTCTACATCATCGACAATAAGGACTTTTGGACGGTTCATACGACTTCCTGATTCGCGCATTGCGGGCCACCGGTACGCGTCCGCTTTCTATGACGCCATAGTATCAGAGTCGCACTCTAATTTGAGCCCGGAGCATCTCTCGGTTGGGTTTGCCGAAATTGCTGGCATCTTTTGAGTAATCGACATCTACTTGGAGGTTATTCGTCGGCTCAAAACGAACCCCTAACGAATGGGTTTCTTGGTCAAACTTCTGATTACCGAGTTCAAACACAAAACGTTGCAAGTAGGCCGTCCATTCACTGTAGCCATAGGTCCATTCCACCTCAAGCAGGCTTCGGCGAGCATCAACCGGGCCATTGTGTCCCTTTGAGATCTGACCTTTAAAGGTCCAACGCCGAACATCAACGCGGCCGTCGATCGCAACCCGATCCCGCGAACTGGTTACACCATTGCCTTGCCAAAGCGCCCCTTCAACAACCGTCAATCCTAGGTTGTACCAATGATTCATAGGCGTTGAGAATCGTGCCGTCAGCAAATAAGGGTCACCATCGTTGCGCCATTCGTTACCGCTGCCGCGTGTGAGCGTCACATCATATTTCAACTTACCTGCCGCACCATCGAGCATCAGCCCCCAATCTGTTTTATGACCACCATCGACAGCGTTATTAAACTGTTGGAGCGTTTGATTGGTTTCATATTCGCGCTCAAGCCCATAGGGTAATTCGACATGGCCAATGGCCATCTGCATCGATCGATTAAACATGGGCGGTAGGCGGTAATACAGGTTGCGAAATTGCAAAGCAACATCATTGGGGTCATCAAACAACCCAGGATGTGGACTCAGATGGACCGCGCGAATCAAGTAGGGTTGTAGCAACAAGGCGCCGACATCTCGACCGTTCACAGAAAAAGTTTTAAAAAAATCGACCCCGAGAAAGTGTAGCATTGAACTTCGATCATTCACTTGGTTAAGATTAATCCGAGTGCTGACGTCAAATGCGAGGCGCGTTTCCTCGCCAATCAAATCAGCACGCGCACTGATCGCGAGCGCTGTGAGTGCCAAAGCGCATCCAAGGCGCTTAACGACCGCGCTTCTCCAAAAACACAGAGCAGTCCCGTTACCCTTTCCCATAAACATGTTCATCACGTCACTCCTTAACTGTTGGTTATACCGGTCGTGCTCATAAGATCCTGTGCAACTTGGCTCATGGATAACGGCATCGGCCAGGCCCGCCAGGGGATTGGATCATGCCCATCCGAGACCGCAGTGTTTGCCAAGCGTAACTGAACCCATCGAGGGCCCTGATCCCCACCATCACGCTTAAAAGGGCTTGCGCTGAGCAACTGCTTTGGCAATTCATCGGCCGTTAATATAAAGACAGTGTCCTCTAGATTCTTTTCAAGTAACGCCCTGAGCCTCTCGATGGAGTCATAACCGAGCAGAGGTAACTCAAACCGGTCAAACAGGGATTGAACATTGCTGATGCTTAAGATTTCTTGATCAACATAAAAAACCCACTGGTGCGATGTACTGGCGATACTGAGCTGTTCTAACAATTCGAACTGCTCAAGCAGTGGCGGTAAAACCACACAATCTAAGGCCAGCTCAAATCGGCTGCCACCTTGTGGTTGGGCGTGATGCGTCATCAAACCACCTAATAGTCGTGCATATCGTTGCGCGGTTGCGAGCCCCAAGCCAAGCCCACCTTGCGCAACCTCACCCCCTTGGACAAATGGCTCAAACAAAGCTTCGCTGGATTGATGCGGGATACCGGGACCTCGGTCTGTGACTTCAATTTGTAATTGACTGCGATCAATCGCCAATGGATTCAATTTGATCGTGCAAACAACGGGCCGGCCCGCCCCGTACCGTAATGCATTATCTAGGAGCACCTGCGCGATTTTCCGAAGGGCCAACAGGTCGGTCTCAATCTCCACACCCTTCACGCTCTGCACCTCAACCCGAAAGTCACAGCCAGCACTCGTCGCTTGCGGGGCAAAGCTCGAACCAATTTCCTGAGCAAAGTTATCGATAGAAAGTCGATTCCAACTAATCTCAGCCTTTCCTGAGTCGAGCATTGCATATTCAAACATGGTGGAGATGACCTGCAGCAATCGATCACTACCCTTGACAATCGATTCGACGGCTGCCTCCTGCTCGGCATCTAAAGCTGTTTCCGCAAGCATCTGCGCCATGCCAGAGAGACTGTTAAAAGGCGTCCTAATCTCGTGGGACAGCGTGGTTAAGAAACTAGACTGCGCTCTTTGAGCGGTTTGCGCGATTTGGGTCTGCTCACTTAAAGCGCGCGTTCTACTCAGCACCCGTGCCTCGAGTTCTCGATCAATCAAAGCCTTTTCATAAACCAAAGCGATGATGTCGGAAATCTGCTGGAGCGCACGCAAGTTCTCAACAGACAATGCGGGAACCCGCAGCGCCGTGATCTGCAAAAAGCCAACCGGCGCCTCATTGGCGCACACGCACACCAGAACATCTGAGGTAAAAACATTTTGAGAAAGACCTACTGCTTCCTCTGTCGAAAAAGCAGACGAGCTCAGCGGCTGATCCCCCCTGCTAAAGCAGCATCTAAGCTCCGCCCAGAAAGGCAGCGTATTAGCTCTACTCGCACCGCCATTATGGGCGTCTTTTAAGTAAAGACCCTTTGCCTCAAGATCAGCCGATGGCGCGGCGCCAGAATCAACCCGCACCCAAACGGCATCATCACAGTTTAATATTGACCGAGTTGTTTCAACCACAACTTGAAGAATCTGCTCGGAGTCAACATTCTTCATCAACTGCAGTGACAGGCTACTCACTAAACGCTGAATCTGCATTCTAAAATCAAGTCGTCGATCAAAGGCTTCTAGGGAAGAAGATAGCGCTTGGTACTCCGTGGGCCCTTCATAGGAGACCTCTAGGGTCCCTTGTTCTAAAACAGCTGCCCGAGCAGTTTGGCTCAAGTTCCTGATCGGCCTGACGAACTGATTCAAATGGATCCGTAAGATAATGAGCAAGTACCCTAAATAAATGAAGCCTGACAGCCATCGTTCACGATCGAGCCTTGATCTCGAACGATCAAATTCCTCGTGCGCTCTCGACTGCTGCACGTCGCTTTGGGCGCGTAATGACGCCATTGCACCGATTACAATCTCGAGCTCCGCATCATAGGTTGCTAGGTACTCATTGATGTGATTGCTCAAAGAGACCTCATCCAATCTCGGTAGCGATTCCAGGTCAGCACGTATGCGAGACATTGCGGATCGCGCGCTCAAAACCTCGGGGTTGTTTATCTTTAGCCCCTCAAGTCGCTGGTTAACGAGCTCGTTTTGTCTGAGCGCACCCTCGACCAAATAAACCTCACCAGAGGTGTAGATCAGATCCGAGGTCGTCATCGATTGCTGAATAAACACCTCAAGTTCATCGACATCGCGCACCAGATTATTCGCCTGGGCCAGACTGCCTGACTGAGACTCAATCAAAGACAATTCCAAAACAAAGTAATAAATAATGCCTGCTGCGGGCAACATGAGCGATGCCGTAAAAGCCAAGATATGCGTCAGAACAGACAACCGCTTGAGAATACTCACAGGGGTAAGACGCATAGCTTACTGAGAGACGCTCGAGTCAAGGCTGGGACGGACGATGCTAAAAATTGTCGCCAATGACACGGTTTAATCATTTCTTTGCCAAAAAGCATCCGTCAAAACCAGTGTTTTCACGGCCGACAGCACCATGGTTTGATACAGGTTCTGATTCAAAACGGCCTTGGGCGACACGACCTCACCCGCTGCGTTGAAAAGCTGAGACAGCCCCGCTGTCGACAGCCCCTTGAAGTATTCTCGATACTCGGGACTTTCTGCTTCTGCGCAATAACCACCGCGGCAACGCTGAAAGGTGTAATCGACGATTTCGCCCTCGGGATTCAACGCCCATGCAATTTCAACCAAACCCCAATCACCCGGCTCGCTCCGCACGTGCACAAGGCCAAGCAGATTTTGTTCTCCTCGAATGTAAAACAACGTGTGCTTACCGATCTCTTTGGCATGCAAAAACACCGGCAAACCTGTCTCGGAAAGTCGCTCGTTCGCTTGGGCCGCTTTAATATTTCTAACCTCGGATTCGTACGCAACATAGCTCGGATACAACGTTTTAATCTGCTGGACAGGATCCCGAAGCGCGCAAAACGCAACCCCATAAGCATTCGTCGATAGCAACACGCTCGCCGTTATAAGCAACCACTTCATAGACTGAACTCCTTTACCAAAGTTATTTTCATAAACCGATTATCCGCCTTTATCGCATCAATCACGCCCAACTTAAGCTCACCCCGAAATAACCTGAAACAAATTTTAAGCCTTAAAAACCAGAACAGCATCAGACTTAAGTACTAGAGAAAAATTGATGTGAATTGCGTCCAATGCATCCTGCAACAACTAATTTAGGAATAGGTTAAGCCCGAAACTGCTAAAAATTAGGCCCGAAAGCCCACAAGATCGATTTGACCGCGTTACGTCAAAGACACCACTTGGGTCTCGCACATTTGGCAGTCAAAATCCCTCATTTCGCAGAGACGTTGAAAAGAGGTGTTGAACTAAAAGATTAGGCTGGCGATTGAAACACTCGCTGAGTTGACCTAACAACACGTTAGATGCTCCACTCCGACAGGCCATGACACCCGTCGCCGTCGCGCCCCAACAAACAAATGCCGGGCAATGCCTAACGGGGCTTACCACTAAAGGAATGCGCTATGCAAAAAATGAATCAAAGACAAAGCAACGAGCATTTCTACTCCGGTTTTCAAACCCGCGCCTGGATACTGACGATGCTGATTTTAGCCACGTTGGGTATCCAGGCCGATGAAGACAATACGTTACAAAGGCTCCCGCTGATCGATAACAGCGGCACTTATAGCCGCCCGATTTCAACTGCCAATCCGACAACCCAAGCTTATTTTGATCAAGGCTTACGATTTGCCTGGGGATTTTATTTTCCGGAGGCGATTGCCTCCTACCAAACCGCGAGCGAACTAGACCCAACCCACCCGATGCCCTACTGGGGACTCGCGCATGCGATGGGCCCAAACCCCAACAGTCGCTATGCGCGCATGCCAGATGATCCCAAGGGCGAAGGCGCAAAAGCCATTGCCGCCGCGGTTGCCCGTATTGCCCGCGCAACACCCAAAGAAGCCAAACTGATTACAGCGCTTGAGAAACTCTACGACCAAGCGCAAAGACCCAGCGCCCAAGACCGTGATACAGCCTATTTGGCGGCGATGCGCGATTTAAACCAGCAGTATCCAACTGATCCGGATATTGCGGCCCTGTATGCGGGCGCCTACATGTCGATCCAGCGCTGGGACTACTGGGACAGCGAAGGCAACCCCAAGTCCGAAACAGCCGAGGTCGCGGCAGCGCTTGAGGGCGTCATCGCAACCGGTATACAACACCCAGGCGTCTTTCACCTCCACATCCACCTCATCGAAGCCTCGAGAGCGCCCGAGCGAGCGCTGGTTTCAGCCAACGCGCTCGAAGCCACAATGCCCATTGCCGGCCATGTCGTTCATATGCCCGCGCATATCTTTGTTCGAACCGGCGACTTTCAGCGCGCGATCACCAACAATCAGCGCGCACTGGCCGTGGATCAAACTCTGAAAGCAATCTGGGGCGATCATCCCCTTCCCAATCTTGGCACCTACCCGTTGTCCCATCGTATTCACGCCCCGCATGCCATCGATTTCATCCGCTATGCGGCGACCGTTCAAGGCAACTATCAAACGGCCATTGAGGCCGCTGAGCAAACCCTCTCACTGCTGCCCAAGAGTGCGGCGCGCAATCCGAGACACCAAAAACAAATCGCAGCACCCTGGTTGGTGCACAAAATTTTTGGACAATGGTCGCGGGTTCTGGAGATCAAACGCCCTGCAGAGGGCGCCCCCTATCTGAGCGGCATGTGGGCCTACACACAAGGCAGTGCGCGCATCGCTCAGAAGGCTTTCAGCCAAGCGCGGGAACATCTGGCGCAGCTTGAAGCCCTGGTGGAACTCAGCCGCCGAGACACCGGCCAGGCTGGAGCGACCCCCAATGCGCGCATCTTAGAATTGGCCGCGCTGAGTCTTCGCGGCGAATTGCTTGAGGCAACGGGTGATCTTGACGGCGCCATTAAAGCCTTTGAAGCGGGCGTTGCGCTGGAGGATCTGAACAATTACACCGAGCCACCCGATTGGCCCCAGCCCCTTCGCCATTATCTTGGCGCCGCCTTGCTCAAAGCGAATCGGGCAGCGGATGCCGAGGCCGTCTATCGACGAGACCTCCAATGGAATCACAATAACGGCTGGTCGCTCTTAGGGTTGCAGCAAGCGCTCTTGGCACAAGGCAAGACTGAGGCGGCGAAAGTTGTGGCAACTGCCTTTGATACCGCCTGGCAATACTCAAACATTACGCTTGAGCGCTCCCACCTTTAGACGGCAGGTCGTTTTGATGAAAGCCCACCGTCGAGGATTGGGTGGTTCACTCGTTTTTCTCGGGTGCTGGCCGCCGTCGCTCTAAAGCGATTTGATTTCACAGACTTCAAAAACAGGGACCTTGCGAGGCGCTGCATTTGCAAGATATTGCAGGAGTTGTTCGCTGTCTTGCGCCCGCTGCGCAAGGCGCGCATCCGCGTCCACGCTTGAAAGCGGTTCAATGATTGCCTCAAAGATTCGCGCCTCGTACTCCACAACAATGCGCGGATGTGCAAGCACGTTAAGCGCCCAAATTGGTTGTTTAGGCGACCCAGCGTTCGTTCCAAACAAAAAAATACGCGCGTCTTCAAGCACGGGAATTAAAGGCACATCAAAACGGTTACCCGAGCGTGCCCCCTTGGTTTGCAGCAGAATCAATGGTAACCCTTCAAATCCGGACACCTTGCCAGCATTCTGCCGAAACTCAGCGATGACCCTTGGGTTTAGCGTGCGCCAATCCATTTTTTATCCCCTTTGCGAAGGCCTCTTTTTAACAGATCTTAAGCACATGCGCCTAGCCCGCTTTTCAAAGCGCCTGGCTCTTAAAAAGCAGCTTAGTCTGCGAACGAATGCATGATCATTGTCGAGGATCTAACCGATAATTAAGGTAGCGACCTGACAGGAGGTCCTGGCCAGCAGCTTAAGGAAAGCGATCCATTACAGTGACAGAAAACTGAACAATCAATGCGAATACCGACTTCGAAAAACACGTTTTTCGAAGAAACCCTCCCTGTCAGAC
>ERZ651776.180-NODE-180-length-93187-cov-9.831629_pt1 | contig 93187 bp, 85 predicted proteins | sample MGYA00514761_ERZ651776 | MGnify/ENA metagenome assembly ERZ651776 | reverse complement strand
GTGTATGGAAAGCAAAATATTATTATTTGATGAACCAACATCCGCACTTGACCCTGAGATGATTAATGAAGTTTTAGATGTAATGGTGGAGTTAGCTGATACAGGAATGACCATGGTCTGTGTTACGCATGAAATGGGTTTTGCCAGAAAAGTGGCAGATACAATGGTATTCATGGATGAAGGAAAAATAATAGAGGTAGCGCCCCCTGAAAAGTTTTTTTCTAAACCGGATAGTGATCGGTGCAGAGAGTTTCTAGAACAAATATTGGAGCACTAGTTATTATGGAAGCCAGTGGATCAATGTCTATGAAAGGTTTGCCAGTAAGGCGACCGCCAGCCATTAACCGGTTCTTTTCGTCTACTCCTGTTTCTATTGTTATTTATCTCTTAATTATTGTCAGTATTCTTTATTCGTCATTTAGAGGAGCCCAGTCCATGGGGTATAATTGGCAATGGTATCAAATTCCTAAGTATATATATAGCTATACGGATGATGGCTTTCAGTTTGGGGAGCTGATGTTTGGTCTTTGGACCACAATAACGTTATCTTTTTCAGCTCTTATTCTTGCTATGCTTTTTGGTTTGTTAGTTGCACTTTTAAGATTATCTAATTTAGTAATTGGAACAAAAGTTGCAATATGTTTTTTAGAGTTCGTTCGAAATATTCCGTTACTAGTATTAGTATATCTTTTTTATTATGTGTTGGGGCCAGTTTTTGAATACGATCGTTATACTGCAAGCGTTCTTTGCTTAGCTGTCTATCACTCAGCATTAATATCTGAAATCTTGAGGGCCGGGATAAATGCGGTAGCCCAAGGTCAATGGGAAGCAGCAAAATCAATTGGTATGAGTAAACCCCAGATGTACAGATATATTATACTACCTCAATCTATTCGTTTTATGTTGCCACCAATGACAGGCGAAGTGGTTCATATGGTAAAAAGCTCAGCAATTGTTAGTGTTATTGCAGTCGCAGAGTTAACTACTTTAGGTCAAAATATTATTTCTGATACCTATATGGCGTTTGAAATTTGGTTCACTATAGCAGTTATTTATATGATTGTTATAATGATCCTCTCGATCGGGGCGTCGCAAGTAGAAAGGCGATACACCGTTACAAACTGAGTGACCCTTAAAATTGGTTGCTAGCAAAACTAAACAGAAAGGAAGTACAAAATGAATATCACAAGACGTTTACTGGGGGTGGTCTTAAGTGCCGCTTTAGCTAGTATAAGCTTTTCTCATGCAACCCTTGCAGGAACAGCACAATCGCTTGGAGCTGAAAGCGTAATCGAGACTATAAAAAAACGTGGAGTAATCAAAATCGGATTGGACCTCTTTGTACCTTGGTCAATGAGAAATACAGATGGTGATTTAGTTGGTTTCGAGCCTGACGTAGGTAAAAAGTTAGCTGCTGACATGGGGGTAGAAGTAGAATTTATTCCTACAAAATGGGCGGGTATCATTCCGGCTTTAGTCGCTGGTAAGTTCGACGTTATCATAAGTGGGATGACCGTTACACCTTCACGAAACTTGACAGTTAACTTTTCAGAACCATATGCATTTTCGGGCTTAACCATTTTAGCTAATACAGCAATGACAAAAGGAATGGCTTTAGAAGATTACAACAGTGAGGATATTACTTTTTCCTGCCGACGCGGTGCTACCCCATGTGTATTTATTCAAAACAAATTTCCAAAAGCGAAATTATTGATGTTTGATGAAGATGGTGCAGCAACTCAGGAAGTATTAAATGGTAATGCTCATGCAACTATGGCTACAGAACCTGGTCCATCTCAAGATGCTCGTCGTAACCCTGAAACTTTAAATGTTCCGTTCAACATCGCATTCGATGCTGGTGGAGAAGGTTTTGCTATGAGAAAATCAGATCCAGACGCATTAGCTTATTTTAATAGCTGGATCAGAAGGCATAACCATACTGGTTGGCTGAAAAAGACCCATGATTATTGGTTCAGAGGTGACGCTTGGCATGATCAAGTTGAATAGTAGAGCCTAACTATGAAATAATAGGGGGCTGTTTCAGCCCTCTATTTTTATGACTGGAAACCACGTGCAAAAATTACTCAAAAAATTACATTGGTTAGACTTTCTAATCTTGGGGTGCGTGGTTGCTTTTTTTTCTTACGTATTTGTACAGATGAGTGGTAATTTAAACTATCACTGGCGATGGGAAAAAATTCCAAACTACATATTTAAGTATCATAATGGTCGACAGGAGTGGTTTGCGAATCTCTTACTCCAAGGCTTAATTATTACAGTTAGAGTGAGCATTTACGCTTCTATTTTAGCATTAATTCTTGGGGTTATTTTGGGAATTGCACGATGCTCCCGTAATCTTGTAATTAGAATGCTAGCAAGGACTTACTTAGAGTTTCTTCGAAATATTCCACCATTAGTTGTTATTTTCATTTTTTACTTTTTTTTGGCAGAGCAGCTTATACAGGCAATGAATATTGAGAGTTGGTCTTACAAAATAGCTAAAATGGAAAATAACCAAATATGGGAATTTTTTTGTGGAGACATGCGGCGGTTTCCCTCACTAATCTCAGGGGTAATAGTTTTAGCCCTTTTTGAGAGTGCTTTTGTCGGAGAAATTGTTAGAGCGGGGATACAATCTGTAGATCGAGGTCAGGGAGAAGCTGCTAGATCTATTGGGATGAGTAGTTTTCAAGAGATGCGGTATATTGTTTTACCTCAAGCGATGAAAAAAATTATGCCACCAATGGCTAATCAGTTTATTACTTTAATAAAAGACAGTTCAATAATATCTCTTATATCGGTACAGGAGTTGACGTATAAGACTGCTGAACTGGTTTCATCTACACATATGATTTTTGAAGCTTGGTTAACGACAGCGGCATTTTATTTTGTAATATGCTTTGGGCTTTCATTATTATTTACTAGGTTAGAACGACAAAAATAGTTAAAAATTTAAAAAAATATTGAGGATGTTAAATGTATTTAAAAAATTGTTGGTATGTAGCTGGTTGGAGTAAAGATTATGGCCGCTCGCTGATTGCAGAAAGATTTTTGGAAGAAGAGATCGTTATTTATCGTCGAAATGATGGTGTGCCTGTCGCATTAGAAAATGCTTGCCCACATAGAAAGTTACCTCTTTCAGAAGGAAAACTCGAGGGAGATCAGGTAATTTGCGGTTATCATGGACTAACATTTAATTGTCTTGGACAATGTGTGTCTGCCCCAACTCAACCTGACCGAATTCCACGACGAGCAGTAGTTAAGTCTTATCCTGTGCAAGATCGATATCGACTCCTATGGATATGGATGGGAGATCCAGAGTTAGCAAATCCAGATTTAATTTTCCCTATTGAAAACTTTGAAGACCCCTCGTGGGGATATACTGATGGGGGTGTCTTAGATATAGAGTGTAATTATTTATGGGTTTGTGACAATTTACTTGATCCCAGTCATGTTGCGTGGGTCCATGTAACTTCTTTTGCGGGGGCTGGTACAGATGATGAACCTCTTGAACTTGAAAAGACGGATAGAGGTGTTGTGGTGTCTCGTTGGATAAATGGGAATATGCCGTCACCATATTACGCTGGTCTAGTTAAGTTTACGGGAAAAAGTGACCGTTTGCAGCATTATGAAATGTGTGTTCCAGCAATAGCGTTAAATAAGTCAATATATACACCAGCTGGAACAGGTGGAGATGGAAAACCTATAACTGATTTAACTTACATTAATATATCTTATAATTTTATGACACCGATTGATGAAGATAATACTCGATATTTTTGGTTTCAACACAGGAACACTGACCCAGAAGATAAGGTTATTTCAGATAAGATGAATGCAGGTGCTAGGCTGGCTTTTGAAGAAGATAGAAGTATATTAGAAAATGTTCATTCGGGTATGAAGGACAAAAAGACAGCTAATATTGATCTTGGTTTAGATGCTGGAGCAAAGCAATTTAGATTGATGCTTAAGCGACTTATTGACGAGGAAAATCAAAATAATCAATAATCAAAAACATGGTTGATAAAGTTAAGTCTGATTTGACCGTAGGTTCGATTCCAGGGCATTTTTACAGACTTGCAATACCCATGGCAATAGGCATGGTTTTTTATACACTATATAATATGGCAGGAATATATTTTGCTGGTAAGTTATCAACAAATGCACAAGCTGGGATTGGGATAGGCCATTTAGTATATTTTTTTCTAATTGCTTTTGGTTTTGGATTAAATGCTGCTATGGCAGGTTTGGTGGGTAACGCTCTAGGTGAGAGAAAAATTAATGAAGCAAAGTTACTTATTACCAAGGGAATAAGTTTAGCTGTTGTTATTTCGATCATTCTAATGGTGTTTGGTATTATATGCGGACCATTGGTAATAAATTTAGTGTCAGAGGTAGGGTCATATCGAGAATATAGTGTTCGATATTTTTTGATATTGTTAAGTGCGTTACCAGCATTTTTAATTTCTTATACCTGCAACGGTGCGCTACAGGCCCAGGGTGACAGTGTATCTATGCAACGCGCATTAATAGGCGCTTTTTTCTTAATTATAATTATTACGCCAATTCTCATTTTTGGAGTACCTAACTTATGGTTAGGAATTGGTTTTGATGGAATTTCCCTATCTGTCGTTATTTGTCAGAATTTGGTGATGGTTTTTTTGCTTATACAAGTGAAACGCTCAGCTCTTGGATTACACTTAACTTGGAAAGTGTCTCTAACAAATTTTCGAGGCAACTATGAAATTATCAAACAGATGATCCCTGGGTGTATGTCCTTTCAAATGGTTATAATTGGCAGTCTCGTTGTTCAGTTTGCATTGAAGGGGTTTGGACCGAATGCTTTAGCCGGATATAATATAGGTTTAAGAATAGAACAGCTTTTATTATTACCTATTTTGGGAATGACACAGGCACTTCTTCCGATTGTCGCGCAAAACTATGGTGCAAAGAATTTCCAACGTGTGAGGTTAGCTCTTTTTTACTGTTGTTCAGCTGGGTTTGTAACGATGATAATAGTTTATCCAATTATTTGGATTTTTGGTTCTAGTGTATTAAAGGTTTTTACGCCCAGCTCGGAGGTTATCAGTGTTGGAGTGAGTTATCTTAGAATTGATGGATTAATTTTGCCATTATATGCAATACTTTTTTCTATTAATTCCTTTTTACAAGGCGTTAAACGACCTGCTAGCATTTTTTGGATTGGTCTTTTTAGGCAAGGTTTACTAACTGCTTTTTTTATATGGATATTTATAGGTGTTTTAGGTTGTGATGTATGGGGGGTTTGGGTTGGAGCTGGGGTGAGTGTTTTTTTTGGATGGATGCTTTCAATATTTATAGCTTATAAAGTTGCTAATAAAGAAATCGGCGGCCTCTGGCAAAAAAGTCAAATATAAATCTGAACAACCTTATCTATAACTCTGCAATTTATCATTCTTAAAGGAACGCGAGCAGGTGCAGCTTTTGCTTCTCCTGTTCGGACATCGAACAGACCTTGATGTAAAGGACATTCTATATATGCTCCATCGAAGTATCCGTCACATAAGTTTGCTGCTCCGTGAGTGCACCTAGACAGGCTAACAAAAATACCGTCCTCTGCATCAAATACTGCAAACTCCCTAGTACCAAAAGTTACTGGAGTAACATCCTTCACCTCTAGGTCACTTACATTAATTAAGTTCTGCCAAGATTTACTTTTTCGAGTCAACTTTTTGTTACTTCCACGTCGCTACGAGGCTTACGACCAATTAATTGAGATATAATATCAATATGAGCGCCAAGATAACCTCGCTTTTCTATGTACACAAATCCTTTTAACTTCTTATGCAGTTTTGGAAGTGCATGAAACGGTATCGAAGACGCGTAGTGGTGTTCAGCATGAAAGTTCATATTCCAGGAAAGGAACCTCATAGGAAAAGAAATAAGGCTACTTCGTGTGTTTTCCTTTAGATCATCAGTATTAGGTCGCCCTACATGCTCAGTTAAACGGATCGCTCGCATAACAGGTTCGCCCATAAACAAAGGTAACAACCAGTACCAAAAAGGTGTCCAGTTATTAGTTAATATGCATCCAATAAAAATTATCGAATAAATAGTGACCATTATTCGAGCTTCTTTAAAAACAGTTAGATATTCTTGCTTGGGTATAAAATGTTTCTCTTCTTCACTGATCTGACCGCACACATGTCGAAAAATTTCTGAAAACTTGTTTTTCCAGTAAGGTATGGATGAAATATACCAAAGGTATTTATATACTGAAATGGGTAGTTCTATTAGTTCTGGATCTTGACCTTTTAGTTGGGTGTATGTGTGATGATCACAGTGTTCATAACGAAAGTGCTGATTTGGTAATATAATTGATAAGCCACAGATGTGTCCCAAAATATCATTTAGTTTTCTTGTTTTAAAAGCAGTGTAATGGCAACACTCGTGTTGAAGCGAAAAATGATGAACTAAAACGATGCCGTGTATAAACATTGCTGGAAAAACATACCAAGTTTCGTAAGTAAGAAATATTAAATAACTTGTTAAGGAAAGTAAGGTTACCCAAATAAACAATCGTATAAAAGCAGGTTTATCAGACCTTTTCATAAGCTCTTTTAACTCTTTACGAGTTATTACACCTTCTTTCATTGCTTGGGTTATAGGTGTTTTTACTTCATAGGTCATTGCATTGATCTACCTTTTTTATTTTATTATGTGCGTAAATAATAATCTAATATTAATACTCGAAAGTTTAACAAGCAAGTGATTTAGGGCGTCCTTCTTGTATGAGATGGCAAGAAATCATATTCCTTTAGATAGGATTTTGAAAATGCTCTTCGGGTAGAAAAACCACTAGCGATGGATATGTCTAGTATAGACATGGAGGTTTGCTCTATTAGTTGGCGACCGTGAAGCAATCTGATTTTTAAGTAGTATTTCTTGGGAGACAGATTGAGATGCTTAGAGAATAGACGCTCTAACTGTCGTAATGACAAATAAGATAACTTTGAAATCTCTTTTATTGTTAATGGGGTTTCAATATTTTTTGTCATTAGAGCTATAGCTTTTTGAAGGGTAAAGGGTACATCTCTTAATCTTTGAGCATTGCTTTTTGGCTGTTCAAGATCACCTCTTCTTGTATAGGAAATCATTAGATGATCGCACACAAGGTTGGCATACTGTGACGAAAATTCTTTTTTTATAAACTCGATAACCATATCTAAGGCCGCAGCTTCACCAGGGCTAGTGGTAACGCAGCTGCTTTCTACATATAGTGCATCTACTGTTTTTACATACTGGTTTCTTTCAGAAAAAGCTGCAAGCGTAGACCAATGGACAGTTGCTGATCTGTTTTCCAGTATCCCAGCATCAGCCATTTTCCACCCTGCACAACCTACCCCGAATATAGGAACGTTAAACCTACTGCAGGTTCGTAATAATTTTTTTAGATCAGCCTGTAACTTATACGGCATACGTAACCCACAACATAGAAATAATGCATTAGTTCGATTTTTACTGCTTAGAGAAGTTAGGCATTCGTTTAGTAGTATTGGGCAGTTAACAGAAATTCCTGATGAGGATTCTACAGACCTATCTGAAATACTGATTATTTCAATTTCCAAACGTATTTCTGAGAATAACTTACTTAATGTTTTTAGTGGTTCTAAAATCGCACCTAATGATAGGTGTGAGAAACCTGGAACTAATACTATTTGTATTTTTTTCTCCATTTGGAGTTATCCCTCAAAAGTATCGTGTCAAAATTAAGGTTGACATTATATTAGTATCACTTGGAAGCTAGTATTATTACTTATTAAACGTTGCCTGAAATAAGAGTGTTTTTAAACTTTTATAAAAGTAAGCTTACAGCTTATTTACTAGCTTTTACAATTTTTTAATATAGGCTTTTCATTGTTTGTTTGTTGTGATTTGTTGTTTTTATATTAAACAGTTTTTACTTGGAAATGCTATACTATGAAAACAATACTGGAATTACCAGAGATTGACTTTAGATCCTCTGAGTACCTCAAAGAACCGTTGAAAACTTTAGCTTCTTATGCACAAAAGTTTAAGGTTGGACGTAGTAAAAGAGGTGTCGAAATACTAGATTATGACCTTTGTCGAGAAACAATTTTAGATCGAAGGTTTGGTACTGGTCACCCAAAGTTAATGAAGGTTCTTGGTATGTCTGAGGGTCCCGCATTAAGTTATAAGAAAAACTCTATTTCTTTTCATGACCGAGGAGAAACTAGAAGGCGGTTAAGGATTCCATTAACTCAATTAATGGGACCAAGTGGGTCTGAAAGATTTCGGATAGATATAAAAAATGTGGTAAAAAATACGTTTAATGGTATTCCAAAAAATCAGAATGTTGATCTTATAAAACACCTATGTGACCAGATACCTTCGAAGGTTTACTGCTATTGGGTGAATGCGCCCCAGGAAGATGCAGAGTTTGTTTCTCGAACCTCCCATATAGTCCAACAAGTTCACACTAGAGATCCTTCAACAGCGAAAGAGGTATCTGCAGGTTTCGAGGCACTATTAGATTATGTAGATAAAAGAATAGAGTACTCTCGTAAAAATTTAGGAGATGATTTATTGTCAGATCTGATTAAAGCAACTGACGAAGGGTACCTAACTCCTTCAGAATTACGAAATTGGGTTGTTAAGCTTGCGGAGGCAAACACAGACAACTCTTCTCATCAGATTGCAATAGCTATAATCGAGTTATCTTCCAGGCCTGAAATTTGGAAAAAATTAGGTCAAGATAACTCGTTAATTCCACAAGCTTTGCGTGAAGTTATGAGATATCACCCCCGCTCTCTTTCTACCTCGAGAGAAACACTAGAAAATGTAAATTTAGATGGATATCTAATACCAAAAGGTGAAGCAGTGTTTCCAAATATTGGTGCAGCACACTGGAATCCTAACTATTTTCCAGAACCTGAAAATTTCGATATAAACCGCCCGGATAAACCAACACACTTGAATTTTGGTGGAGGTATTTTTTCATGTATTGGACGTTTTGCAGTAACAATAGAAATTGAGGAAGTAATTGCATTTATGTGCTCACATTTTCCAAATTTTGAAATAACAAAGTCTGCCTTTAGTCATTCCCCCATGTTTACCTCGGCATCAGTTTTGGAGGGAAACTTTAAAACTTTTTAAGAGTACACTAGGTCATCAAAATTTGATTTAAATAAATATCAAGTTAGGAAAAAATTATATGCCTGATACAGTTTTAGTTATTGCCGATAAAAACTATAGCCTTTGGCCTCTCGCGCCGTGGCTATGTTTGAAGGCCTCAAATATGCCATTCAAAGAGAAATTAATCCGATTTGGGCAGCCGAACACTAGAGAGCAGATGTTGGAGTATTCACCTACAGGTAGAGTGCCAGCATTTCACCATAATGGATTAGAAATTTGGGATTCTTTAGCAATTTGTGAATACATTGCTGAATTAAACCCATTGGCAAAACTGTGGCCATTAAATGTTAAAGCTAGGGCAGTTGCTAGAGCGTTTTCTTGTGAAATGCATGGAACAGGAGGTGCATACCCAGGAGCGCCTAGGCATATTATTTATTCACTTGATACAAATGTTAGAAGACGAACTGAGCGTGTACACTTAAGTGCGGCTGTTCAAGAAAGTGTTGATTATCTAGTTTTACATTGGAGAAGGTTGCGTGAGGCATTTGGGAGTGAAGGGCCTTTTCTGTTTGGTCACTTTACTATTGCAGATGCTATGTCGGCCCATTTGGTTAATCGGTTTGTTACATATAATATAAAATTACCTAAAGATATCCAAGAGTATTGTGAAGCAATCCGTTCTTATCCGCCTTTAGTAGACTGGATTAATCAAGCAGAGTTAGAGGAGTGGAAGCTCGAATCTGCAGAAATTGTGATATCAAAAGTATAGCTTTACTCGATAAGATAAACCAATTTTACAAAATGCCAGGCTATTTACAATGACTGATGCTAATCTGTTTATATGGTTTATTAAGGACAATTAGACACAGACGGGTAAGGATAGCTTACCTAAATGTTGCTATTTTATAACTTGTGGTATATAAAAATAATTTCGCTGTCATAGTTTTGAAATTTTTTGAAGTATTTTTAAATTTACTCAGACAGAAAACAGATGACTATTAGTCGCTGATCCGGAAACGTGCACTAGGTTTTACTCTAGATTAATTATTAGCTTTAGTGAGGAGATAAATGGCTGAGAATAAAAAAATACACAAATCAGCAGTAGCCCCTACAAAAAAAGCTATGTATCTTAATAGTAATAAATCTGGTGGGCTTTATGATCCTAAAAATGAGCATGACGCTTGCGGACTTGGTTTTATTGCAAATATAAATGGGGTCAAGTCTCATAAAATTGTTCAAGATGGAATTCGAATTTTAGAGAATCTTGAACATCGTGGTGCGACAGGTGCTGATCCATTGATGGGTGATGGGGCTGGGATGTTGACACAAATCCCTCATGAACTTTTCCATGAAGAATGTGTTAAGTTGGGATTTACTCTTCCTCCGGCTAACCATTACTGCGTCGGGTTCTTTTTTATGCCCCAGACGCAAAGTTTGAGAAATACTATGAAGGACCTTATTGAGAGCATAGCTCTAAAATTTGGGTGTCCGCTGATTGGTTGGAGGTTAGTTCCCACTGATAATAGTTGTCTTTCTAGTGATCCTGACATTATGAAAAGTGAGCCAGTACATTTCCAGGGATTTTTTGAGAGACCAAATGGAATTTTAGATGATCATTATGAGAGAAAAATATATATAATAAGGCGTGAAATATCAAATACTGTTATTGATAAATTTGGTTCTACTGACGGTTTCTACCCAGTATCAATGTCGTCGCAGACAATTGTTTATAAGGGTATGTTTTTGGCAGATCAGTTGGGCCCTTATTATCAAGACTTAACAGACGATAGATTTATTTCTGCAATTTCCTTAGTGCATCAACGCTTTTCTACGAACACTTTCCCTTCATGGAAGTTAGCACATCCATATAGGATGGTGGCCCATAATGGAGAAATAAACACTCTACGTGGGAATGTGAATTGGATGGCAGCAAGGCAGGAAAGTTTATCTTCACCCCTTTTTGGTAGTGACATAGAAAAGATTTGGCCAGTATCTTATGAGGGACAATCAGATACCGCGTGCTTTGATAATGCTTTAGAGCTGCTATATCAGGGTGGTTATTCTTTGGCACACGCAATGATTATGCTTATCCCAGAAGCTTGGGCAGGCAATACATTGATGGGTGAGGATTTGAAGGCTTTTTATGAGTATCATGCAGCCTTGATGGAGCCTTGGGATGGACCTGCAGCAATGGCATTTAGCGATGGAAAAAAAATTGGTGCGACCTTAGATCGAAACGGCTTAAGACCTGCTAGATATTTTGTATTAGACGATGATACTGTAGTCCTTGCATCTGAAGCAGGAACGTTACCTTTTGATCAAAGCCGAGTTGTTAAAAAGTGGCGTCTTCAACCAGGAAAAATGCTACTTATAGATACAGAAAAAGGTAAAATAATTTCAGATGAAGATATTAAAGCAGAGCTTTCGAGCTCTCAACCTTACCAGAAATGGTTAGATGAAACACAGATTATTCTAGAAGATCTTAATGGGATTAAGTCTTCTCCGAGGAGATATTTTGGTCAAGAATTATTGGACGCACAACAGGCTTTTGGATATACTCAAGAAGACATCAAACTTTTAATGCTACCGATGGCTACAACTGGTCAAGAGGCTCTCGGCTCTATGGGCACAGATACGCCAATTTCAGCTATTTCTAGTAAGGCTAAATTACTATATACATACTTTAAACAAAATTTTGCTCAGGTAACAAACCCCCCGATAGACCCAATTCGAGAGGAGTCGGTTATGAGCCTGGTCTCGTTTATCGGGCCCCGATCAAATTTGTTTGATAGAGATCATAAATCTGCAAAGAAAAGGTTGGAAGTAAGGCAACCAATTTTACGAAACTCAGATTTACAAAAAATACGAGATATAAGTGAGATTGGTGATAGTCAGTTTGTCTCGCAAGTTTTGGACATAACTTACCGAGATTCCAATGGGCCAAGTGGAATGGAAGAATGTATTCTAAAGTTTTGTCATAAGGCGGAAACAGCAGTTCTTGGGGGAAGTAATATTATAATTCTTTCTGATCGACAATTTGGTCGAGATCGAATTGCAGTACCTGCATTATTGGCAACAGCTGCTGTTCATCATCATTTGATTAGAAAAGGACTAAGGACGTCTGTTGGGTTAGTTCTTGAATCTGCTGAACCTAGAGAAGTACATCATTTTGCAGTACTAGCAGGTTATGGAGCAGAGGCAATAAACCCATACTTAGCTTTTGAAACAATAGCTGAGATGTATAAAAGTGGAAGTTTCCCGTCAGAAGTTGGTGAGAAAGAAACCATCCAGCGTTATATAAAATCAATTAATAAGGGCTTACTTAAAGTCATGTCAAAAATGGGAATTTCTACATATCAGTCCTATTGTGGTGCACAGATTTTTGATACAGTAGGGTTATCTAGTGACTTTATTTTACGTTACTTTACTGGTACGGCGACACAAATAGAGGGTGTTGGGCTTTATGAGATTTCAAAAGAAACTTTTGAACGCCATAGGGACGCATATAGTGATATTCCTATACTTAGACATGCGCTAGATATTGGTGGAGACTATGCATTACGTCAAAGGGGTGAAAAACATGCTTGGACCTCCGATGAAATTACGCACCTTCAGCATGCGGTACGGGGTAATAGTTTAGAAAATTACCGAAAGTTTGCAAAATCTATAAATGACAATCAAGAGCGTTTACTTACAATAAGAGGGCTTTTTAAATTTAGGAAGGCGAGTGAAGTTGGAAGAAAACCTATAGATATTTCTGATGTCGAACCAGTGACAAAAATTGTTAAGAGATTTTCTAGTGGAGCCATGTCCTATGGCTCTATTTCAGCTGAGGCTCATGAAAATTTAGCAATTGCAATGAATAGAATAGGTGCGAAATCTAATACTGGAGAGGGTGGTGAAGAAGTAGAACGATTCCAGCCAATGAAAAATGGCGACAACAAAAGGTCTGCCATAAAGCAGGTCGCGTCTGGTCGCTTTGGTGTTACTACAGAGTATCTTGTTAATGCAGATATGATTCAAATAAAAATGGCTCAAGGTGCAAAGCCTGGAGAAGGTGGTCAACTTCCCGGGCATAAGGTTGATGCAGTGATTGCAAAAGTTAGGCATTCAACAAAGGGGGTGGGCTTAATATCACCACCACCACATCATGATATATATTCAATAGAAGATTTAGCACAGCTAATTTATGACTTGAAAAATGTTAACCCTAGGGCGGATATTTCAGTTAAGCTTGTGTCTGAAGTTGGAGTAGGGACTGTCGCAGCGGGGGTGGCGAAGGCCCGTGCTGACCATGTAACAATATCTGGTATGGAAGGTGGCACAGGGGCTAGCCCGTTAACTTCTATTAAGCATGCTGGATCTCCATGGGAAATAGGTCTGGCTGAGACTCATCAAACCCTGGTGAAAAATAAATTAAGATCTAGAATTTCTGTGCAAGTTGATGGAGGTTTGAGAACAGGGCGAGACGTAGTGATTGGAGCAATGCTTGGAGCAGATGAGTTTGGTTTTGCTACGGCACCTTTAGTTGCTTCTGGGTGTATAATGATGCGTAAATGTCATCTAAACACCTGCCCTGTTGGTGTTGCTACTCAAGATCCTGTATTACGAAAACGTTTTACAGGACAACCTGAGCACGTAATTAATTACTTCTTTTTTGTTGCTGAAGAAGTAAGAGAGATCATGGCCGAGCTAGGTTTTCATACTTTTGATGAAATGATAGGAAAGATTAATTCTTTAGACAGAGATCCTGCTGTTGAGCATTGGAAAGCAAAAGGTTTAAATTTTTCAAAACTTTTTTATTCTCCTAAGGTGGGAGATCCCGCTATGCTTTATAATAGTGAGCTTCAAAATCATCGTCTTGAGAAAGTTATGGATGTTGAGCTTATTAAACTGGCTCAACCCGCGCTGTTTGATAAAGTTCCTGTAACTATTAAAATGAACATTAGTAATGTGAATAGATCAACAGGGACTATGTTGTCTGGCGAGATTTCAAAAAGGTATGGGCATACGGGTTTACCAGAAGATACTATAAATATAAAATTCAACGGAACTACTGGGCAATCTTTTGCTGCCTGGCTTAGCCATGGAGTGACGATAGAAGTTGAGGGTGAAGGAAATGATTATGTAGGAAAAGGTCTCTCGGGGGGCAAGATTATCATTTACCCACCAAAAAGTGCGACTCAAATAAATCCAGCAGAATCAATAATAGTAGGAAACACAGTCTTATATGGAGCGATTAATGGTGAGTGTTATTTTCAAGGTGTAGCTGGAGAGCGTTTTGCAGTTCGAAACTCAGGTGCAACCGCAGTGGTTGAAGGAGTTGGTGACCATGGCTGCGAATATATGACTGGAGGAGTTGTTGCAGTCCTAGGTTATACCGGTCGTAACTTTGCTGCAGGAATGTCTGGTGGAATAGCATATGTCTTGGACGAAGATGGAAGCTTTGAAAATAGATGTAATCTTGCAATGGTTGAGCTGGAGCCAGTGCCAAAAGAAGACGATTTAATGGAATCAGAGCATCATCATGGTGGAGATTTGGAGCATCACGGTAGAGTTGACGTGTCAAAAGACATGACTAGGAATGATGAAGATCGTTTATTTAAACTTATAGAGAAACACTTAAAGTATACTGGATCAGGAAAAGCATTAGAAATTATTAAAAACTGGAGTGATTATAGGCCAAAATTTGTTAAGGTTATGCCAACAGAATACAGACGAGCATTGGCTGAAATAGAGATGGCTCAAAAAGCATCTGGAATAGCTGCAGAGTAAGTATTTAGTTTTCTAGAATTGGAGTAATTTAAATGGGAAAAGTAACCGGTTTTTTGGAGATAGATCGTCAGGATCGTAAGTACGCTCCTGCTTCAGATCGTGTTCGAAACTACAAGGAGTTTGTAATTCCATTGCCGGAACAAACTCTGCGTGATCAAGCTAGTCGGTGTATGGAGTGTGGTGTTCCTTTTTGTCACGATTTAAAAGGTGCGAAAGGTTGCCCTGTAAATAATCAAATTCCAGATTGGAATGATTTAGTTTATAAAGGTGAATGGGAACAGGCAGCAATAGACTTACATACCACAAATAATTTTCCAGAATTTACTGGTAGAATTTGTCCAGCCCCTTGTGAAGCCTCGTGTACCTTAAATCTTATTGATAGTCCTGTTACTATAAAGTCAATAGAATGCGCAATTGTTGATAAAGCGTGGGAAAATGACTGGATAGTTCCTCAGATTCAAGACGTAAAAACAGGTAAAAGAATAGCAGTTATTGGTTCAGGTCCAGCAGGAATGGCAGCTGCCCAACAATTAGCTAGAGTTGGTCACGAAGTTAATATTTTTGAAAAAAACAAGAAAGCTGGTGGCCTTTTGCGATATGGTATTCCAGATTTTAAAATGGAGAAAATTCATATTGATCGTAGAGTGAACCAGATGGAAAAAGAAGGAGTAAAATTTCTTACTGGAATTAATGTTGGTTTAGATAAGAGTATTTCTAGCATTATCGACGAGTATGACGCTGTTATTTTATCAGGAGGTTCAGAGAAAGCACGAGATTTACCAATAGAAGGAAGGCATTTAGAGGGTGTTCATTTTGCTATGGAGTTTTTACCTCAGCAGAACCGTAGAGTTGGGATGGAATTATTAAACAACTGTAATGATATTCTGGCTACTGAAAAAGATGTTATTGTAATTGGGGGAGGAGATACTGGTTCAGATTGTATTGGAACATCTATTAGACAGGGTGCGGTTTCTGTTACTCAACTCGAAATAATGCCAATACCACCAGAAAGTGAAGAAAAGCTGTTATCTTGGCCAAACTGGCCTTTTAAAATGAGAACCTCCTCAAGCCAAGAAGAGGGAGCAGAAAGAGAGTTTTCTGTAATGACACAGAGCTTTGAAGGTGCGGATGGCAAATTAAAATCTTTAAATTGTATTCGCGTTGACGAGAAATTTCAGCCTATTCTAGGTACGGAGTTTGTATTAAAATGTGATTTAGTTCTTTTGGCTATGGGTTTCACTTCTCCGTTTGGACCCGGTATGATTGAGGATCTTGGCGTTGCACTTGATAATCGTCAAAATGTTCTTGCTGATGATTATAACTATAAAACTAGTCATGAAAAAGTTTGGGTAGCAGGGGATATGAGGAGAGGGCAATCTTTAGTGGTGTGGGCAATAAGGGAAGGCAGACAGTGTGCCTCAGCTGTTGATAAGTCATTAATGAATAGCACAACATTGCCTAGATAAAAACTATTTTTAAAACTTTTTAATTTATTTTGGGTCTGACTTTAGTATACTTTCATTCAGAGCTTTTCCAAAACTTACTTGCGTTCTCTCGAGCCCTAACAAGTTCGGTTACCATCTGATTAATAGGTGTTTTAATATTAAGTTCTTTTGCTCGTTCGACAATAAACCCGTTTAAAGATTCTATCTCCGTTGCACGCTCTAATTGGATATCTTGTAGCATTGAGGGTTTATGGTATCGATGATTTGTACATACAAAATCAATCATTTCATAAATCTTTTTAATTTCGACCTTTATACCATCGTGTTTTGCAACTTCGATTGCTTCAGCCGCTAATTCGTAAACAATATTTTTAACACCAGGGAAATCTCCTATAAGCCCTGGAGAGCCATTTATAAGTGCTGATATAGCATTTAAGGCAATGTTAAAGCATGCTTTTTGCCATATGTGAATATTGGGGTTTTCAACTAAACTTACATCAAAATCACATTTTATAAGATCATGTAAAATAGAGTGGGCTATGTTATGCTCGGCGGACTTATAGCTGCCAAACCAGGTTGTGTTAACGCCTTTGGATTTGACATGACCCGCTTTTAAAAGAGTTGCAGGAAGCATAGTTACTCCATGAAGGATGGAATTGCTATGAGTTATATCTGATAATATTTTACCATTTCCTAGACCATTTTGAAGACTAAGATAGGTAGTTTTAGAGTTCATTTTTGGGAGAACTCCCAATAAAGCATTTTTGGTTTGATAAGTCTTAGTGAAAACCATGACAACACGAGCAGTCATAGCATCATTAGGTTGTCCCGCTTTTGGAAAGCAATTTATTTTTTTGCCATTTAAATCTAAATGTAAGCCATTTTTTTTGATGCTCTCTACTGTTTTGAGTGAACGGTTTATGATCTGAACGTTATGCCCTGAGTTAGAAAGCAGTCCACCATAAATACAACCAACAGCACCGCCACCAAGTATAAGATAGTCTAAGTTACATTCACTCACTATTTTTCCCTTTAATTTCTGTTTACCTTTAAATGATAATAGATCTTTTTTAACTCTATAAACAAACTTCTATAAGATATAATTCTATTCTTGGCATATAAACCCTGTTATATGGAAATTAAGAGTAAATAAATTGTTTTAGGAGAATAATTTCATGGATGATGCTATTGGTAACCTTAATGGAAAGATAGGTATGGATACAGCTTTGCCTCAAGCTCCGGTTGGCATGGATGAAAACGAGTGGGAAGCACGACTAGATTTAGCAGCATGTTATAGAATGGTTGCACACTATGGTTGGACCAGCGTTGTTTATAATCATATTACACTTCGAATCCCTGGCACGGATAAATTTTTAATTAACCCTTTTGGATTACGTTATGATGAAATTTCTGCAAGTAATTTAATTACGATCGATATAGATGGAAATAAGCTGTCTGATAGCCCCTGGCCAGTTAATAAGGCAGGTTATTATGTCCACTCTACAGTGCATAAAGCTCGCTCTGATTTACATTGTATAATTCATACGCATGAACCTATATCACAAAGTTTATGTGCGACTGACAGTCTAGCAATTCCACTTACGCAAGAGGGTTGTCAGTTTTATGAAAGGGTCGGTTACCATAATTTTAAGGGTATCGTGCTAGATGGTACTGAGGGGCCTTTAATTGTTGAGGCTCTAGGAGAAAAAAATCATACTTTGGTAATGAGAAATCACGGAATGATAACAGCAGGACCTAATTGTGCGTGGGCATTTGTTAGACACCTTGCATTTATTAGGAACACAGAAGTTCAATTGATGGCTATGGCTTCTGGTTCCATGAATCTTATTAGTCCAGAAGTAATGGAGAGAACTAGGGAGCAATTTGAGGGTGGTAGTGCCAGCGCTAATGCTTTGGTCCGACACCCAGAATGGCCAGCCTTGATTAGGTTAGTTGATAAATTAGACCCAACTTGGAAGGATTAAATTTTTGAGGCTATTTTTGTGTTAATTAATTTTTTATTATTACATAAATAAAACACTAAAATTAATATCGAGTGGTTATTAGTAAGCCTTTAATTTAATTTTGATACCACTGACTACTGGTATCAATAAGAGTATCCAAAATAACTGGCTCAATAATCTAAGCTATAATTGAATACTTCGTCTGAATGCACATAAAGCTTGATACCACTTTCATACTGCATGGTATGCTTTTAAAACATTACAGAAGGAAGAAATAACGCTAACCCGGGAACTAATGTTAGTATTAGTAACCTAATTATATCTGCCACCCAAAAAGGTGTTACTCCTTTAAATATAGTACTAACGGAAACATCTTTTATAACACCCTTAAGTACAAAGACATTTAAACCAATTGGAGGAGTAATTAAGCTAATTTCTGTTACGACAACAACCAAGATACCAAACCATATTAAATCAAAGCCAAGTCCTTGTACTAGTGGCGCAAATATTGGGACTGTTAAAAGTATCATTGACATTGATTCAAAAACACACCCCAAAAGAAGGTAAATTAATAAAATAATAAAAATTACAGCAATGCCTGATAACTCAAATGAGTCTATTACACCAATTAGTGCATCAGGTAACCCTGCTCGATTGAGAAAATTGGAGAACATCGATGCACCAAAAAGTAGTGAAAATAATTTAGCAGTCAATAATGAAGAATCTCGACCAACATCAAGTAAAACTTGTCGGTTTAACGCCCCTTTAAAAAAGGTGATTAAAAGAGCTCCTGCCGCCCCCATACCAGCCGCCTCAGTAGCTGAAAATAATCCTATATAAATTCCACCAATTATAAAAATGAATAATGCTAATGTTGTCCACACATTTTTTAGAGCAATTGCTCGCTCTTTCCAATTCGTTCTTTCCCCGGCGGGACCTAAAGAAGCATTTCTTGTTACAACGAACTTTACTGCAAGGGTGTAAAATAAAATACCAATAAACCCTGGGATAAACCCTGCCATAAATAACTTTCCAATGGACTGTTCAGTAAGTAATCCATAAATTACTAGAATTACACTAGGTGGAATTAAAATTCCTAAAGTTCCTCCTGCAGCGATTGACGCAGTAGCCAGTGAATCAGCGTATTTATAGCGTCGCATCTCTGGCATAGCTACTTTTGACATTGTGGCTGCAGTGGCAATGGATGAACCTGAGATTGCAGAGAACATTCCACAAGCAACAACAGTTGACATTGCCAGGCCACCTTTTTTGTGCCCGAGAAAGGCATATGCAGCTCGGTAAAGTTGCTTTGCCATACCTCCTTTTTCTACTAACAAACCCATTAATATAAATAAAGGTAATACCGAAAGAGAGTAAGATTGACCTAAATCCATAACAAGCCTACCCAAGTTTGAAATCGCTGCCCTATATCCTGTTAATTCTCCAAACCCTACTACACCGACTAAACCCATAGCGAGGGCAAGTGGAAATCTTAAAAAAGCTAATACTAAAATAGCTCCAAAACCTATTAGAGAAATTGTTAATGCTTCCATTATTACGCCTCTTCGTTAATTTCTGCGCTAGACCCTGGCTTTGAGGCTACGATTATTAGACGCAAACAGACTAGTAGTGAGGTAAAAAATACAGAGATTGCTATAAAATAATCTACAATATATTTGGGTACGAACTGATTTTCTTCTGATGACAAAAACGATGGTACTAAAATATATTCGTAAGTATCCTTATCTTCCCAAGATCTATTAGCATAAAACATCGTTTTATCAGCAATGATCCATAGGCAGTAAGCGGCTATTCCTAGAAACACTAGGCTTAGTATCCAACCTAAATAACCCCTTTGAAACACTGGAAATAAATCCACTACAATATGCTCATTTCTAAAAAATAATGCAGGCAGTGATAAAAAAATTACACCTGCCATGCTTACTTTGACTAACTCTTCACCGGCATACAGGGGGGCATTAAAAAAGTATCTTCCAATAACATTAATACATGTAATTGCTACAATCCAAAATAATACTATAGCAGCCATGCTAGAGATAAAACGGCTAACTCCGAGAGCTAGCCGTTCTATTATGTTAAGAAATAAAGTCATTATCTAATCCAAAAAAGACTCTTACTTTCCGGCCTCTATGGCAACTTGCTCTTTGAAGTAAGCTAAGGCGGCTGCCCCATCAACTCCTGTTGCGGAAACTTTAGCAACTATATCAGTTGAAACACTAGAGGTTGCCTCAGTAAAGTAAGCTCTTTCTTCATCGCTTGCTACAGTAAGTTCATGTCCGTAACCAGCAGCGGCAGAAGCACCGGCTTTATCTGCATCGTCCCAAAACCAACCTATAGTGCGTGACAATGATACGCCTCTCATAGAATCAATACATCCTCGCTGAGTTGCATCAAGACCTTCATATGCGTCATTATTCATAACTATGCCAAATGCCGTCGTATACATTCCATCCGGGTTATCAAGTGAGTATTTAGCAAGTTCTGCAATTTTAAATGCATGCATAGTTTCAAATGGAAAGAAGACACCATCAGCAACACCGCCTGAAATTAATTCATAGACCTTTGGTGCTGGTGCACCAATACCTGCAACACCTAATGCCTTACCAATTGCATTAGCAACACCGCCGCCAATACGCATTTTAACACCTTCAAGCTCCTTATAAGAAGTAACTTTTTTTACAGTATTAACCATACCTGGACCATGAGTGTAGTTTGCTAATATTTGTACGCCTTTAGCCTCACCAACTGATGCAAAATATTTTTCATGAGTTTTTTGAAAAGCTACAGATTTTTGTCTAGCATTTCCCGGGATTCCTGGAAGCTCAGCAGTCATAGTAGTTACGAACTTTCCTGGGGTATAACCATATACAATCCAAGACATATCCGCAACGCCGTCTCGAACAGTGTCGTACATAGCAGGAGGGGGCGCCATACCGTACTCTACTTTCAAGCTTAGACTTCCACTCGTACAGCTTTTAAGTTGACTACTCATCCATGGAAATACATTTTCATTCATTGTATGAAACGGTGCTGCCCATGATGCTACTGTTAATACTTTATCTGCAGCTAAAGACATTGTGCCTAATAGAGCAGTTGAAAGTACTGCACCCAATCCTATTGTTAATTTTTTCATTCTATCCTCCACTAATGTTTATTATTATAATTTTAGTTTAGTTCAAATTTGATTATTATGTAAGTATTTTTTAAAGCTTTTTTAACATCCCATAACGCCCTACCGTGCGTGATTCTTGAGTGAAATGTCAATGTTTATAGTGCACAAGTGAGATGAAGAAAGTTAATATTAAGAGGGTCTAGTAGTTTAACTTAAAAAATATATCGGATTAGTTAACATCTAAACGTTAGAAGTTACCTTACATATCAGTTAAAATAAAAAATATATTAGGTAATAAGTTAAATAATATCTAACTATTTGAATAATAGTTAATCTTTTTTAAGCTATGTTTTTTAGTATTGTCGTGTATGTTCTATTTAAAAATAGATCAGAATTAAAAAAATTATTTTGGAGGTGATAGCTAATGGCTATCAATGCGCTTGGATACATAGGAATTAGATCTGACAAAGAAGATGACTGGAGTGAATTTGCAGGAAAATTGCTTGGTATGCAAAAAATAGACCAAGCAGGAAAAAGCATGGCTTTTCGAATGGATGATCTAAAACAAAGGCTAATTATCTCGGATGAACCTGGTGAGACCTTAGCATTCATCGGGTGGGAAGTTGATTTAGCTGGTGATCTTAATAAATATGGGGCTCGACTAGAACAGGCAGGATATCCAGTAAAATTTGGAGACCGAAATTTAGCCGCAAGGCGTTTTGTAGAAGATTTGATTTTTTTTTATGATCCTGATGGCAATAGAGTCGAGTTATTTTTTAATCCAATGAAGAGTGATAGTCCTTTTCTTCCAGGAAGACCCATTTCAGGATTTAAGACTGGACCACAGGGAATGGGCCACGCTGTTTTACATGTAAAACAAATTGAGAAACTTTTGCCATTTTATCAAGATATTTTAGATTTTAAATTAAGTGATTATGGGCTAACCCCCTACCCTTTATATTTCTTTCATGTGAATGGAAGGCATCATAGTTTTGCTATGGTTGGTTCTGGAAATATGGGCTTCCACCATTTCATGGTAGAATACACAAATCTGGATGATGTTGGGCAGGGTTATGATTTGGCACAATTACAGGAAGATAGGATAGCGTATACATTGGGTAGGCACACAAATGATTATATGACTAGTTTTTATGCAAATACGCCGTCTGGATTTTTTGTAGAAAGTGGTTGGGGAGGAAGAGTTATTGACCCAGTCACATGGGTGCCTGAGGAAACAAGTGTTGGTCCTAGTTTTTGGGGTCATGAAAGATTAAACTTAACCGTTGAAGAACGAACAAAACTTCGAGATATGAGATTGAAGGCTGCTTCTGATGGAAAGCAAGCCCCTTTGGTAATAGATTGCCCTTGGCTTTATGGGGAACTTAAGTAAAAATGAGTAGCTCTTTTAGTTAGAAGTTTGAATGCAATATGAAAAATGCTGATTTTGATACCGATGTGGTCGTTGTGGGTTGTGGGCCGACTGGCGCAACATTAGCTAACTTACTAGCTTTGGGTGGGGTGCGAGTACTTATATTAGAGAGAGAAGATAAAATTTATCCGTTACCGCGAGCCGTACACTTTGACGATGAAATAATGCGAGTATTTCAGACAATAGGTATTAGCGAAAAACTCAAAGAAATGGTCCAAATAAACTCAGGGATGAGGTTTGTAGATGAAGAAAATAATATTCTTTTAGACTGGCCTCGACCAAAAGAAATTGGACGACATGGTTGGTATCCTAGTTATAGGTTTCATCAACCTGACTTAGAAACACTTTTACGTGAAAAACTTCATACTATAGATACTGTTGATATGAAATTTGGTACGGAAGTTTTGTCTGTAACATCTAATAAAATTTATACAGAGGTTTTTTTTAATGATAGGATTTCTGGACTATCAACCTCTGTTAGATCAAAATATGTAGTTGGTTGTGACGGGGCAAACTCCATAATTCGTAGGGTAATAGGGGAAGAAAAATACGATTGTGGTTTTCAGGAGCGGTGGCTTGTAGCAGACGTACTTTTAAAGGAGGAGCTTCCAGAATTAGGTGATCGAACGATTCAGCATTGTAGTAACACACGACCGATTACATACTGTGGTCAGCCAAAAAACCGCAGACGTTGGGAAATAAGGTTGCTTGATGAAGAGAGTGAGCTAGAGTTTACTAAACCTTCTAAGGTGTGGTCGATTTTAAAAAAATGGATAAACCCAAAAGTTGCTGAGCTTGAGCGTACAGCTGTTTATACATTTCGATCTATGGTTTCAAAAAAGTGGATGAAAGGGCGCCTTTTTATTGCTGGGGATGCGGCTCACTTAATGCCTCCTTTTATGGGACAGGGGATGTGTGCAGGTATACGGGATGTTGCTAACCTCGCCTGGAAGCTAGTAGCTGAAATAAAAAATCAAGCGGAAGCAGGGCTTTTGGATACTTATGAGAGTGAGCGAGTGCCTCACGTCCAGAAATATATTGATACGGCTATAAAACTAGGTGGTTTGATTAACGCTACTGATCCTACAAATGCTTTTGAGAGTTCTAAGAAGAACACTAAAAATGGGACTACTATGAAATCTTTATACCCAGAGTTAGGCATAGGACTTGGTTCTTTTCTTGGAAGTAACCTTAAGAAACATCGTGGGTTAATTGCAAGTCAACCCAGACTGTCAAAAAATCAACTAATGGATGATCTATCTGGATATAAGTCTGTATTTATTTCCCGCAGCCCTATTAAAGGGTTGTTAGCTAATATTAGTGAGTTACCATTTTTATGTATTGATACAATAGCTGAACCAGGATTAAATCAATTTCTTGATGATTTAAGTGTTGAGGCAGTTTTAATTAGACCTGATAGGTATATTTTAGGAACAGCTAAAAGTTTTGATGAACAAGAAGCATTAATTTCTATTAGATATTAAAACTTTCTGAACCTTTGTAGAACAAATCCTTTATTTTACAATATACTTCTACACACTGAATCATAAGAATGGCGAGTTTTGATTAAGTTATTATATTCAAATATGTCTAGGGTGGATTCAAAGGCAGAGTGAGTTATATTTATGTGAGGAGTCCAGCAACCAAGTTTTTGATATGTTTCAATACAATTAGATAATACTTCTAAATCTACAGATGGAAACAATTCTGCTTCGGCAGCTGCAATTTCAGACGCTGGAGTTTCAATAAGGTATAAGCGAGTTTTTTTGTATGCCCTTAAAAAAGCGGTGGCCATATCCGTTTCTAACCAATCTGAAGTTGCAGCTAGACTGGAAAAACCACAGGGCCCAATAATACCGCCTAACTGAGCTACAATATACCCAACACCCTCAAATTGAAGTTGTTGTGGGGCTGGTCCTTGTTGATGAATATACATGCCCTGGCCATTACGAAAAGCTATATCCATTTCAGAGGCATTACCTGCGTTAATAATATTTATAGCACTAATATCAATATTTTCTTTATGGCATGCATATTTAAACATCGCCATTGGCTGTTCACCGTGATGAACTAAAACGTCAGCACCTTTAAGGTTGTCCCAATTAAAATCAGAGCATGGTTCTCGACCAGTAAGAAAAAACCCATCCATCTCATTTACTTGGGCAAAATGTACGCAAAAGGGTTCTTTCCCTTCTTCTAAAGTTTTAAAACCTTGACTAAGTGCTGACTGTACGACGTGAGCAGAACCATTTTCTAGTTGCCCTAAAGCTGAGACACCAGCCTTAGCAATGGACCAATTATACTCTAGGCCCTCGTCCTTTAAAAACCCCCCCGTCATCGCTGATATCAACGGGGAATAAAAAGCAGAGAATAGTGTAAATTGAATGTTTATTTGATCCATTTAATATCCTATCTTGAGGTTTGTATTTTAATTCTTCTAACTGTGTTCAAGTTTTTCTTCATAGACCTTAAGCATAGCACTTTTTGATTCTTTTCCAAAACCCATTTCAATAGCTTCCATATATGTTTTGACCATAGAACTAAACATTGGTGTATCAATATTAAGCTTTTCAGTCGTGTTTTTAACATTTTCAATGTCCTTTAAGGCAGCCACCATTTTGTAGTCCCCAGTAAAGACTCTATTTACCATTTTTGGTACAAAATACTCAGAAGCAAAACTTTTACATGAACCAGAAACTAAAAGTTGTTGTATGGCATTTTGGTCAAGTCCGGATTTTACAGCAATTGAAAAAATTTCTGAAAGACCAGCAATGTTTATATTATATAATACATTGTTAAAAGCTTTCATCATTTGGCCTGAACCAACTGGTCCACAATGCAAAATAAAATCTCCTATAATTTTAAGGTATGGGTTAAATAATTGAAACTCTTCCTTTGAACCTCCAAACATTGTGGTCAATGTTCCATCATTTGCTTTATGTGGAAGGCCAGAAACGGGGCAATCATTGTAAGAAATTCCATATTTTTTTAACTCTAGTTGAAATTTAATTGAGTCCTGCGAGTAGAGTGTCGATGTATCTAGTACCATTAAACCTGAATTGTTACTTGTCCTAACCCCATCTGAACCAAGGAGTACAGACTCAACTTCCTGACCAAAGGGAAGACATAAAAACAACTTATTCACCTTACTTGCGATGATTGCTGGGCTATCCTCAAAAATCGCTCCAAGTTGGGTGTACTCTTCCCTAACATTTGTTGAGATATCATACGCAAAAACAGGTAAATTTTCCTTAAGAAAATTTTTTACCATTCCCCCTCCCATTGCGCCAAGCCCAATAAAACCTATAGGTTTATTACTGAGCACATCAGGATTTAAGTTACCGTGTAACATCTTCTAATTTTCCTTTTCTTTAAGTGTTTAAGGTAAATAAACTTATTTACCTTAAACACTTAACTGATGCCCCAATATTAAATTTCGGTGTGTGCCTATTAAGCACCTAGGCAAAATTTATAGGAGTAGTTAGTTATTTACCATTCTTATTTATAGCTTGTTGCTGATTCAGTTTATTCTTTATAGGGTGTCAGCACTCTATAACAAATGAGAGACATCTTAAAGTGAAACAGGAAGTTGATTTTGATGCAATAATCATAGGTGCTGGATTTTCTGGTCTATACCAGCTCTATAAACTTCGAGATGAGTTAGGAATATCGGCTCATATTTTTGAGGCTGCAGAAGATGTGGGAGGCACATGGTATTGGAATAGATACCCAGGTGCTAGATGCGATTCTGAAAGTCATACCTACTGTTACTATTTTTCAGATGAATTATTACAAAAATGGGAATGGAGTGAGCGCTATCCTGGCCAAGTTGAAATTTTAAAATATTTAAATTTCGCCACTGATCATTTTAAACTCAGGAGCGATATTAGCTTTAATAATAAAATAACAAATATGGATTTTCTAGAAGATGAAAATATTTGGCTGGTACGCTCTGATAGTGGTAAGACTTATAAAACTCGATATGTCATAAATGCGGTTGGTTGTTTGTCCTCTGCCAATAAGCCCAACATACCAGGAATAGTTAATTTTAACGGAGATATTTACCATACTGGGGAATGGCCACATGAAGAAGTAAGGTTTAAAAATAAAAAAGTTGGGGTTATTGGAACAGGTTCCTCTGGAATTCAGGCTATCCCAGTTATAGCGGAGTCAGCGGAAAAAGTAACAGTTTTTCAGCGGACACCTAACTATAGTATCCCAGCCCGAAATCAGAAATTAACTGATGAGTTTGTAAAAAATTTCAAGACAAAAACCTCTGAGTGGTTAGAGAAAATGCTTTTGAGTCGTGGAGGGCATGCTTGGCCGCCACCCTCAGAACATTGCTTTGATACACCAGAAAAAGAGCGATTAGAGATCTTGAATGCAGCTTGGGTGGCGGGGGGTCTTGGTTTCCGAGAATGCTTTGATGATATTCTTACAAATATTAAATCTAATGATGTAATGTCAGATTTTATAAAGGATAAGATAAGGTCGACTGTTAAAGATCCTTTAAAAGCGGATATCCTTTCAAATATAGATCATCCTTTTTCTACTAAGAGACCTCCAATAGATACCAATTATTTTGAAACATTTAATAAAAAATCGGTAGAACTTATAGATATTCGGGCAGATCCAATAAAGGATATTTATGATAACGGTATTAGAACTAAATCTGCTAGTTTTCCGCTGGATATAATTGTTTTTGCTACTGGATTTGATGCAATGACAGGTTCACTTTTAAAAATAGATATTAAGGGTCGGAGTAAATTAAACCTCAGAGATATTTGGAGCGGCGGACCTCAAACCTATCTTGGATTGCAGGTAGCAGGTTTCCCTAACATGTTTATGTTGACTGGTCCGGGTAGTCCTTCGGTTTTAACAAATATGCCACGCGCAATTGAGCAACACGTTGAGTGGGTGGCAGAGTGCATCACTCATCTAGAGAAAAATAATTTAAAAACTATTGAGGCAAGCTCTCACGCAATGAAAGACTGGGTTGAGCATGTTAATCAAACAGCTAATAAAACACTATTACCTAAAACGAAGCATTCATGGTACTTGGGTGCAAATATTCCCGGAAAACCTCAGGTCTTTATGCCTTATACTGGTGGATTAAATAACTATAGAGATATCTGTAATAGTATTGCAGAAGAGGGATATACTGGATTTATTCTTTCTTAAATTCCTAGATAAGTTAAAGCTAAAAGACTGCTTTTGAGAGGGCCTTTGTGAATATAAAATTCTATCTGACTACAGGGTTTTTATTACCGGTTGGGGCTGTTGGTGGATTACTTGCCGAGACAATTGGGTTACCTATGCCCTGGATGCTCGGAAGCCTTTTATTTGTGGCTCTAACCGTAAGTTTGAGGAAAAGTGCCTTACCAGAAAATTACGAATTTCCAGCAAACTTCAGGAAATTTTTTATGGCTTTTATAGGCATTATGATTGGATCCCAAGTAAATTGGGCGCTTATTAATCAAGCGCCCCAAATGTTACCATCTTTGATTGCTATCTCATTTTTTGTCATCTTGGCACACGCATCGAATTTTTTTATATTTTACAAAATTGGTCATTACGACAAATCAACAGCTTTTTTCTGTGGGGCCCCTGGGGGTTTGATGGAGAGTATTTCCATGGGTGAAGAAGCAGGATGTGATATTAGAGTACTTACCGTTCAACAGTTTCTTCGAATAATATTTGTTATAATTCTAGTACCAGTTTTTATGTCTATCTGGATTGGTGAGCCAGTAGGGAGTGCAAGTGGGATAAAGCTGCCGGAGGTAACTACAAAGTTAGACTTTTCAAGTAATTATGCATTAGTACTCTTATTAGCAGTGCTAGGATTATATATTGGTCCTAAGATAAGACTTCCTGCTGGACATTTGATGGGACCTCTATTGCTAACTGCCGCTGTAAACTTAACGGGTATAGGTCCAATTTATTTACCAGATTTTATGCTAGTAATTTCTCAAATAGTAGTTGGCGCAGGCTTGGGTTGTAGGTTTCTTGGTATAGATAAGTTAATATTATACAGAGCAGTTGGTCTGAGCTTGATCTCTGTTATCTCGATGTTAGCTATTGGACTTTTACTATGTTTTATTATTTTACCAATTACTTTAATCCCCGTGAATGTCCTTTTGATATGTTTTGCACCTGGTGGTGTTACAGAAATGTCTTTAATTGCTTTAAGCCTTTCGGCTAATCCAGCAACTGTTACACTGCATCATTTATATCGGATTATTTTGACAGTTTTTGGCCTTACCTTATTGAGAAAGAGATTAGGTTTGATAAAAGTGTGAAGAAGAGTTTGTTTAAAGAGAAAGTGGATTATATTTATGAGTACTGAGTTAGGACCTTCAATTTCACAAATCAATTTGGCACGCTCTGTAATAAAACAGAATCTCATAAAAACCCCAGTTATACCGTTAAAGTCGGATCGCTGGATGGAAGTGTTACCCAGAGATACCAATGTGTCTGTTAAGTTAGAACTCTTTCAACAAGCGGGATCTTTTAAAGCAAGAGGTGCTTACTTAGGTATTCAAAATTTATCAAGTGAACAAAAAAAGCAGGGGGTTGTCGCAGCGAGTGGTGGGAACCATGCTCTAGCAGTTTCGTGGGCTGCTGCTGCTGCTGGTGTTACAGCTAAGATTACAATGCCAAAAACAACTGACCCATATCGAATAGAGGGTTGCCGTTCTGTTGGGGCTGAAGTCATTTTATGTGAGGACATTGGTGATTCTTTCAAAGTCATGAGTTCTCTGGCTGACAGTGACCGAAGAGTGATGATGCATCCGTTTGAGGGAGAAAATATGACACTGGGTTCAGCTACATGTGCGGCTGAATACATTGAACAAAGCCCTGAAATTGATCTATTTGTAATTCCAGTAGGAGGTGGTGGCTTAATTAGTGGGATGGCATGCATGATTAAAAAATCTAACCCAAGGGCTATGGTAGTTGGTGTGGAGCCTTTTGGCGCAGCAGGTCTATTCGAAAGTTTTAAGGTTGGGAAGCCAGTATCATTAGGAACGGTTAATACTATAGCAGATAGCCTAGGGTCTCCAGTAACTTTGCCACATTCATTTTCGATAGCAAAAAAGTTTGTTGATAAAATTGTGAGAGTGTCTGATCATGAATTATTAGAAAGTATGAACTATTATCAAGATATTTTAAGTATTACAGCGGAACCCGCTTGTGCAGCTTCTTTAGCAGCTATTATTGGTCCTTTGAAGAATGAGATTTTAGGTCGATCAGTTGGGATAATAGCTTGTGGATCTAATATCAGTTTGACTAGATATAACGTACTGCTAGAACAACTATAATTAAACTGGGTAGCCTTTATGTAGGAGAAGTTTTTGCCTTCAGTAGTTAAAAAACCCCATTCTGGGTTGGATTTTAGAGGCCAGGTAGCTCTTATAACGGGTGGTGCAAGTGGTATTGGTTTTGCCGTAGCCAAACAATTATACGAATTGGGAGCGAAAGTAGTTATAGCTGATTTGAATGAAAAAAGAGCTCAGGATAGTGTTAAATCCATGAAGAGTACAAAATCTTTTGCTATAAAAGTTGATGTACAAAGTCCTACTGATGCAAATAGAATGGTAGAAAAAGTAATAGATAAGTGGGGAAAAATTGATATTTTAGTCCACAGTGCTGGTGTCGGAATTGAGCGTAGTTTTTTGGAAACCACTCCGGAAGAGTGGAAGCAATTAATTGATATTGATCTATCTGGAACTTTTTATTGTTGCCAAGCTGCTGCTAAAGAAATGAAAAGGCTTGGATACGGCAGGATTGTTAACTTGGCGTCTACTGCGGGTTTAAGAGGTGGAACTGGTAGAGCCGCCTATGGTGCAGCTAAGGGAGGTGTAATAGCGCTTACAAAAGTGATGGCTGTTGAGTTGGCTGAATTTGGAATTACTGTGAATGCTCTTGCGCCAGGTGCAATAGATACTGAATTGGTTGCTGAGATGCATTCAAATGAAACAAGACAAACTTACCAATCGGCTATCCCTATGAACCGTTATGGTACGCCGGATGAAACTGCTTTTGCTGCAATTTTTCTGGCGAGTGAACAGGCACGCTATATAAATGGTCATATTTTAGGAGTCGATGGAGGGTTTTTGTCAGCAGGAATAATTAATCGCGATAAATCATAAATAGGAAAAGTAATAAGTTGGGTATTAAAGTAGTATGAGCACTGATTTCATTTCACACATAAAATCCGAATTAAGTAATATTCACTCTGAGGGTTTGTTTAAAACAGAAAGAATTATTACTACGCCACAATCTAGAATTGTGGCGCTTGAGGATGGTTCTAAGGTAATTAACTTATGTGCAAACAATTATCTGGGTCTATCTAATAACCCGTCTTTAATAGCTGCTGGAAAAAATGCTTTAGAAGACTATGGTTATGGAATGTCTTCTGTAAGGTTTATTTGTGGCACTCAGAAAATACATAAAAACCTAGAGCAGAGGCTTTCAAAATTTTTAGGTTTTGAAGATACAATTTTGTATTCAAGTTGTTATGATGCTAATACTGGTCTATTTGAGACACTCTTAGGTTCAGAAGACGCTATTATTTCTGATTCCCTAAACCATGCATCAATCATTGACGGTGTACGTTTAAGTAAGGCTCAGCGCTTTCGATATAAAAATTCAGATATGCAGGAACTAGAAGATCAGTTGCGTGCATCTTCTAAATGTAGATTTCGGTTAATAGCAACTGACGGTGTTTTTTCAATGGATGGGTATATTGCGAACTTAAAAGAGATTTGTGATCTTGCAGAAAAATATAAGGCAATGGTGATGGTTGATGATAGTCACGCAGTCGGGTTTATTGGGAAGACCGGGCGAGGAACTCATGAGTATTGCAATGTTATTGGTCGCGTGGATATTATGTCTGGTACATTAGGAAAAGCTCTGGGGGGTGCATCTGGTGGGTACATTTCAGCTAATAGCAAGGTTGTCGAACTATTAAGACAACGGTCCCGTCCTTATCTTTTCTCCAACACTTTAGCCCCAGTTATTGCTGCAACATCAATTGCTGTGCTTGACATGCTGGAGAGTTCGAATGAAAGAATTCAAAAACTCCGTCAGAATACTATTTATTTTAGACATAATATGCAAAAAGCTGGTTTTGATATTTTAAGTGGAGAACATCCAATCGTCCCAGTGATGCTAAGAGACCCAAAACTATCTCAGAAAATGTCAGAAATGCTGTCTTTAAAGGGTATATATGTTGCTCCATTTAGTTTTCCTGTAGTGCCAAGAGGGACAGATAGGATAAGAACCCAAATGTCAGCTGCTCTAGAAATAGAAGATTTAGAATTTGCCATTAAGGCTTTTAGAGACGTGGGAGAACATTTAAAGATAATTTAACTTATATAATCTTTCTTAAGGATTTTAAAATTGATTGAAAAAAACCAAAGCCCTAATCGCTGGCTTATGCTAACAGTTCTTTTCCTTGCGCGTGTTACTATGGGGTTTCAATATCAAGCAGTTGCTGCACTTTCACCCTTATTTGCAGATAGTTTTGCAATTGGGTTAACAGACCTTGGGATCCTTGTTGGGCTATACATGTCACCAGGTGTAGTAGTTGCCTTACCTGGTGCTGCAATAGGAAAATTATTTGGTGATAAGAGGGTAGTTTCTTTTGGTATGATATTGATGATTTTTGGTGGCTTGATCATGGCCTTTGGCTGGAACTATCCCCTCCAACTAACGGGTCGCGTCGTTGCAGGTGCTGGCGGGGTTATATTAAATGTCTTAATGGCTAAGATGGTAACTGATTACTTTTCAGGTCGTGAAATTTCACTTTCAATGGGAATTTTTGCTAACTCTTGGCCAGTTGGAATTGGAGCAGCACTTTTAATTTTACCATTAGTAGGTGATACTGCAGGCTTGATTTGGGCTATGCTTACTGTAGTTATTTTGATTTTTATTGGGTTATTACTTTTCTATAGTATGTATGTAGAAGTTAATGTTGATCAGGTTGCAGCTAAGAGTACTGATAAATTTAAAATAAGTGGGACTGCACTTTTAGCTCTTTTGTGTGCAGGAATAATTTGGGCTTTTTATAATGCAGGGCTTGCTATGATATTTGCATTTGCCCCTATTTTCCTATTGGAAAAAGGTTGGTCGTTATTGTCAGCTAACTCTACAACTAGTATTGTTTTATGGTTAGCAGTAATTTCTATTCCTATAGGTGGTTATTTAGCAGATAGAACAGGTAAAAAAGATTTTATAATCTTAGGTAGTTTGATCACATTTTCAATTTTACTATCATTGTCAGCCCACACTGATTTTGTGATATCAATTTATATTTTAATTGGATTGTTTGCTGGGCTGGCTGCTGGACCTATTATGGGATTACCTTCTGAGGTTTTGACTCCAGAAAATAGAGGCATTGGTATAGGTATCTTCTTAAGTTTGTTTTATGTAGGAGTTGTTTTGGCACCAATACTTGCAGGAGCACTCCTAGAAACGACTGAAAATCCAGGAGCAGCCTTTTATTTGGGATCGGTACTGTTAATGCTCGGGTGTTTGGCGCAGTTAGCATTTCGTTTTTTAGCAAAAAGAGTAATTCTTTGAACAATAAAGTAGAGTAATTCTTTTTTTACTGAGTTGTTACACTAATAAAAAAACTAGGACTAATCAAAAATTTAATTACCATGACGAATTGGGACCTTTTAAAAAAGTAATTTCTTCTTCAGAGCTGGGTCTCCCTAATATTGAGTTTCGATGTGGATAATGTCCAAAGCGCTTTATAACTGCCGTATGATCGTTCCATGCTTTTTTTGTTCTCTCAAAACTGGAGAGTGTTATCAGATACTTTTCTAGGACTTCCTCTGCTATGTTATGGTCTTTGATATTTTCACTATGAATCAGCGGTAGTAAGGCAAATAGCCTTTCCTCATCAACCAATTGATTAATGTAATTATTTTTAATTGCATGCTTGCAAATTGAAAGAGCTCTGGTGTCTTGCTCAAAGGACCTTTTACTATTTCTAAAAAGGTTTCGAGGAAACTGATCCAACACTATTATAAGGGCTAGACATGAGCGTGCATCATCCATCCACTTATCAAGCTTACCATTTACTGCGTGATCTAAAGTATCAGAAAATTGTAACCTAATACTTTCGTCAAAGTGTGAATCCTTAGTAAACCATTGCTCAGGGGTCGATTTGTTAAACCAAAAATCAAGTACTCTATTTTCCATGATAGTCTCACAGCTAATTGATTATTATTAAATATCCCTTAAATCCTCTACAATTAAAAGCTCAAAAATCTATACGATAAAAATATAATAGAAATTATATTTTACTGATCAATTTTTTTTATACTATTGAACATTCCACCCATTAATAACACCTCTTAAATATCCCCAGTTTTTACTTCTTTTTCTTGAAGATATAATGCTAAACGGAGAACAAACTTGTAGTATTGCCTCTGCTAAGGCAGTTGATCGAGGAAATGGTCTATTGTGTTTTTTTGTAGCGTAAACTCGAGACTTACCCATGTGCCATCCCTTAAAATATGACCCTGCGTTAGACGGTGGTGAGGATGCTCCTCTTATGTGCTGAACTGTTGCATCATGGACAAACAGTAAACCACCTCCCAGTTCCTTTAGGCGTAAACATAGATCATCCTCTTCATGATATAAGAAAATATTTTCATCCCAACCACCAATAGAATGGAATGCTCGGGCTCTTATGAAGAAAGCTGCACCTGAAAGGATGTTAACCCAACAATCTCCAATAGGCCAACCTCTACTCATCCAATTTCTACGATCAATTAAATGGCTACTTCTTTTAAAATAGGGTTTGCCATTTGATTTTAAAATTTTGGGATTCAGGGCTAAGGCGTTAGGGTTATCCTTAGCTGCTCTCTCTAATTCTATGAGAGTATTACTTTTTATTTTTGCATCGGGGTTAAGAAAAAATATAAATTCTGTTTTTGCAATGGCTGCTCCTTGATTGCATGCTTCACCAAAGCCTTTATTTTTTTTGTTCAAAATGAGTGTAATATTTGGACCCTTTGTTAAAGACTTAAGCTTTGAAGTATCACTGGAAGCATTATCAACGATGACTATTTCTGTTTCCTTAGGTATTGACTTTAACATGTCTGGTAAGACAGCCATGCTATTATAGGTCACAGTTACTATTGTTACATTTTTTGACAAAACAATTTCCAGAATACTTAAGACTTCTTTTATGCCTTTATTAAATACTTTGTTTACATTTCAATTATTAATTCTTTAAATGCAAGTATAACGAACAAAAACTATGTTAATTTATAATATCGACTTTGAAAGATTTTTTTATGATAGAAAAACCAATTCAAGTTCTAAAACCCTTTTTTAGGGTAGAGGAGTGTTTGGAAGAAATTAGGGAGTGTCTAGAAAATTCGTGGACTGGAATGGGTTATAAAACAAATATTTTAGAACAGAACTGGTGTGAGTATACTGGATTACCTAACGCACATTTTCTTAACTCTGCAACTGCTGGCTTGGACTTGGGGGTAAGAATATTAAAAGACAAGTATAATTGGGATGATGGCGATGAAATTATAACTTCTGCATTTACCTTTGTTTCGACAAACCATGCTATTTTATACCATGGTCTCAAACCAGTTTTTGCAGATATTGATAGGAGTCTTAACCTGGCTCCGGAGGCTGTCCTGCAAAAGCTAACTAAACGTACAAAAGCTATAATGTTTGTTGGTATTGGTGGTAATACTAAAAACTTAAATGAGATAAAGACTATCTGTAGAGAAAATGGATTAATGTTTATTTTAGATGCCTCACATATGGCTGGATCTAGAGTAGATGGCGTCCATGTAGGAGATGATTGTGATTTAAGTATATTTTCATTTCAGGCTGTAAAGAATTTACCAACAGGAGATAGTGGTATGATCTGTTTTAGAGATTCAGCCCTAGATAAGAAAGTACGTGAATTAGCTTGGCTGGGGATCACCAAGGATACATTCTCACGAAGCTCTGAAGGAAGTTATAAATGGGATTACAGCGTAAATAGTGTAGGAATGAAATATCATGGAAATTCAGTAATAGCTAGTTTAGGTATAGTAGCCTTAAATTATCTTGAAGCAGATAACAGTTACCGACGTAAATTAGCTAACCTTTATGAAGAAGGTCTGGGTGTTAGTTTTGAAATTATTAAACATGAACCAGAAAGTGCCAGACACCTTTTTCAGATTTCGGTTGAGGATAGAGAGTCATATATTTCAGAGCTAGCGTCTAAAAACATTTTCACTGGTGTGCATTACAAGAAGAACACAGCTTATAGTGTTTATGAGCCCGAAGAACTTCCATTAACAGATTTTTATAGTGATCGTGTTTTGAGCTTACCTATGCATTTGCATGTAACTGAAGATGAGGTAAAAGTAATATCTGATACTCTTAATTCTTATAAGAGTATCAGAATTTAATTATAGAAATAACTTATAGTAGTAGGTATGTTTTGAAAGTATTTCTTATATCATTTGTTTTTACAGCAGTAATTTTTTTATCTATCGATGCTGTTTGGTTGTCATATGCCGGTAAATATTTTTATGAACCAAATATTGGTTTGTTATTACGAGATGAACCTATAATCTGGGCAGCGGCACTATTTTATTTATTCTACCCAATGGGCGTATCGATACTTATTATAGCTCCGGCATTAAGTAAAAAGCCAATGGGTAAAGTTTTTTGGAATGGGTTAATTCTTGGCTCTATGGCTTATGGAACATATAACCTTACTAATATGGCTGTTCTTATAGGGTGGTCGAGTGATGTAGTTATTGTTGATATAATTTGGGGTGGGCTTCTTACTGGGACGTCGTCTGTTTTGGGACTTAAGTTAACAGAAAAAATTCTCAAAAATGCTTAATTCATTAATATACTAACTGAAAAAAACATCTTTAGAGAATTTAACATCCAGTTGAGCAGCTTAAATTTATTAAAAAATAATTACAAACGTAAAGTTAATGCTATTTTTTATATTTTATTTTGTGTTCCAGTTTCAAAGTCCATTGCATCGTGACGCTCATGAAGTTGTTTTTTTGGATTACCACTGACCTTATTGACCATTAAGCCTCTCTTAACTGCTGGGCGACTACCAATTCTACCTGCCCACTCAACAACACTTTTATATGAATCAACGTTTAGAAATTCACCAGCATCATAAAGTCTTCCTAAAGCAAGTTGTCCATACCATGCCCATATTGCTATATCTGCTATAGTATAATTTGACCCACAAATAAATTTATTATGCTCTAAATGCTTATCTAATACATCTAATTGGCGTTTAACTTCCATCGTGTATCGGTTTATTGGATACTCAAACTTTTTTGGGGCATACTTATAAAAATGGCCAAACCCACCACCTAAATATGGTGCACTTCCCATTTGCCAGAACAGCCAAGATAAGCACTCCGCTTTTTGTGACAAATCTTTTGGAATGAGGGTATTAAATTTTTCGGCTAGATAGAGTAGGATTGCACCAGATTCAAATACTCGTGTCGGCTTTTTCGTGCTATGATCCACCATGGCAGGGATTTTTGAGTTTGGATTTATCTCAGTAAACCCACTACTAAATTGCATTCCATTGATTCGTATTAACCAGGCGTCATACTCTGCACCTAAATGTCCTTCGGACAGTAACTCTTCTAAGCATATTGTTACTTTTACCCCGTTGGGTGTGGCTAAAGAGTAAAGTTGAATTGGATGTTTTCCGAGTGGGAGGATTTCCTCGTGTGTTTTTCCAGAGACAGGACGATTTACTTTTTCAAATTCCCCACCATTTTTAGTTTCCCACTCCCAAACAGTAGGTGGAAGATATTCTGATGAATTACTCATTTTACTCTTTCTGAACTAATAAATAAAAATTTTTAATTTAAATTAACAAGATTTGTGAACTAGCTACCGTTTTTAAAAGTATATAATATATATTAACTTAATTAATGGTGGTGTTCCACATATATATTTACTGTTATAAATTAGTAGCAACTTTATTTGTTAACTATGGCTAAGCCTATTATAACGGCTTGCCCGGGTGCATCTAAAAGGATAAGTCACCAAAGAAAAGGGGAGTTAAACAATGAACAATCTGGTAACAGTCTATGGGGGTAGTGGGTTCATTGGAAGATATATTGTTCAAAAGCTTGCAAGGGCTGGTTATCGTGTTCGTGTAGCAACTCGAAGACCTAACGAAGCAATATTTTTAAAAACTTATGGAATGGTGGGACAAGTAGAACCAGTTTTATGTAATATAAGAAATGAAGATAGTATTAGGAATGCTATGCTTGGTGCAGAAGCAGTTATAAATTGTGTTGGTATATTAGAGTCTGTTGGCAAAAATAAATTTGCAGAAGTTCAGCATAAGGGAGCAGACTTTGTTTCTAGGATAGCAAGTGAGCTAGGAGTAAAAAAACTTGTGCACATATCAGCTATTGGAGCTGATATTAATAGTAAAAGTAAATATGCTAGTTCGAAAGCGCTTGGTGAGGCTAGTATTATAAAAAATTTCTCAAACGCAGTCATTCTTCGTCCTTCAATTGTTTTTGGTTTTGAGGATAAGTTTTTTAATAGATTTGCTTCTATGGCTAGATTGTCACCAATACTGCCAATTGTAGGTGGAAATACAAAATTTCAACCAGTGTATGTTGATGATGTGGCTAGAGCAGCGTTTTTAGGGATAAATAATGACATTCAGCCTGGTGTTTATGAATTAGGGGGCCCAGAGGTAGTATCATTTACTGAGTTAATGCGTAGAATGCTAAATATAATATTGAGAAGGCGTCTGATAGTTAATATGCCATTTTGGATTGCAAAGCTCGTTGGGACTGGGTTTGACTTGGGAAATGCAATATCTCTAGGTATCATCAGGGGGCCAATAACCCGCGATCAAGTTTTAAACCTTGAAAATGATAATGTAGTTTCAAGTGAAGAAAAAACATTTAAAGCCCTTGGGATTGAACCTAAAGCATTAGAAATTATTTTATCAGAATATTTATGGAAGTACCGCCCGGCTGGTGAGTTCTCTGATCCTGAGAAACAAAACTAGCGACCCCTTATTTTTTTTTATGGCTTATTAATTTGATTAGTTGTTACTTTGGTTGTGAAACTTGTTATCTATGAATATGCAATTGTTAGTAATACTAAACCGAATACCACTCGGTAGATAACATAGGGTGTATAGCTGAATTTATTAAGAAAGTGCATCATAATTTTTATCGAAATCAGAGCGGTTAAGAATGAAGTAAGGATAGCAAAGGTGAAATCTTTTGCTAGATTTAAATCTCCTGAAACCGCGATGTCTACTATAAGTAATGTCCCTGATGCTATGATAGTTGGAATTGACATTAACATTGAAAGTTTAGCGGAATCTTTCCGTGAAAATCCTAATAGTCTTGCTCCAGAAATAGTAGAACCTGCTCTAGATGTTCCTGGGATCAATGCGAGTGCCTGCCAAAACCCCATTATTACAGCAGCTTTTACTGTCCAACTTTCTGTAGATTTATTGTTTAAGCCTTTTTGGTCAGTATAATACAAAATAATACCAAATATTAGCATAGCCCAGGCTATTATTTTTACAGACCTTAGACTTTCATCTAGCCCAGTTACTTTTATTATCAAACCAAATAAGATTACTGGTATTGTTGCTACGATCAGACAAATTACTAGTGAATTACTTTTAATTCCTTTCTTGAGTGTAATCATATTAATAAGATCTATTACGATTAATTTTATATCTGTTATGAAGTACAAAATTACAGCAAATAGTGTGCCGATATGCACTGCAACATCTATAGTGACACCTTGATCTTTCAATGTTGTAAGTTTTGGAAGTAAGATTAAATGGGCAGATGATGAAATGGGCAGAAACTCTGTAATACCTTGAATTATAGATATTAGCATTAGTTGAAAAATAGGCATTAATTAGTATCCTCAGCCCTCATTTCGTTACAAAACTCATTGAAAACTTTTTTGTAAACTTCTTTTTTAAATGGTACTATACTATTCATTAGAGATGATGGACTCATCCAGCACCAGTTTGAAAACTCTTTATGTTCGGTATTAATGTCAATATCGTCATCCAAGCCATTAAATTTAAATAGAAACCATTTTTGTTTTTGGCCTCTATACTTACCTCCCCAAAGCCTTGGTATAAGCTCCTGTGGTAAGTCATAATTAATCCAAGCTTTTGATGTGGCTATTCGTTCTACTTTCTCTTTTTTAATCCCAGTTTCTTCATAGAGTTCCCTATAAGCTGCATAAATGGGTGTTTCACCCTCGTCGATACCACCCTGAGGCATTTGCCAAGCCTGGTTATTATTATCTAACCTCTGCCCAGAAAAAACTTTTTTGTCATGGTTCACTATCATTAACCCTACATTCAATCGATAGGGAAGTTTCCTATATTTGTTACTTAACATTTAGATAAAAACCACGTATTTATTTTTTTCCGTAAGACAAAGCACTAAGCCCTTTAAGGATATCTAGTGCATAAGCTAGTTGATAGTCTTCATTTCTTAACTTTGCGGCATCCTCTGCTTTTTTCTCTTCTTCTCTTAAGAGGTTTCGCTCATCACTTGAAATTGAGTCGTTATTTAGCGAACCACGTAAATCTGCTTCAGACCGTACTGGACGCTTTGTCTTGTCACTATCAGTTTTTTCATTTGGTTTACGAGAGGGTTGCTTGACGATTATATCAGGAGAAACTCCCAGTGCTTGGATCGAACGTCCTGAAGGTGTATAATAACGAGATGTTGTTAACCTCATTGCTCCATCACCCTGAACAGGGATGATTGTTTGAACAGAGCCTTTCCCAAAACTTTTCTGGCCGACAATGACTGCTCTCTTATGATCTTGTAAAGCGCCGGCTACGATTTCTGAAGCTGAAGCGGATCCGTTGTTAATCAACACTACTATTGGCTTACCCTTTGAAAGGTCACCACGCCTAGCATTGTACCTTTGGCTGTCATTAAGGTTTCTACCGCGTGTAGAGACAATTTCTCCTTTATCCAAAAAAGCATCAGAAACTGATATTGCTTCTGAAAGAAGCCCTCCCGGATTGTTACGTAGATCTAAAACAATACCGTTGACATTGCGTAGACCACCAGCAGCCGTTATTTCTTTTGATAGGCCATTTTTAAGGTTTGGGTAGGTTTGCTTGTTAAATGCCGATATTCTAAGAACAATGCTATCGCCAACTCTTCGAGATTTTACAGCAGTAATTTTTATAATATCTCGGATAATGGATACGTCAAATGGATCATCAAACCCTTCCCGTACGACCGTTATAATAATTTCAGAACCAACAGGGCCCCTCATTAAATCTACTGCCTCGTTAAGAGTTAGGCCAAGGAGACTTTTACCATCAACCGAAGTTATAAAGTCCCCAGCTTCTATGCCCGCATCAAAAGCTGGGGTGTCATCCATTGGTGTTATAACTTTAATATAGCCCTCATCTTGCGTAACTTCGATACCTAACCCTCCAAACTCTCCTTTTGTTTGAGTACGCATATCTTCAAAGTCATCTGGTGCAAGATATGATGAGTGAGGATCAAGAGAGGTTAACATACCATTAATTGCGGCCTCAACTAGTTCCTTAGTTGAAACCTCTTCAATATACTCGTCCCTAATGCGTTCAAATACTTTTCCAAAAAGATCTAGCTGTTCATATATGAGAGTATCACTCTCTTGCTCTTTTGCTACTACTGAACTGTAATCTCTACCTCCAATTAATAGGAAAAGACCCACAGTAAGAATACTAATCAACAAAAAACTTCTATTTTTTAACACTATAACACCCATTTTTCGAGAGCCTTAAATACTCTCCATTAATTTAGAATTTAACACTTAAGTTAGTTTTACAATCAATAACGACTGATTTTGTATATTGTCACTTAATATTAACAAGAATCTTTGAAAAAATATAGATATATTTATCAAAAATAAGAAAATTAAAGATACTATGGTGATTATTAATGACCTTCTATAATCAAAGTTTTTCCAGTCATTTCTGATGGTTTAGGTAGGTTCATCAAATCTAATATAGTTGGTGCTATATCAGAAAGTCTACCATCTCTAAGCGTGATTTCGGATTCATAACCCACCAAAATAGCTGGAACTAAGTTAAGAGTGTGCGCAGTATGGGGTTGACGTGTTTCACTATTAATCATTTTTTCGCAGTTACCATGGTCAGAAATTATTAACATTATACCATTAGAAACCTTTAATTTTTTTATAATTTTTTCAAGCTCTAAGTCTATAGTTTCACAGGCTTTAATGGTTGCTTTCAAATTACCAGTGTGACCAACCATATCAGGGTTTGCATAGTTCGCGAGAATAAAGCTGTACTTAAGGTTTAATCCATCTAAAACTTTTTTGGTGATTTCTGTAGCGGCCATTTCTGGAGCTATATCATATGTTTCTACTTTTGGACTTTCGGGCATATACCTATCTTCTAAAATCTCTGCATCCTCCTTGCCGCCATTAAAAAAGAAAGTAACATGTGGGTATTTCTCTGTCTCAGCCACCCGTAGCTGTTTGAGATTGTGTTGAGAAATCCATGAGCCAAGATTATTTTTTTCTGTGTTTTTTATAAAAATACTAGACATAAACGTTTGATGACGTTCTGAGTAGTTAACCATCCCCAAAACGTTGTGAATATTTTGTCGTGCTCCTAGTGAAATTTTATTAAAGGAAGGGTTGGCAATGGCATCCGTTAATTGAAGGACTCTGTCAGACCTAAAGTTAAGAATTAAAAGACCATCGTTCTCAGAAACCCCTTTATAATTATTGAGAACAGTTGGCTTTATAAATTCGTCAGTTTCACCTTTTTTATATGAGGCTTTTAAACACTCTTTAATTGAGGTTTCTTTTAAACCTAACCCTAAAATTATAGCATTATATGCTAATTTTGTTCTTTCCCAACGATTGTCGCGATCCATTGCATAGTAACGGCCACAAACTGTTCCAATAGTAACATTTTCTGGAAGATTTGAAAACTTTTTTAAGTACTCTAAAGCTGATTTTGGAGCAACATCTCTTCCATCAGTAATTAAGTGTAAAATTGTATGAATTTTTTTTTTTGAGAAATACTCCATTGAGGCTAAAATATGATTTATATGACCATGAACCCCACCATCAGATAAAAGCCCTACAAGATGTATTACACCACTTGATTTTTTGATATTCTCCATAAACCCTTTAAGGTTTTTTTTCTTAAAAAAAGTTTTATTTTGTATAGCTAAATTAATTTGAACTAGATCCATCGATACTATTCTTCCAGCTCCAATATTCATGTGACCAACCTCAGAGTTTCCCATTTGGCCTTCAGGTAGCCCAACATCAGGTCCATGAGTGATTAGCTTTGAGTTTGGACATGAAGAAATTAACTTATCTAATGTGGGAGTGTTAGCAATTAGAGGAGCATTACCTTCATTTTTTTTGGATAGGCCCCAACCGTCTAAAATACATAAGATAACTGGTTTATTCATTTTAGTATTCCTCTAAAATCTATGCTTTATGATACGGAGATCTTGAGATAATCGAAGCTGCTCGGTATAATTGTTCTGCGAGCATAACTCTTACTAGACGATGCGGCCAAACCATTTTACCTAAGGAAATAGATAAATCAGCTTTTTCTTTAACACCTTTAGACAAGCCAGATGCTCCACCAATAATAAGGGTCACTGCTTGATTTCCATTATCTCTCCAAAAGCTAATTTTTTTTGCGAACCCGTAAGAGTCAAGCTCTAAGCCATTTTCATCAAGAGTACATATGATACTTCCAGTTGGAATTGAGTCCATCAAAAGTTGACCTTCAGCAAGTACACCTTTGTTTTTTTTGTCCTCTTTTTCGATAACTTTTATTGGCCCGACACCAATTATATTCCCTATGCGATCAAACCGGTTAATATAGTCTTTGATTAACTCTTCCTCGGGCGAATTTCTAATGTGACCTATAGCACAAATATTAATTCTCATCTAACCATCAACTAAAATTTCATTTTGTGACCACAATTTTTCTAACTGATAAAAATCACGAACCTCGGGTCGAAATATGTGAGTAATTACATCACCAGAATCTATTAGAACCCAATCACCTTGATTTTTTCCTTCAGTTTTAGAGATTATTTTAAATTCTGTTTTAGTTAAGTCTATAATTTTTTCTGAAAGCGCAGATACTTGTCTAGTAGAACGCCCTGAGCAAATTATCATATAATCAGCAATTTCTGTTCTCCCACGTAGATCAATTTGCACAATTTCTTCAGCTTTTTCATCGCTAAGAGTTGTGGTGATTAATTTAAGTAGCTTTTCACTAATACTTTTTGTAGCCTTCACGCGCTTTTGGGTCACTTTCGGCTTGGTGACTTTTAAATTTTGAGACAGCGGTCAATCCTTTTTTTTAAACGCAATGTGCGTTTTAGTAATTTTAACTTCAGTATAACAGTTAATTAAAACAATCTCAACGTAATAGAGATATGAAATTATAAATGATCATAGATTTTTATAATGCGACGTTTTAGTCTTTTGACACATTTTTAGTATTATTTTGAACTCAACTTGTTGTAAAGACAGGGTGAAAAATAATTATAATTGAAATATAAAAAAAAATATCTACGTACTAGTTTAAGTTTGATAATTTGAGAGTTGCTTTATGAATTTTGATAAAATTTTTAACGATCAATTAGATGTCCTTAAGAAAGAGGGAAATTATAGAGTTTTTGCCAACTTAGAGAAAGCTAGAGGTGAATTTCCAAAAGCTTATAATATGTCTTCGAAACGAAATGAAGTAACAGTGTGGTGTTCTAATGATTACCTTGGGATGGGCCAACATCCATCTGTGGTGTCGGCAATGCAAGATGCCGCAGAGAAATATGGGACAGGTGCAGGTGGAACAAGGAATATATCAGGAACAAATTATTTACATACTTTATTAGAACGTGATTTAGCAGAGTTGCATAATAAAGAGTCCGCCTTGTTATTCACTTCTGGTTACGTTTCAAATCTGGCTGCGCTTAGTACATTAGGTTCACGAATACCGAACGCTGTAATTTTAAGTGATGAGGCTAATCATGCCTCAATGATTGAAGGAATACGTCATTCTGGGGCAAAAAAAATAATCTGGAAGCATAACGATGCAGTTGATTTAGATAAAAAACTCGCCTCCCTACCTAGTTCAGTAGTAAAAATTGTTGCATTCGAGTCAATATACTCAATGGATGGGGATATAGCACCAATAAAAGATATTATTGAGGTCGCAGAAAAACATAATGCCTTAACATACTTAGATGAAGTCCACGCCGTTGGACTATATGGTGCCACTGGTGGAGGAATAGCTGAGCAGGAAGGGCTTTCTGATAGAATTACTTTAATCGAGGGAACTCTCGGCAAGGCTTTTGGAGTTCTTGGTGGCTACATTACGGGGTCAGCGGCGCTGTGTGATTTTATCCGCTCCTTTGCATCAGGGTTTATTTTTACAACAGCCCTGCCGCCAGCTGTTGTTGCCGCTGGAAGGGCAGCGGTTTTTCATCTCAAAGGAAGTAATTTTGAACGTTTAGCACAGCGTCGGCAAGTTAATCTTCTAAAAAAAGAACTAACAAAAGCGGGGATACCCTTTCTAAATAACTTCAGTCATATAATCCCAGTTATGATAAAGGATCCAATAAAATGTCGTGAGATTGCAGATATTTTGATGGATAATTATGGGATTTATGTCCAGCCGATTAATTATCCAACTGTACCTAAAGGCACTGAAAGACTAAGATTTACACCTTCTCCACTTCATACTGACGCGGATATATACCACCTTGTTTTAGCTCTTTCAGAACTTTGGAGCCAGTGTGCCTTGGCAAAATCTGTAGCTTGAGCTCTTGAAGCATAACTCGAAAAAGATGAAAGCTTTGTTATGCATAACTTTTCTTATGAGTGTAACTATAGGTCAAGGTTGTGTGGCAGAGAGTCTCTCCGGTAGTGTAGCTGACGGTAAGAAATTATTTAAAAAGTGCAAATCCTGCCACTCAATTATATCCGATGATGGTGTTGCGATAGAAAAAGGGGGGAAAGCTGGACCAAATTTATGGGGAATCAGAGGCAGAGTTTCTGGAACAAGCTCATATCGATACGGAAATTCTATTGTTACCGCGGGAGAAGCGGGATTAGTTTGGGAAAAGAAAGAGTTTATTGAGTACGTATCTAATCCCAAAGCGTTTCTTGTTGCTAAATTAAAGGATAAGTCTGCGAGGTCAAAAATGTCTTATAAACTAAAGAAAGTTTCTGACGCAAGAAATATATGGGCTTATCTGGTATCGCACGATACAAATAAATAAGGTCGATAAGGCTATAAATACACTAAAAGCTAGGCTTTATGTCGAGAAATGAAATTGATTTTTCATATTGTTTGGCTAAAGCTAAAATATTTGCGTCATGTCTACGGTGTCCAATTAGTTGCATTCCCGTGGGGGTATTTTCTGGACCAAAGCCTATTGGAACTGATATCGCGGGAAGGCCTGTTAAAGAGGCTGGAATAACAACTTCCATCCACCTATGGTAAGTATCCATTTCCCTTTCTAAAATTTTGTTAGGCCAATTGAGTTCACTATCAAAAGGGAAAACTTGGGTGGATGGTAAAACTAGGGTATCAAAATCCATTTGTGCAGTTACTCTAAACCAGTCAGATCGAATTTTACTAGCTTTAAAAATATCTTCTGGCGTTAATGTTAAACCTTTTTCAATTTCCCATACAACTTCAGGTTTTAAAAGTTTCTTTTCTAAAGGGTTATTGTAATTTTCTCTAAACTTTTCGGACATACTCCAACTCCTTAGAGTTGTCCAAGCACTCCAAAGAGCTTCTGCTGAATATAAGGGCGAAGCATCAATGATATGATGGCCATTATCTTCAAAAATCTTCAGGGCTTCTCTACATTTTTGTAAAATAATAGGATCAGTGGTATAAGATCCACCCCAATCACCTAACCAACCTATTTTTAGATTTTTTGGGGTTTTGGATGTAGTTTGATGTGGTCCAAAAGAATGTGGATCTGTTGGGTCAAGTTTGGATTGGATGGTTAATAATAGTTCGATGTCTCTAACCGAACGAGCCATAGGTCCATTTGTTGAAATTTGATTAAAAAATACCTCAGGACTACCACCTTTTGAAACAAGCCCAAAGCTAGGACGAAATCCAAATATATTACCCCAGGCAGCTGGATTTCTGAGTGATCCCATCATATCGGAACCATCCCCTAGTGACACCATCCGAGTTGCTAGAGCTACAGAGGCGCCACCACTTGAGCCACCACATGTCATTTTTAGGTTATATGGATTAAGAGTTTTGCCGTATACAGTATTATAAGTATGTGAACCAAGTCCAAATTCGGGAACATTGGTTTTTCCTATAACAATTGCGCCAGCTTCTTTGATATTTTCTACCATATTAGAATCAAAATCTGGCTTAAAATCCTTAAAGAGCGGTGATCCATAACTTGTCGTAATACCTTTTGTTTCCTCTAAGTCTTTTATTGCTATTGGAAGACCTTTTAGAGGTCCAGGTAAAGGACTTTCAGCCTTTTTGATAAGTTCTTCACGGTTTTGTAGAGACACAATAGCATTAACTTTAGGGTTAACTTTTTCTATTCGATCAAGTGTTGCCTCCATTAACTCTTTCGGAGATATCTCCTTTGAAGCTAATTTTTGTAACTGAGATGTGGCGTCAGAATCTAATATTTCATCCAATTGTGGGAACCCCTTTGTTAATTTAAAAAAGTAAGATAATATATCTTATATTAAGAAATAAAAAACTTTAGCTATATTAAACCTTTTTATTTTTTACTAAAACTAGAGATAGAATTATAAGGGGTGGATCTCAAGGTATTTTTTTGATTTAGTTTTTATTGCAATATTAATTAGAATCTTAGCTTTCTACTTTTTGTTTCAATCTCGATACGTTAATGCATAGCCAAGCTGTAGTTAAGAAAGTTGATATACTAAATATTAGGACCACTGGAAAATCCCCTTTCCTGGATAGAAGGTTTGGTTTAGAAATATACTAAATAACACTTTTAGAGCGATAGTTTTTAGATTTTAAAATATTAAATAGAATTAGAGGTAAGAATGTCTTCGAAAACATTGTATGATAAAATATGGAATGATCACGTTGCCCATGAAGCTGATGATGGAACTTGTCTCTTATATATTGATAGGCATCTTGTTCACGAGGTAACAAGCCCACAGGCCTTTGAAGGTCTAAGAGTAGCTGGTAGATCAGTTCATGCGCCAGATAAGACAATTGCTGTTCCTGATCACAATGTTCCCACTACGCTGGATAGACAAAAAGGTATCGATAATGAAGAGAGCCGAATCCAAGTAGAGGCTCTTGATAAAAATGCAGAGGACTTCGGAATTCACTATTATCCAGTAGATGATATTCGGCAGGGTATTGTACATATTGTGGGACCGGAGCAGGGTTGGACTTTGCCAGGAATGACAGTTGTCTGTGGTGATAGTCATACTGCAACTCATGGAGCATTTGGAGCACTGGCTCATGGAATTGGTACTTCAGAAGTTGAGCATGTTTTAGCTACGCAAACATTAATACAGAAAAAATCAAAAAATATGAAAGTTGAGATAACTGGTAAACTCAAGGCTGGCGTAACGGCTAAAGATATTACGTTAACAGTGATTGGACAAACAGGCACGGCGGGTGGAACAGGCTATGTAATAGAATATTGTGGTGAAGCGATTAGATCTCTCTCAATGGAAGGAAGAATGACGGTTTGTAATATGGCCATAGAAGGTGGAGCACGCGCAGGCTTAATCGCACCAGACGAAAAAACATTTGAATATTGTAAAGGTAGGCCTCATGCTCCGAAGGGAGCCGCTTGGGAAGCAGCCGAGCTATACTGGAAGACATTATTTTCAGATGAAGATGCTGTTTTTGATAAGGTGCTTACAATCAAGGGTGAAGACATAGCTCCAGTTGTTACTTGGGGGACATCACCCGAGGATGTTCTTCCAGTTACAGCAACAGTTCCCAGACCAGAAGATTTTGATGGCGGAAAGGTAGAGGCGGTTAAACGATCTCTTGAATATATGGGTCTAATACCTGGCATGCTGTTATCTGAAGTAAAGATAGACACTGTTTTCATAGGATCCTGCACCAACGGACGCATTGAAGACCTCAGAGCAGCAGCAGCAGTTCTAAGAGGTAAGAAGGTTAAAGATGGTTTAAGATGTATGATAGTTCCTGGATCAGGCTTAGTTCGAGCACAGGCAGAAGAGGAAGGTCTAGCTGAAATATTTATAGATGCAGGATTTGAATGGAGGTTAGCAGGTTGTTCAATGTGCTTGGCTATGAATCCAGATCAATTAAGCCCTGGAGAACGTTGTGCTGCTACTTCAAATCGAAACTTTGAGGGACGTCAAGGCAGAGGTGGACGAACGCACTTAATGTCACCAGCTATGGCGGCAGCCGCATCTTTGACTGGCTATTTAACTGATATTAGAAAATTAAAGTATAATTAAGGCAGGTTAGCCTACCGTTTATTGGGAGATTATTATAAATGGAAAAATTTAAATCACTTACAGGAGTTGCTGCTCCACTGCCATTAATTAATACTGACACAGATATGATAATTCCAAAACAATTTCTAAAGACAATAAAGAGAACTGGCTTGGGAGTAAATTTATTTAGTGAAATGAGATACAAAGATGACGGAAGTGAAAAGCCGGATTTTATTCTTAACCAGGCAGCCTATAGAGACACCCAAGTACTGGTGGCAGGAGAAAACTTTGGCTGTGGGTCTTCTAGAGAGCATGCGCCGTGGGCGATAAATGATTTCGGTATTAAATGTATTATAGCTCCGAGTTTTGCAGATATTTTTTATAATAATTGTTTTAAAAATGGTATTTTACCAATTGTACTTCCACTTGAAGAAGTTGATGTCCTTATGAAGGACGCAGAGAAAGGATCGAACGCTAGAATTAGTATCGATTTAGAAACTCAGACTGTTACGTCTTCCGATGGTGTAGTCTTTAATTTTAAAGTAGATCCATTCAGAAAGCATTGTTTGATGAACGGCTTAGATGATATTGATTTAACTTTAGAAAAAGAGGCTTCTATACAAAATTTTGAGAAACAGGCAGCTGTTTCTCGACCTTGGGTTTAATCATTTATATTAAATCTATTAAGGACTAATGTATTTTAATAAATTTTGAACATTATGAAAATAAATAAGTAACGGAGAAACTGAATGACTAAACCTTCTATATTAATTTTACCTGGTGATGGAATAGGTCCAGAAGTTATGGATCAAGTAATAAGGGTTATAGATTGGTTTGGTTCCAATAGAAATTTGTATTTTGATATAACCACAGACTTAGTTGGGGGGGCAGCCTATGATAAGTTTGGTGTGCCAATTACTGATGAGACTGTTGCCAAAGCTCTAAAAGTTGATGCAGTGTTGCTCGGAGCTGTCGGTGGGCCAAAATATGACAACTTAGATTTTAGCGTTAAGCCGGAACGTGGGCTTCTTAGGCTAAGAAAAGAATTAGATTTATTTTCTAATTTAAGACCAGCACAATGCTTTGATGCTTTAGCAGATTTTTCGTCGTTAAAAAAAGAACTTGTAGCTGGATTAGATATTATGATTGTCCGTGAATTAACTAGTGGAATATATTTTGGAGAACCAAGAGGGATCCAAGAGGACAATGAAGGTGGAAGAGTTGGTATAAACACGCAAAGATATACTACTAATGAAATACGACGTGTAGCCCGATCAGCATTCGAGTTAGCAAGAAAAAGAGATAACAGAGTTTGCTCTATGGAAAAGGCAAATGTCATGGAATCAGGGATATTATGGCGTGAAGAGGTGCAATGGGTACACGATAACGAATACCCAGACGTCGAGTTAAGCCATATGTATGCGGATGCTGGAGGAATGCAACTAGTACGAGCGCCAAAACAATTTGATGTTATTGTAACGGATAATTTATTTGGCGATATGCTAAGTGACGTGGCGGCTATGTTGACTGGCTCTTTGGGTATGCTCCCATCAGCTTCATTAGGCTTGCCGGATGAAAATGGCAAACCAAAGGCTTTATATGAGCCTGTTCATGGTTCTGCACCTGATATTGAGGGACAAGGAAAAGCAAATCCCATTGCTTGCATACTAAGTTTTGCGATGGCATTAAGGTACTCTTTTAATGAATTAGACGAGGCTAAACGTTTGGAGGGTGCAATAGATGCAGTTCTCGCAAAGGGGATTAGGACACCTGATTTGATGCAAGCGGAGGATATGAAACCAGTATCTACCACAGATATGGGAGATGCAATTCTTGAGGCGCTGGATGGCAGTTTATAATTTTAAAAATTAAGGTGAAGAGTATATGTATGGTCTTTTTTTTGAAGTAAAGCCTAAAGATGGCCATCTAAAAAATTACTTAAGTGAGGTAGATTACCTTAATCCAATTCTGTCAAAATACCCTGGTCTTACGTGGATTGATAGGTTTTCAAATTTGTCTGATAAAAAATTTCTTTTATCTTTTCAAATTTGGGACAGCGAAGAATCAATTTTAAGTTGGCGGCAAGATCCTGAACATAAAAAAGCACAAATGAAAGGTAAGAAATTACACTTTGATGACTACAGAATTAGGGTAGGCAAGAAAGTCGTTAAATATGAAAGAAAAAAACTGAGCTATTATGATGAAACAAAAAGAACATTTGAATCAAAGTATATTGTATTAATCAATAGTACTAAAGAACTTCAGGGAACTTCATTTATATCTTTTAAAAGTATAAATAGAGAGGATGCATTTATTACTATGGTCTCTACTTTAGACTTTGATGGCGCATCAAAATTAATTTCTAATATTGATACACTGGATGCTACGGTTGATGCTACAATATATGAAATATTACGTGATTATAGTATGTGTGACCGTGATCAGTCGCCTAATTGATAATTAATAATACTAAAGAGAGTACTGGAAATCGTTAATTTTTTTATAGTCCCTCATTATAATAGGCTTCTGCTATGACCGATAATATTGACTTGTTTGTCACTAATTATAATAAGAACTTTACTGGTGTTTCAGCAACAACTGCGAATGTTTTAATAAAACAAACTCAAATTTATAACTCAAGGCTTGTGGGGTATCCTTTACCCGATTGTCCTAAACCTGTGTCGCGAACGACAGCGTACTCATTTGCAAAGGTTAAGCCTAGAAATAAACCATTTTCTATATGGCACGTAAGGCGTAATAATGAGATGAGGGATGCTATCATAGCAAGAGATATATTAGGTCTCCCAATAAAGATAGTTTTTACATCTGCGGCGCAACGGCGACATTCTTTAGTTCCCAGGTGGTTAATTTCCAAAATGGACACAGTAATTGCAACTACAAAGTTAGCGGCCAGTTATGTGCCTAATGTAGGTGCTATTATCCCACACGGTGTTAATACAGAAAAATTCACGCCATCAAATAACTTAAGAGAAGCCTGGAAAAAAACTGGCTATCCCGGTGTTAAGGGGATTGCAACAGTTGGACGTATTAGAAAAGAAAAAGGTACTGATTTGTTTGTAGATTCGATGATTAGGGTATTACCAAATATGAAAGATCTAACTGCTTTAGTAATTGGAAAGGCTGGAGATAAGGATAAAAGCTTTTTAGAAAACTTAAAGAGTAAAGTTAATACTGCTGGATTAAACAATAGGATTATTTTTACAGGTGAAATTTCTGCTGAAAAATTACCAAGTATTTTTAGATCTTTGTCTTTGTTAGTCGCTTTACCACGTTATGAAGGGTATGGAATGACTCCATTGGAAGGAATGGCGTCAGGTGTACCGTTCGTGGCTAGCAACACAGGGTATTTTAATGAATTCTCAGATCAAGGTCGTTGTGGAAAAGTAGTACCAATAGAAGATTTAAGTTCAGCTGTTGACTGTATAAATCTTTTTTTAACAGAGGAAGCGTATCGTAGTGAAGCTAGTATAAGGAGTAGGACAGCGGCCGATGAAACTTACAGCATAAGTAATGAAGTGGAGTTAATTAGTGATTTGTATAAACAGTTGTGGTCTGTATAATATACATAAAATAAAAAACTTTACTGATAGTGATGTTTTTATAATTTATCAGGAAAATTAGATTTAAGTATGCATCTTTAATTATAGAAATCTGGTGCTATAGGAATTACTTTGAACCTTGAGATAAACATCTTTGATATAATTCGTATAGCTAAGCGAATCTGAGCAGTAATCCGCCTAGTAATAAATCTTAATTTTAAAAAGAAGCCCATTCTATCATTTGGTCTGCTTTCGTTTATTGATGTCACTGTTTTAATTTCAGGAACAAGTCCGTGAATATTGCATTGATCAAGTTGGATGGCTATTGCTGGTAGTATTTGATAAGCTTCAAGCTCATAAGAACTTGAAATGAAGGCATCAGCTAGACCTGGTTTAGAAAATTTACTTTTTGTATATAGTTTCTTTGCTCCTGCTGGGCTTACTAGGTATGCAGCAGCCCCTGCTCTGTCTTGGTAAAGCCGTGCAACCTTACTTTTTCTTGTTAATTGAGTAGGTCCAATTAACTTCTTTCTATGAAACCTAGTTTCAAGGCAAAGGAAGTCGAATTTGAGTGATCCTATAATATCATGAATTATAACTTTAGTAGAGGGTGAAAGTACTGCATCGTCTTCTAATATTAAGGAATGAGTATCTGAGTTGGCTGCCCTTTTCCACGCTTCTCTATGGCTTAAGAAACATGCTAGTTCAGTTTTTCGGAGAGGTCTTTGCCAACCCATCCCACCTTTTATGTAATCGTCTTCGTTTAAGTTGGAGACCATAACAGCTGAAATAAAGGTATGCTTTAAATCAAGTTTTTCCATTTGCTTTTTCATGAAACTGTGACGAGTTTTTTCTTTTGGTAAATTGATGATAAAGGAATGAAAAAGCATATTACCACCAACTAGTTCTGGATCGTGTGTGTCGTTTTTTTAGTCTGCTATAGCCAGTGTCTTCGTATTGAATTCTTGAAAATATTTCCAATAAAATATTTCCAATAGGGTTTGTTTTACAAACTGTATTCATTCTAAAGCGCATGTTTCTAAGTGTATCATCAGTTCCTATACAAAACCCAGACATTCCACCTATTAAGGGAACGCGCTCTGATTGTAGTATTCTAAGACGTTCAGGGTCGTCTTTTGAATTAGTATTATTTTCTAGATATCGCTCTGTCTCGTAAATTTTTACTGTATTACCCAATATTGTTGCGCATAAAGCAAGTGCTCTAGTTTCAGGACAACTTGAGTGCTCTGAGATTGTATCTGAGATTGAAATTAACCACCTTAAATTTAAATTGTTTAATAAAAAATCACCCTCTTCAGTTAAAAGAGTTTCTAAAATTTTATAATTGTCTTTTATTTTAGATTCACGCCTAATTAAGACGATTGTCTTCGCGACTACATAACAAAGTTCAGAATCCCCAACGAACTCATCTTTTAAACTTTCCAGGTGTTCAGATAAATTTTTTGAAGAGCCGTGGGTATAAGTTTTTTTAGTGCCCTGGATAATTGAATTTCTAAGAGTAGATAAATCCTCTATGCGAGAAAAGTTCTGGGATCCTCCAAAACGCCGCCGATGCTGATTGAATGACAGTAGACGTTCTAGTTTTGTTTTTTTTCGTGGTGACAACTTTAGATTCCAATATAAAAATTTTTACTAGTGGAAAAGTATATTATGTGGATATTTTGACAAACTTTTCATTTAACCAACACTTAGGGCTATAGCCCTAATAGCATGTAGTGCTCGGCATGGGAATATTATGTTTAATTAAAAGGTTAATTTTCTGGCGATAGCTATAAGGAGTCGCTGCACCCAATTCAATTTTTTTGAATTCGACGAAGGAAAATTGTGCTTATTCTTAACCAAGCTTTTTTGGTTTTTAAGGTTTAGAGGAGATTTTGTCGAATTACTAATTAATGTTGAGTCATTTAACAGAACATCAACTTCTTTATTGGGTTTAGATTGTAAGCTGTATAAGTTTGAATAAGTACCTTTTTGATTGATTAGATTATCGTGAGTTCCGATCTCAGCAATCCTCCCTTTCGACAACACTATGATTTGGTCTGCATCATGAATGGTAGATAATCTATGCGCAATAACTAAAGTAGTTCTTCCTTTAGATAGTTTTTCTATGGCTTCCTGAACAAATTTCTCAGATTCGGCATCTAAAGCACTTGTTGCTTCATCAAGGAGTAAAATAGGAGTATCTCGAAGTAACGCTCTTGCAATTGCTACACGTTGCCTTTGGCCACCTGATAAATTTGAACCTCTGGGGCCAACTTTTGTTTCAAGGCCATGAGATAGAGTAGAAATAAATTTAGTTACATTTGCATCGTCTAAAACCTGTTTAATCTTTTCATTAGAAATATTTTTTTTCCCTAAAAGTATGTTTTCGATAAGTGTTTCATCGAATAATAAAGCATCTTGAGAAACTACAGAGAAAAGACTCCTAAGCTTTTCAATTGAGATATTTTTAGTGTTAATTCCATCAATGTTAATACTACCGCTTTTGGGATCGACTAATCGGGTAAGTGCATTAAACAACGTACTTTTCCCAGCTCCAGATTCACCAACAATGGCAGTAGTTTTTCCATGTGGTGCATTAAAACTTAACCCATTTAATACTGGGGTGGAGTCATAGCTTAGATGTACATTATCAAAGGAAATATCGAAATTTTTTGGTTCTTTTATTTTTGTTGAAACAGTATCTTTGATGTCAGGAACTGTATCAAATAAATTAAAGATTCTATTTAAGCTTGCAGCCATTATTTCCCAATTGCTTGCAACGTTTCCTAGCCTTCTCATTGGTTGAAAGGCCAAAGCCATGGCGGTAAAAAAGCTCATAAATTCACCAATTGATTTTTCACCAGATATTATTTGCGGACCTCCGTATAACAGAACACTAAAAAACCCGAAACCTACTGCAAGATCAACTAGAGCTGGGATTGAAGCCTGACCAGCTACAGTTTTTATTGTAGATTTCACCCAATCTTGGGATAATTTTGAAAATCTAGATAACTGGTATGGTTCCATACGATTTAGCTTTATAGGTATTATACCATGAAAAATTTCATCAAGGCGAAGGGTTCTATCTGAGGCAATTTCTCTTAAGTAACCACTTTTACGCCTTACGTACCTTTGAACCGCTAAGCTTGGGAGTAATAAAATGGGGGCACCCATTATGGTTACCAGAGTCCAAACCCAGTCTATTGAAATGGCAACGCCGATAAGTGATAGTAATGCTATAGAATCTCTTCCTGCATTTACTAAAATGGTGTTCCAAAGATGTTGTATGGATATAACGTCTCCTTGAACACGTTCAATTAAGGCACCTGGAGAGGTCTTTGAATGAAAACTATTATCTAAATGTAAGGTGTGATTTAGTAAATCAACTTGAATTTGTGTTGATGCTTCATAAGAAACTTTAGTTAGTAGAGTTCTATGAATTATTCCTGTTATACCCCTTACTACAAACAGCATTAATATAGCAGTTGCAACAAACCAGATAGCCCCTGCATCGCCTTTTACCATTACTAGGTCAAACATCGGTTGGAGCATATAGCTTAATCCACCAAGGGTGCCACCCTCGACAACCATAAATAGCATTGCAACCAATAGTAAGAAAATATGATTCCTGAGATACCCTGTCCACAGTCTTTTGAATAAAGTAAATGATTTATATTTAGTTTTATTATTCAAGGTTCTTTTCTATCCTATATTTCACCCCCCGTTTACCTTGGATTCATACTAAACAGCAAGACAAACTCGATTACGCCTTTTCCTAAAGCTAACAAAGAGCTATTAGGCAGTGAATAGTAAGAACCTCTTTTAAGGATTTAATAGAAAATGGCTTATAATATTGTTGTAGTTGGCGCTACTGGAAAAGTTGGCAGAGAAATGCTGAATATTTTATCAGAGAGAGATTTCCCGATTAAGGAAATAGTCGCATTGGCTAGCCGAAGATCTATTGGAACTGAAGTAAGTTATGGAGATAAAACACTCAAAACCAAAGATTTAGAGGGTTTCAATTTTTCAGGATATGATATCGCATTATTTGCTATAGGATCTGATGCTACTAAAGAACATGCCCCTAGGGCAGCAAAATCCGGTTGCCTTGTTATAGATAATTCATCCCTTTATCGTTATGATCCTGAGGTTCCGTTAATAGTTCCAGAAGTTAATTCTAATGCTATTTTTGATTTCAAAAACAAAAATATTATTGCAAATCCGAACTGTTCCACGTCCCAGATGGTAGTAGCTCTTAGACCCCTTCATGATCGTGCAAGGATTAAGAGGGTGGTGGTAAGTACGTATCAGTCTGTTTCGGGCTCTGGTAAAGAAGGTATCGACGAACTTTGGAATCAAACTAAAGGGGTTTATGTCCCACACCAAGGAGTGTCACCTACGGTTTACACAAAGAAAATTGCTTTTAATGTAATACCCCACATAGATGTTTTTTTAGAGGATGGATCGACTAAAGAAGAGTGGAAAATGATTGCTGAGACTCAAAAAATCTTAGATCAGAATATAAATGTAACAGCTACATGTGTTCGTGTGCCCGTGTTTGTTGGACACTCTGAGTCAATTAACATTGAATTTGAGGAGTTTCTTGGTGTTGATGAGGCTAGGAGTATATTAAGAGAATCGGATGGTATTATGGTTATAGATAAACGTGAGGATGGTGGCTATATCACACCAGTTGAATGTGTTGGTGATAATGCAACATTTATAAGTAGAATTAGGCAAGATAATACGGTGGAAAATGGACTCAACCTGTGGTGTGTTTCGGATAATTTACGAAAAGGAGCTGCTTTAAATGCTGTTCAAATTGCAGAAACTTATGTTTCTAAAGTGTTGACGTCTAAACCGGTTTAAATCCATCACCGTCAATGTAGTGTTCTAAATCCCCCTGCCCAATATGAGTCCACAGGCCGTAAAGATTGAGTTTATCTTTTTTTATGGCATCTTTTATAAATGGAAATGTTTGTAAGTTTTTTAAAGAAATTAAAACAGCCTCTTTTCCTAATGCCTCTTTGCTTTCTTCTTCATCGAGTATGTGCTTAACTTTTTCATACCCTGGCTTAAGAATGTCCATCCACCTACCTATGAAACTGGTCTCCTTTTCTAACTCCGGCGCTTTCCCTGAACACATATCATGACATCCATTTACACCTCCACAGTTTGAATGCCCTAAAACTATGATTTTAGAAATTTTTAGGGAAGTAACAGCATATTCTATTGCGGCCGATGTGCCATGATAGTCACCATTTGGAGAAAATGGTGGTATCAAATTTGCAATATTTCGATGAATAAAAAACTCCCCCTGTTCAGCTCCAAAAATTGCAGTGACGTGTACTCGACTATCACAACAAGAGATTACCATTGCCTTAGGGTGTTGGTCTTCTGCTGATATTTTCTTGTACCAATCTTTATTTTGCAAATAACTATTGGATCTCCAGTCATTATAACGATTTATAAGAAAGCTTGGTAAAGGTTTTATTGCCATTATATATTGTTCCTCCTTATTTACAGCTTATAATACCCCGATAAGATTGTTCTACTCAATAACTATCTCTAAACTAATAAAATAAAATACTAGTTCTTAGAATTCAATTAAGTTTTTTTAGGAGATTATTTAATGCTGGAGTTTCTTGAATATAATTTTGAACAAGATAACGCAGAAGCCTGTCCAATTTACCTTATTAAAGCAGAGGAATTTAATCTTTGGCTAGATAGAGAAAATAGCCACGTTAAAAACTGGATACATGCAAACAAATTTTCAGCTAGTTCGGGAGATGTTTGCTTGGTTCCTGATAGTTTAGGAAACATCGAAAAAGTTTTAGTTGGATTAGGTAGCGAAGAGATTAGAAAAAGAAATCGATTTGTTTTGGGGGGCGTGACAGAAAAAATCCCTGACCTTAAATACAAACTTGTTTCTGAGCACCCTGAGTTCGAAGTAAAAGAGCATTACCTCGGTTGGCTTTTATCTCAATACCATTTTTCAAAGTATCGAGACCAAGTGAAGAATAATCCCAGGTTGGTTGCTCCGAGTATGTTTGATGGGACAAGAATTGAGAAAATAGCTCAAGGTGAAGCTTTAACTAGAGATTTAATAAATACGCCAACTAACAATATGGGCCCCTTAGAACTAGAGAAATCTATAAGGTCTTTAGCTGGGTTACATGGTGCATCTTTTAAGACTATCTGCGGTGAACACCTATTAGAAAAAAATTTCCCAATGATACACACTGTAGGAAGAGCTTCAGCAGAATTGCCTCGTTTGATCGAATTAGTTTGGGGTGAACACGGCCCAACTTTGACGTTAGTTGGCAAGGGTGTTTGTTTTGATACAGGTGGATTAAATATTAAGCCAGGATCATCAATGTCCCTTATGAAAAAGGATATGGGTGGGGCGGCCACTGTGATTGGGCTAGCGCATATGATAATGGCTTTAAATTTGCCGTTAAGATTACGAGTACTGGTGCCTGCCGTTGAAAACTCTATCGCATCATCAGCCTTTAGACCGCAAGATATCCTCACTTCTAGAAAGGGGTTAACAGTAGAGGTTAATAATACGGATGCAGAGGGAAGACTGATTTTGGCAGATGCTTTGGCGTACGCAGACGAAGATTCTCCTGACTTGTTAATATGTATGGCAACTTTAACGGGTGCAGCGCGTGTTGCTGTTGGGCCTGATGTAGCTCCTTTTTATACTGATGATAATAATTTAGCTAATTTGTTAAGAGAATCTTCTATTAGAGTGAGAGATCCTATTTGGGAAATGCCATTTTATAACCCTTATGAGTCACTAATAGAGCCAGGAATAGCAGACTTAGATAACGCTCCAAGTGGAGGGTTTGCTGGGTCTATTACGGCCGCACTTTTTCTGAGACGCTTTGTAGAAAATGCGAAAAGTTTTGTACATTTTGATATTTACGGATGGCAACCCACGGCTAGTCCAGGAAGACCAAAAGGTGGTGTTGGTATGGGGGCTAGGGCGATTTTAGATGCACTGCCTGAGGTTTTAAAGTTTTAATGGATTCCCGTGTTACTCCAGCTAACGGAAGAGTAGCCGCTAACTTTCTGAAAGGAAAAGTAAATTCAGAATCTTTTTTGGAAGGCTCAAAAGCTCAATGTGGATTTGGGCCAACAGATTTATTAAACGCACACGGTGGAAATAGAGTATCTCAACTGTCATTAGGAGATCCAATTAAAGTTTTTGAACGATTAAATGGGTTTGCCTATATTCAATCTGAAAAAGATCAGTATTGTGGCTATATCTCTGAAAATCATGTAGTTCCTTGTACTAAGGTGTCTCATTGGGTCTGTGTGGCTGGTAGTAACTCATATGTAAAGCCAGATTTTAAACAGAAGGATATAAGTGAATTTTTTCTTGGTGACAAAGTTACTGTTAAAAAAGTCACAGGGGTATGGGCAGAGCTGAATAACGGTAGTTTTATTCCAGTTTGCCATTTAAAAAAAATAGAAAACCAGTTGGTTGATTATGTCGCAACTGCGCGCTTATTGTTAAATTCTCCATATTTGTGGGGAGGCGGTTCGAGAAAAGGTATAGACTGCTCAGGTTTAGTTCAGTTAGCTTTAAATGTTTGTGGTATAAACTGTCCTAGAGATACTGATATGCAAGAAGAAGCAGTGGGTAAGAGAGTTAAGTTAACAGAAGCTAAAAAAGGTGACTTAGTGTTCTGGAAGGGGCATGTTGGAATTTTAGATGAAAATCACACTTTAATCCATGCTAACGCATATCACATGGCTGTCGTAGAGGAAGATTTTGACCTTGTAATGGCAAGAATAAAAAAGAGTGATGGTGGAGTGGTAACTTCAATAAAGAGACTTTAATTTACAGCGCGGATTAATTTTTTTTCTAAAACTTGTAGGACTGTTTTTAAATTAGACCCTCTTTTTAAAATTCTCCCATCCATCGCAACAACACTATATAGTTGTTGCTTGTTCGCAAGTTTTGGAGTCTTCTGAATTGTAAATACTGGATGCTCTGCAGATCTTCGAAATATAGAAAAAATAGCTATATGTCTCAGCATTGATATTCCATAATCTCGCCATTCTCCTGCTGAAACCATTCTACCGTAGATAGATAGAATTATACTAAGCTCTTTTCTATTAAAAGCTACTCGGTCGTATGAAGAGGTATTTAAAGAAATTACAGTTTTATTATTAGTCATGCACAATACAATCACTCTCAAAAGTAAAAGAATCAACTAGATTATTTTGTAAGAAAACAATCTCTAATAATTATTTTTTATACTTAATTTTACAAACTCTGGGCTTATAATGTCAGTCTCTTACAAGGCTGTCATAACTTTTTGAAATATCTTGTGTCAAATGCCCAACATCGAATGTGTAGCCACCGATCTCCCCAACAGGGGTTACTTCAGCAGCTGTACCTGTCAACCAGCATTGTTCAAAGCTCTCTAACTCACTAGGACTTATATGTCGTTCATGCACAACAATATTTCTTTTTTTAAGCATTGTTATAACTGTCTGCCGGGTTAATCCATTAAGAAAACAATCTGGTTTTGGTGTATGTACCTCACCGTCTTTTACAAAGAATATATTTGCCCCAGTAGCTTCCGCAACGTAACCCCTGTAGTCAAACATCATAGCATCTGAGCAACCTTTGGCTTCAGCCGCATGCTTAGACATTGTACATATCATATAAAGACCAGCTGCCTTTGCTTCGCATGGAATCGTTTCCGGTGATGGACGTTTCCATTTAGAAATATCAAGTTTGGCACCTTTCATTTTAGCATCACCATAGTAAGCTCCCCATTCCCAGGCAGCTATTGCCAATCTGACAGGGTTTTTTGCTGATGCTACACCCATGTCTTCTCCAGCCCCTCGCCACGCGATAGCACGAACATAAGCTTCATTGTGATTGTTAGCTCTCAACACATCTTTTTTTGCAGTTTCGATCTCCTCAATTGAGTATGGAACTTCAAAGTCTATAAGTAATGCTGATCTTTTTAATCTTTCCGAGTGCTGTTTAGATTTAAAAATTTTTCCATTATAGCACCTTTCACCTTCAAAAACAGATGAAGCATAGTGCATTGCATGAGTTAAAATGTGTACATTAGCATCTTTCCAATTTATAAGTTTTCCATCCATCCAGATTAAACCTTCACGCTTATCATAGGCCACTGTCATTGATGTAATCCTTTCACTTTTTAACGTATCTTTTCATTTATTACTCATATGCTATAATAGATAGACATAAAATTACGTAAAATCGATTTTTGATATCATTTGATTCTTGAAATGTCAACAAGGCTGACATAAATTGAGTTCAATAAAGAGTAGAGAAAAGTTGTTCTAATGGTAGATAAATATAGTACAGACAGTACTGAAGTCGAGGAACAGGTTTTTTTAACTGATGATGCTCTTAGGTTCGGTATTGAAGCAATGTTTTTTGCTTATCGAGGTTTTACATTAGATCCAGATAAGATTCTTGAGCAACACAACTATGGTAGAGCACATCATCGAGCTGTACATTTTATTAATAGGTGTCCAGGTACAACAGTAAATAATCTTTTAAATATTTTAGGAGTTACTAAGCAGTCTTTAAATAGAGTTTTGCGTAAATTAATATCAGATGGCCTGGTTAGAAGTGATATAGGTCTAGAAGATAAAAGAGAAAGGCATCTCCATTTAACTGAAAAAGGTTTCAATTTGGAAAGACAACTATCGGAAGCTCAACGACGAAGAGTTTACAGCGCTTATAAGAAAGCAGGTCCAGCCTCAATTCTAGGGTTTATAAAAGTTTTAGAATGTCTAATGGACGATGAAGTAAAAACTCAATTTGATAGTTTATTGAAAGAGTAAATAATGGTTTCCCTCACTTCAGAAAGTTCTCATATATTAGTTGTTGACGACGATGAAAGAATTAGAACTCTTTTAAAGAAATTTTTAACTCAGAACGGCTATTGGGCATCTGTTGCACAAGATTCAAAGCAAGCCTGGAAATTATTAGCCAATCTAAAATTTGACCTTATAGTATTAGACGTAATGATGCCGGGAGATGATGGTATTAAATTTACTACTGAATTGAGGCACAAAGATACAACTCCTATTTTATTGTTGACTGCCAAGGGTGAGAGTTTTGATAGAATTAAAGGTTTAGAAGCTGGTGCAGATGATTATTTGGCCAAACCATTTGAACCACAGGAATTACTTTTACGAATAAATTCAATCTTAAGACGAATTACACGCCAACAGGAGGTGGTAGAGTTACCACTATTTTTTACTTTAGGAAAAATAACATATGACACTATTAGAGCAGAACTATGGAGTGGAGATACTTTGATCAGGTTGACGACAACTGAAATTGCGTTAATGCGAATTTTTTCCGCAAACGTTGGAGAACCTATTTCAAGAGAGAAGCTAGTAGAAGATCTAGGTAGAGGTAAGGGTCAAGCTCAAGAAAGAGCAGTAGATGTACAGGTCACACGACTACGTCGAAAAATTGAAGTGGATTCTAAGCAACCTAGATATATACAAACTGTACGGGGCTCTGGGTATATGTTGGCGCCAGATTAAGAAAAAAGGTAAATTTTTATGACAACTGTTTTAATTTCACATACGGACTGTTTAGGCCATATTACTCCGGGGGAGCACCCGGAGAAGTTCGAAAGATTGGTTAGTATTAATAATGCTTTGGAAGACATAGATAACCCAAGTTTAGTGAAAATAGAAGCACCTTTGGGCAAAGATTTAGATATACTGCGTGCACACTCAGAAAAATATTTAGAATACCTTAAAAAAGTTACTCCTAGTAGTGACGTTGTCTCTTTAGATGCCGACACCTTTATGTCACAGGGATCCCTACTGGCTGCTCGTAGAGGCGTTGGTGGGATTATAAAGGGAGTCGATTTGGTTCTTAGTAGTGAAGCAGCTAATGCGTTTGTAATAACTAGACCTCCAGGGCATCATGCTGAAAAGGAAAGAGCAATGGGTTTCTGTTTGTTTGGAAACGTAGCCATTGCAGCTAAATACGCTCTGGATCACTACCAGTTGTCAAAAGTTGCTATAGTTGATTTTGACGTTCACCATGGAAACGGAACTCAAGACATTCTATGGGATGAAGAAAGAGTTTTGTTCGTGTCGTCCCATCAAATGCCACTTTTCCCGGGAACAGGTTATGCTAGCGAAAAAGGTCTTCAAAACAATATTATGAATATTCCTTTGGAACCAAATACTAGTAGTCAAAGTTTTAGAGCACTATACGAAAAGAAGGTTTTCCCAGCTTTGGAGAGTTTTTCACCGGACCTTTTATTGATTTCGGCTGGATTCGATGCGCATTCATCTGATCCCTTGGCGACGGTAAAACTTTTTGAAGAAGATTTTGAGTGGCTCACTCACCGTCTATGTGATTTAGCTACAACACTATGTGGAGGTCGCTTGGTCTCGACTCTAGAGGGTGGTTATGATCTTGATGCATTAGCTGCATCGGCAAGGGTGCATTTAGAAGTTTTGTTAAAGAGAGGGAAAAATGACTGAGATTTTAGTATCAGAGATGTCTTTTGAAGAAGCAATGAGTGAACTTGAGGAAGTTATTGGGCAACTTGAGAGAGGGAATGTGCCTCTGGAGGATTCTATAAAACTTTATGAACGAGGGGCTGAATTAAAGAAAAGATGTGAAAAAAAATTAATGGATGCAGAAGAAAAAGTGCAAAAGATAACTTTAGATAAAGATGGAAACTCTACAGGAGCAGTAACAGAGATTGAAAGAAAATAGAGATGTTCCTTTCTGTGCTTTCTGATACCCAAGAGTGTGTAAAAACTATTTTCGAAGAGTCTATTTCTAGTTTTGACAAGAAATTATTTGCTCCTATGTTACATGCTTTCTCTGGAGGAAAATGTTTAAGGGCTTTTTTGGCTGTTGAGAGTGCTAAGATTTATAATTTATCGATTAATGAAGTGCTCCGAGTAGCTACAGCAGCAGAGGCAATTCACGCATATTCACTAATTCATGACGATCTTCCTTGCATGGATGATGACGACCTTCGGCGTGGTAAACCAACAGTGCATGTTCGATGGGATGAGGCAACAGCGGTTCTTACGGGGGATGCACTTCAAACACTTGCTTTTGAAATTCTATCCGATGTTAAAACATCAAAGGATCCACAGGTTCGATTAGATTTAATATCCACATTAACAAAAGCAATTGGAGCTAACGGTATGATTTTAGGTCAAGTGTTGGATATGGATGCAGAAAAAATGACTACAGTTTATGATTTGGACTCTATTTCAAACTTACAAGGTAAGAAAACAGGTGCGTTGATAGAATGGTCAGCTCAGGTTGGACCGGTAATGGCAAAAAAAGATAACAATTCGCTGAGGCAATATGCACGTCTTCTTGGTTTGGCTTTTCAGGTTCAAGACGATATCTTGGATGTCGAAGGTGGGGTAGGTAAAGTAGGCAAAAAGCTTCGCAAAGATAAAGTTTCTGGTAAAGCTACTTTTGTAACTTTATTAGGTTTAGAGGGCGCTAAAGAACAAGCTAAGCAGTTGATTGATCAAGCCATAAATGAATTGGAGGCGCTCCCAGTATCATCGGACAACTTGAAGGCTGCTGCACAATTTGTTATCTCGCGAGAGCTATAGGGCCTGAAAGAAACTTTATGAAGAAATTATCAAAAACACCACACCTTGATCGAGTAAAAATACCTACAGATTTAAAGAAATTTTCTGATGTGGAGTTGGGCGCTCTGGCAGATGAGTTGCGAACAGAAACCATTTCTACTGTTTCTAAAACTGGTGGACACCTTGGTGCTGGATTGGGAGTTGTGGAACTTACAGTAGCCCTTCATGCAGTTTTTGAAACTCCAAAGGATCAATTGATTTGGGATGTAAGTCATCAGACTTATCCACATAAAATTTTGACAGGTCGAAGAGATCAGATGCTTACTTTGAGAAGCAAAAATGGGTTAAGTGGTTTTACTAAGCGAAGTGAAAGCCCTTATGATCCTTTTGGCGCTGCTCATAGTTCAACGTCGATTTCAGCAGCACTTGGAATGGCTGTAGCAAGGGATTTAGGGGGGGAAACTGAAACAGGTCTTGGAGATTGCATAGCGGTAATTGGTGATGGAGCAATTAGTGCGGGTATGGCGTATGAAGCTATGAATAATGCAGGTCACCTGAAAAAACGGCTTTTTGTTATTTTGAATGATAATGATATGTCTATTGCACCACCAGTGGGTGCCATGTCCTCGTATCTTGCCAGGCTTTATACAGGGAAACCTTTTCAAGAGTTGAAGTCTGTTGCAAAAGGGGCAGCCTCCTTTTTGCCTGAACCATTTAAAGAGGGTGCAAAAAGAGCAAAGGATGCTTTAAAGGGTTTTGCAGTAGGAGGCACACTATTTGAGGAGTTAGGTTTTTCATATGTTGGACCAATAGATGGACATGATTTAAATCAGCTACTTGAAGTCTTGCGGGCTTTAAAAGAGCAGGCAGACGGTCCTACTCTGATACATATAATTACTAAGAAAGGTAAAGGTTACCTTCCGGCGGAAAAGTCAAATGACAAAGGTCATGCTATATCAAAGTTTGATTTAGACACGGGGAAGGTAAAAGAAAACTCTTCCAATGCGCCCACGTACACTAAAGTCTTTGCCGAGTCTCTGATATCTGCTGCTAAAAAAGATGATAAGATTGTAGCGATAACGGCTGCAATGCCAGATGGTACTGGGCTGGATTTATTTAATAAGAAATTCCCTAGTCGGTGTTTTGACGTTGGGATAGCAGAGCAACATGCAGTAACATTTTCAGCAGGATTGGCTGCGGCTGGAATGAAGCCATACTGTGCTATTTACTCAACTTTTTTACAACGTGGTTATGATCAAATTGTGCATGACGTTGCCATTCAAAGGCTTCCAGTTAGGTTTGCTATAGATCGGGCAGGGTTGGTTGGAGCAGATGGAGCAACTCACGCGGGATCATATGATATATCTTTTTTGTCCAACCTTCCTGGTATGATTGTTATGGCGGCATCAGATGAAGCTGAGCTTATGAAGATGGTAGCGACTACTGTTCAAATAGATGATGGTCCTTGTGCAGTCCGATTTCCTAGAGGTGTTGGAGTAGGGGTAGATTTACCAGCTTACGGGAAAGCAATAGAAGTTGGTAAGGGACGCCTGATATCTGAAGGAAATAACATTGCTGTTTTATCATTTGGAACAAGATTATATGAGGTGCAAAAGGCAGTAGAAGAACTGGAAGGTGATGGTATAAAAGTTACTGTTTGCGATGCTAGATTTGCTAAACCTTTAGATGAAAAACTTATACTCCAATTAGCTAATCATCATGAGGCTCTTCTAACAATTGAAGAGGGAGCTATTGGCGGATTTGGAAGTCATGTTACCCAGCTTTTACTTGAAAAGGGGATCTTTGATAAAGGTTTGAAGTTTAGGTCTATGGTTTTACCAGACATATTTATTGATCAAGCTACCCCAGAACAGATGTATACGGTAGCTGGAATGAATGCTTCCCATATTAAAGATAAGATTCTAAGTTTGCTTAAAGTATGTAGTAAATAACTAATTTATCGTGAAAACTGAGCTACAAGCTCTATATGAGAAGACCAAAGAAATTGATCTATAGGCTGAACCCAATCCAGCTTAAAACCACTATCCACGAGTATTTTAGCATCTCTAGAAAAAGTTTTTGGGTTACAAGAAACGGATGAAATACGTTTTATGTTTGACTGGGCTAACTCACGGCTTTGTGCCTCAGCCCCAACCCTTGGAGGATCAATTATTGCTGAGTCAAATGAGTTTAGTTCTTCTTTTCCTACAGGTTCTTTGAACAAGTCCTGTGACCGACTTGTTACCTTTTTCAAGCCTGAAGTTTCACGCCAGGCTTGCTCAATTGCTGAAAGCATTGATTTTGTTTTATCAATAGCTAGAACTTCAGATCTTTTGGCAGCTGGCAATGTGAAGGTTCCACAGCCTGAGAATAAATCAATTACTTTATCAGAATTAAATACTGAAAGCATAGCATTTTCAATTAATATTTCTTGACCCTCCTCTGTGGGTTGTAAGAAAGCATTTGGAGGAGGTGTCATGGCTATCCCTTGAAATTCTATTGTTGGATTTAAAAAATTTGCTAAAAGATCTTCGTTCCAGGTAATACGGGCTATATTAAAGTTTTCACATAAGGCTGTTATTTTCATTATGCTTTGATTTTCTAACTTTTTTCCATTTAGGATATTTAAATCTAAGCCTGCCTTAGAAACAGTGACAGAGATTTCTATTATAGATTTTCGAGTTGCTCCTAGCAGAGTAATCTCTTCAAAAAGGCTAAAGGCTGACAGTATTTCAGGATCTACAAGCTCACATGAAGGAGTTGATATTAACTCATGAGTATTTTTTTTAAAGAATCCAACTGTTACACTTTTTTTTGTTTTCATTCCGTGTAGTGTGACCCTGCGTCGAGAGTTTATTTCTGAAGTTAAAATGGGTTTTATAATTGTTTCGATACCTCTAGCACTTAAACATGATTTGATTACATTTGACTTCCACTCTTTTATGAAGCTCTGGGTCACATGTTGTATAGAGCAACCACCACAACTCTTATAATGGGTGCAAACGGGTGTAATACGATCTTTGGATGGAAGAACTATTTTAAATTGATTTTCTTTACTTAGTGTAATTTCCTCTCCAGGAAGAGCTCTAGGCACTCTAGTGCCATCAGCTGTTACGCCTTCTGCTCTATCATTTAATGTTAAGATAATTGATTTCATCATAGTTGATTAGACAAATTTTTAGGGTTTACACCAATAAACCCACCAGACTGTCTCTCCCAATACATATAATATAAACCGCGTTTTTTTAAAAGCTCGATATGAGTGCCTGCCTCGGCAATTTTCCCTTTTTTAAGAACAATAATTCTGTCCATATTAACGATAGTGGATAGTCGGTGAGCAATTGCTATTACAGTTTTATGTTTCATTGCTCGCTGGAGCGCCAATTGAATACTAGCCTCGATTTCACTGTCTAGAGCGCTTGTTGCTTCATCTAGAATTAATATAGGAGCGTCTTTTAGTATTGCTCGAGCCACTGCAATTCGCTGTCTTTGACCACCAGATAATCTTACCCCACGTTCTCCCAAGTGCGCATCATAGGAAGTTCTTCCTGAATGATCCATTAACTCAGCGATAAATTCGTGTGCTTCTGCGTCCTTTGAGGCCCTTAGTAATTCTAGTTCGGTCGCATTAGGTCTACCATATAAAATATTATCTCTCGCAGATCTGTTAAACATCGCAGTTTCTTGGGTTACGAACCCAATATTACGCCTTAGACTTTCCTGAGTAACTTTTTTTATATTTTGACCATCTATAGAAATAGTGCCTAACTCAGTATCATAAAGTCTTAATAGTAAGGCTACTAATGTAGACTTTCCAGCACCAGACGCGCCAACTACTCCAAGCTTTTCCCCCTTTTTTATGGTCAAACTTAAGTTGTGTAGCCCACTGGCTTTTTGACCGTAGGTGAATGATATATTTTTTATGACTATCTCACCATTTTTAACCTTTAATGGTTCAGCATCCTTTTTATTAACGAGGGTATGTGGAGGTGACAAAGTACGGATACCATCTTCTACTTCCCCAATATTTGCATATATTGTCATTAGCGTGAAGCTAACCCACCCAGTCATTTGAGCTATACGAATGGCAACCGCTCCTGAAGCTGTAATTTCTCCTATAGAGGCGTTCCCATTTGACCAGAGGAAAACTGTACCACCTATTAGGGCTACTGGAAGAATACCAGCTATTGTCATTAAACAGAGACGGAAAACTGCAGAGGTAACCCCAAAAGAGATTGCTTTTCTTCTAAAAATCTCCATTGATTTAAGTGCTACATGGTCCTCATGTTCCGCATGTGAAAAAAGCTTTACAGTCTTTATGTTTGTGATGGTATCCACTACTTGCCCTGAAACATTTGCTCGAGCCCCTGCACGCTCAGCAGATTGTCTACGTACTTTTGGAAGAAATGCTTTAATCAAAAGAAGATATAAAATTAACCAGACAATTAATACACCAGACATTCTAAGATCTATCGTAACTAGCAAGAGTACTGAGCCTACAAGTGAAGCTAAAGAAAATGCTCCTACATTTACAATTTCGGTTACTACATCAGTTAACGCCCTAGATGTTTGCATTTGCTTTTGTGCAATGCGTCCTGCAAAATCTTCATCAAAAAAAGTAACGGCTTGGCCCATTGTCCATCTATGAAGACGAGATAAGGTAAGTGGATTTATATTTGGGGTAACAAAGATGGCATTGGCAGCCGATGACATACCAAATGCTAAGGGACGTATAATAATAAAAAATGCTACAAAGCCAATAATATAAAAAAGGTGATTATAAAAAAAATCGATTGGACCAGCGCTAATAGCTTTGTCAATTAAGGACCCAAGCAGTAGTGCAGTAAATACCTCTAGGATTCCTGCTAATGCAGAAATCATAAAGGCAACTGATAACATTAACCATGAACCAGATAATGCCCAGCAAAAAAAAGCAAACATTGTCTTTGGAGGTGGGCCAGAAGCTGGTTGGAATGCATTTATCAAATTAAAAATTTTCAAGCTTTAGCTCTCTTTAAATACCTCTATGTTGGATGGACTAGAAGCTTTTATGGTTAAAAAATATGAATTTAAAGTATAATTTTTTTATTAGAAAGTTAAGTTCAGTAATTCCTCTCTTGTTAGGGAAAAATTTGAATTTATCCAAGCATGTTGTAACTCTTTTATTTTCTTCCCGAGTTCTGGCCCTTCAAAATCATTAATTAATTCACAAGATTTGATTGGGAATAATGCATTTGCGCCCCTTTTTATTTCAAGGCAGATATTATTAGGAATATCTTTGTTTAAAGAGGCATATTTTAATATTGCGTATTGCCAAGAAAATTCTTCACCGTACAGATAAGAAATTTTCGAAATTTTATCTTTACTTGCTTTAAGCTTTTGAAGATTCCTTAGTTTTTTATGATCAATTTTAGAAATTTTCCATATGTTTTTTAACTCTGCACTGGTCATTATCGCAGCGCGTGTTGTCCAGTGTACGCCTCTTTGATGTTTGTTCTCAAGTTGTAGTAATGCACTTAATTGACTAGTGGATGCTTTTGGCATTACCAATTCCAATACTCCTGCTATATTCATTGCCTCTAAGCTTGATATCGGGTTTGGAGCAGACATAATTTTTTTCATTTCTGTTCCTACGCGTTCATTTGAAAGTGTGGCTACTTTCCCCTTATAATAAGCGCAGGCATTTAGACTGTCAGGGTCAAGGCTTTTACTTGGATCGCCATACCAGGCATGAAACCTAAAAAAACGTAAGATACGAAGATTATCTTCAAGAATTCTTTTTTTTGGGTTAAATATAAATTTTATGATTTTACTATAAAGATCGTTAACACCTTTTAATGGGTCAATAAGATTGCCATCAGCGTCAGCATATAGGGCATTTATTGTAAAGTCCCGCCGGTTGGCATCAGTTATTATATCATTAGAATATGAAACGTTTGCATGCCTACCGTCTGTTGTGACATCTTTTCGAAAGGTCGTTATTTGATACGGTTTGTTATTATTTACTATTGTTACTGTTCCGTGTTTTATTCCTGTTGGGATTGCCCTTAAATTGTTGGCTTTGGCAATTTGCATAATGCTATCTGGGAGAGCCGTAGTTGACATATCAATATCTGTTACAGGATATCCTAGTAAGGAATCTCTTACACAACCTCCAACAAAGTAGATTTCGTAACCTTTATCAATAAAAATTTTAGTTATTTTTTTGGTATCAGAGTCCTTAACCCAGTTTCCAATATTAGTTATCATTTTGCTATAATCTCTGCTAATGACCTTATTATCCTTGCTGTCGCACCCCATATATAATGAGGCCCATATGGTATCGTGTAGTAAAAACGGTCTTTATTCTGCCATTTTCTAGATTCTATATAGAAATTTTCTAAATTTAATAGGTGCTCTAAGGGAACTGTAAAGAGTTCCTCTACTTCAAATTTATTAATTGTTGCTTTGAATGGACCGTTTATAAAGCCTAGATAGGGTTTTACATCAAAACCAGTTACTGTTTCGTGGTTAGGCAAAGAGCCAATAAATGTAACCAAATTTGGTGATAAACCAACCTCTTCATTAGCCTCCCGCAAAGCAGTAATTTTCAAAGACAAATCGCATGTATCCCTTTTCCCACCAGGGAAAGATATCTGGGAAGGGTGATTTTTTAAATTCGATGATCTTTTAGTTAGCAGTATGTGTAGGCTACCATCTATTTCTTGTATTGCTATTAATACAGCTGCAGGAGTAAGTTTTTGGCTGACTTGGTCTGAGCTATCTAAGTTGAGATCAAAGTCAGATGACACTAAACCAGAATTTAGTGTTTTTATTTCGATATTTTTTAATAGATCCTGATTAGCCAAGTTCACTTTTGGGAACCTCGAATCCTAGAGTAGTTGGATCTAGTACATAATGAGCCCCACAAAATTGACAATCAGCAGTTAACGATCCATCAGCCTTTGTCATATGTTTTAGATCTTTAGCTGAGTATATTGACATACTCTGCCTAACCTTATCTTCAGAGCAGGTACATCCAAAGTCTACGCGTTGAGACTTCGATGTTCGAAGGATTTCATCATGAAAAAGTCTATACAAAACCTGCTCAAATGATAAACTTGGTCCGATAAGCTCAAGGTCATCAATGGTGTCGAGAATTATACTAACCCGTGCCCAGTTTTCTGTTAAACTTTCATCAACAGAATTAATTTTTTTTTGTAAAATTTCTGATTGAGAAGAAGGCTGCTCTTTAATAAGTGGTGACGCATCTGGCATATGCTGAAGCATGATGCCTCCCGCACTTAAGCCCCGCTTTTCAAGAGGAAGTTGAGTTGTCCCATAGCTAATACAAAATTTTGTTGGTATTTGCTCTGACTGAAAAAAGTAACCTTCAGCCGAAGAAGATAGACTTCCTCCAGTTAAGGGCGTGATGCCTTTATAAGGAGGCATATCTTTATCCTGATTAATAATTACGGCGAAATACCCCGATCCGATTTGCGTAAATGGGTCAGCATTGACATCGATTTTTTCTTTGTCATAGCTAGCATAGGCTCGAACTTGGGCCGGGAGGCCTTCTCTTGAGGGCCCAAAATAATCTGTAGCGATCAAACGAATTGGACCATCACCTCGAATTTGAAGAGATAGTCTCCAGTTTGATTTTACCATTTGCCCTATTAGTACTGTTAATATTGTGGCTTCAGTAATTAAACCCTCTATAATACTGGGGTAATTATGTTGTTCTAAGATATTTTCGATAACAGAGTCTAGACGAGTGAACCTTCCTCTAGCGTTAGGTCTTTCTAATTGAAATGCAAGAATAGCATTTCCTTTTGAAGCATTTTTAGTCAAATTCTTGGCTTTCTTTATGTGTCAATAGCCGGCATATATGTTTAGTGAGATTACAGCAACATCTTCTAGTGTGTATGTTCTGTTGGTTTTTAAGGTTTTATTATGATTAGACGTTTTGGAGAGACCTATAGACCAGATAAAGTGTATAAAGCTCGATCTGGAGTATACGCAATTCTGTCCTTAGAAAATAATTTATTAGTAACTCATCAAGGGCTATCAAGTCAGGAAGTGCAACTACCAGGCGGAGGTATTGATCCGGGCGAACAACCTTTGCATGCTCTTCACCGGGAAATTTTGGAAGAAACTGGTTGGATAATATCCAAACCAATAAAGTTGGGCATCTACCGGCGTTTTACTTATATGCCTGAATATAATTTATGGGCAGAGAAGGTATGTCATATTTATAAGGCAAAACCGGTAATTAAAAAACATGAGCCATTAGAGTTAGAACATACGGCTATTTGGATGTCACCAACTGTTGCTAGAAAATTATTGACAAATGATGGAGATATAAAATTTGTCCGTGACTGTTTTAATATATAGGTGTAATTGTAATTGTAATTGTAATTGTAACTGTAGCCGTAATTGAGGAAAAAAATGAAGAACTTGTTCATATTATTTAGTGTAGTTTTAATAGCTGGATGCCAATCAGTGACTGGGCCAGCTGTAATACTCAAACCGGTAAAGATTTGTGAAGATGTTAAGGTCCCAATTTATGGTGTCTTAGACAGGCCTTCTTCTACTGGAGAAGTTGTTGCTGGTGCTGCCGTGGGAGGAATCGCTGGAAACCAATTTGGTAAGGGAAGCGGTAAAAAAGCTATGACTTTATTAGGTGCTATATTAGGTGGAAGTTCACAAGCTAATAGCCGAAAGAGAGAGAAAGTAATAGTAGATTACAAAACAGAGTACCAGTGTAGAACAGAATATAAATAACCGCATCATTTTTAATAAGATTGGTTGGTTGTTGGCCTTGTGTTTGGGTTTTGGTAAATATATCTGATAATTAATTTACGTTATGGAGTTTGGGATATGGCTATGCCAAAGAAAATTGTTTTAGCATACTCTGGAGGACTTGATACCTCAATTATATTGAAGTGGCTTCAGATCGAATATGGGTGTGAGGTTGTAACTTTTACTGCCGACCTCGGGCAGGGAGAAGAATTAGCTCCAGCTCGAAAAAAAGCTGAACTTCTTGGTATAAGTCCTGAAAACATTTATATTGAGGATATTAGAGAAGAGTTTGTTAAAGATTTTGTTTTTCCGATGTTTAGGGCAAATGCATTATATGAGGGTCTTTATCTTTTAGGTACCTCTATTGCTCGACCACTAATATCTAAAAGACTAATAGAAATTGCTCATGAGGTTGGTGCAGATGCGATAGCACACGGTGCGACAGGAAAAGGTAATGACCAAGTTCGATTTGAGTTATCAGCATATGCCCTTGATCCAGATATCAAAGTTGTAGCTCCATGGAGGGAGTGGAATTTATCTAGTCGTTCCAAATTAATTGAGTTTGCAGAAAAACATCAAATACCAATTTCAAAAGATAAAAGAGGCGAAGCCCCTTTCTCTGTAGATGCAAACCTTCTTCATACATCTTCGGAAGGAAAAGTGTTAGAGGATCCCTCAAAGGAAGCTCCTGAGTATGTTTATCAACGCACGGTCTCTCCTGAGGAAGCTGTTGATAAACCTGAGTTTATTGAAATTGGATTCTGTAAAGGTGACCCAATTTCAATAAATAACAAAGAGTTGTCTCCAGCAAATTTGTTAAAGGAACTGAATACCATTGGAGGTAGGCATGGGGTTGGTAGGCTAGATCTTGTTGAAGGGCGTTTTGTTGGAATGAAGTCTCGTGGGATATACGAAACACCTGGAGGAACTATTCTTATAGAGGCACATCGAGGAATAGAACAAATTACATTAGATCGTGGAGCTTCTCATCTAAAAGACCAACTGATGCCACAATATGCAGAGCTTATCTACAATGGCTTCTGGTTTAGTCCGGAAAGAGAAATGTTGCAGGCAGCGATTGATAAAAGTCAAGAATATGTTACTGGGCACGTACGCTTAAAGTTATATAAGGGAGCTGTTCGGACTGTTAGTCGCTGGTCAAAATACACCCTTTACTCAGAAGAGCACGTTACTTTTGAAGATGATGCTGGAGCTTATGATCAGAAAGATGCCGCGGGCTTTATAAAGTTAAATGCGTTAAGGTTAAAGCTTATTGCGATGCGTAACAAACGGAATACATAGCTAAACATTAAATTTTAATTTTATGAGATGATAGCTTCTCATAAATAGGTATTGCTTCTTCATAAAGCTCAATTAGTTTTTTTGATAGTTTTGGTATGGGCCCTTCAGGAGGGCCAAAAGAAGAACTTAAGTGAGCAGAGTTGTACCAATGTTCACCCCATACACCCTCATCTTTGTGGCCACCTTTGGACCAGGATAACATTCTGGACTCGAACTTAATGTTAATATGCCTACAAAGTGTTTTCAGTGTTTTCTCAGGTGACTTCAATATGTCACTACTTTCAATAACTACCCCACCTAAACTATTAAATATTTTTAACTGTTGTTTGAAACCTATATCATCGATGGTTGGATTTTCTCGTTTTCTTTCATAGCTACTAATAACTCGAGAGGGATGTCTAATTAGAAATATGTTGGTGTATTTTTCAGCCCAGGTTAGTGAAATGTTATCCAAAATGTGAGTACACATATGCTTTTGATACCAAAGACCTTTACTTAATGGGATCGGACCATTGCAGGATTCAATAATCTCATGTGGATTATTTGACTGGGACTCCAAAATTTTAGCTCTCATGGGGTGTTCGAGGTTAGTTGCTTTCAGGTATGAGGCATAAAAAGGTTCATCAGAGATAATAGTATCAGACCTAGATCCAAAGCTGTACATCATCGCTGTTGACAGATTGCGTGGTCCTGACCACGCTGCTATTTTCATTTGATTTCACGGGCTATTAAAGAAGAATATAAGTGTCTTATTTCTTCTGTTCGTGGTCCCATTTTACCAGTTCCAATATCCCTACCATCGATACTTGATACAGCAGTTTGGGCACCAAACGTTCCAGTTAAAAAAGCCTCATCTGCACTATATGTATCTACAAGACTAAAGTTTTTTTCAAGAATAATTATACTATTTTCTTTGCAGATATCGATAACTTTTTTTCGAGTAATTCCATTCATACAATAATCACCCGTAGAAGTCCAAATTTCTCCTTTTTTTACTATAAAAAAGTTGCACGCATTTGTTGTGTTGACGAAACCATTTATGTCTAACATCAAGGCCTCATCTGCTCCAGCTTTTTCTGCGGCGATGCAGGCAAGGATACAGTTCAGTTTAGAGTGAGAGTTAAGCTTTGGGTCTTGGGTCATTGGAAGTCCTCTAATATGAGGAACAGTTGCAAGTTTTATGGGTCTAGGTGTTTTTGGAGTTGAGTGCTCAATAATTATAACAAAGGTTGGGCCTGACTGGCTGAGGGAGGGATGTTGGAAGGGACGGGTTTTAACACCTCGAGTTATCATCAACCTCGCATGAGCGTTTGTTTCTATACCATTTGACAAGCGGGTTGCTTCCAAAGCAGTAAGGATATCATTTCTGTTCAGTTTAAAATCAAGATCAATAGCCTTAATTGCCTCAAAAAGTCTATCCATGTGCTCGTCAAAAAAAGCCCATTTCCCTGCATAAAGTCTTAACCCTTCCCAGACTCCATCACCTAACATAAATCCGCTGTCAAAAACACTAATTTTTGCCTCGAGTTTAGGAATAATTTCACCATTTACATATATTTTTAGTTGTTCATTTCTTATATCTTCTTCCGCTTGGTGAGTTGTTACAGTGAGATTCATATTATGGTCCCTTTAGGGTAGATATCTGAATATGTTGTTGAACTGTCAGTACATTAACATTTTTATATGTGATCCTTAGCTTATAAAGAACTGGATGTTATTATTTAAAATTATTTCTAATGCGTATAGACCTAAAAGTGCAACTACTGGCCCAAGATCTAATGTCCCGGTGTTAGGAAGGAACCTTCTGATTGGTCGGTAAATCGGTTCTAGGATTTGATTAAGACCTAACCAAATTTGCCCAACCAATCTTTGACGAAGATTTAAAATTTGAAAACTTATTAACCAACTCATAATAAAGTGTAGTATTATAAGCATTCTTACAGCTCCAATTAGTAGCATTAATATTTGATAAATAGACGTCATCTTTTTCTCCAAAAAACTCTTCAATTGAGCCTACTGTTCCTATCGAAACTGTGCAAGTATGTGTACTAGATTTATGAGTTACAAAATTAAATTCTTTAGTTTTAATGATAGCGTTTGTGAGGAGAAGTTCAATGTATCCAGTTTTTCGTATTACCAAAGAACTTCTCTTGTATGGAAAAACAAACAGTCAAAATTTTTTAGATGAATATACTTCTTTACATATTTGTTGGCCCTGGGATTTAGATGTTTGGTTTGAACTTAATAATGGTAGGACGTTAACAATTTTTGATTTAGGTCGAGTGACCTTAGTGAAACGTGTGGGGCTTATTCAAATTTTAAAGAATAATAAGTGGCGTTTAAGTGTTGCGGGATCCTCTGTTAGGTACCGGCGAAGAGTAAATATTTTTGATCGGCTTGAGGTGAAATCTCGTATAGTTTCATGGGATCAGAAGTTTTTATACTTAACCCAATCTATGTGGCGTTCCGGAGTGCCGACGTCAAATGTCTTAATAAGAGCTGCAATCTCAAGTGATCAGGGTATTGTACCTCCGGTAAAAGCTATTTCTGCTATAGCAGAGAACTTAGTTAAACCTGAGATTCCTGACTGGATTAAAACGTGGATTGAGAGTGAATCAGAAAGGCCGTGGCCCCCAATATAAAAAACTGATTATAAATTTCTGATGGAGAAATTAATATGAACAAAAGAGAAAGTCGTAGAAGCATTTTTGGTTGGATGATGTTTGATTGGGCTACTCAACCCTATAGTACACTCCTTTTGACATTTATTTTTGCTCCATACTTTGCTGAAATTGTGACAATTAAAAAACTAAATCTTGGCTTTTCTGAGCAAGCCGCCGCCGCTGATGCTCAGAGTTTATGGGGAATATTTTTAGCAATATCAGGTTTGTTAATTGCTGCTTGTGCTCCTGTTTTTGGAGTGATTGCTGACAAATCTAGAAGCCATATAAAATTAATATGTTATTTTTCTGTTTGCTATTGTGTAGGAGCGTCGGGTTTATGGTTTGCCACTCCAGACACGTTAAATGTAATACTAGTTCTTGCATTTTTTTCGCTTGGTCTTTTTGGCATGGAGCTTGCAACTACTCTTACGAATGCATTTCTTCCAAGGCTTGCTCCTTTAGAAAAGCTAGGTCGTATATCGGGAAGTGGTTGGGCAATAGGATATGTTGGTGGATTAGTTGCAATCATAATAGCACTATTGTTTTTTGCTGAAAATAGTAATGGGGTAACAATTTTAGGAAAACCTCCAGCGTTGGGCTTAAATCCTGACTTAAGAGAGGGGACGCGGGCAATAGGACCACTTACTGCCATCTGGTTTGCATTTTTTATGATCCCCTTTTTTTTATATGTGCGTTCGCCTGCTACTAACGGTCCAAAGCCCAGTATACATTTTTTCACTGCAATTATGTTAGTTTTGGATTCTATAAGGAAATTAAGAGAAAACCGGAGTCTTTTTTCTTATTTAGTGTCTTCAATGTTCTATCGAGATGCACTTAATGGGATATATTCTTTCGGTGGGATTTATGCATATGGCGTATTAAAATGGTCTGTGACTGACATTGGAATGTTTGGAATTTTGGCACTGATCTCGGGGGCAATATTTTCGTGGGTAGGTGGAATTTTTGATAGCAGATTTGGGTCAAAAAAAGTTATTCAGTTAAGTATTTTTACTCTTATTGTCACCACATTTTCTCTTGTAATGATTACCCCAGATTCTATTTTTGGAATTACATTCTCAAGAGGTGAAATTCTTGGCACTTTAAGTGGACCTGACTGTGCCTTTTACTTCTGCGGAATGATACTTGGTGCTGTGGGTGGAATTGTTCAAGCTGCTTCTAGGACTATGTTAGTTTTTCAAGCCAACACATCAAAAATAACTGAAACATTTGGTCTTTACGCATTTTCAGGGAAAGCTACAGCATTTTTAGCGCCACTATTAGTCTCTCTTTTTACATATGTTTTTCAAAGTCAAAGAATTGGTGTTTTACCTATAATAGGTTTATTTATTATAGGTCTTAGTTTATTAACATTTGTTGACAAAAACGGAAGAGGCCAGGTGTGATGAGAATAGCAAGGTTTACCATACTATTGACAATTTTTGTGGTAGTTTTGGGATCAGGAAATGGCTTTGCTGAACCTGCAAAATATCTTTTTGGAAAACAATTAATTGCTACAGATCGACCTGCTCAACCTTATGGTTCCTACGCTCGTGGTTGTGCGGATGGTTTAGTGAGGTTACCAGAGACTGGAGCGACATGGCAGGCCATGAGATTGTCTAGAAATAGGAATTGGGGGCATCCCAATTTATTAAAAACATTAACAAACCTTAGTAAGAAGGCAGAAGAATACGGTTGGAACGGACTATATTTTGGAGATTTATCCCAACCTCGTGGTGGTCCAATGCTATCTGGTCATAGGTCGCATCAAGTAGGGTTAGATGCAGATATTTGGTTAATGCCAAAATCAGCGAATAATTATACAATTGAAGAACGTGAAAAAGTTCTACCAGAGTCCATGTCGAAAATGAATGGGGCGATGGTAAATAACCACTGGAGTAAAATACATCATAAAATTATTAAAGCTATTTCAAAAGATGAAAATGTAGAGAGAATTTTTATTTTTCCGGGAGCAAAAGTAAAAATGTGCAGAGATGAAAAAGAAGATAGAGACTGGTTAAGAAAGGTTCGCCCTTGGTGGGGTCATATTTACCATTTTCATGTTAGAATTAAATGCCCAAAGGGGGCAACGGAATGCCGTAGTCAATTTCCTCCACCAGCAGGGGATGGGTGCCTCGAAGCAGAGGAGTGGGTAAAAAAAATATTCAACCCACCGCCTCTAAAACGGTTAAGACCTAAAGCTCAGCCGAGGGCTGAAATTTTATTGTCTGGTCTACCAAAAGCTTGTAGTGAAATTTTAAAGATTGATTAGTTTGCAACGAACAGAACATCGGTTTATAGAGACTGCAACATTAACCCAGAATTAACTTTTATGAAGGCTTTACTTATGTCCAATATAGAACTTGAAGACGCAATTGAAAAAGCTTGGGATTTGCGAGACCAAATAACACCTACAACTGTTGGCGAAACTAGGGAAGCAATAGAGGAAACGTTGGATGCGTTAGATAGTGGTGCATTAAGGGTTGCTGAAAAAGTTCAAAATGGTTCATGGCACGTGAATCAGTGGGCCAAGAAAGCAGTTTTGCTGGGGTTTAGAATTCAAGATATGGAAATACAATCAGGTGGGCCTCAAAATAGCTCATGGTGGGACAAAGTTGATAGTAAGTTTAAGGGTTGGAAGACGAGTAATTGGAAACATGCAGGGTTTAGAGCTGTACCGAACTGTGTTGTTAGAAAATCTGCATATATCGCTCCTGGGGTAGTATTAATGCCCTCTTTCGTAAATTTGGGTGCTTACGTAGATGAAGGGACAATGGTGGATACATGGGCTACTGTTGGATCATGTGCCCAGATAGGAAAAAATGTTCACCTTTCAGGAGGTGTTGGGATAGGTGGAGTTCTTGAGCCAATGCAGGCAGGACCAACTATTATAGAAGATAATTGCTTTATTGGTGCACGTTCAGAGGTAGTTGAGGGCTGTATAGTTCGTGAAGGCTCTGTCTTGGGGATGGGAGTTTTTCTTGGTCAATCGACTAAGATAGTGGACCGAGAGACTGGTGACGTGTTTTATGGAGAAGTTCCCCCATACTCAGTTGTTGTAGCCGGATCTTTGCCAACAAAAAATGGAATAAATCTATATTGTGCTGTTATTGTTAAGAGGGTTGATGAAAAAACTCGTTCAAAAACTGCTATTAATGAGCTTCTAAGAGATTAAATAGATTTTTACTCATATTGAGATGTCTTAAATGAGCAAAGTAGAAACAAATCAAAAGCATTCGGTTTATACTCTTCTAGTGGAGGTTGGTCGGAAGAAAGATGATGGGTTGCCTAAAAACTCAACAGGGGCTGCTTTGATGTGTTACTCTTCTGGTGTAAGTGAGGACGAGGCTGTCAGGGAAGCGACTGCAGTTATTAAAAAAGCAGGATTATCTCCGCTGAATATTTCTGGGTATGGGAGTGTTGATGAAAGAGTGGCGGAAGGACATGATATTTCTGAGGATGAACATTTACTTATCAAGCAGGCTTTAGACGAAAATGCTGTTATTGTATCCCAAACAACAGCATTTTATGATTAGAGGAAAGAAAATGGTTGCGAATTCAGATGTATTGCAGCTCTCAAGAAAGCTAATAAAGTGCCGTTCGGTAACACCTAAAAATGATGGCGCAATAGAGATTGTAGAAAACGAACTCTTAAGAGCGGGGTTTGAATGCTTTAGGGTGGATAGAGGTGGAATTTGCAATCTCTTTGCAAGATGGGGAGAGAAAAACCACAAAAAGACTTTTGGGTTTAATGGTCATACTGATGTTGTTCCAGAAGGAGATGTTTCTTCTTGGTCTTGTGATCCATTTGGCGGGGAAATTAAGAATGGATTATTATATGGGCGAGGAGCCGCGGATATGAAGACAGCGGTTGCTGCTTTTGTAATTGCAGCAAAAGAGGTTTCTGAAGAATTTTTTTTTGATGGTGCTCTTGTGATAATGCTGACTGGAGATGAGGAAGCAGATGCAACTGATGGAACGATTGCTATTCTTGATTGGATGAAAGCGAACGATGAATCCATGTCTGTTTGCCTGGTGGGAGAGCCTACTTGCTCTGAGGCTATGGGCGATACCATAAAAATAGGGAGGCGAGGTTCACTGTCTGCTGTAATTACATTGCAAGGCGTTCAGGGACATTCTGCCTACCCAGAAAGAGCGTTAAACCCACTTCCCATTGTAGCAAAGCTAGTTAGTCGAATTACCGATCATGAGTTAGATCAAGGAACTGATTATTTTGATCCCTCTACCCTTACTATAACATCCATAGATACAGGAAACACAGCTACTAATGTAATACCTCAGAGTTGTGAGGTGATGTTGAATATTCGCTTTAATGATGCCCATAGTTCAGAGTCTCTACTTAACTGGTTGGAGTCTGAGGCACAAAAAATAGAAAATGAGAGTAGAGTAAAAGTAAGTATAAAGGCTAAGGTTTCAGGAGAAAGCTTTATTACAAAGCCTGGAGATCTCTCTAATCTAGCTTTGTCAGCCATCTACAAGATTACTGGGACTGAAGCGAAATTATCAACGTCTGGTGGCACTTCGGACGCAAGGTTTGTAAGGGAACACTGTCCTGTAGTTGAGTTTGGTTTATTGGGGAATACTCTTCACCAAGTTGATGAGCATGTTAAAGTGGAGCATGTTGATCAGTTAAAAATAATTTATAAGAGTATGCTTATTAATTACCTTGTCGAGTAAGCATATTCCAAAGTACTAATTAAAATTAAAGTACTTTTTGAAAATCAACAAATTAAATAGAGTAATAATAAGTAATTTATTATAGTGATGGAGATGATGTTATTAAATATCGTATATTAAGTTAATGGCAGGCCTTCCGACAAAGCAGGATTTACTTTTATGGTTAAAGGATAATCCAGGTAAAATTTCAAAGAGAGAGATAGCTAAAGCCTTTGGTATTACAGGTAGTGACAAAATAGATTTGAAGAAACTTATTCTTGACCTAGAGAATGAAGAAGAAATATCTATTAAACCAAGTTCTGAAAGCCTTGTCAGTGCAATTCCTTCAACTGCTATCTGTATTGCTAAAGCTCCCGATAAAGATGGGGATATTTTTTTGGATCTACTTGATTTTCTTGATAGAAAAGAGATGCCAAAAATATTTTATTCTGAGAAAAGGTCAATTACACCAGTATTTGCAGGTGATAGAATTCTGTGCGCGTTGACTAAAGTAGAAGGCAAAGATTATCATTATGAGGCAAAATTAATAAGAAGAATTCCAAAGAAAAATAATTTATCAAAAATAGTGGGACTTTTTAGGGTTTCCTCGTCCGGAGGGACACTGGAAGCTTTGAGTAAGCGATTAAATACTATTTGGACTATTCCTCCGAATGCCATAAACGGTAGTGTTGATGGGGATATAGTGGAGGCAGAACAAACAAGCCCTAAGACTAGGTTTGGAATGCCAAAAGCCAGAGTTATTTCTGTCCTTGGAAAGACTGATGATAGTAAAGCAATCTCACTGATAGCAATACACGAACATTCTATAGTGGATGAATTTAGTAAAGAGACATTATCTGAGGCGGTTAATAGTGCCCCGGTTACCTTGTTAGACCGGGACGATTTAAGACATATACCGTTTGTTACGATTGATCCAGCTGATGCTAGAGATCATGATGATGCTTGCTATGTTGAACTTGATTTAGATGATGAAAATAAAGGTGGTTTTGTCGTATGGATCGCGATCGCTGATGTAGCATATTATGTTCAACCAGGTTCTCTATTAGACGAGGAAGCACGAAAAAGAGGTAACTCGACTTATTTTCCGGACCGCGTTGTTCCAATGCTTCCAGAAAATTTGTCAGCAGACCTTTGTTCTTTACATGAGGGTGAAGATAGGCCCTGCTTAGCATTAAAAATGATTTTAGACAGTGGTGGAAAGAAAACTAGCCAACAATTTTTTCGAGGGCTAATGAGATCTCGGGGTTCATTAGTGTATAAGGAGGTGCAGGAAGCGATTGATGGAAACCCAAGTAAAAAAACTCAACCCATTCTCGAAAGTATAATTAAGCCGCTATATAAGTGCTTTGAGGCATTACAAAACGCAACAAAAGAAAGAGGGCCTTTAAATTTAGATCTACCTGAAAGAAAAATTCTTTTAGATAATGTTGGAAAAGTTACATCAATAGAATTCTTAGATAGATTAGATGCTCATAAAGTTGTTGAAGAGTTAATGATTTTGGCAAATGTTGCTGCGGCGGAAGAGTTATTTAATAATCAGGGTTCTTTTTTATACCGCATCCATGAAGAACCCGAAAAAGAGAAAGTTAATACATTAAGAGAAGTTATTAAGTCTTGTGGTTTAAGCTTTAGTAAGGGTCAAGTTTTAAAAACTCATCATTTAAATAGTTTGCTGTGTAACGCAAAGGAAACAGAATATTCCGAGTTAGTTAGTATGTCAATTTTACGATCTATGCCTCAGGCTTACTATGGAGCCCAACCTATTGGTCATTTTGGTCTTGCATTAAGGCGCTATACTCATTTTACATCACCTATAAGGAGATATGCTGACCTGGTTACCCACAGAGCTATAATCGAGATTATAAATAGAGGACAAAAGCCACTTTATAGATTTTATCACGGTGAACTTGAAGCTATTGGAGAGAGTATTTCAATTTGTGAACGTAAATCAATGTTAGCAGAGAGAGATACGGTAGATCGTTATTTAGCAGCATTTTTTTCTGATAGAATAGGTTTAGAAGTGCTCGGTACTATTTCTGGAGTTGCTCGGTTTGGAATTTTTGTTAAAATTGATGAATCTGGTGCTGATGGTTTGGTGCCAGTATCAACGATTGGAAATGAATACTTTAGATATAATCGAGAAAAACAAGTTTTAGTTGCTGAAAGAACAGGTTTGGTGCTCGGTTTAGGAAAGAGAGTTTTAGTAAGGGTGGTCGAAACAAACGCTCTGACAGGAGGGTTAACTTTACAGCTTCTTAGTGTTGACGGAGAGAAACTATCAATAGTAGAGCATTCCAAGAAGAGTTTTTTTAAAAAGAGGTTTGGAAAAAAAAGTTTTAGGAAAAGAAAAAAGTAAAATTAATCTTTGTTGTACTAAAAATTTTTTCATATTTAAAAAAAGCATAAATAAAATTAAAGGCTGGCATTTAAACCTAGGTTCAGATAGGTCGCTCGCAACATTTCATTAAAAGGTAAAAAAATGGATCTGCGCAACATAGCGATCATTGCTCACGTCGATCACGGGAAAACGACACTCGTGGATGAGTTATTAAAACAATCAGGCTCCTTTCGAGAGAATCAGGCCATAGCCGAAAGAGCTATGGACAGCAATGATTTAGAGCGAGAGCGTGGCATTACAATTTTGGCAAAAGCAACCTCTGTAGAATGGAAAGGGATGAGAATTAATATCGTAGATACCCCTGGCCATGCAGACTTTGGAGGTGAAGTTGAACGTATTTTAAGTATGGTCGATGGAGTTGTACTTTTGGTAGATGCTGCCGAGGGACCAATGCCCCAAACAAAATTTGTCACATCAAAAGCTCTTGCTTTAGGGCTTAGACCGATAGTTATTTTAAATAAAGTGGATAAGGGTGATGCTGAACCAGATAGAGCTCTTGATGAGTGCTTTGATTTATTTGCGAACCTAGGTGCTGATGATGACCAATTAGATTTCCCTATTATGTATGCTTCTGGTCGCTCTGGTTGGGCTGATATGGAACTTGATGGACCACGCAAGGATTTAACAGCCCTTTTAGATTTAGTTGTTGCACATGTTCCTGCTCCAATACAGATAGAAAACCGTCAATTAGACTTTACAATGTTAGTCACAACTTTGGGAAACGATCCTTTTATTGGCAGAGTTTTAACAGGTAGGGTTGAAAAAGGGACATTAAAAGTTGGTGAAACGATAAAGGCTCTATCAAGAGATGGTATAAAATTAGAGCAGTTTAGAGTAACAAAAATTATGGCTTTTCGTGGTTTAAGCCAAGTTGCTATAGATATAGCAGAATCTGGTGATATAGTCTCTTTATCTGGGATGTCTAAGGCCACAGTTGCAGATACATTGTGTTCCTTAGTGGTTGAGGAAGCTCTCGAGTCCCAACCTATAGACCCTCCTACTATATCAGTTACTTTTGGTATAAATGACAGTCCACTAGCTGGGCGCGATGGGAAGAAAGTTCAATCCAGAGTTATAAGAGAGCGCTTGATGAAAGAGGCAGAGTCTAATGTTGCCATTCAGGTAAGTGATACACCTGGTGGGGAAGCTTTTGAAGTTTCTGGCCGAGGCGAATTACAGATGGGTGTTTTGATTGAAAATATGAGGCGAGAAGGTTTTGAGTTGAGTATTTCTCGGCCTCAGGTTTTGTTCAGGAATGATGGTGATGTTAAATTAGAGCCGGTAGAAGAAGTAACTATTGATGTTGATGACGATTATTCTGGGGTGGTCATTGAAAAAATTACCGGTTCTCGCAAAGGTGAACTTATAGAAATGCGTCCGGCTGGAGTTGGAAAAACAAGAATCATAGCTCATGTTCCCTCTCGAGGTTTGATCGGTTACCAAGGTGAGTTTTTGACTGACACTAGAGGAACTGGTGTACTAAATAGAGTTTTTAATGATTGGGAGCCGTACAAAGGGTCAATTCCTGGTAGAAGATCTGGTGTATTGATTTCTATGGAAAATGGTACATCTGTAGCATATGCAATCTTTAATTTAGAAGATCGAGGAAAGTTTTTTATTGGACCGCAAGAACCGGTTTACCAAGGTATGATAATTGGTGAGCATAGTCGTGAGAATGATTTGGAGGTTAACCCTCTTAAAGGAAAAAAATTAACAAATGTTCGAGCTTCAGGTACTGATGAAGCTGTGAAGTTGACAACACCTATTAGTTTGTCATTGGAACAAGCAATTGCCTATATTGATAATGATGAACTTGTAGAGGTAACACCTAAATCAATTCGTTTGCGTAAAGTTTTTCTAGATTCTCATGAGCGGAAACGTCAGTCGAGACTAGCGAACTAGTATTAAATTACTTTTTAAAAGTTAAAAAAGGACTCGACTATATTAATAAAAATGTTTTAATAAAAAGAACAAAAAGTGAACATTTTGAGGTAAAGTATTGTCTAATCGTCGTGTGTTATCTTTATGGTTTAAAAGGCTGTCTGTAGAGAGAGTTGTCCGACAAGAAAAAATAAGCTTTGAAACACCAGTAGTAATTATACTTAATGAAGGCAATCAAGGGACAGTCTGTAATCTTAATGTAGCTGCAGAGCTACAGGGACTTTTTATTGGTCAGTCTATACGTGACACAATCTTAAGGTGCCCTAATGTTATCGTCAGGTTTTTTGACTTGGAAGAGGATTACAGATTTTTAGATTTACTTTCCCGATGGGCAGGAAAGTATTCCCCATGGATAAAAAAAGAACTACCAGATGGAATTCTAATAGATATTACTGGATGTGCTCATTTGTTTGGGGGAGAAAAAAGTTTAATTGAAGCGTTTAAAATAGATTGTGCTAACCTTTCGCTTACGGCCCGTATTGGATTAGCAGATACTGTTGGGGCTGCTTGGGCTTTGTCTAGGTTTCTAGAAAATACTTCTGAATTGCTTTATACTGGGGATATTATTGATCAAGAAGCACGTGCAACTAGAGCACGTGCGTTTAAGAGGGGTAATCAACCTAATAGTCTGACTATTGACCAAAAAAATAATGAGTTAAGTTCTTTTAAATATGTTATAGTCCCTTGTGGGCAAACAAGAGAGTACATTTCTAACTTACCTTTGGCATCCTTAAGGCTTCCACTTAGCAAAGTTACATCTCTTAGAAGATTAGGGTTTAGGTGCATTAAAGATTTATTAGAAATACCTCGAGCGCCATTAACAAGACGTTTTGGAAGGGATTTACTAACTCGCTTAGATCAAATTTTAGGGCTTGAGCCGGAACCGGTGTCTCCAGAAAAACCTGCTAAAAGGTTTTCTGTCAGATTGACGTTGCCAGAGCCTATTGGGCTCAAAAGTGATTTCTTACTAGCCCTTGAAAAGTTAGTTCCAGCATTATGTAGAAAGTTAAAAAATAACAGATTTGGAGTTCGGAAATTACAGTTACAGATATTTAGGACAGATGGTACAACACAAAGTATATATATCCAGCTAACACAGCCAAGCTTTGATACAGAAAAAATTTTAACACTTTTAGGTATGAAATTAGATGAAATTATTTCAGAGTTTGGTGTTGATTTGATACGTTTAGAGACAAAAATTTATGAACCTGTTTATGAAACTCAATATGTTAAGGAGCTTTCTGAAGATAATTTAGAAGTTAAAAAACCTAATACAGGTACTGATTTTGAACATTTCCTTAATAGGATAAGTCTGAGACTGGGCACAGAATCCATTACTCGCTGGCACTCTGCCGAAAGCCATATTCCTGAAAAATCTTTTATCACTTCAGGTGCAATGTGGTCTGAACCATTTTTTGATTGGATTTCAAAGGTTTATTCACGACCAACTGTATTGTTTAATCCAGAGCCTATTGAAGTTCAGGATAATGTTTCTCCACTGAAAAAATTTAAATGGAGGGGGCGCTACTTTAATAGTATTTTCAAAACAGGGCCTGAACGGATCTCTCCTGAATGGTGGTTTGATGACCCAAACTGGAGAACGGGTGTTAGGGATTACTGGAAGATTGATACTGAAACAGGCGAGAGGTTATGGCTTTATTATGCACATGGTGGGCTTAAGACTGGTGGTTGGTTTTGCCAGGGTTGTTTTAGCTAATAAGTTTCAGTAAAATAAAACCTACTAATTTCTACCTTAAAAACACTAGCTTTTCAGAGCTGGATAACTCTTTTTGATACTTATAGCCTCCAGTATCAAAATCACTTAAATACTCTGGAGTAGTTATTCTATTTTGTATAATAAATCTAGCCATTGCTCCACGAGCTCTTTTTGCAAAAAAACTTATAATTTTTGGACCTTCCGCCTTATTTTCAAGAAATACAGGTGTAATAACCTTTAAATTAAGAGCCTCTTGTTTTATTGCACCAAAATACTCCTGACTTGCACAATTTATTAATATATTTGTATTAACATCTTTGGCATGCTCATTAAGCTTTAAGCTTAACATATCGCCCCAGTATTGATATAAGGATTTTCCCTTATTTGTATTTAATTTGCTTCCCATTTCGAGTCGATAAGGTTGAATCGCATCCAAAGGCTTTAAGATACCGTATAATCCAGATAAAATTCGTAGATGGTTTTGGGCAAAATCAAGTTCTTCGTTTTCGAAGGTTTCCACCTCTAGACCAGTATAAGTATCTCCAGCAAATGCAAAAACTGCTGCAAGAGATTCTTCTGAAGTTGGCTCTGTTTTAAAAGATTGAAATCTTTTTTTGTTTAATTCTGCTAACTTTTCAGAGATCGACATAAGTTTCTGTTGTTCAACTGTAGACAGTTTACTCACTGTAGCCGCTAAGTTATTGGCTTCCGCTTTAAAAGTGGGTTTGGTTTGTAGAATTTTTATATTTGGTTCAAGATTAAGCTTCTTGGCTGGTGAAATAACAGTTAACATTTCTTTAAACCTCGATTTTGTTTAACAGATACTTTATTAAAATATATTAATTTTTATTAAAAGTCTTTCAATATTTTTAAAAACGCCTTCCCAAAGCGAAGAGCCTTTTTTTCGCCAAGAATATTATTAATAACTGCTTGTGTGGGATTTATTAATTTTGATATTTTAGCAATTATCGAGGGAGAGCAAGTAATTTTTTTTTGGTGCCCATCTTTACCATATGCCAATTTTGACTGGGCCTCAATAAGTTGATCATAAATATAAGCGGAGTTGCCTCCTATCAATTTTCTTCGTGCGGGGTGTAAAGGGTCAGGAGGTGAGATATTAATTATGTTTAAAAATGATGTACTAAACTTTTCTAATTTCTTAGGCCCTACACCATGTATCATAAAAAACTCATCTATATTTTTTGGTTTCTTTATAGCCATTTCAATTAAAGTCGCTTCCCGAAAAATAAAATGACTAGGTATATTACTGTTTTCCGCTAATTTTCTACAGTTTGCTTTTAACATAGATAAAAGAGCTTGATCATCATCAGAAACCAATGTTTTAATTTTTACCTTTTTTGATATTTTGTGAAACGAATCTAGGTTAAAATTAATTGAGTGCTTATTGGTGAGGAACATTTTTCCTTGAGCTGTTAAACAGATTGAGTTCACTCCCTTTAGAGACGGACGAATTAGGTCTCTTCCCATCATTTGCCGGATAATAGCTAACCATTGAAGGTTATTAAACTCTTTTCCTGTACCAAAGAACTTATTTTTTTGATCATTATTTTTTTTTATTTTATCTGTTAGATGTCCAATCAGTAGATTAATAATATTAGCAATAGAATATTTTTCATTTGTTAAAATTATACATTCTAGTATTTTTTGTATAGATTTAGAGGCTTCAAATGTGTCTTTTGGGTTTTTACATAAGTCACAATTTTTACATAATACAATATCCTCTCCAAAGTATCTCAGCAGATTTTTACGACGGCAATCTATATCATCTGCTAGCCCAATTATGTGATTAAGACGCTGATGGTTAAGATCTTTTTGAACTTCCATCATAGTACCCTCATTAATTTGTTGTCTTCTAAAATCAATATCTTCTTGGCTATAAAGAGTTAAAGCTATTGCAGGTTTTCCATCACGACCTGCTCGCCCAATTTCTTGATAGTAATTTTCGATTGATTGAGGTATGTCAGCGTGCACAATCCATCTAATGTTTGGCTTATCTAGCCCCATACCGAACGCTATTGTTGCAACAATTATTAAATTATTTTTAGAACTAAATAGAGTCTCGACATTTCGGCGAATACTGGATTCTAGGCCGGCATGGTATGCTAAAGCAGAGTAACCTATTTCATTAAGTGCGTTTGCTATTGTTTCTGTTTTTGCACGGGTCGCACAGTACACAATCCCACTCGTTTTTTTATTTTTTTTAACAAAATTTAAAATTTGATCTCTTGGAGAACTCTTTAGTTGAAAAGACATAAAGATGTTGGGTCGATCGTAACCAAAATAAAAAGATTTAGGCTTATTTTTTCCAAATAACAGTTTAGTTATTTCAATCTTTGTTCTTGGCCCGGCAGTCGCTGTTAGTGCTACAAGAGGGACATTTAGGCTTTTCCTTAGATTACCAATTAATAGGTAGTTAGGTCTAAAATCATGACCCCATTGACTAACACAATGTGCTTCATCGACTGCTATTAAATTTACATTTCCAGCTTTTAGTATTTTGATTGTAGAAGCCTTTGATAACCTTTCAGGTGCTATGTATAGAATTTTAAGAGTTTTTTGACTAAGGTTGTCTAGAATTTCTGTAACCTCTCCTGGGCTACTACTTGAAGTTAATGCTCCACAGTTTATTCCAAGTTTTTTGAGATAAAGGACCTGTGACATCATCAGTGCAATCAACGGTGATATAACAACTGTTAAACCTTCCCTCACAATGGCCGGGAGCTGATAACATAATGATTTACCCGAACCTGTGGGCATTACTACAAAGACATCTTTTCCATGTATAACGGATTGTATTATTTCTTTTTGCCCGCGCTTAAAAGATTTTAAACCAAAAGTACTATTTAGAATTTTTTTCATAATGGATTGGAACTTACTAGGAAGTAGTTAAAAAAGTCAAAACTGTATTCCCATATTTTTTTTCATCAAGCCACTCAAACTCTTTTGGGACCTCTGGAGAAGCACTTTCCTCCCATACGACTAAAGCTCCTTCTGACAGCCAACCAAACTCTAGTGCCCTCGCTAATGCGGGTTTTCCAAAATTTTTTTGATAAGGAGGGTCAATAAAAACTAAATTAAAAGGTTCTGTTTTACATTGCTCCAAATGCAGTACATTTGTATTTATTACATTTATTTCATTAATAGTATTAGTAAGTTTAATGTTATCTTGGATTAATTTGAAGGTGCTTACACACTTTTCAAAAAGAGTGGCATGACTGGCACCACGAGAAATAGCTTCAATTCCAAGTATCCCTGTTCCGGCAAACATATCTAATACTCGTGCTCCGTTAAGAATATTACCATACTTTCCTCCAGAAAGAATATTAAAAAGGTTTTCCCTCACACGGTCTGTAGTCGGCCGTAGGCTTTTATTAGCCGGTGTACTTCCTATAGATTTTAATCTTAAACCTCGGAATTTTCCTGCGATAACTCTCACTTTTTTATTAGTTTTTTTAAGTCATACTCAGGATTTTCAATATCTGTTGGTGAAACTACGTTACCACTTTCTATTATTCTTTTACCAATCATATAGGATCTTGGGTCGTTCATGGCATCAACTGAAATGAGTGTTCCTGACTTATAGTACCAGTGTGATACAGAATTATCTCTGTCACCCTTTCTTACAGCTATTTGATCGTAACCGGTATTTAATCCTGCTATTTGAAGCTTCACATCGTACTGATCTGACCAAAACCAAGGGGATGGTATATAACTCTTTTTTTCGCCTAAGATATTTTCTGCCACTATTTCTGATTGATCAATAGCATTTTGTACACTTTCTAAACGTATACGCTTTCCTCTCCAGGGAAACGAGGAGCAGTCACCGGCAGCCCAAATACTTTCGTTAGATGTTTGACCAAGTGAGTTAGTTTTAATACCATTTTCAATATCTAAACCAGCTTCAGATGCTAGATTGTCATTAGGTAGAACGCCAATCCCTGCAATCACCAAGTCAATATTCATTTGAGTACCATCAGAGAGTATTGCTTTTTCTACATGAGTCTCCCCTATAAGGGCATCTAGAGTAACTCTTTCCAGTATTTCTACACCATTATTTTGATGAAGTTCTCTGAAATAGTTTGCAGTTTCAGAAGATGAAACCCTATTTAAA
>ERZ651776.179-NODE-179-length-93871-cov-16.191974_pt1 | contig 93871 bp, 76 predicted proteins | sample MGYA00514761_ERZ651776 | MGnify/ENA metagenome assembly ERZ651776 | reverse complement strand
TATTGCAAAAAAAGCCCTTAAAATCCCTATAAAATTATTGAAATGGACAGGGATTCTAGTCTTCTTCGTTATCATTGCGCTCATTGCCATCCCTTATTTTTTCAAAGATGAATTAAAGGAATTGGTAATCGACGAAGTAAACAAAACTCTCAATTCTGAACTGGCTTTAGATGATTTTGATTTAACCTTCTTTAGTACATTTCCGAATATGACGGTTGAATTAATTGGAGTGAAATTACAAGGTGTAGATAAATTTAAAAATGTTACACTAGCTGAAATAAAACTATTACAGGCCAAAGTTGGATTTTGGAGCGTTATTGGTGGAGATAAAGTTGAAATAGATGAAATTCATGTCGTTGAACCAAAATTCGATGTACGTGTTCTACAGGATGGCGCAGCAAATTATGACATTGTTAAAACAGAGGAAGAACTTGCTGAAGAGAATGAAACAACGGAAGAGTCTAGTTTTGAGTTAGCATTGAACGAATACAGTATTACTGACGGAATGATTACTTATTCTGACAAATCAGGAAATATGTCCGCCAAAATAGTTAATCTAAATCATACAGGTTCGGGCGATATGACTGCGGATATTATCGATTTCAAAACAACTACATCAATGGATAAGTTGACGTATGAGATGGGAGGCGCTTCATACTTGAGTGAGGTCAAAACCGATTTGATTGTAAACCTTCTTATGGAGTTTTCTGAAAACACTTCAAAATTTATATTGCAAGAAAATTCGATTCAATTGAATGCTTTTAAATTCTCAATTGATGGGTTTTATCAAATGCTTGAAAAGCACGACGAAATTGACATGAAGATCAACGCTGATAGAACAACCTTTAAAGATTTACTATCGTTAATTCCTGCTTTTTACCAGTCTGGTTACGAAAGAATGGTCTCTTCTGGAAGTATTTCTATTAATGCGATGACAAAAGGGAGATTGGATGACACAAACCTTCCAGCTTGGGATGCAACCATGAAAATTAATAATGCATCTATCAAATATCCGGATTTACCTGGTAAAATTTCCAATATTCAAGTGAATGCCGGCTCTAAATTTCCTGGGGGATCGAATCTTGACTTAATGACAATTTCATTTCCAAAATTCCATGCGAATCTTTCTGAAAACACAATTGATGCAAAGTTATTAATGAAGCGATTAATTTCTGATCCAAATATCGATGCTAAAATCTTAGCGAATCTCAACCTTGCCACTTTAAAAGATTTCGTGCCCATGGCGAAAGGAGAATCTTATTCTGGTATTCTTGATGCTGATGTTAAAATCAAAGGTGATATGAGCGATTTGGAGAACAATGACTTTGAGAAATTTACGGCAGAGGGTCAATTAATTCTTTCCGAAATGCTTTACAAGTCTTCTGATTTACCGAATGATGTTGATATCGAAACAATGAAATTCACATTCTCTCCACAAAATCTAGAGATGAATGAACTGAAGGCCAAAATGGGGAAGTCCGATTTCGCAATGAACGGTCAGATTGATAATTACCTTGGTTATGCATTACGAGAAGAAGTATTAAAGGGTGACTTTACATACCACAGTGATTATCTAGATTTGGATGAGTTAGTACCATCCAGTGAATCAAATAGTATAACAACTGGAGAAACTTCGCAATCGACAACAACAGCTGATGGTGGAGAACCAGTTTTAGTGCCCGGAAATATAGATTTTAATTTAAACACCAGCATTGATGCTATTAAATATGATGGTCTAGACATAAAATCAGTTAATGGTATAGTCCATTTAAAGAATGAAATTGCCACATTAGAGAACTTGACTTTAAGAGCAATGGGCGGTACGATTGGTTTAAAAGGTGATTACAATACTCAAAATCATTCAAAGCCTAAAATGAATTTCGGATATACTTTAAAGAATATTGACATCCATGAATTGGCCGTGAATTTTAATACTATTGAAACGCTGGCTCCTATTACTAAATATGCACGAGGAAGGATTTCATCTAATTTTGATATGTCTACAGATTTGACTGCTGGTTTTGAGCCAATCCTTTCTAGTTTGAGCAGTGTTGGTGATATGAGATCAAACAGCATTTCATTAGAAGGTGTAAAACTGTTTGACAAAATTGAAAGTGTAACTAAGCTTAAAAGTCTTTCATCTCAAACTATTAAGAATTTCAAGACGAATTTCACAGTTGAGGATGGTAAAATAAAAACAAGTCCTTTTGATGTTAAACTCGGGAAAATAGGTTCCGAAGTTTCAGGTTTCACAACCTTGGATCAAAAAATGGATTATACCATGAAAATGAATGTTCCAAAAGAGGAAATTCCAGCTTCAATGATTAAAGAGGTTGAGGCCGCCATGAGTAAATTAAATTCTCTAATTCCAAATTTGAACGTAGGAAGTTTACCAGCAATAATACCTGTCAATGTGAAAATGATTGGTGACATCTCTAATCCGAAAATTACAACCGATTTTAAAGAGTCAATTATAAAAGCAACCGGAGATTTCAAAGATAATTTGATTGAAAATGTAACCGAAACTATAAAGGATTCTGTTAGCAACGTAATTAATGAACAAGTTGACAATGCAAAAGAAGAACTTGAAAAGCAAAAACAGAAAATTTTAGCTGATGCCCAGAAAGAGGCAGATAAAATCGTTGTTGAGGCAAAAAAAGCGGGCGACGCACTAAGAGCTGAAGCTGACAAACAAGCAAAAGATTTGGTTAAGAATGCGGGATCAAACCCAATTAAAAAGCGAATCGCACAAGAAGCAGGTAAAAAATTGATATCAACTGCTGATAAGAAAGCAAAAGATGTTGAGGCTGAAGGTCAAAAACAAGCCGACAAAGTTATGGCTACCGCAAGAGATAAAGCGAATAAATTAGGGTAAACTGAAAATGTGAAAACTGATTTTTAAAGATTGATAATTTAATTTTATGATTTTTTTTGAAAAAAAAATGGAAAATAATCGCTTATAACCTGATTATTCTTTTTGTTGTACTTGGAGGACTAGAGTGGTATCTGAATACGAAATTGAACGATCCGAGGAGTGCGCCCAAATGGTTATTACCAGCGTTGAGAAGTTATTACCATGAACGACATTGCAATATCATTCAACAAAATCCTGAATATGCTCAATACGACTCAACTTTATTCTATACACTTCGGCCAGGAACATTTAAGTATGAAAACCTAGAATTCAGCACTACATATCACGTTAACAGAAAAGGAGTTCGAGACGATGAAGAATCGCTCAGTTACCCAAAAATTCTTGTGTTAGGCGATTCATACTCTATGGGTTGGGGTGTTGAACAAGACGCAACTTATGCTTCCATACTTGAGAGAAAAATAGGAGTTAAAATTCTTAATACGGCAATTTCCTCCTATGGAACAGCGAGAGAAATAACATCACTTGAAAAGTTTAAAACAGATAGTGTTGAGTATGTAATTATTCAATATTGTCCGAATGATTATACGGAAAACAAAAATTGGGTGCGAGGGTTAAATGAATTGCACGTGTCCTCTGAGGAAACATATAATACTGCATCAGAATTACATCTAGAACGGAATCAATATTATTTTTTAAAACATGTGCTTAACATCCCTGGTTATTTAGGTGAAAAGAAAAAGTATATCGCACAGAAATCAACAGGGATTAAAAAGAAAGAAAAGGTGGTTACCCCAGCGAAAGCTTTTCTGTCGATTTTAAAATCATCAAAAAAAATACCCGCGAGTGCGAAAATAATTCTCTTCAACATGGAAGCTGAACGATCCAATAATGCGTTCATTACGGACGTTAAAAATCTTTTAGATCTGGAATATGCTTCTTCTTTACATGATAGATTGAGCTACATTGACTTTACCGGGAAAATCAATGATAAGCACAGGTTTGTGTTAGATCCACATTTAAACGCAGGAGGTCATCAAGTATTGGCAGATGAAATATATAAGCACATCGATGCCATGAATTTTTCTCAAGAACAAAAAGTGTGGTTATACGAAACCGGAGATACCAGTGTCATTTGTGACTATAAAAATGGAGTCAAAGACGGAGTTTTTAAAACGAATTGGGAAAATAATCAACGATCCATGATTACAATCTTTAAAAATGGATCAAAAGAAGGGATTGAGCAGTTCTTTGATAAACAAGGAAAACTTACGATGAAAAGAACGTATATCAAAGGAAAACTCGAAGGTTGGGAAATTACTTACAATTCAGATGGTTCCGAAAAAGAACGTAACTTTTACGTAACTGGTGAGATTGTCGTAAAGAAACCTTAATAAGTTCAAGGGTGTTTGCTATATCTGGAGAGATCAAAAGACAAAACAACCATTTATCGGCTTCATGGGTAGGATAAAAATCATCTATCTTCAAATCTTGACAAGGCATAAATCGATCAACGCTGTATTTATACAGTAGAGCAACTTTCAGAGAAATCGCTTTTCAAAGGAGATGGAAAAAATTGATATTAATATTTCTCTGTAACTCCTTCTAGATAAGCATCAACGTTAGATTGTATTCTTGCCGAAATATTATCTGTATCTGATTTTACGAAGGATTTTCCAGTAATTTTCTCGTACAATTCAATGTATCTATCTGTAACAACTTTCACAAATTCATCTGGCATAATTGGCATCAATTGCTCATCAAGGCCTTGAAAATCATTTTCAATTAACCATTGTCGAACAAATTCTTTTGAAAGTTGTTTTTGATTTTCTCCTGCAGCTTGACGATCCTCATAGCCTTCTTTGTAAAAATAACGCGAAGAATCTGGCGTATGAATTTCGTCAATCAATATTACCTCTCCGTTTCGGATGCCAAACTCATATTTTGTATCCACTAGAATTAACCCTTCCTCTGCGGCAATTTCTGTTCCGCGTTGAAATAATGCTCGCGTATATTCTTCTAGTTTCAAATAAATATCTTCAGGAACTATCCCTTGTGAAATAATATCCTCTCTTGAAATATCTTCATCATGTCCTTCTTCAGCTTTTGTAGCAGGTGTGATAATTGGCACAGGAAATCGATCATTCTCTACCATACCTTCAGGCATTGGAACACCGCACAACTCTCTCTTTCCTGCCTTATACTCTCTCGCCGCATGTCCAGACATATAGCCTCGGATAACCATTTCCACTCGAATAGGCTCGCAGGCATAACCAATTGCAACAGAAGGATCAGGTGTTGCTAATAACCAATTTGGAACAATATCTTCAGTAGCCTTCAAAAACATTGTAGCTACTTGATTAAGCACTTGTCCTTTAAAAGGAATTCCCTTTGGAAGAATATGGTCAAATGCCGAAATTCTATCAGATGCAACCATAACCACTAAACCATTGTCCAGCGTATAAACATCTCTTACCTTACCATTGTATTCGTTAATCTGTCCTTTAAATTTGAACTTACTCTCAATAATTGCCTGACTCATTACTTTGATTTTTCCTGTTTATTTATAGCATCTTTATCCTCTGCCTTTTCAAATGCAGCAATCACTTTCTTAACTAATTTATGACGAACTACATCTGATTTCCCCATTCTTACTATACCAATTTCATCTACTTCTGACAATGCATCTAATGCAAATGCCAAACCCGACTTCTGACGGTACGGTAAATCAACTTGTGACATATCACCTGTGATAATAAATTTAGCAGTCATTCCCATTCGTGTCAAAAACATCTTCATTTGCATTCGTGTAGAATTCTGTGCTTCGTCAAGAATAACAAAAGCTTTATCTAATGTTCTTCCACGCATAAAAGCCAATGGTGCTATTTCTATTATTCCAAATTCAATCATATCCGCTAGTTTTTCAGCAGGAATCATATCCCTCAATGCATCATACAATGGCATCATATATGGATCAAGTTTTTCTTTTAAGTCACCAGGTAAGAACCCGAGATTCTCCCCTGCTTCGACCGCTGGCCTAGTTAATATAATTCGTTTTACTTCCTTTTCTTTCAATGCCTTAACGGCAAGGGCCACGGCAATGTATGTTTTACCCGTACCTGCAGGGCCAACGGCGAATACCATGTCTTTTTTGGAAGCTAAAGTCGCCAACTTACGTTGATTAACTGTTTTTGGGATTATCTTTGCTCCATGATTGCCATGAATAATAATGTCACCAGTTTTTTCTGACACCAACATTTTCCCTCCATCGTCCATCATCAGGTTTTCAATGTTATTTTCAGTAAGCCCGTTAAATTTATGAAAGTGTCTTAAAATTAAGTCAAACTTTTCTTCAAATCGAGTCATTTCAATTTCGTCACCTGTAATGGTTAAAATATTCCCGCGAGCAATTATTTTTAATTTTGGGAAAAATGATTTGATGAATTTTAATTTCGCGTTTCGAACTCCAAACAATTCAGCTGGGTTGAGACCTTTTATAGCAATCTTTCTATCTAACAATATACTTTTTTATTTTGGGACAACAATTATCCCTGAATTAACCTTATTTTTGATACAAAAGTAGAACATTTTAGGGATTTTTAATCGATAAGAAAGCTGATTTTTCAACAATGGGGATAATTACATTAACAACTGATATGGGTCTTAATGATCACTATGTCGCCTCCTTAAAAGGAACGATACTAAAATCAGTCAATCCGGTGAATATTGTCGATATCACACACAATGTTCGCCCGTTTGATGTTGCTGAGGCGGCTTATCATGTTTCATCATGTTTTAAAGATTTTCCTGATGGTACGGTTCATGTAATTGGGGTAGATAGCGAACCAATTGTTAATTTTAGTGGAAACGATGGCAGTTTCCCTTCTATACTTGTTTATAAAAAACAATATTTCATATCGAATGACAATGGCTTTTTTGGAGTTTTACTTAAACAGAATAAGCCTGATTCATTTTGGAGAATAGACGACGTAATGTCTCATCCAAATCTATTCAAATTCCCGACTAAAAACATGTTGCTAGTAGTTGCTGCACGTATCTTAAATGGAGACAAAATTAAAGATATCGCCTCCCCTCATGAAGATTATAAAAACGCATTTTCACCTGTCGCAGTTTCTGAAAACAATCTGATTAAAGGACATGTTATTCACTGTGATAGTTATGGAAATGCGATAACAAACATTCATAAAGACTTATTTGATCGATATGGAAAAGATACCCCTTTCATTATTCGATTTAAGAAGAAAGATTATTTTATTGACGTAATTTCTTTGTCATATAACGAAGTTCCTCCTGGGGAGAAAGTTGCGATTTTTAATGAAAATAATTTATTAGAAATCGCAATAAATCGTGGTGCAAGCAAGACTAATGGAGGTGCTGAACAACTTTTCGGACTTCATGAAAATGATATTGTTCGTGTAGAATTTACACCAAAAGGGTCAAAACAAACCATTGACGACTTATTTTCATGATTACACGTATTGTAAAGCTAGAATTCAAAATAGATAAGGTCGATGATTTTCTTTCCTTTTTTGACACTATTAAACACAACGTAAATTCTTTTCCCGGCTGTAAAGGCATGAAATTATACCAAGATATTCAATCCCCAACTACCTTAATGACTTATAGTCATTGGGAATCTCAAAGCGATTTAGATCTATATAGGAATTCAGAAACCTTCGGAGCTGTTTGGCCTAAAATCAAGCCTTGGTTTGCTGAAAAACCTGAAGCGTGGAGCGTGGAAGCATATTTCGATGGGTTTGAAAAGTAATATTCTTATCGTTAACCACGATTTCATTCCTATTCAATATTAACAAATCGAGGTTTATTCGACACTTTGCCATAGATAAATTGATGGCAGAATAAATCAATTGTCTATTTCTTGCTTATAAGTTTTAATTTTTGTGCAATTCTCGTACTCAGATTATAAACCACTCCAACTTCAATGCCCAATCCATGTAATGTTTGATTGAAATATTCCTTATTTTGTCGATTAAAAACATTTACAACTGATACGTTATAAGTTGGACCTAATCTAACGTTAAAGTCCATTAGGCGAATATCGAGCATATATTTCATTTTGGCGAAATATCGGAATCTATTAAAAGTACCCATGCGTTCATGATTCATGCTCTGGCTATTTCTGCATTGAACAAGATCAGTTCCTACTTCTGATCCTCTTGCATTTGAGTAAATTACATTTCCAATAGCAATATTAATAAGTGGGCTTAGTTTATACTCAGGCTTTAATAGTCGCATTGAAACAGATAATGAATTGATGATTCCTCTAAATTTTCTACAATCTGGATGATAAGAATTTGAGTTTTGAATATAGCCGAGGCTCAAATTAATATACCAGCGATCATTAAACTGAACTCCTGGCTCTACGGAAATTGAATTTAAGATGATTTTGTCATCATTCATAAGGCAAGAAGAACTATTCAAACCCAAAGTGTAATTGGTCGGTTTTTGAGAATAGCTCCAAGAGTTTAAAATAATAAGAAAGAGAAGTACAGCGTTTTTCAATGGTAAAATTTTCATCTATAAAAGGTTAATTATTAATAAATAGAGATTTTATTCGCCTTACTATTCGCGTTTATCAATCTCTAACTGCAGCTAATTTAGACGCTTGAATATTGATTTTCAACAAGAAATATCCGAACGCGAACTAATTGATAATGTTCGAGAAGAATATAGCGATCATCGTAAATGTGATGAGAATGCAAAAGAATACACCCCATATTCTAAAGCTTACAGAACAAATTGAGATTTGCCTTGAGTTAAGTTTGAGATTTACTAAACACAAGAAATAGATGAATCAATACAAAAAGAGACTGTCATGAAAAATCATCGTTGAAAAAAAGCGTTGAAGTTTAAAATATGAAATAACAATAGTTGCACTTCACTAAAAGAAGTAACTACTTCAAGTATTTAGAGTTGTTCATTCAAAATGAAATAGTATTTTTGATACAAATAGTTTACAATTTTCAAACCAGCAAATGAAAGCACTTTACTTTAAAGAAGTACAAAGTTTTTTAAGTTCAGTCATCGGATATGTTTTTATCTTGATATACCTCATCGCATCGGGCATTATGCATTGGGTAGCGTCTACTGACGCCAATCTTTTGGAAGGAACTGAAGCTGACTTAATTCCATTTTTCAATTCTTCACCTATGATTTTCTTAATCCTTATTCCAGCGATTACAATGAGATCAATTGCCGAAGAAAGAAGAACAGGAACAATAGAACTACTTTTTACTCGGCCGATTTCTGACATTCAAATTTTACTTGCTAAGTATTTTGCCAGTGTGACTTTGATGCTCATTGCAATTTTACCAACGTTCATTTATTATTATTCCATGACTCAGCTGGCTTTGGAACCGGATACATTTGATCATGGTGCAACAATAACTTCTTACTTAGGATTAATTCTGATTGGATCCTCATTTGTTGCTATTGGAATATTCACGTCATCCTTAACTAATAGTCAAATCGTTGCTTTCATTCTCGCTTTGTTTTTCTCCTGGATTTTAATGCCTGGTTTTGGTGGGATTGCACTTTTAGGCTCTTACAATTTAATGGGAGATTTTGATGCTGTTTTTCAATATTTCGGTATGGATTATCATTACAATGGAATAAAACGTGGATTAATCGATACTAAGAATGTAATTTATTTCCTCTCTATTATAGTACTGTTCATCTATGCTGCATTGACAGTGATTAAATCACTAAAAAAATAATATGGGTGAAAAGAAAAATATTTTGAAAGGTCTATACAATTGGACGTTTTTATCGATTGTTATTCTCGGAATTGTATTGATTAACGTTATCAGCTCTTTCGTCTACAAACGTTTTGACATGACCGCTGATAATAGATACTCACTGGCGGAAGGAACGATTGAATTTCTTGAGAATTCTGAAAACTTTTCAACTCGGCTCAATTTAAAAATCTACCTGGAAGGAAATTTACCTGCAGAAATCAAGCACTTTAAAAATGCCATTGAAGATAAATTGATTGAATTTAGAGAGATTACTGGCAACAAAATTGAGTACCAGTTCATTGATCCTAATGTTGGTACAGAAGGTGAACAACAAGAATTATTTCAATCTATATTTGCAGACGGTAAAGGAATCCTCCCAATGGATATGGTCTATATGAAGGATGGAGCACAAAGTCAAATGATGATTTGGCCAGGTGCTATTATTGAATATGGTGGCTCTTCAGTTCAAAGTATTCAACTACTTCCGGGGTCAAAATCTGGAAGACCTTATCAATTAAATAACTTAACAGGGGTTATTCAAAATTCTATCAACAATCTTGAATACATGTTAATTAGCTCACTGCGAAGAGCAACACAAGAGAAAAAGAAAAGAATTGCATTTTTACATGGTCATGGAGAATTAACTTTCCCAGACACGCAGCGTGTTCGTGCTTTGATTTCTCCTTATTTCTCCATTACAGACATCACATTAAATGATTCAATCGCAGCATTAGATGGTATAGATGGACTAATTATCCCTAGACCAAGAACTACATTCAGCAATAAGGATTTATACATTATTGATCAATTCTTAATGAAAGGAGGGCGACTTATGTGCTTTATCGATGAACTCTATTTCAATGAAGACTCCTTGAGACAGACAGGTAGCGCTCATACGACCCGATACCCATCTCTTCGTTTAGACAAAATGCTCTTTGATTATGGCTTAACAGTGAATGACAAATATGTGATGGATGTTCGCTCTGCTCCAATGCAAGTTCCATATGCCGAACAATCAATGATCCCATGGTTTTATCATGTGATGGCAACGACTACTTCGCATCCAATTACACGTAATGTAGAGCCTATTTCTTTGGAGTACACAAGCGAAATACAATTTGTTGGTAATAATCCAGATATAGCTTTAACACCAATACTGACATCTAGTACAAATGCAACGGTTACAGGAATGGCTCCGGTTTTGAATTTAGGTATGTATAAGAATTATGGGAAAACACCAGAATTGGTTGCTGATCCAGAAAATGAAAATAATAAAATATGCATCGCTGGACTTGCTGAAGGTATGTTTAAATCCCATTTCAGAAACAGAATCGTTGATGCTTTTGCAAAAAGCAAAGAAATAAAATACCTCGACAAAAGTAACGCCGAAGGTAAAGTGATTCTTATAGGAAATGGTCGTTTTCTTGCCAATGAGTATGATTCAATTCTAAGTCAAACAGGAAGCACTTATCAATATAGACCAAAGAAAAATAACGATTTGCAATTTAGTCAAGATTTAATTAATCTTAAAATTTCACATTTCTTTGGGAATCAAGAATTCTTTCAAAACATGACCGATTATATGATGGGAGACAATTCTGTTCTTGACATTAGAAGCAGACAAATTGATATTCATGAAATAGACAAAGAAAAAGTAATCGCCAGTGCTGGATTCTTCAGAATTCTAAACATAGCTTTGCCTGTTATTTTGATTCTATTATTGTCTTTGCTTATTACATATAGAAGAAGGAAAAAATATTCAAATTAAGGTATGAAAAAAGTAATTAAACTTATTCTTGGAATTGGAGTCTTAGCTGTTTTGATTTGGTTCGTTATTGACTTAAATGCGAGTAAGGGGCAATCTGACACTGAACTTATCGAGTTTGCGATCAAAGAAGTTGAAACGATCAGTAAAGTTATTATTACTGATCCACAAGGTTATACATTCGAACTCAGGAAAAATGATGCTACTTGGACAGATAAGGACGGAGGATGTATTAATCAAGAAAGTGCTGGATTTGTATTAGATGCATTACGAAACATCGAATTTAAAGGCTATCTGCCGGATGGTTCTCATGAGAACTCAAAAGCACAAATGGCCACGCAACATATAAAAGTTGAAATTTTTCAAAATGGAGAATGGTCAAAAACATGGTACATTGGACCAGCATCACAAGATCATTACGGCCAAATAATGCAGCTCGACTCTAAAAAAGATGGGAAGAGTGCATATCCAGTAATTATGAAAATAAAAGGGGTTTATGGAATAATTGCTCCTCGCTTCTTTGGTGACCCTCGACAATGGTTATGCAGCGAAATCTTCAGTTTAGAGTTAGATGAGATTTCTAAAATCGAAGTGAAAAACATTCAAGAACCTCAACGTAGTTTTAGTGTAACAAAGAATGGTGCTGACATGAAGGTTTATCAACAAAACACATTACTCCAAAATGTAGATACATCGATGATTTTTAGGTATTTGAATAGTTATAAAAAAGTGCATTTTGAAAAGCCTAATTATGAATTAAATATTGTTCAGCTAGACAGCTTAAAGAATACTACTCCATTCGCAGAGCTTTATGTTACAGATATAACTGATGTTAAGAAAAGGGTGAAGTGTTTTCGGATTATTGCAAAAGAAGACACCGAAATTAATACTGAGATGGAATCCATAGTGTCTTACAGGAACTCTGACCAAGACCGTTTCTGGGCGGAATTACCGAATGGACAAATTGTAAAATGCCAATATTATGTATTTAACCCCTTACTTCTCGGACATATTTTCTTCCCGATGGATGTAACAATGTTAAAAACTCATGACGGTATAAAGCCGAAAGAAGAATAAACTCATAACTTGTTGATAACTCACCCAAAAAGAAGCTTTCTTAGCATACCAATTAATTGAGATTTTAATTATTTTTGATAGTCCAAATAACGTTAGAAATGAATTTTGTAATATCAAGTGAAACACTATTAAAGCAACTTCTAAAAATATCAGGAGTATTAAGTACAAGTAACTCTTTACCAATCCTTGATAATTTTTTATTTGTAATTGAAAATGGTCAAATGACTGTTTCGGCTTCAGACGCAGAATCTACAATCAGTACTCAACTCGATGTCGAATCAAAAGAAAAAGGTAAAATCTGTATCCCTGCAAAATTACTTTTGGACGTATTGAAAAACTTACCAGAACAACCGTGTACATTTTCTGTTAATGTGGATAATTTCTCTATTGAAATTGCATACAATAATGGGAAATCAAAAATGGTTGGATATAGTGGAGATGATTTTCCAAAAACACCAACTTTAGAAAATCCAAGTTCAATCCAGATTACTGGAAGTATCATTTCTTCAGCAATCAATAAAACTTTATTTGCTGCAGGTGTAGATGATTTACGTCCAGTGATGAGTGGTGTTTTTTGTGAGTTTTCTCCAGAAAGTATAACATTTGTAGCTACAGACGCACATAAGCTTGTTCGATATACAAGAACCGATTCTCAAGCGACAGGAAGTTCTTCATTCATCCTCCCAAAAAAACCGTTGAACATACTAAAAGCAACAGTTTCTAATGATCAAGAAGTACAATTGGAATACAACGATTCCAATGCAGTATTTACGTTTGGCAACATCGTACTTGTCTGTAGACTTATAGATGGTAAATATCCAAATTATGAAGCTGTCATTCCAAAAGAAAATCCAAATGTGTTAACAATTGATAGATTACAATTCTTAAGTTCTGTAAAAAGAGTTTCTATTTTTTCGAATAAAACGACGCACCAAATTCAATTGAAATTAGCGGGATCAGAACTTTCTTTATCTGCAGAAGATCATGACTTTTCTAGCGAAGCTAACGAGCGCATCACATGTAATTATTCTGGTGAAGACATGGAAATTGGTTTTAACTCTCGTTTCTTAATGGAAATGTTAAACAATCTTGAAACAACAGATGTAAGATTAGAAATGAGTGAACCAAGCAGAGCAGGATTATTAATGCCATCAGAATCAAACAAAAATGAGGACATTTTAATGTTGGTAATGCCAGTTATGTTAAACCGATAAATCTCTATTTATCACAAATTCGAATTATTCTTGTAAAGCCGATTAGAGCCTTTATTTATCGGAAATAATATCCATTTAACCTTGCTGATTATTTTTTTCTTTGCGTTTGAAATAAAGTGCATCGATATAAAACAAGAATTTCATTGAGATACTATTGATTTGAGGTTGATTAAATAAAGTGTTAAAAGCTCCAAAATAATTTGTTTCTTCAATTGATTGTGAACTAAAAATATTATTCTTATACACAATTCGAAGCTCACTTCCTGGAGAAAAAACCCAACGATAATTTATATCTATGGTAAACGCATTAAAAATTGTATTATGCACAGATTCACCTTCATCGTTTAGTGCTAAATAGTTTATCTCTCGAGTCTCACCTTCATCTTCTAACGCAAGAAAGCTTTGATATTCTACTTGTGCCCAATAATGACGTATTTGCAAATCAATTCCCATTCTTTTCGTGAAAATAAATTCTGAAGTTATAGTGTTTTCAATATCAATTCGATCCCTTACTCCTAAAACAATCTCATCACTATAAGTTAGATCCTGTCCTGATATGTATCCAAAGCCACGAATGTTGAAATCAATAGTACTTCGTAATACAAAATTCATTCGATCAGAGACTCTAACTCGTGGGCTTAAAACGAAACTAGAACGATACTGATCTGTTCCAAAGAAAGGAGTATAGCTTAAACGTCCATCCAAGGCAAATCGTTTGCTATAGTCTGAAGTGAAGAAATAACTCATCCGTGCATTTGGATTAAACTTTACTGGCTTTCCAAATTGTCTGGTCTCAAAATGATCAACTGATCCAAATGGACTTACTTGCGCGAATAGCCGCATGTATATTTGTTTCTTATGAAGACCGCCTAATCGGAAAGAAAAATCTGTAAAGCTAAATTTTTGTGGGCGATACAATTCGTTATAAAACCAAGAAATTTCTGCATTTCTTCGGAAGAATCGTTTACTTCCATTGTAATCATTCCACTCTAATGATGCACCATAGCCTCTAGAGTTATTATTTCGGATAAATCCCAAATCATTTGGATCATAGGTCTCACTTTCTTCACTATATCTAACTCCATATTGCCATTTTCCAGCTACTTTATCAAAATTAACTGAAGCTCTATGTCCAAAATTAGTTTCTTGATCATCAAAAACTGTCGATAAGGCAATATTTGTCCTCATCCGATAATTTCCTCCAGACGTATAAAGACTAGCGACCCCAGCTGTTACGTTCGCATCTCTATTGCTACCTTCTCTAATAACATTTGTGTTGGCTAAGGAAATTGTACTGTTGTTTTTTAAGTTTTGAGAGAGAACAAATATATTTTTATTGGTTAAAGGATTTGTCACAAAAGTTCTTTGATTTCCTAAAGAATTTTCTATTATTGCTTCTGACCTACCTTCAACTGCATTAAACACCCCTATTCCGAGTCCACTTTTTGTTCTCCCGGATATTTTCGTAGCATTCAACAATTGAGACACTGACGGATTAATCACAACGCTCTCCCCAGTTGACTCGTCTAGATCATCATACACATTTGATTGATTAAATGGACTGCCACCAATTCTCCTTGAATAAAAAATATTACCAATAGAGAAGAGATCCGTACCTTCCAAGAAGAAAGGTCTGTTCTCTGAAAATCGCACCTCAAAAGGACTTAAATTTAGTATTTGATTATCAGATCTTGTCTGACCGAAATCTGGAACTACCGTCATATCCAAAGTGAAGGCATCGTTCAATCCCAATTTTAGGTCTAAACCACCTGTCAATCGATTTTTCCATGTCTGCTTTTGCGAAGCTTCATCAAATGAATTCTCAAGATAACCTGTTGCATAAGGCGTAAATGACAATCGAACCGGAGGTTCAATATTCTCAATTCCTATCAATTTACCCGATTGTGTTATTTCACCAAAAATCTCTGGGTTTATGGGATTCCAATCTGAAGTCTCTCTAACAGCTCTAACTTGACGAGAAAAATTTATATTCCAATTCTGTACTTTCTTGTTTGGAAATCGTAAGGCGGAATATGGAATCTTTATTTCAACGGACCATCCAAAAGACTGCCGCTTAACTGATGATCTCCAGACTGCATTCCATGAATCATCCATGTCATTTAAAGATGCCAAAGCATCTATTTCAACCCCCGTGGATGTAACCCCGAATGAAAAGGCCGAGATATTATTTGCATATGGATCAATAGTTACTCCAAACCAATCTGCATTTCCTGGGTCATCCCGCTGCGACATGATATAACTTATGGAATCAACGTTCTGATAATGCATTTCCGCACCAATGTATACTGCTGTATTATCATAGTACATTTTCACGACCGTCTTGTACTTTGAAAGTTCTCCAAAAACAGGCCGCCGAACAATGAATTTTCCTAATGCTTCGGCATTTATCCATTGTTCTTCTTTGAGATCACCATCGATTTGTACTTTATTAGTACTCTTTTTTATTCGATACTCTTGCTGTGCAGAGAAAGTACTATAGTTAATTATAGCAAGAAAAACAAAAAGAGTTTTTAATACATTCATAGATGCTGAGGAAGTCTAGTGGTAGCAAACTTAAGGAATTGATTCGACAATTATCCAGTTTTTAAACCTATTTAACATTTCTATTTTATGGCTTAAACCCCAATAACATAGGTTCTCCAATTGGTCTAAACTTCCTTCCGCCCTCTAAATTCTGATTCAATATCAATTATTGCTCATTCATCGATAAATTAGTCGATTTAATAGATAATTTATTCAACGTTTTTTTATCCAATCAAAATCTCAATATGAGTTTAAGGTTGAATCGGCGTGATGTCAAATAATTGGGAATAGAATAAAACTTCCCTTGAGTGTCTTGAACCCATTGCTTGGATAAAACATTATTAATACCAAGTAGATTAAACACTTCGAAAGTCAGAATTGCATCTGTAAAATTTTTATTCCAGAATGACTTCTTTACTTTCTTTTTATACAAGAAATCATAAGACATTCCTACATCTACTCTGAAATAAGATTTAATTCTTAATGTATCTTTGTAGTGCTCAAAGTCAGGTGGTCCATAAGGTAATCTAGACCCGAATAGCAAACCCATTTGCACGCTAAAGCTTTCATAACCTGGCATTCTATCTTGGACTAAAGCTGCGAAATTCATAAATTGATCTGTAGGTCTAGGAATAAACCCTGGCTCTACCCTAACACTATCAACTACAGTTTGATCTTCAGAAATACCAAAGACTATTTTTTCCCCAGCAGCATTCAAAAAGTTGTAATAATAATCACTCAACAAATCTTCTTTTGTTGATAAGAATCCAACCTTGAAAAAAGATTCTACCCCTTCAATAAACTGTCCGTGAACATTCAAATCTAAGCCATAAGCATAAGCAACAGCATCATTGTCTGCATAATAACGAATACGCACATTGTCGACTTCATAAGGGTTTACATCCCACATGTACTTATAATATGCTTCTGCCGTAAATTTGAATGGAACTTCTCTATCCCACATTCCAAAGTAAACATCTGTTCCTAGAACCAAATGAGCCGATTTTTGTGCTTTCACATCCAAATTGAGTTGACCATCAAATGTTCTAAATTCTCGGTAAAAAGGCGGTTGGTAAAACATTCCTGAAGACAAATGAAAATTTGTATTTCGGCGTACGATTTTATCATTTTTTACCATATAAACACGAGGGTAGTATTTCAATGATGCTCTCGGCGTCACGAAAAACTCATTATTTGAAGTTGTATAACCCGACCTCGCACCAACTGTTAACGCCCAACGGGATGGAGATTCTAAAATTGTATCACTAAATAATTTGGTGTACTTCCCTTTTTCTTTCGTCTTGTACTTTTTTTCTATACTTACAATTCTATTTTTCTGATTTTTAGACCAAACAGAATTTAATTGAACAAAGCCTGTATATCTTTGTGCTTGCAAATCAAGGTCACTCTTTAATGATTCAAAAAGCGTAATCTGATCATTATTGGACTGAGGAATCGAAAAACCTGCAGAATCAATAAGTTTCCATTCACTAATTTTATCAGTGAAATAATCCATTTGAAAATTAACACCCCATTTCAATTGATGACTCTGAAATTTAGTCCTTTCATTATCTTTAAATCCTTTAAACAACTGATGATCTCCATTATGATAAACATTAACTATTGTAGCATTTAATTCATTTCGTGCATGTGACAGAAATGATCCAATTCCTAATGTTGCAATGGAGTCTCCGAATTCTTCCTTCGAGGGATCTGTTTCCAATTCGTTTATAAAATATTCTCCAAGAATATCAAATGACTCTCGTTCTATTGTATTAAATACAGTTGCGTAAAAATCAATGTTTGTTTGTTTTGATGGCTTCCACTTCAATGAAGTTCCACCTGTCATCGAGGTGAATTTTGTCTCTTCTTCTCCCTCAAAATAAACTCTAAATGAAAATGCTTCGTTGGCTGTTCCAAAATCTGTTTCTGCAGTTTCCGGTTTAAATCTGTAATTGTTTGATGAAAAATGACCTAAAACTGACCAAGTTAGCTTTTCGTTTATCGCATAGTTCGTAACAAATTGAGCATCCCAAAACACAGGGTTATAAGCTCCTTTTGTGGGCAAGGCATTTAAAAAATAGCCATTGGATCGATACCTTGCTCCTACTAAAAAATTGAATCTTTCATTCGGTGCGTGCTCGATATGAGACTCAACACCCAGTAATGAGACCATGGCGGAGCCTCCTAGTGAATCAGGTGTTTTGTATGTAATATCTAGTACCGAACTCAATTTATCTCCATATTCGGCATTAAAACCACCACCTGAAAATTGAATAGATTCAACCAAGGCCGTATGCAAAAAACTCATGCCTTCTTGTTGACCTGAGCGAGTTAAAAACGGTCGATAAATATTGAATCCGTTAACATAAACCAAATTCTCATCATAGCTACCTCCACGCACATTGTAATTAGTGGTTAGCTCATTATTTGAAACAGCGGAGGTCGTATAAATAAGTCCTTTTTCAATTCCTCCCCCTGGTATATTTTGCCAATCTACTGGAGGGAGAAAATCGATTGAGAAAGGATCTTCTCTTTTTCCCTGTGCATCAACAGTTTGTTCTTGCTGAAAAGGGAATTTAATATCCGTAAGTTTTGTGCGTGCAATTGTAATCGTTACAATACGTTTTTCAATAAAACTTCCAAATCGTAATTCAAGTTCGACAAGTCCTTCATTTGAAAAGACAAGATCAAACTCTCCTTTCTCATTTGTAAATACAAGTTTTGGTGAAGCATCTTTAGAATAAACTTTAACCAAGTCCAAAGCAAATCCTCGTTGGTCAGTGCAAATACCGACAACATGATACTCTTGTCCAAAAAGACACGAGGATAAAAATAACGATAGAAAGAGTAGTATTTTATGCATTGTTTTATAGTCGATTATCAAACGATTAAAAAAGACGTATATTTCAAATTGATTATGATTCTTCAAGAATTAATAAATCCTTTTCTTCTGGACTGATACAATCATACAAGGCATCTAATTTGTCAGCATAATTACCATCTGGACAAAAGGAAAAGAAATTAGTTGTCCTTTCTTGCAAACCACCATTCGGAAATAACTTATCGATAATCTGATCAATTGTCTTCATTGCGCTCTCATGCTTTGATTTAGAAATTTTAATCAACTTCGATTTAATTCCTTCAATTTGCTTTTGCAATTTAACGTTCTCAGCACTTGAATATCCAACCATAGAGGAATCTACACCAGCTATTAAATCAGTGATTTCTAGTTTCAATTCTTCAATAATTCCATCCACATTTTTGAAATGAAGTGCTTCATCTGAATTGTTCTGAACATATTCTTTCTTTAATTGATCTTTTGTTTTAAATATGTCTTCCAGCAGTAATGCAATTTTCTCTTTCTTCTTCGCTATTGCCAATTCTATCCAAATCACAGAATTGCGCACTCCGACTTGAGGGAAAACACAATCTACAGCATCAAAAACGGCTTTCAATTGCAACCAATACGAAACTTCGCCACCTCCACCGATGTAGCATAAATTAGGTAATATCATTTCTTGATATAAGGGCCGTAAAATAACATTTGGAGAAAATCGTTCTGGAAATTTTTCAAGTTCAATAAGAATTTCTTCTTTCGTAAATTTTGCTATACCACTTACCGAATACTTCCCATTCTCAAGAATTATGCGTTCTCTCAAACCATCTTTTATATAGAATAAATTTATTTCCCTGGGATTCACTTGAATTTTATACCCTACATTTATAAGCTCTTTATTTGTTTTTGTCACTAAATGGAATGAAAACTGCTCAGTCAATTCTTTTTTCACGGTCGGCGAAAATATTTTTTTTAGTTTAGCATCATCGCCATCAATAATAATTAACCCGTATTTCTTAAATAACAAATGAACCAAATTTCGCGTAGCTTCAGTTAAATTGTCTCCTTGATACGCATCTATCAATTGATGAATTTCTCCATTAGGATGATTAGAAAACATTTGTTTTATCTCATTCTTAAAATCGGTGAATCCATCTAAATTAAACCGACCAACAGGACCTTTTTGTGATGCTTCCCAAGTAATCTTCTTTGTGAATAAGTTGAGCGATTGAATTTCTTCGAAATCGTGATCTTCCGTCGCCATCCAATAAACAGGAACGAATTTATTCTTCGGATGAATTTTCTTCAATTCTTCACATTGTTTTATGGCGTGTAGAATTTTCAATACAAAATACAAAGGACCAGTAAAAACAGATAATTGATGTCCTGTGGTAATCGTAAAAGTATTTTCATCTAGAAGTAAATCAATATTCAGCATTGTTAATTCATTCTCTGCTACTTTCTCATACTGTCCTAGCAAAGCTTCAACTAAAATATTTCTAGTTTCTTGTCGAAATGAGCTACTCTTATCAGTAAGCTGTTTATTAAAGTTTGGTGCAGAATATGTATGATTAAGAAACGGCAAATAAGCATCTTGATTATATACTAAATTCAATTGCTGCTTACTAATTTGGCTTAAATAGTCTCGATGAAATTTAAATATTTGCATTCACAAATATACTTTAACTGTTTCAAAATTTGAATAATAATGTACAGAATGTATCTTTGGAAAAAATATACAACAATGGAAGCATTAATTAAGACAAATCAGGGCGATATGAAAGTAGAGCTTTATGACAAAGAAACACCTTTAACAGTTGCAAACTTCGTGAAGCTTGCTAATGATGGTTTTTACAAAGATTTAAAATGGCATCGAGTATTGCCTAACTTTGTGATTCAAGGAGGGTGTCCCAATTCAAAAGATGGTGAAAGTGGAATGGCAGGAACTGGTGGACCAGGATACCAAATTGATTGTGAAACGACAGGTGAGAAGCAACATCATGAAAGAGGTGTCTTATCTATGGCTCACGCTGGAAAGAACACTGGTGGTTCACAGTTTTTTGTATGCCACTCTAGAGACAATACTGCACATTTAGATGGTGGGCACACTTGTTTCGGGAAAGTAATTGAAGGTGTTGACACTGTTGATTCAATAACTGAAGGAGATAGTATTATCAATATTGAAATTCTAGGTTAAACTAATAAAACAAAAAATTGAACGAGTGATTGATTAGTATTAGTCACTCGTTTTTATTTTACGCCTTTATTTTATCTGTTACTGTGATTTAATCTAGACTTTCATGCATACTTGTTCATATGCCATAGTTTTCAAGAAAACTGCCCTTTTATTAACAAAATGGGAAAAATAACGTACTATTCATTTCAAAAAATTAACTTTGTTTCATGAGTGATTTTGTTGTTTCAGCGAGAAAATATAGACCACGTACCTTTGACACATTGGTGGGGCAAAAGTCTATTGCATCTACACTGAAAAATGCAATTAAGAATGATCATTTAGCGCAAGCATTTCTATTTTGCGGTTCTCGTGGTGTTGGTAAAACAAGTACTGCAAGAATATTAGCCAAAACAATAAATTGTTTTAATAAAACAGATAGTATTGAAGCTTGCGACAAATGTGAATCATGTGAATCTTTTAACACTGGGTCATCTTTTAACGTTTTTGAATTAGATGCAGCATCCAACAACTCAGTAGACGATATTCGTAATTTAATTGATCAGGTTCGTGTTGCTCCCCAATTAGGCGATTATAAAATCTACATTATTGATGAGGTGCACATGCTTTCAGCTTCGGCTTTTAATGCTTTTTTAAAGACACTTGAAGAGCCCCCAAAACATGCTATTTTCATTCTTGCGACAACGGAGAAACACAAAATTATTCCGACGATATTATCGCGCTGTCAAATTTTTGACTTTAATAGAATCAAGGTTTCTGACATTGCGAACCATTTGAAATTCATTGCTGAGAAAGAAGGCATCAATGCTGAAGACAAAGCTCTGCATATAATTGCTCAAAAAGCTGATGGGGCATTAAGAGATGCTTTATCAATCTTTGACCAAATCGTTACGTTTTCAGGGAATTCAATTACATTCGATGGCGTTATTGAAAATCTAAATATTCTTGACTATGATTATTATTTCAGAATAGTTGAAAGTGGACAAAAAGAAGATATCCCATCCTCTCTCCTACTCTTAAACGAAATAGTTGATAAAGGTTTTGATCTTCATAATTTTGTCGTTGGACTTGCAGAGCATTATCGAAACGTACTCGTTTGTAAAGATGTTCGAACAGCAAGCTTATTAGAGGTAAGTGAATCTGTTCAAAAGCAATATATAGAACAATCAAAAAATATAGAGAGCAATCATTTGCTAAGAGCATTGGGTGTTTTAAGTCAAACAGACGTTGACTATAAATCCGCTAAAAATAAGCGACTCTTGGTCGAAATGGCTTTAATGCAATTGTGCTCTATCAACTTAGAGTTCCAAAAAAAAAAAGCCTGACGGATCCCGTTAAACTAATTGACTTCCCTGATCAGGGTTTAAGAAAGAAAGTAAAAAAAGCAACGGTTAAGCCTAGCAGTATTCCCCCACAAAAAGTTGCTGAAAAAGTAGAACCAAAAATTCTAAAAACTCCTTCTGGGCAATTAAACACTTCTAATCTTTCCATAAATAAAATTATGCAGAAGAAAGAAGAAATTCAATCTTCTGAAGGATTAGACATCAGCAACATGCCTCGAAATGACTACCAGCATGATGATTTTATTATGCGTTGGAAACGGTTTGCGTTTCAAATGAAGGAAAAGGGTAAAGAGACGTTTTACAATGCTATGATTAAGAGAGATCCGAAATTAAAATCTGAGCACCTTTATGTTATGGAAGTAGACAATCAAATTCAAATAGATTACATCAAACCAACTTTGTCTGACTTGATTTCATACATAAGAAAAGAGTTGAAAAATTATCAAATAAATATAGAGATGACCATTTCTGAAAAGCCAGACGAAGAAGTGAAATTTCAAACAGGAAAGGATAAATTTAAAGCCCTAGCGAGGAAAAACCCGAATCTGCATTCATTAAAAAATGCATTTAATTTAGATATCGATTTTTAAAACTACAGCTTAATTCTCAACTGTACTGTAATATCTGTTTTTGTATTCCCCTCTATTTCTTCTGCACCTGAACCTAAAGAAGATCGATTTGCAAAAATGCTAACCCCATACCGAAACCATATATCAAATCGATGTAGGAATTTATATTGAATCATAGCATATGCTCGACTTCCTCTATAATAATAAGAAGGTACTGAGAACACATATAACGCATTATTCTCATACGTGTAAATTCGAGTATCGTAACTATCTGTATCAAACAGAGCGTATCGCATTGATATACTTATCGGTGATGATTTTGGCTTGAAAATAAAATCTTGAGTAATAATCATACCATCTTCATTTTCTTCACTCAATCGATTTATAGTTACATATTCTATTCTGCTCTTTAGCTTTACACTTTCAGAAACTTTATAGCTCAGATTAAATCGATAATTTCTCTGAAGAATATCCTCCAATTCTGTTATCGTCCCATCTGAATTACGGCTGTTTTTTTGCTTATTCTGTTCCCGAAATCGAACATAAACTTCAAAATTACGACTTGCTCGATAACTTTGCTGAAGCATAAATTCATGACCAATCGACGGGCCATCAACTTGAAATTTAAATCCAGGAAATTTAAATACATCTACATAGACATTTGTTAAAATGACTCTCGACCAATTTACTTTCAGTCCAGCATAGAGCCCATTTTCATTTTGTGTTTTACTCCCTTCTGCAAAGCCGGCGTTATAGAATGTCTGATAATCTTTTGCATAATTCCTATAGATTAAACTCATAGAAACTTTCCTGTCCAGTGAAAACAAGACTCCATGTAGATTCGCAAATCCTCCTGAGTAAGATACTCTAGAGACTTCTCCAAAAAAATTGAAATTTTTATAAATCCAATTATAATCTGCACTTAGACTAAAATTACTTTTTCCTCTGAAATCAAATCGATTATAAGAAGTAGTGTCTTTCGAGAAATCCTTATCATAACCGAGATAAATAGCAGCAATTCCGAAATGAAAATTTCTATTCTGATATCTAAGGTTTGAACCAATAATTATTTCTTGCAACGTATTCTTTTTTGAAAACTCAGAATTTGTTCGATGCAAACCACTAAGATTGATGCTGGAAATGAATTCTTGCTCTTCAATTAACGAATCTAGAATAATAGATCCATCAACACCTTTCATTGATGCAAAGGTAGTAAGTGAGATTTTTTTATACCCAAGTTCAACTGCAGCTCCTCTTAAAAAACGTGTTTCATCAACAGAAGTGTATGGCTTCAATGAGTTTGCAGTTTTCTTAACATTTGTAACGTCTGCACTTTTTCCAAAAGCATATCCTGACCAAAAATTTAAGCCCTGCCCAATTTGCACTTGATAATCACCAAGCGCAACTGTCTTCAAATATTTCCCTCCTTTATAGAAAGCGTGTGCTGAATAAAAATCAAAGCCATTCTTTTGCTGCCCTTTAAAAAATTCTTCTCCGGGGTCTTTTTCTGCAGTTACACCAATACTAAGGTTTGTTCTGTAATTAAATCGCAATCGAGTATAATAGCGATTCGCATCACCATGGTAAAAAGAATTACTATTATTCAATATTGAGTCTGGTACATTCTCATAGCCCGATTTGTCTTCCTTTATTGTTTGAAATCTTAAAAAAGCTTCAAATTTCCCTTGCTTTATGGCTTCTTTTAAACTTACATGTAACTGATCTAATTTATCATCAACTCGGACAAAGGGAAGTACCAAGCGAATGGTGTTCATATCCCAATACTTCAAACCTTGCAATTCATAAATTGAAATGAATTTACCGAAAAGTCTGATGTGTAATAGAACATCGTTAATTTGCAAATCTGTCAGTAAACCAATTTCATGAAGTAATTCAGAATTTGCTGAATTCAAATTTAGTGGGTTATCATAAAAATAATATAATTGTTCAACCAATCCCGTCAAATCAATATTTTCATCTTCTAATTGCTCAGAAATAAATTCTATTCTTTGCTGAACTATATCCGCCTTTTGTTGACCAAAAAGCTGAGCCCCTGAGACCAGCATTACAAAAAACAATATATACTTCACTTTCAACACTACTTCTTCGCTTTAAATAAAAGTGAAAAATGGGGAGACCAGCCTAAGGTCCTATCGTAAGAACTACCCAAGTCAATATGAAATTGATCAAAATGATAACCAAAACCAAAAGTCAAATCAGTCGGAGCTGTGCCAATTCCACCTCTTATATAAAATTTTGAAACAAGTTGATAGTCAACACCTGCCTTTATTCTCAAGTCGTAATCCATATCTTTTTCAAACTCACCAGAAATTAATAATTTTTTTGAAAATTGGTAGGAATTACCAAATCTAATCACCGTTGAATAACGATCATCTTCAAAATCTGACAGTTTTGCTCGGCCAATATTAAATGTACTAATTCCCAAGCTCCATTTATCGGTAATTTTAGCGTAAATTCCTGCTTCTGCAGAAACTGAACTTGAAGAACCATAATTATTCGATAGTTTCAATCCTTGGTAGTTTAGCTGAACCCCTACAAATAATTTATCTGATAATCTCATACTATAACCTAATCCCGCTTTTGAAGAACGAAATTGAGAATAGCCATACATATGTGCGCCAACCGAGATCACCCCAACTTTAAGTGGTATTGCAATAGCTAAAGCCTGATTTTGTAATTCTGATGATAAAAATCTATTCTCATATGACAATCCAGCACTAAATTCTTCAATGGCGCCAAGAGCTCCGGGATTGTTGTGGTATCCCCAAACATCCGTAAATGTGGATGAAGCATTAGCCATTGACATGGACCTGCCACCAGCTGGTATCCATCCTTGAGAATTCCCAAAGCTATGAATGAAACATAGCAAACTTAATAGTAGTATTTTCATTCTCCTTTTATTAATTGTTTTATTTCCGATATAATTTTATCGTTTTTATAATCGACCTCTTCTGCAAAAAACCAAGAAGAACCGTCATTTTCAGAAATCGCATAAATAACTTCTGATTCACCATCGGTTATATTATTGCTAATAAAATTAAATTTCACATGAATTATTGGACTGTCATTGACAACTTTACTAATATTGCCATCTTGAATAAATTCTGATAATTGCTCTTTTGAAAGATCAAATCTCTTCTGAAAAACACTATCTCCTTTTGATTTATAATAAGCGACAGCCTCTGGCAGAGTATATGCAACATATGACATTACCGAACCATTATTTTTAGAATTAATGTATGAGACTTTTGCGCTATTCAGCGACTGCTCTTGGGTCGAATTCAAAGAGCATGAACTTAAAACAATCAGTAATAGTAGAAAAAAAGAATACTTAAACATAACTTTGAAAATACTCCTTTTTTCATAATTTACAGCCTAAAAGTTTCATTTTTTGATAGAAATATGGATAGAATTTAAGTTACATTTCAAATTTCGACTTCATAGCCTCGTATTCTTCTTCAAAAATGACCCTATAATATTTACTTTCTAAATCAAGTAAATCTTGGATTTTAAGAATCTCAGGATATTGAACTGCCTTAATTTGATGAATTTTGATAACCGAACCAATAACTTGAATTTCAATAAATTCTCGAGAGCTTAACACTTTATAAAACAACTTATCATTGGACAATTTTCTAAATTGCGGAAAGTATATATCTTTGTCATTCATAAAGCAAAATTAACACAATGTTTGCAAATAAAGAACACGAAAAAGCTCACGTGCTTTTTAAAGACGGAAAATTGAAAGAGTCAATTCTAATCTTTACAAAAGCATTAGTTGCTGCGCCTAATCATCTTGACATTCTCTCAGATCGAGGTGTTGCTTATCTTCATCTCAAGGAAGAACAGAAATGTTTTGATGATTTAAATTTAGCAATTGAATTACAACCTGAATATGGATTTAGATATGCTTGCCGTGCATTTGCTAAGAGAAGTTTCGGTGACTTAGATGGAGCCATTGTTGATTACGAAAAAGCCGTTAATTTAGATCCTGACGATTCAATTGCTCATAATAACCTAGGTCTTTTACTTGAGGAAAAGGGCTATAAAACTGCTGCTGAACAACGTTTTAAAAGGGCAGACAAATTATCAAAACAAGAGGATCAACTGTTGGGCGTAATTAATCAAATTGATCAAAAGGAAAATTCAGAAAATAAGAACGTTTTACCACTACATCAAGAAAAGGAGCCAATTGATCCGCGACCTACTAAATCAAATGAATTCAAAAAAATATTCACATCTATTAAACAGTTCAAAGAATTCATGCATTTTATGAGAAATGGTTTCCGAATCAATAAAAAATAAATTCTAATGACTAAAAAAGAAAAGGCAAAGTATATTGTTGAAGAATTGGAGAAACTCTACCCAGAAACACCAATTCCTTTAGATCATAAGGATTCATATACATTGCTCATTTCGGTATTATTATCTGCTCAATGCACAGATAAACGTGTGAATTTGGTAACACCAGCACTTTTCAAGCTTGCAGATAACCCCTATGACATGATTAAACTCAGTGTAGCGGAAATAAAAGAAATTATTCGTCCATGCGGACTTTCACCTAGGAAATCACAAGCGATTTTTACACTTTCTGAAATGATCATCGATCTCCATAACGGTGAAGTCCCAGCTTCTTTTGAGGCTCTCGAGGCATTACCAGGTGTTGGCCATAAGACAGCATCTGTTGTTATGGCCCAAGCTTTCGGCGTCCCTGCATTTCCAGTAGACACACACATCCATCGCCTGCTCACTCGCTGGGGCGTCACCTCTGGTAAGAATGTTGTACTGACAGAAATAGACGCAAAAAAAATATTTCCTGAAAGATTATGGAACAAATTGCATTTGCAAATTATTTTCTACGGTCGAGAATACTCTCCATCTCGCTCTCCTAAAAATTCTATTGATTTTATCACAAACAGCATTGGAACGGCCAAAGCAAAAAAAGAACTAGTTTAAATCAATCGAAGTCGAATTCTTCAACAGATTTAGTATATTCAAGCCATAAAATAAAATTATGTTTAAGAAAATAGCCTTTATTACCATTATTTCACTCGCTCTTATCGTTGCGTCTTGCGGTGGCGATAAAACATTAGTTGAAAATGATTCAACTACTTCGGAAGTGAAAAAAGAATTCTCTGCAGTTACAGTTGACCGATTTGCAGACATTCAAGTCTTACGGTATGAAATTAATGATTTTGACAATTTATCTTTAGATCAAAAAAAACTTGTCTACTTCTTATCACAAGCAGGATTAGCGGGTCGAGACATTATATACGATCAAAACAATCCATATAACCTCGAAATTAGACAGGCGCTTGAAAGTATTGTGGAAAAATTTGATGGTGACCAGAATAGTGACGACTGGAATAATTTCATGACGTATACAAAACAAGTCTGGTTTGCAAATGGGATACATCACCATTATGGGATGGATAAATTAATGCCTAAGTTTTCACGGGTCTATTTCAATTCATTGATTGATCAGACAAAAACATCAATTTCGAAAGAAACTACTGAAGTAATGTTTAGCTCTACTGAAGCGATGAAGCGAAAGAATAAAAATGCAGATGTTGATATGATTCAAGCATCAGCCAATGGCTTTTATGGAGAAGGTGTCACGCAAAAAATGGTAGAGGATTATTATTCTGCTAAAATTGACAAATCTGCGAAACATCCCGTTGAATATGGTCACAATTCTACAATGATACTTAAAGACGGAGAAGCTTTCGAAGAAATTTGGAAGTCTGGAGGCAAGTATGGTAAAGCAATTGATCAAATTACATTTTGGTTGAGTAAAGCTGCTGGTGTTGCTGAAAATGATAAACAAAAAATAGCAATTGAAAAATTAATTGAATTCTACAATACCGGAGATTTAACTACCTGGGATGAATACAATGTACTTTGGGCTCAGTCTACTGATGGAGATATTGATTGGATTAACGGGTTTATTGAAGTATATGGTGATGCGTTAGGAAAAAGAGCTACTTATGAAAGTATTGTTCAAATTACTGATTTTGAAGCTTCAGAGCAGATGAAGGTAGTGACAGAGAATGTCCAATGGTTTGAGGATAATTCCCCTCTTTTTGATGAACACAAAAAGAAAGAAGTGAAGGGTGTAACTTACAAAGTTGTGCAGGTAGCGAGTGAATCAGGTGACGCCTCACCTTCTACACCAATTGGTGTTAATCTTCCAAATAATGATTGGATTCGCCAGGAGATTGGCTCTAAATCTGTAAGTCTTGGGAATATAATCGCTGCCTACAATAATGCATCAGGTAGCGGAATTCTTCAAGAATTTTCAAACGATCAAGAAGAAATTGACAGGGCCAAAGAACATGCAGAACTTGCTGGTAAATTACATACCGCATTACATGAGGTTGTAGGGCATGCTTCTGGTCAACTTAATGAAGGTGTGGGACAACCAGCTGAAACCTTAAAAAACTATGCCAGCACATTAGAAGAAGCACGTGCGGACTTAGTTGGACTGTTTTACATATACGACCAGAAATTAATTGAGTTGGGATTAATAACAACTTTAGAAGTTGGAAAAGCAGAGTATGATGGATACATTAGAAATGGCATGCTGACTCAATTACAACGACTAGATATTGGTAAAGATGTAGAAGAAGAGCATATGCAAAATAGACAACTTGTTGCGTCATGGGTTATTGAAAAAGGAGCAGACGGAAATGTCATTGAAAAAATCACAAGAGATAATAAAACATATTATAACATAACTGATTACAACAAATTAAGAACGCTTTTTGGTGTCTTATTAAAGGAAATTCAACGAATCAAATCAGAAGGTGACTATGAAGCGGGTAAAAAACTCGTTGAAACGTATGGTGTGAAAGTTGATCAAGCAGTTCACAAAGAAGTATTATCAAGAGTAAAACCTCTAGATATTGCACCTTATCGAGGCTTTGTGAATCCTGTTTTTGTTACTGTTAAAGATGATAATGGTAATATTTCTGACATTAAAATTGAAAACACGCAGACTTTTGTTGAACAGATGATGTTTTATGCAAAAGAATATGGAATTTAAATAAGTAATAAAACACTTAACATAGAATTTACAAAGAGTAATACAGTTCAAGAATGAAAACAAAGCAAGAGATAGTAGAAAATTGGTTACCTCGATATACGGGTGAAAAATTAGAAAATTTTGGAGAATATATTCTCCTTTGCAATTTTAAACACTACGTCAACTTTTTTGCTGAATTTCATAATGTAGAAGTAGTCGGATTAGATAAACCAATGCAATGTGCGACAGCTGAAGGTATCACTATCATTAATTTCGGAATGGGAAGTGCTTCCGCTGCTACATGCATGGATCTGCTTTTAGCAATAAAACCAAAAGCTGTTTTATTTCTTGGTAAATGTGGTGGACTAAAGAGAAAGAATGAAGTTGGAGATTTAATTTTACCAATCGCAGCTATTCGCGGAGAAGGAACAAGTAATGATTACTTTCCAGCGGAAGTACCAGCATTGCCTTCTTTTGCTCTACAAAAGGCTATATCAACAACAATTCGTGATTTTGAAATGGATTATTGGACAGGTACTTGTTACACAACAAACAGAAGAGTTTGGGAGCACGATGATGAATTCAAAGCGTATTTAACAAAAATAAGAGCAATGGCCATAGACATGGAAACAGCGACAATCTTTACCGTTGGGTTTTCAAATGAAATACCAACTGGTGCTTTATTACTTGTCTCTGATCAACCAATGGTTCCAGAGGGTGTCAAAACAAGCTCAAGTGACTCTGAAGTAACTTTAGATTATGTAGATTCACATATTCGAATAGGAATTAAATCCTTAAAGCAATTAAAAGATAAAGGTAATACAGTCAAGCATTTGAGATTTGGCTAAGCGGTCCATCTATTTCTTAGGGCTAATAACACTATTCATATTCCCGATCCCCAGCTTTGTAGGTCTCTATTTTTTTGAAGATATTTTTCCGATCAATATCCTTGAATTAGATAATTTTAGATTCATTCCGATAATGTATGGCACCGCACTTGGTATTGCTTATGCTGTGCTTTCATTGTTCTTTATGCAAGCCAAAGTTTTTGACAAAATGCCAAATAGAATAGAGCACATTGTTAAAGGAATGAATTTGACGATTCTTGATTGTGTTTTTCTCTCAATTTGTGCCGGAGTTGGCGAAGAGTTACTTTTTCGCTCGGGAATTCAGTTTTATCTAGGACCTATCATAACTTCTATTCTATTTGTTGCAATTCATGGTTATCTCAATCCTAGAAACTGGAGAATGTCATTGTATGGATTAATCGTACTTCCCTTCATTTTACTAATTGCATACGCTTTCGAAGAATTTGGATTGTGGTTTTGCATTTTCGCTCATTTCTCTTATGATTTGGTTCTATTTATAATCATTTCTCGAGAGAACAAAAAAGAACTTGAAAATTACTCATTGGATCAATAACGTTCTTTTTCTCTTTAGCAAGGAAAATAATTTTATCTATAGATGAAGTCCAAATATAAATCATCCAACTAGAATCTTTATCTTCAAGAAAACGATACTATTTTGCCTTTAAATAATCAGGTAATTAAAAGTCAATTTAATACACCGAAAAATTAACAGCATGTCTTCACGTTTCATTCATTACTTATAGTTCTGGATTAATAGATGATAAAAATGAGCTCTAATGTAACGAACCATCAACAACTTCCTTTTCTAACCTACTTATTCCCAAATTATACTTACTTTTGTAAGAATTTTTTTTATTACAAAACAGGTTCAAATGTCTCTTTCAAATCTCACACAAATTAAAGAAGGTTTAACATACGATGATGTATTGTTAGTGCCTGCACATTCTCAAGTTCTTCCGAAGGATGTAAAATTAAAGAGTAAATTAACCCGTAACATCTATGTAAATACGCCAATCATATCAGCGGCGATGGATACAGTTACAGAATCAAGCTTGGCAATTGCGATTGCGCAACAAGGCGGAATTGGGGTTATACATAAGAACATGACAATTGCTCAACAAGCATTAGAAGTAAGAAAAGTAAAACGCTCGGAAAGCGGAATGATTATAGATCCGGTGACCTTAGAAATAAATGCACTCGTATCAGATGCGTTAGCTTTAATGAAAGAAAATCGAATCGGAGGAATTCCAGTTATTGATGAGTCACGAAAGCTTTTAGGAATAGTGACTAATCGTGATATTTACGGTACACCTGGTTCTTATGACGACAGAATTATTCAATTAACTTTAAAGTCAGTTCAATGAGATTATTCATGTGTCTTCTTGTATTCCAGGTCATTTTCCTGCCAATTTATGGACAAATTGGAGATTCGTTGAGGATTTCTCTTGGAGGGAGCACTTTTGATGCTAAAGAAATTGTTGTTGATCGAAAAATCCCATGGGATCTTGTTTGTTCGCCAGATGATGATCTTTGGTTCACAGAGAAAGGTGGAGGTATTTACCGTTTGAATAGCATTACAAATAGCGTTGACACGATCGGAATTATTGATGAGGTTTATGTTTCCCCGAAAGAAAATGCTGGAATGCACTCCATGTGTTTTCATCCAAATTGGCCAGATACCATGAGTTTATTTGTTCATTATGTGTATGAAATGAATAAATCAAAATTGGTAAGGTTTGAAATTGATTCTATTTCAAGCTCGATTCGTTCAGAGAAGATAATTTTTGATAACCTTGCGGCTGCCAGGTCTCACAATGGTTCACGAATGACAATAGATGCTAGCAATAATATTCTCTTTGCAATTGGTGATGCCTACCAGTTTGACCCTGCGCAAGATTTGAAATCGCTAAGTGGGAAGATATTGCGTTTCACCCCTTGGGGGGCAGTGCCTGCTGACAACCCTTTTCCTGATAGTTATGTATGGAGTTCTGGTCACCGTAATCCACAAGGTTTAGTGTTTGCTAAAAATGGTTTGCTCTATTCTTCGGAACATGGACCTACTACAGATGACGAAATCAATATTATTGAAAAAGGAAGGAATTACGGGTGGCCAAATGTCAATGGATTCTGTGATCTTCCCTCTGAAAAGGCGTTTTGTGAGAAGAACGATGTAGCGGAACCTATTTGGGCATTTACACCTACCGCTGCTCCGTCTGGCGTCACGCATTATTCTTACGATTACTTCAGTGAGTTTAATAACCATTTATTGCAGTGTTTTTTGAAAGGGAAATCACTGTGCGCAGTTGAATTAAGTGAAGATGGCAAGAGCGTTGTTGGTGTGATGAATTATTTTGAGAATGACTATTTGCGCCTAAGAGATGTTGAAGTGGCTTCGGATGGAAGTTTTTTTATTGCGACTTCGAATCATGAAAAAACACTTCCTCCAGTCAAAGAACACGACGATAAAATTATTCACGTTACTAATCTGGAAGTGGTTAGCAAGAACACCATGTTCATTGGGTTGGACATAGAAGGTCATACCTTGATCGCTAGAGTTGCTTCAAAAGAGAAACCTGCGATTATCAGGTTGACCACATTCTATGGAGGAACAATTATTGAGAAGAACATTCAACCCAATAGCATAGAATCTTTAGAGCATGTATTCTACAAAAAAGGTGTGTATTGGTTGAAATACATTGAGGATAAAAGAATCGTTACTAAACTCGTTCGTGTTGAATAGGATCGCAAGCTTCCTTCTGGGAGTATTAATCTCAACAGGACTCAGTGCACAAAGTGATTCGTTACAAAATATCACTGAAGCGACGGTATCAGCATTTCGTTTTGATAATTCTTGGATTAAGTCACCTTCCAATGTTGAGGAAGTTGACTCACTGTTGTTGAGTCAGAACCATGGTTTAAGCCCGCGAGAGGCATTGAATTCAATTCCAGGAGTACGATTTAATGAAAGAGGAGTTGATGGTAGCAGGCGTCTGGCAATTCGTGGAAGTGGATTGCGTTCACCTTTTGGCGTGAGGAATGTCAAATTTTATTGGAATGGAATTCCTATAACGAGTCCAGATGGTAGCACAGGATTGGAAATTCTCGACCGAAACCTTGTAGACAATGTTGAAATCATAAAAGGCCCGTCGTCAAGTGCATACGGAGCTGGAATGGGAGGCGTATTGTTAGCCACAACGAAATTCTCCAAAAATTCAATAGACTACAGCAGCATACTCGGGAGTTGGGGAACATTGCGAAGTAGTCTTGTTGCCAATGTCTCAGGTAAAAAAGGAGGAATTAAAATTGGCGCCATAGTAGGTAAAGCTGATGGTTACCGTGAACAAGAATTCAATAATAAACAGCAATATTTTGCCTTGGGTTCTTGGAAGCCGAATTCAAAAAATACGCTTTTTGTATTTTTTAATTATTACAATGGAAACTGGGGATTGCCAGGAGCTTTAACTAGTGCGCAGGTTGATGACAATCCAAGACAGGCAGTGCCTTATTCGAAAGAAAACAATACGCATGTCGAAAGAGAACGAATAAGAACAGGGATAGGTCATACGTATCAAACCACTGGCATAGAATTGAGCACGCGTTTGTATTCGAATTTTACGAAAAAAAAGAACCCTTATGGAACGAGTCCATTCTTCAATGGGGTCAAGGATGAGAGTGGTTATGGCCTCGGAGGTCGATCTACATTCGCTTGGAAAAAAACATTGGGCAAGCTTAATTTCAAGATAATGCCTGGGTTAGAATATCAGTATGACAGAAATAACTTAATGGAATCCACTCTTGAGGATGGGAACGCTGTTAATGAAAAATATGCGGTCGATTTAATATCTCAATCTGTTAATGCTTTTCTTGGTGTCCACGTGAATTATAAAGGATGGTTGTTTAATCTTGGGCTAGGTTATAATCAATTGAGTTATTCTATTTCTGGATTGGGAAGTATTTCTTCAACAAAGACATTTGTTCCGGTCCTAGCTCCTCGGCTTGGTTTATCCTATGTTGTATCCCGAAACTTTTCATTTATAATGACCTATAGTAGAGGGTATTCTCCGCCAACGCTGTGGGATTTGGAGCAGACAAACGGCTCGTTGAATGTTGAATTGCAACCTGAATTAGGTGATAATATTGAGCTTGGGACTAAGTTTAGACTAAGTCGGTTTGCGAAAATTCAGCTCACGGGCTTTTTCATCCAAACTCAAAATGCGATAGTAGCAAATCAATTGTCACAGCTTAACTTTCAATTAAGAAATGCTGGTGTGACGGAACAGAGTGGTGTTGAATGCAGTGTAAGAATAGACTCTTTATTGAAAAGGAAATGGGATCTGTCAGTAAATTTGGCCTATGCATTTTCTTCATATCGTTTCAAAAAGTATGTCGATGACGGGAATGATTTTTCTGGCAACTATTTCCCTGGAGTTCCTACTCATATGGTAAACGGAATTGGTCAACTTCGATTTCCTTTCAACCTCTATGTGGCCATAAATAGTCAATATATTTCCGAAACATATATCAATTCTGAAAACACAAACTCTCTGCCAAACTATCTAGTTGTTGGAGGTAAACTCGGGTACTTTTTTCGCCCTATTAAGAAGTTAACATTGGACGCTTATGTATCCATTGACAACATTTTTAACGCTTCGTATTCCTCTTTTATTCAGTTAAATGGCTTTGGTGGAAGGTTTTACAACCCTTCACCTTCAAGGAGCTTTTATGCAGGACTAAAAGTAAGTTGGCAATTCTAGAACCTTCTCGATCAAATCTATTTTTCTAATTGAACCTTTGCATTTTTCAATGCGTTTTTCATGAATTTGAGATAGAGAAGAGATAAGAACATTGATAAAAACATTCGCGCAAAAATGTTACGATAGGTAAACGAATATTCCCATGTTATGCGGGTCTTTCCACCTTCATTGTCAAACCAAAGTTGACCATAGGCAGCGTTAGACATCTTTGCAAGAAAATTGCTGAATTTCATAATGTAGAAGTAGTCGGATTAGATAAACCAATGCAATGTGCGACAGCTGAAGGTATCACTATCATTAATTTCGGAATGGGAAGTGCTTCCGCTGCTACATGCATGGATCTGCTTTTAGCAATAAAACCAAAAGCTGTTTTATTTCTTGGTAAATGTGGTGGACTAAAGAGAAAGAATGAAGTTGGAGATTTAATTTTACCAATCGCAGCTATTCGCGGAGAAGGAACAAGTAATGATTACTTTCCAGCGGAAGTACCAGCATTGCCTTCTTTTGCTCTACAAAAGGCTATATCAACAACAATTCGTGATTTTGAAATGGATTATTGGACAGGTACTTGTTACACAACAAACAGAAGAGTTTGGGAGCACGATGATGAATTCAAAGCGTATTTAACAAAAATAAGAGCAATGGCCATAGACATGGAAACAGCGACAATCTTTACCGTTGGGTTTTCAAATGAAATACCAACTGGTGCTTTATTACTTGTCTCTGATCAACCAATGGTTCCAGAGGGTGTCAAAACAAGCTCAAGTGACTCTGAAGTAACTTTAGATTATGTAGATTCACATATTCGAATAGGAATTAAATCCTTAAAGCAATTAAAAGATAAAGGTAATACAGTCAAGCATTTGAGATTTGGCTAAGCGGTCCATCTATTTCTTAGGGCTAATAACACTATTCATATTCCCGATCCCCAGCTTTGTAGGTCTCTATTTTTTTGAAGATATTTTTCCGATCAATATCCTTGAATTAGATAATTTTAGATTCATTCCGATAATGTATGGCACCGCACTTGGTATTGCTTATGCTGTGCTTTCATTGTTCTTTATGCAAGCCAAAGTTTTTGACAAAATGCCAAATAGAATAGAGCACATTGTTAAAGGAATGAATTTGACGATTCTTGATTGTGTTTTTCTCTCAATTTGTGCCGGAGTTGGCGAAGAGTTACTTTTTCGCTCGGGAATTCAGTTTTATCTAGGACCTATCATAACTTCTATTCTATTTGTTGCAATTCATGGTTATCTCAATCCTAGAAACTGGAGAATGTCATTGTATGGATTAATCGTACTTCCCTTCATTTTACTAATTGCATACGCTTTCGAAGAATTTGGATTGTGGTTTTGCATTTTCGCTCATTTCTCTTATGATTTGGTTCTATTTATAATCATTTCTCGAGAGAACAAAAAAGAACTTGAAAATTACTCATTGGATCAATAACGTTCTTTTTCTCTTTAGCAAGGAAAATAATTTTATCTATAGATGAAGTCCAAATATAAATCATCCAACTAGAATCTTTATCTTCAAGAAAACGATACTATTTTGCCTTTAAATAATCAGGTAATTAAAAGTCAATTTAATACACCGAAAAATTAACAGCATGTCTTCACGTTTCATTCATTACTTATAGTTCTGGATTAATAGATGATAAAAATGAGCTCTAATGTAACGAACCATCAACAACTTCCTTTTCTAACCTACTTATTCCCAAATTATACTTACTTTTGTAAGAATTTTTTTTATTACAAAACAGGTTCAAATGTCTCTTTCAAATCTCACACAAATTAAAGAAGGTTTAACATACGATGATGTATTGTTAGTGCCTGCACATTCTCAAGTTCTTCCGAAGGATGTAAAATTAAAGAGTAAATTAACCCGTAACATCTATGTAAATACGCCAATCATATCAGCGGCGATGGATACAGTTACAGAATCAAGCTTGGCAATTGCGATTGCGCAACAAGGCGGAATTGGGGTTATACATAAGAACATGACAATTGCTCAACAAGCATTAGAAGTAAGAAAAGTAAAACGCTCGGAAAGCGGAATGATTATAGATCCGGTGACCTTAGAAATAAATGCACTCGTATCAGATGCGTTAGCTTTAATGAAAGAAAATCGAATCGGAGGAATTCCAGTTATTGATGAGTCACGAAAGCTTTTAGGAATAGTGACCAATCGAGATTTAAGATTTGAAAAGAACCAAAGTCGACCAATAGCTGAAGTAATGACTTCTGAAAATATTATTACGACAGTTGAAAATACTGACTTAATTACGGCAGAATCAATTTTACAAGCAAACAAAATAGAGAAACTCCCTGTAGTAGATGACCAAAATAAATTAATTGGTCTTATCACATTCAGAGATATAATAAAAGTGAAAGAACACCCTAACTCCTGTAAGGATTCGTTTGGTCGCTTGAGAGTTGCTGCCGCAGTTGGTGTAACTCATGATACAATTGAACGAGTTGATGCATTAGCAAAAGCAGGAGTTGATTCAATTGTCATTGATACAGCACACGGGCATAGCGAAGGTGTGGTTGCTAAGCTGAAAGAAGTGAAAAATAAATACCCAAAAATAGACGTAATTGTTGGAAATATCGCGACTGCTGAAGCTGCTCGTTTTCTTGTAGATGCAGGAGCTGATGCGGTCAAAGTTGGGATCGGTCCAGGCTCAATTTGTACCACAAGAATTATCGCTGGTGTTGGAGTTCCTCAATTAACTGCAATTAATGATGTTGCAAAAGAATTGGAAGGAACAGGTGTGCCTGTTATAGCTGATGGGGGTATTCGCTACACTGGTGATATTGTGAAAGCAATAGCTGCTGGTGCTGATTCAGTCATGGTTGGTTCAATGTTTGCAGGTGTTGAAGAATCACCTGGAGAGACTATCATTTATCAAGGTCGTAAATTTAAAACGTACCGAGGAATGGGTTCACTTGAAGCAATGCAAAAAGGATCAAAAGACCGTTATTTTCAAGATGCAGAAGATGACGTAAAAAAACTTGTCCCAGAAGGAATATCTGGCCGTGTTCCGTTCAAAGGGAAATTGAATGAAGTTATGTATCAAATAATTGGTGGTCTCCGTTCCGGAATGGGATACTGTGGAACTCCTTCAATTGACAACTTAAAAGGAGCAAAGTTTATACGAATTACAAGTTCTGGTGTATTGGAGAGTCACCCTCATGGAGTTACTATTACACGAGAAGCACCAAACTATAGTATTAAATAATTTTAACAAGGAATTTAATGAATTATAATTTATATTTGACATCCTTATAAAAAACGAACAATGACATTAAGATATCTCGCAGTTACCATTATTATTGCAACATGCACATTATCATTTGGACAAAACGATCCAGTGATTATGTCCATTAATGATAAGGAAATAACCAAATCTGAATTTCTTCAGATTTATTTAAAAAATAACAGTGATCCAAAATACGATAAAGTATCCTTGGATGAATACATGGAATTGTTTAAGCGATTTAAGCTTAAAGTAGCTGAAGCCGAGGCACTAAAGTATGACACAATTCCAAAGCTTAAGAATGAACTAGCTGGTTACCGCAAGCAATTAGCACTTCCTTATTTAATTGATTCTATTCAGAACAAAAGTTTAATTGCTCAAGCCTATGAAAGAACAAAAACGGAGCGAAGAGCATCCCACATTCTAATTACTTTAAAAAAAGATGCCTCTCCAGAAGATACTTTATCGGCATACAATCGATTGATTGAAATGAAGAACCGAATCGAAGGCGGTGAAGATTTCGCTATGGTTGCATCAGGAAGTAGAGGGTCAGATGATCCTTCTGCGGCTAGTAATGGTGGAGATTTAGGATTCTTTAATGCGTTTCAAATGCTATACCCTTTTGAAGAAGCAGCATACACAACAGCAGTTGGTGAAATATCGGATCCAGTTAGAACTAAATACGGATATCATATTGTTAAAGTAACGGATAAACGTCTTGCTCGTGGAACTATAGAAACTGCGCATATTATGGTGGCAACTGGTTCAAAGGCAACGGAGCAAAAAATAATTGATGCAGAAACAAAAATTTCAGAGATCTACGCTCTTCTAGAGAAAGGAGAGAATTTTGAAGAAATGGTAATAAAGTTTTCTGATGATCCTTCTTCGAATAAAAAAGATGGTAAATTACCTACCTTCGGCACAGGAACAACAACACGAATGGTTCCTGCATTTGAGGATGCTGCTTTTTCATTGAAAAACGATGGTGACTATAGTAAACCTATTAGAACAGATTATGGTTATCATATTGTCAAAAGAATTAGCTGGGAAAACGTCCTTCCATTTAATGAAATGGAAAAAGAATTGGAAAGTAAAGTAACTAAAGATGTGCGTTCTAAAACAACTCAAAATTCATTTGTTGAGAAGCTAAAGAAAGAGTACAATTTCAAATTAAAGAAAAGTGGATTGGCTTGGTTTAAAGATAATCTTGATTCGACTTTTTTCAAAGGTAAATTTGATTTCAATCAACACAAATTAGATCAAGAAATATTCTCTATGGACGGTAAAAAGTTCACGCAAAAAGAATTTGCAGATCATCTTATCTTTCAATACAGAGCTTACGCTCGTAAATCACTTTCTGAAGCAATAGATTTGTCTTATCAAGATTGGGTGAAAAAAGCTATTCTCGAATACGAAGAGTCTAAACTTCCAAGTAAATTCCCAGCGTACAAAGCGCTAATTACAGAGTACCATGATGGTATCCTTTTGTATGAGATCATGTCAGATATTGTTTGGAATAAAGCTATGAGAGACACATCAGGACTTGAAAATTATTTTGAATCGAACAAGAAAAAATATACTTGGGGAAAAAGAGTTGATGCTGATATTTATGAATGTTACGCAGAAAGTGATGCGAAAAAAGCATATGAAATGCTTAAAAACGATACGATCACAAGTGAATTAGTTGTTGAGGAAATTAATGGCAAATCTGAATTGAAAATTAGACACCGAAAAGGTAAATTTGAGATTGATAAAACAAGTTATTTAAAAAATGTCAATCTTGAAGAGGGGTTAAATAGTCCTTTTAAAGTTGACAATAAGTATTTTGTTTTAAATGTCAATGAAATTCTTGAGCCAGGACAGAAAAAATTCTCTGAATCAAAAGGGGCAGCGACATCTGATTATCAATCTTATTTAGAAGAAGAGTGGCTTAAAAAGCTAAGCGAAAAGCATGTAATCAAGGTATACACTGAAGAGCTATACTCCATTGGTCAATAAGCAACGCATACCAAACCTAAAACAGGCTGTCAGTATTTTCAGCCTGTTTTCTGTTTTCTTACTCTTGGGGTGCAATTCGAATAAAACGATTGTAGCAAATGTTGGAGATGCATCTCTAACTGACAAGGATGTTTTTCTTCTCATGAAGCATTATGGATATCAACCTTCTGACTCAATTAAATACAGAGCAATTGTGGAGGACTGGTGTTCCAATGAAATATTTAATCAAGAGTTGAAAAAAAAATACCCTGAAGAATGGGCATTAATTAAATTACGCTCTAATTCGCTGTCTGCAGATCTTGCAAAACATTATCTGGAAGAGAATGATCTGAGAGTTAAGTTAGACACTATTGTAACAGAACAAGAAATTAAAGACTATTATGATTCACATCAAGAAGAATTTATTCTTAATGATTATATTGTAAAAGCGCTTTACCTTAAAATTCCAAAAAATTTAGACTTTAAAGAGAAAAATGTTCATCGGAATTACTTGTTAAAAAATGATAAAGATCTAGCAGAACTTAATTCTTATGCCAAACTTTACGCTGAAAACTATTACTTTAATGATTCTACTTGGAAGTATTTAAATCAGATTATTAAAGATGTACCAATACAAAAATACAACGTTGATAATATTGTACTAAACAGATCAAAAACTTACTTTTCGGATGAAGAACACACTTATTTTATCAATATAATTGATTACAAATTAAAAGATGAAGCACCTCCGCTTAACTTTCTTGCCGTTGAGATTAGAAACAGCATCATTACGCATAGATTACGTTTATTGAAAGAACAAAACGAATCGAAATTGATTCAAGGAATAAAAAAAAACAATGAAATTAATATTAACATTTAGTCTTGCACTTTTCTCCCTTAACCTTTCTTTTTCCCAAGAAAAAGTAATCGATAAAATTGTTGCTCAAGTAGGTGACAACATCATTTTACTCTCTGATGTACAAGCACAAAAAATACAAGCTTTGCAAGCAGGTATGGATTTATCTCCAGCCTTAGATTGCCAAATTATTGAAGAGTTAATGTTTCAATACCTACTCCTTAACCAAGCACAATTAGACAGTATCATAGTTTCAGATTCACAAGTAGATGCTGAAATGGAGAGTAAACTTCGTGCAATTGAACAGCAAATAGGAAGTAGAGAAAAGTTAGAAGAGTTTTATGGGAAATCAGTTAGCCAAATAAAACGAGAATTTCGACCTATTATTAAGGATCAATTACTTTCGAAAGAAATGGAACGCCAGCTCACTGGAGAAGTTTCTGTAACACCGAGAGAAGTAGAAAAATTCTTTAACTCTATGCCAGCAGATAGTATTCCATTGATTAGCTCGCAATTGAGCTTTCAACAGATCGTCTCTTACCCTGAAATTACGGCAGCTGATAAAAAGCGATCGTACGATGAATTGGCTGAAATACGAAAAGTAATCGTTCGTGATGGTAAATCATTTGCTACTCAAGCAAGAATTCACTCTATGGATCCTGGAAGTGCTAAAGAAGGAGGTAAGATTTCAGCTACTCGTGGCATGATGGTGCCAGCATTTGAAGCAGCTGTTTTCAATCTTGAAGTCGGTGATGTATCTGAAGTTTTTGAATCAACTTATGGTTATCACATTTTAACATTAGTTGATCGTAAAGGTGAAAACTATACCGTACGCCATATATTATTGATTCCAAATTTTGACAATAGCGCATTAGAGAAAGCCGCGAAAAGTTTAGATTCTTGCTATCAATTATTAAAATCAAATGAAGTCACATGGAATGAGGCCGTATTGACATTCTCAAATGATAAAGCTACTAAGCAAAATCAAGGTATCATAACAAATCCAATTACCGGCGAACAGACTTGGAGCATGGAAGACCTAAGTCAAGTTGATCAACAAATATACCTTCTGACCGACCAACTTGAAAAAGGAGAAGTTTCACAACCTAACCTGTATACAAATCTAATAGAAAGAAATCAAGGTGTTCGTATTGTGCGACTTAAAGACCGTACAACTCCTCATCGCGCGAATTTAAACGATGATTACGCTTTGATTCAACGAGCAGCCATGAACCAAAAAAGAGTTTTAATAGTACAAGAGTGGACACAAGCAAAAATAAAAAATGCCTACGTGAAAATTGATGATGAATATAAAAATTGTGACTTCAGAAATGAATGGATTTCGCAATAATCGTATATTCGCTTAAAACTTAAGGATTATGCTAAACCAAGAAATAGAAAACTCTTCTTCTAACAATGTGAATTCTGTTGCGCAAATTGACCAATTGGTTAAGCATTACAACGAATTAAAGACTGAAATACACAAAGTAATTGTTGGACAAGAAGATGTTGTCGATCAAGTATTGATTTCTATTTTTTCTCGTGGCCATTGCTTACTTATTGGGGTGCCAGGATTAGCAAAAACACTTTTAGTAAATACAATTTCGGACTGCCTTGGACTTGAATTCAACAGGGTTCAATTTACGCCGGATTTGATGCCTTCGGACATAATTGGTTCAGAAATTATTGATGAAACTAGAAAGTTTAAATTCTTGAAAGGACCAATATTCTCAAATATTATTCTTGCAGATGAAATCAATAGAACTCCACCTAAAACACAGGCAGCACTTCTTGAAGCAATGCAAGAAAAAACAGTCACTACAGCCGGGACATCTTACCCTCTACCTGTTCCATTTTTTGTTTTAGCAACGCAAAATCCAATTGAACAAGAAGGAACTTATCCACTTCCAGAAGCGCAATTGGATAGATTCATGTTTAATATCTGGGTAGATTACCCATCATTTCAAGAAGAAATGGCAATTGTCAAATCGACAACAGTAGATCAAACAATTCAATTGAATACAATAATTTCGAGTGAAGAAATTCTTCAATACCAAGAGCTTATTCGAAAAATACCTGTTGCTGACAACGTATTAGAGTATGCAGTTAAGCTTGTGGCAAAAACACGAGCTGATAATGAGCTAGCTCCGAAAATAACCAAAGAATTTATAACTTGGGGGGCTGGACCAAGAGCTTCTCAATATTTAATTATTGGTGCAAAATGTCATGCGGCATTAAAAGGTAAATATTCGCCGGATATTGAAGATGTTAAAGCCGTTGCTAAACCAATTTTACGCCACAGATTAGTACGGAATTATCGTGCTGAAGCTGAAGGCTTCTCTATGGATAAAATAATCGACGAATTGCTTTAAATCAATACATCTAAGAATAAATATTTATGGGCATACTGCTCTAAAAAAAGTTTTATTTGACGCGGATATTTCATTCAATATGAGCAAACAAAATTGAAGAGTATTTGATATTAAATTGGCACTTCCCCCTATTCCTTAATGAGAAAAATTCACATTGAAGAATATCTTTTATGATTTAAATAAATCAACTTTACGTGAGGAAAGTAAATCTTAATTGGATAAGCTTGCGGATTTCATCTTAAAGAATGATTTGAAAGTGAACTATGCTTATTTAAAGAAAACAAGGCATAAAAAAACCCATACGTGTGTTATCTGAAGCTTCAGAAAACAAGTTTAGGATTACTGAAGTGCTCTGTTTTCCACTGGTTGAAAATTCAACGTTAATCATGCGGCCTAACATACTACCTCTGAGTCTCTCCTTAAGAATACATTTTAAGCTTCAAAGAATACATATGGGTTCCTTCTTGCGAAGTAATACATTGTCCAACTAGGTTGGTTGTATCTAGTACTAAGATATTGATTTTTTTCTACTCTCACAACGTTATTTCACTAAAAAGAGTAAATTCGTTTCCAAAGAAAGAAAATGATTGTTTTTGTCAAGAAAATCCTCTTTAAGTTATTAAGTCAGCGTACTTACCTAAAAACTTTACAGCGCGTATTTTATTTAATGTATGATATGGGTCAATTGAAAAATGATGTTCGTTTCAAATACCATTATGCCGTAAAAAAAATCATCCTCCCAAACTATAATGTTGTGGACATTGGAGCAAATTTAGGGTATTTCTCAAAGAATTTCGCGCGATTAACACCGAAAGGATCAGTGCTTTCCATTGAACCCGTAAAACCATTTTTTGAAGTTTTAAAGAAATTGATGGCCAAGTTTAGCCATGCTACCGTTGTGAATTATGCTTTGGGCAATGAGAAAGGAACAATTACAATGGTAATGCCGGAATCGAATGGCATGATACGTACAGGTCTACCACATATCGCTGAATCTGAAGAAGAAAAAAAGCAACACAAAACACATGAAGTCGAAATTGTTAAGGGCAGCGAATTACTAAACGACATTGAGAGAATTGACTATATAAAATGTGATATTGAAGGTTATGAAGTAGTCGTTTTTGAAGAAATAAAGGCTGTTATTTCGCAACATAAACCGATTGTTCAAATCGAAATTGGACCAGAAAACGAGAAAAAAATGTTTGATTACTTTAATTCTCTGAACTATGTTCAGTATGGTATCTCGAAATTTAAAATTGTAAAAGAAAATCCTGGTAAACAAGAAGAACAAGGTGACTTTCTATTTATTCACGAAAAAAAGGAGGCTGATTTTGTCGAGAGAATGAAAAATAAAAAAATGATTTGATTACTCTTGAATCCTAAGCATTTTTTCGATGCCTTTAATATGAACATCTCTTTGCGGAAAAGGAATTGCTAAACCATTTTCTTTTAGTTTCAAATACACACTTCGACGCAAATCTGATTTTACATTTTCTATTCTAAAAATATTTTTAGAATAGAATAACATTTCGAAATTTAATGAAGATTCACCAAAATCTGTAAAACGCACGAAGGGGATTGGTTTTTTACTTACAGCTCTATTCTCGCTCATTGTTTCTTCCAAACATTTAAATACCAATTCAGTATCTGATCCATAGGCAACATTTACTTTTACTGCAAATCGTGCTTTTTGTTCATTATGGGACCAATTAACAACTTGTTCTACAATAAATTTAGAGTTTGGGACTATAATTGTCATGTCATCCCTAGTGAAAATTTCAGAACTTCTCAAGTTAATTTCTGTCACTTTACCAATAATATTATCCACTTCTATAACATCTCCAATTTTGATGGTTCCTTCGAAAAGAAGAAAAAGTCCTGACACAAAATCTTTAAAAATATTTTGTAATCCAAATCCTAAACCAATTAGGAGTACCGAAGAGCCCAATAGTAATGGTCCAATCTCAACCCCTGCAGCTTTTAAGATAATAAATACACTTATGATCCATATGAAATATTTAATAATTGAATAAGCGGCAATCCTCCTTTTTTCATCAATTTTGTTAATGAAAAAACGTGGTTTAAGGATTATTTTTTTTAAAATGAAAAGTAAAAGTATTGCACCGGCAGCAATAATTAAACCGACCAATAAATTTCCTAATAAAAGTTTAAAATCACCTAACTGGAAAATTTCATAATTGAGAATGCTGTTTAATGTCATGGTGTAAAGATGCCACATTTGAAAACGAAAAGAAAGAATAAATCATTATATTCGTTCTTCAAAATAAATGTTATGGCAAATACATCTGATATAAAAAACGGTTTATGCATTAATCACAATGGTAAACTTTCTCAAATAATAGAGTTCCAACATGTTAAACCTGGTAAGGGTCCAGCTTTTGTGCGTACAAAAATGCGTCAAATTGAATCTGGAAAAGTATTGGATTTTACCTTCTCTGCTGGTCACAAAATTGAAGTTGTACGAATAGAGAATAGAGAATATCAGTATTTGTACCAAGACGGTGAATCCTACGTATTCATGAACGTTAAGGACTATGAACAAGTAAATATTCCCGCGAACTTGATTCAAAAACCCCTGTTTTTATCAGAAGGAATTGTTTGTACTATTCTTTTCCATGCGGAAGAAGAATTGCCATTAGTATTGGAATTACCATTATATATCATTTCAGAAATCACCTATACAGAGCCCGGAATTAAAGGTGATACCGCGACGAATACAATGAAGCCTGCAACGATTGCGACAGGTGCTGAAATTAGAGTTCCTCTATTTATTGACACTGGCGAAACAATTAAAGTTGATACTAGAACTGGTGTTTACGTTGAGCGGGTTAAGAAGTAAGTTTCATTGCAACCGTTTGCGTAATTGCAAATTGGACATTCTTAAGAAAATGATAGATTTTAATTTTAACGGGTAAACACCCATTCATCTTCTACGGACAAATTTTCATCATAACGATAGCCTCCGTAATTAAACGATTTAATATTTTCAGGATCAGAGATGTTATTTTTAACGATGTAACGCGCCATCATACCTCTCGCTTTCTTCGCGTAAACCATTATCGTTTTATATTCACCATTTTTTAAGTCTTTAAACACAGGAGTTATCACTCTTCCTTCTAGTGTTTTTTTATCAACGGCCTTGAAATATTCATTTGATGCCACATTAATAATGATCTTATCCCCATTTTCTGCATTGATAAAGTCTGCCAATTTGGTCGACCAAAATTTATATAAATTTGATTTAGACGGCGTGATCGCCCATGATGTTCCCATTTCAAGTCGGTAAGGAGAAATCACGTCTAATGGCTTAAGAAGCCCATACACTCCAGATAAAATACGCACCTTATCCTGTGCAACATCTAACTCTTTCGCCGACAATGTTTCAGCATCAAATCCACGATAAGCTTCACCATTAAAAATGGCAATTACATGACCATTGTTGTGATTCAAAACCGATTCCGATGACCAATTTTGATAACGTTCTTGATTCAAGTCCGATAAATCTTTAGACAGCTTCATCATTGAACCAATTTTTTTAGTAGATAGTTTTGCTAACTTATTGACTAATCCTTGAGCCTCATCAATAAAAGCAGGCTCTGTACAAACCTTCGTGTTAATTCGCTTCGAGATGTCTATGGCTTTTGCCGGAGATAATAATACTTTCATTTGTTTTACACTAAATAAACAATAAGCTAAAAATAACAACAATTGCAACACCAATAACATTCAAAACAAATCCGGTTCTTGCCATTTGGTTAATTTTTAATTGTCCTGAAGAAAAAACAATTGCGTTTGGAGGCGTACCCACTGGAAGCATGAATGCACAACTTGCAGCTAATGTAATTGGCATACATAATTGAATAATAGAAAAATCCGTATCCAAAGCGAATTCTGCAACAACAGGCACGAATATAGATACCAAGGCCATATTTGACATTATTTCTGTACCAAAGATAGCAATAGCAACCAAAACCAATAATAAAACATACAAAGATGAATTCGCATAATTCTCAAAAACAGCGCTCAATTCTGCAACGACTCCATTGATTTCTAACATCTTTGCCAACGCCATGCCTCCTCCAAATAAAAGAAGTATTCCCCAAGGCAATCTCTTTGTATCATTCCATTCTAAAAGCTTGGTTTTCTTTTTAGAACCTGGAAGAAAAAACAACAGTATTGCTCCTAAAACGGCCACTCCTTCATCGGTATAATTAAATCCAGCAAACTTTGTTAAAGGCATTCTAAAGGACCACAACAATACAATTGCAGAGAACAATACAATGACTCTTTTTTGATTGGTAGTCCACTTTTTACTTTCTTCATGAACTTCATATAAATTTTCGTTTCGTTCCTTCCCTAGCAAGAAGTAGAAGAATACAAATACAATACTCAACATGATCAAACTCAATGGAAATCCAATTTTCATCCAAGTAAAAAAATCAACATTTATTCCATAGTTTTCACTTAATATTCCTGCCATTAAGATATTCGGGGGAGAACCAACAAGAGTTGCCATACCACCAATACTTGCGCCATAAGCAACTGCAAGTAATAAAAGCATAGAGAATTTAGACAACTTCCCTTTCTCAACTTTTGAAAGCACTGCAAGTGCCATTGGTAGCATCATCAATGCAGTAGCTGTATTCGAAATCCACATGCTTAATAGACCAGTACTCAGCAAGAATCCTAAAATTATTCTTGGTTTTGAAGTGCCAACAAATCGAATTATTCCTTCTGCTATTTGTTTGTGAACATCCCATTTTTCGAGAGCTAAAGAAAGAGTGAAACCACCTAAAAACAAATAAATATATTTATGTCCATACGCAGCAGACAAATCCGAAGGTTCTAGAATACCCAAAGGGACAGCTAAAACAAATGGAAACAACGCTGTAACATAAATCGGGACAACTTCAAACAACCAAAACAGTACCATTAATCCTGCTACAGCTATTGCATACCAAAAAGTTTCATGACCATCTTTTGGAGTCAAAAACAAAAGCGCTAGAAAAGAAAATAGACCAATGGCAATTACTGAATTTTTCAAATTTATTTTTTCCATAGACAAAAAAAACGTCTAACAAATTTGCTGTTAGACGCTTAAAAATAATGTTTATTTTGAATATTTGATTAATTCAAGGCATTCATTTTCTTAACAAAATCAATCGCTTTTGTTTCTATATCAGCACGAAGACCTTTGTAATCAGCTTTATTCTTTGCTGCGTTGATTTTTCCTAAAACTTCATCTTGATAATTTGCAACTTCGTCAATCAGTTTATCTGTTTTATCCGTTTTCTTCTCATCCAACATTTGTATTGTAAAACACTCTTCTACAATATCAATAATCATTGCATTTACATTTTTCTTTAAAATTCTTTTACTCGCCATAGGATCTGAATTAATTTCTACAAAGATATATATTTTACGGTTCTTTTAACATCATTTTAAATTCAAGAATCAAAACCACCATTTTTTTCTATATTTGATTGGGTATTTTTAGCACTCAACAATTCCTCTTTATTATGAAAAAAATAATCCTTCTACCATCAATTCTATTATTAGGATTGATCAGTGCCATACCAAATATTGATGTTGATAATTCTTTAAATGTAAAATCACTAGGAGTTGATGAACAATTAAAAGTTGCTTGTGATGAATTGATAAAACAATTAGACCAAAAATAATCAGCAATCTTATCAATTCATGGAGTTTAAGCTTAAATCGGATTTTGAACCAACTGGTGACCAACCTCAAGCAATTAAAGAATTACTTGAGGGAATACACGCTGAGACACCTTTTCAAACGCTTTTAGGTGTAACAGGAAGTGGTAAAACATTTACTGTAGCAAATGTCATTAAAGATCTTAATCGTCCGACTTTGGTTTTATCACACAATAAGACATTAGCGGCTCAGCTTTACGGTGAATTTAAACAGTTTTTTCCTGAGAATTCAGTAGAATATTTTGTTTCTTATTACGATTATTATCAGCCCGAAGCATATTTACCAGTAACGGGAACCTACATCGAAAAAGACCTCGCTATCAATGATGAAATTGAGAAACTTCGCCTTTCCACTACCTCTGCTCTACTTTCTGGCAGAAAGGATGTAATTGTTGTTGCATCTGTATCTTGTATCTATGGTATTGGAAATCCTATTGAATTTGCAAAGAGCATTTTACACATTGAAAAAGGACAGCTTCTTTCCAGAAATAAATTCTTATTCAAACTAGTTGAGAACCTTTATTCTAGAGCTAATGAAAATTTTGAGCGTGGAACGTTTAGGGTAAAAGGAGATACCGTTGATATTTATTTGGCGTATGCTGATTATGCATTACGAATAGAATACTGGGGAGATGAGATTGAGAAAATTACATCAATTGACCCGAAAACGAGTGACAGAATCGAAACTTTTAATGAGATAAGTATTTACCCAGCCAATATTTTTGTAACAAGTCCTGACACGACCCAAAAGGCAATTACAATGATTGGCGAAGATATGGTCACTCAAGTAGAAAAATTTCGCCAAGATGGTAAAATTGAAGAAAGCGAACGATTAAAAGAACGTATTAGCTATGACCTGGAAATGATTCGAGAATTGGGCTATTGTTCTGGAATAGAAAATTACTCACGGTATTTTGACGCACGCCAACCCGGTCAACGTCCTTTCTGCTTACTTGACTACTTTCCTGAGGATTTTTTAATGATTATTGACGAAAGTCATGCTACACTTCCACAAGTTCGAGCAATGTACGGTGGAGATAGAGCACGTAAAATGAACTTGGTGGATTATGGATTTCGATTACAATCGGCCATGGATAATCGTCCATTAAAATTTGATGAGTTTGAATCATTACTGCATCAAACGATCTACATATCAGCGACTCCAACGGATTATGAATTGGAAAAATCTGAAGGTGTAATCATACAACAAATTATACGTCCAACAGGACTTCTTGACCCGAAAATTGAAGTCAGAAAAAGCGAAAATCAAATAGATGACCTCATCGACGAGATTCAAAAAAGAATTGTTCTTGATGAAAGGACTTTGGTCACAACTTTGACAAAAAGGATGGCTGAAGAGCTCCAGAAATACCTGGATCGATTGGGTATTTTATGCCGGTACATTCATTCTGATGTAGCCACTTTAGATCGTGTAGAAATTCTTCACCAGTTAAGAGAGGGAAAGTTTCACGTATTAATTGGAGTGAACCTTCTAAGAGAGGGTCTTGATCTACCAGAAGTTTCATTGGTGGCAATTATTGATGCTGATAAGGAAGGTTTTTTAAGAAATGAACGTTCTTTAGTACAAACAGTTGGTCGTGCAGCGCGTAATGTGAATGGACAAGTAATCATGTATGCTGATAAAGTCACGAATTCAATGCAACGGACAATGGATGAAACTGATCGTCGAAGAACAATACAAAAAGAGTACAACAAAAAGCACGGTATCACACCAACAGCTCTTAACAAGTCAAACAAATTAAGTTTAGAGGCTGAAAAGAAGGAAGTAGAAATTAGTCCCTATGAAATAAACAGTGCAATATCACTCGCTGCTGATCCTGTAATCCAATATATGAGTAATGAAGAATTAGAAAAGTCAATTAAATTCACTCAAAAACAAATGGAAAAAGCCGCAAAGAATCTTGATTTTATTGACGCTGCAAGATTGAGAGATGAGTTAATGGTATTAAGAGCTAAGTTGAAAGATTTAAAGGGCTAGAACTTATGAAAGATAAAATAAATGGATTTAAGAACTAGTTTAGGTCAGTACAAATTACTCGCTATTAGCGAAGGAATAAGTTACTTACTATTGTTTGCAGTAACGATGCCTTTAAAATATATGTACGTTATAGAAATGCCAAATAAGATTGTTGGTATGATTCACGGTGTTTTGTTTATCATGTATTGTATCTGGACTCTCATTTACGGCACAAATCAAAAATGGCCCTTGGTAAAAATAGGATTGGCTTTATTGGCTTCTCTATTTCCTTTTGCAACGTTTATTGTAGACGCCAAATACTTAAAAAAAGAGGGTGAATAATAAACTCTTAAAGGCTATTCACCGCATTTTTTTTTTTGGTTAGCAGTTTTATTTGTTCGATTCATCGATATGTTCCGACTTCGTAATGCCTCATTGATTAGATCGTAAGATCTAATGCCATTTTTTCGTAATTAATTCCATCAAAATTACCAGATGACATCATAAGTAGAACTGCATTCTTACATTCTTGCTGGTCAATAAACTTCCTGACTTCCAAAGTATCATTAAGCACAAGCACATCTCCTCCAAAACCTTCTTTGACCTGTTCAATAGTAATTGCTTCTAATTTTTTATGCTTCACAACCTCCGGGCTAAAATACACCATTGCGATATCAGCCGCATCCATTGCATTTTTATATTGAGGCAAGAACTCCTTCTTCAAAGATGAAAAAGTATGCAACTCCATGCATGCAATGACTGTTCGTTCTTGGTATTGCTCTTTCACTGCTATTGTAGTAGCTTTCAACTTTGATGGCGAATGAGCGAAATCTTTATACATTACAAAATCTTCCGTTTCTACTAATTTCTCTAATCTCTTCCCAGCTCCCATAAATGAAGCCATTACTTTGAAAAAAGACTTGGGCTCAATTCCGATTTCAAGAGCAACATTCATCGCACCCATTAAATTTTGCAAATTATGACCTCCGAAAATTTGAAGTGGAAATGCATCTCCATCATAATACAAAATAGATCCTGTTTCTGTAACATCGTATTTTGGTGTTTGATAAGCGCGTGTTTTAATTCGACTTGCATTTCTTATTCCTAATTTATTGACCTCTTCATCTTCTGAATTGTAAATAAGAATACCTTGGGGCTCTATAATTGAACAGAATATTTCAAATTGTTCTACATAATTCTCAAATGTTGGGAATACATTAATATGATCCCATGCAATTCCTGAAATGATTGCAACATCAGGTTTATACAAATGAAATTTCGGTCTTCTATCAATCGGAGAACTTAAATATTCATCTCCTTCCAATAGCATAACTGATGCTTCTTCTGTCAGTTTCACCATGCAGTCATATCCTTCGAGTTGCGCCCCTACCATATAATCGACATCAATGCTTAGTTCATTTACAGCATGAAGGATCATTGAAGTTATTGTTGTTTTTCCATGAGAACCGCCAATAACGATCCTTTTTTTGTCCTTACTTTGTTCGTAAAGGTATTCTGGATAAGAAAAAATAGGTATACCCATTTTTTTTGCTTTCAGTAATTCTGGGTTGTCTATTCTAGCATGCATCCCAAGAATAACGGCATCTATATCTGTATTTATATTGGAACTGCTCCACCCTGTTGAACTTGGAAGAATTCCTTCCTTTTCTAATCGCGATTTAGATGGCTCGAAAATCTCATCATCACTTCCCGTTACGATTAACCCTTTTCGACTCAATGCAATTGCAAGGTTATGCATTGCACTTCCTCCAATTGCTATAAAGTGAACACTCTTATTGTTACTCTCCATATATGATTATATCTTCTAGTATTATGGAAAAGAATAGTAAGCCGTATTTAATTCTCTTCATAACGTGTTTTATTACTGATGATTAATTCTTTTATATCAAACAATAATGGTACAATCAAAAACGACACCCCACAATCAGACAACCATTGAAAAGTATCTAAATTTTCTTCTTTCGCAAAATAAAGTGGAAGTAATACGCCAATTAAACCAAGATAGTACAACCAGTCCCACCAATTTTTATTTGAAATAAAATATCGTTTTGCAATTTGTAAGATGATGTAGAAAAAGGTCATTACAACCACATACATTGGCACAAATACAATACTTGACAGCGTATTATTGGTCCAATAATAGTTGATGATTAGACTTCCTAGTGCAAATAATCCTATCAGTAAAACAATTGTAAGTACGTTTTTTTTCATCTGGTCAGCTATGAAAGTAGTAGAATTTGTCGAATTAAATGTTCAACATCTTAAAAATTGCCAACAAGAACAAGAGGAAAACTAATTTTCTAAATACTTTTTAAACCCGTCGGACATGACACGCTCTATTTCACCGCCTTCTCCTGAAAACAAAAGATATACTTCCAATTTCTCTTCGGGATGACTTTTAACAAAGCTTAAGGTCTTTTCTGTCCCCATTACCATGAAAGCAGTCGCATATCCATCAGCTAAATCACATGATTCTGCGATTACGGTAACACTCAATAAACTATGCTGAACGGGGAATCCCGTCAATGGATTCAATGTATGTGCATATTTCACTCCATCTTTCATGTAAAATTTACGGTAATTTCCACTCGTTGCTATTGCTTTTTCTGTAATCACAATAATATTCTCAAGCTCTCTTGTCGTCAAATTTTCTTTGGGAACATCCACTCCAATTCTCCAATCACCTCCTTCTCTATTATTTCCTCGGACAACCAATTCTCCACCAATTTCAATAAAGTAATTAGAATAACCTTTATTTTTAAGAAATTCATCTACAACGTCAACAGACAATCCCTGTGCAATTGCATTCATATCCAATTTAAAATCTGCTTTGTATTTATTCCCCAATATTTTGCCTTCCGGAGAAAAGACCATGGTATGATGCTTATCTTTTTCAAAAGAAACGTAACCTAGAATGTCATTAACTTCTTTTTTCGTTAGTGGTGAAATCTTATTATTCATAAACCCCCAGTTTTTCACCAATGGGAAAACAGATGGATCAAAAAGTCCTTTTGTCTTTGAATAAATATCCTGACTTGTGATATAGCACCGTTCAAAAAGATGAGATTTATCGACTAAAACAATGGAATCTTGACACCGATTAAACTGGCTAATTATTGATTCTTCGAGATAAGTTGAAAGTACTTTGTCAAAAGCTGAGAAAAGAGAATCGAGTTCATTTTTCTTCAGTGTATTTTCTTTTTCAACAACAATGACCGTGTAGGTTGTACCTTGAGTTTCTCCATGAATTTTAATACTATTGTAGAGCGTTTCCAGCTTTTGTTCATTTTCTCCACAAGAGGTGAAAAGAATACTACTAATAATGACGCTCCAAATGAGGCCCTTGTGTTTCACTACTCCAAACACTTGATAAACTAGGTTTTCCATTTTTACTGTATGTTATTCCATTCAACGACTGTGTTCTAATATACACATTAGCGTGGGCTTCGATTACAACTACTCGTCGCGTTATGATTGTCTTCACCAATCCATCTTGATCGCTACGTGTAAAGGACTCTTCAGAGACACCTTCAGGATATGCTTCACCCAATGAATTCGGGATAATTGACTTATTCTTGGGAGCATCATTTATCTTGCTTAATTTCTTCTGAGCATCGTAGTGCTTATCTGTTTGTCCAATATTATCGGCTGCTATGTCAGCTTTCAATGTTTTATCGAGCTGAACCAATGCATTATTATTCTGTTCTAATTTTTTCTTTTCATCTATTGCATCATCGCTTACTTCTGCATAAATTGTAGAAATTGATTCTTCAGCATTCATGCGACTGCCAAGGTCTCCCTTTAAAGCCTCGACATGATTAGCTCTTGATGTCTTATTCATTCTGTTCACATACTCAATTTTTTCAGCTAGGGCGTCTTCTGCTATCTCATTGATTTCTCCGCTAACCTCAACTTCTTCGGCAATTAGTTGCTTGTTCAATTGGTATTTTTTTGTTTCCCGATAATTTTCACCTTCATGTGCAATTGACAATTCTCTGTTGCCTTCTTTCAATACTTCAGAATTTGTCAATGCTTGCTTACTTTCATTCTCTGCTGTCTCCTGAGCCGCAATTTCAATCAATGCTAATTCTCCTTGATTGATAAGAAGTTGTCCAGATTTTCTCGAATTCATTGTTGAATATGCATCACGCTCGTAGTCTCCAATTTCATCAATTTTAACTCCTACCTCATGGCGTTCTTGAGTTCTTTCAATAACACCATCGTCGAACTTCGACTTAATCGTATTCAATTCTTGATCCGATTTAATATTTGCGTAATAATCCGTTGTAATTTCTGCACTTCTTGCTGTAGCATGTGAAGTATTATAATCTTTCATGATGTCGGTGTTCTCTTGGTAAACCGACTCTCGCTCTCCGTAATCAATTGCCGATTTCTCATTTATTTCATAAAGAGCACCTTGATCATCAATATTTAATTTGTAATCATCCGCAAAAATTCGACCTCGTTTTTCAGCCGCTGATTTAGTATACGCATTCATTATATCCGTATTCTCCTGATAAACTACTTCTCGCTCACTATAATCAATCTTTGATGACTTATTAATTCCATACAATATATTCTGATCATTCAGATTCTCAGCATTTTCAAAACGGATATTGTCACTGTCCTTGATTTCTAATTCTAGTTTAGCAAGTCTTAAAGCTTCTGAAATTTCTTGTTGTGTCAATTGATTCTCACCAGCTTCAACAGTAATCCTTTGATAAATAAGATAAATATCATTTGTTGTCTCATAATGACTTTTTGTCTTTTCCGCTGACCTTGCAGTATATTCATTTTGAATACCTCGAAGATTTTGCTCAATCTTGGTATTTTTCAATGACCTTCTTTCAGATTCCGCTTTGGCTAGAATAAATGCCCCATCCATAATCGAATTATCAAATGGGTCTCCAAGATCTGTTAATTCTGCAGATTCGATAAAAGCTGGGTTTAATATTGCGTGAATTTCCGCTAATTTTTCTTTTGGATATGGATCATTTACTCTAAATTTCAGCGCTCTCTTATAATATTCGATCGATTTGTCATAATCTTCCGTGCTAAAGTATTTATCCGCAACACGTAATATTTTCTGATAGTTTTGTTCTTCTTCGGCAACACTCTTAATTTTAGATTGGATAACGCATTCCTTAATTTGTAATTCAACGTATGAATTTCTTGGCATTAAACTGAGTGCTTCTTCATATTTATTTTTCGCGCTAATGTAATCTTCCGCTGAAAATAATCCATCTGCAATTTTAACCAACGCGTCGAACTTGTTTTTTAAATCTAGTTCTATTGATTGTGTATTTGATAAATCATCCAATATTTGTTGAATTTCATCAATTTTATTTTGGGCTTTTAGATCTGCAACTTTAACAGAAAGTGCATTTTGATAATGCGATAATGCCATTATAAAATTTCTCTCTGCTTGACTTTCTTCTCCACTGCTCATATAACGTTTGTATAGCTTTTCTTGCTGACGCGCTGAAGCTTCTTCTGCAATTAATATTCGCATTTCAGCAATTCGCTCTTCCGGTTCCTTGGCTTCTCTTATTTTTTGGCCAGCTGCTGAAAATTTAAGAATTGCATCTTCATAATCTTTAGACGCTTCAAGAGCATTACCGGCATCCATTAAGCTTAAATATTCTCGCTCAGACTTTCTAAGTAGTGCAATTCTGTCCAACATCGTATCTGGCCGAAGATCATTTGGTCTTTGGCCTTTTGCTGTTTCAAGCAACGTTATTGCCTGATCATATTTTTTTGAATCAATGAAAGATTCCGCTTGCGTAAGTAGCTCAGAATAAAGTGCATTAGCATTTAGTTTTTTTGCATTATCTAACCTCAATGCTTCCTCAATTTTATCTTTAGGTTCTTGTTCGTCTTTAACATTTAGCGCTTCCTTGTACTTATCTATCGCCCCCAAATATACTTTAGCAGACATCAATCCATCAGCCTCAAGCATCAATACAGAATATTTTTTATCAATGATTTCATTTGCTGCGCGGTTCGCGATAATCGTTTTCAGTTCTTCAATTTTTTCAATAGGTATAATCTCATTCGGCTTTAGACTACTCGCCTCCTCATACTTCATTATTGCTCCAGCGAAATCCTCACTTACCTCTTTCGTTTGTGCACTCGCTATAACTTGTGCATATTTTTCTTTTAATTTTTTTGATGCTTTATTTTCTTCAATTAGTTTCTTTAATTCTTCCATCTTTTCTTGAACATCCGAATCATCTTTAATTGCTAATGCTCCATTTAGCTTTTCAACAGCTGAATCTAAATTATCTTCAGATGCTAACTGGTAACCTTCATCTCTAAGCTTGGTAAATGCTTCATCCAAAGCATTGGTATCACTTTGTTGTTGAATCAATGCTTTTATTGCTTCAATACGGTCTAAAGCTTTAGTATTTGTGTTTTCAATTGCAAGAACGCTTTCGTATTTAGTAACCGCAGAAGTTAATTCATCATTTTCAAACAATGTCTTTCCTTCTTCTAGCAATTTTTGAATTTCCTCTTGTTTTGTCTGTTCTACTGCTAATTGTTCAGCCTCTGACTTTTTTGCCGCTATTTCAGCTTCAATTTCAGAAATTCGCTCAACTGGATAATTTTGAGAGTTGTCAATTGTAATTGCTTCTCGATACTTCGTAATAGCATCATCCCAATTTGCAGCATTGAATTGATTATCAGCTTCTAAAATTTTGGCATCGTATTGTTCCTTCTTTGCTAAATCAGCTGCTTCTTTATCTGCATTTACTTTTTCTTCTGCAATTAATCCTTCAATTTTAGAAATTCGATCAGTAGGATATGTTTGAGTATCATCGATTGAAATTGCTTCTCTGTATTTTGCAATCGAATTATCCCAACTTGATGTGTTAAAATGACCATCAGCCTCAGCAATTAATGCATCATACTTTTCCTTCTTTGCTAAATCAGCTGCTTCTTTATCTGCATTTACTTTCTCGTCTGCGATTAGCCCTTCAATTTCAGAAATTCGATCAGTTGGGTAAGGTTGTGTTTCATCGATCATAATTGCTTCTCTGTATTTTGCAATCGAATTATCCCAACTTGACGTGTTAAAATGACCATCAGCCTCAGCAATTAAAGCATCATACTTTTCCTTCATTGCTAAATTAGCTGCTTCTTTATCCGAATTCGCTTTTTCTTCAGCTATTATTCCTTCAATCTTTAAAATTCTAGCTGATGGATAAGTTTGTGAATCATCAAAAGTCAGTGCCTCTCTATATTTTGCGATTGCTTCGTTCCAACTTGCTTCGCTAAAATGATTATCCGCAGCCGCTATTGCAAAATCATATTGATCTTTCTTCGCTTTATTTGCGGCTTTCTGATCTGCCAGCTCTTTCAATTCTTGAATTTTAGCATTTGCATCTGCAATTTTCTGTTCAAGTTCTGGCGTTGTTTTAATTCCCAACGCTTCATTGTATTTAACAAGTGAATTGTCGAATTCTTCTCCTATAAATGCAACATCACCTTCCTTTACCAGGCTGTTGAATTTAACTTCAAGGGCCTCGACATCATTTGCCTTTTCAATCTCAGTAATCACTAAAGCTAATTTCTCAATTGCTTCTACATTTCCATTATCAATACTCAGTACTTCAGTGAATTTCAACTTGGCATTCCCCCAATCAGTTGAGGTAATAGCGGCATTGCCTTCAGAAAGTAAACGGGCAATGTTCTCTGCTTTTTCTTTTTGGGCAGCGAGTTCTGCAATTTTCTCATCACAAATTACAATTCTATTTTTCGGGTATGTTGCAGCACTTTCTATACTTAATGCTTCTTCATACTTTGCTTTTGAGCTCTGGTAACTTTCCTTCTCAAAAAGAGCATCGGCAACTTCAATAGCATCTTGATATTTTATTTTTTCTGCTTCCTGATCAGCTAGAGTGTTTAGCTTAGCTTCAAGCTCTTTTAATTTGTCAAGAGGATATTGCTCTGAAGGCTTCAATTTAGATGCATTCGTATACATATCCTTGGCTGCACGTAAGCTGTTTTGCTTCAAAAAAGCATCACCGCGGTTTATTGCTTCATCGTATTTTACCTGATTTTCTAGTTCTTTTTTCTTAGCGTCTATTCTATCATTTAATGCTATAACCTGATCCTTCGGGTATTGTTCAACTTTTAAAACTAACGCTTCTTCATACTTTGAAACAGCCGATTCTAATTGATCTTGATCTCTCAAGCGATCAGCCTCCTCGATTGCTGCATAATATGCCTCGTTCTCTTGTTTTTCAGCAAGATCTTCTTGCTTTTGCGCTTGAATTAATGCGTCTAATTCTAGAATTTTGTCGGCGGGGTACTTTTCTGTAGGCTTATATCCAAGTGCTTCTTCATACTTTGTAAGAGCCGCTTCATAATTAACTTCTGTGAAAAATTTATCTGCCTCTGTAATCGCTTTTTGGTAATTAATCTCTGCGTCTGCTTTATTTTTTTCTGCTTCGGCTAATAATTTTAGAATCTTGACCTTTATGTCTGCAGAAGCAACATCATCTAAGTCTGCTTCCATTTTTCGAGTATTCCAATCAAATTTAGCGACAGGTTGAGAATCTAAAAAAGAAAAATCAACATTCTCTCTTTTCTTGAACATTGACATATCTAAAGCTTCAACAGGCCGATATTCATCTCCTGCAGGTAAATCTTCTTCATTTATTCGAGTAAAATCAAATGACACTTTTTTTGACACTAAACCATCTTTAGAAAAAACAACTTCAAATGGAGATGTATAATTAATATCACCTCGTAAAGTATATTTACCACTTGACGCAGTTGTTGTGTTGAATAAAGAGCTTCCGTTTTGAACAACAGAAACCTTAACACCTTGCTCAAAGCCACCAATATCATTATTCTCTACCCGCCCTTTATATAAAAACGTTAAACTCTGAGACCACACTAAACAGGAGGAAAACAGCAAGACTAAAATGATGAAATATTTCATACTCTATTGTTTAAACGAAATTCTGTACAACCAGTTACAGAAAAGGTTTAAATTTGATCAAATTATATTATTACAAATATGGTTAAAATTGTTTAAAAAACATATAATTAAAGCATGCTTGAGATAGAAAAACTAAGTTATTGGGAAAGAAAATCTTACTTTGAAGACATTGATTTATTGATCATTGGAGCAGGCATTGTTGGGTACAGTTCAGCTATACATTTCGCTGAATTAAATCCATCTGCTAAAATCCTCATACTTGAGCGTGGATATCTACCATCTGGTGCAAGTTCTAAAAATGCAGGATTCACTTGTTTTGGTAGTGCTACAGAACTTATTGATGACCTTCAATCGATGTCAGAAAAAGAAGTTTGGAAAACGGTAAAATTACGATGGGATGGTTTACAAAATATTATTTCACTGATTGGCAAAGAAGAACTTGGTCTAGAAACTAATGGATCTTGGGATTTAATTACGAATACGGATTCAGAACTGTTCAAAACAACCATTTCTAAACTGGACTATCTAAACACCAAAATTGAAGAAATCACAGGAGAAAAGAATGTCTATTCAGTGGATAATAGTATCTGCGAAAAAACTGGATTTGAACAAATAAAAACAAGCATTTACAATCGATTAGAAGGCCAGATTGATACTTCAAAAATGAACGATGCTTTCTATCGAATTGCAATTACCAAAGGAATACGCATCCTATTTGGCACTGAGGTTACAGAGCTTAAATCAAGTTTATCGATGCCATTGATTAAATCTAAGTATGGTGATATTTCTGCCAGAAAAATTGCAATTTGTACCAATGGATTCGCATCTCAATTCCTTCCGAAAGAAGATATACAACCTGCTAGAGCTCAAGTACTTATCACTAAGCCTATCCCTAACCTTAAGATTAAAGGCACTTTTCATTATGACAGAGGGTATTATTATTTCAGAAACATTGATGGAAGAATTCTTTTAGGAGGCGGTAGAAATTTAGATTTTGAAGGTGAAACGACAACTGAATTGTCCAATACGGACTTTGTTCTAAGACGACTCTCTGACATTTTATCGACTGTCATCTTGCCAAATACACCCTACGAAATTGATTATTCTTGGGCTGGAATTATGGGAGTTGGGAAAACTAAAATGCCAATCATTAAAAAAGTCGAGGATTCAATTTATTGCGGAGTTAGACTGGGAGGAATGGGAATTGCCATAGGTACCCTTGTTGGTCAAGAATTAGCTATAATAATTGATTCCTAAACTAGATCTGTATTCTAAATTTCACTTCCTATTGCTTTTCTCTCTAAAATCGATTAAATAATTCTTAATATTATTATTTTTGGTTAAATTTTGTTTTATGAAGAATACAGCTCTAAATAATATACATATTGAACTAGGAGCCAAAATGGTCCCTTTTGCAGGATATAACATGCCTGTTCAATACGAAGGTATAAAAATTGAACATCAAACTGTACGTGATGCTGTTGGAGTTTTTGACGTTTCTCACATGGGAGAATTTTTAATCTCAGGAGAAGGTGCATTGGAGTTAATTCAATACATTTCTTCAAATGACGCATCTACATTAACCATTGGTCGTGCACAATATAGTTGCATGCCAAATGGAAAAGGTGGAATTGTTGATGATTTAATCATTTATAAAATAAAAGACACTGAATATTTATTGGTCGTAAATGCTTCAAATATTGACAAAGATTGGAATTGGATTTCTTCACACAATACATTTGGAGCAACGATGAAAAATCTCTCTGAGAAATACTCATTACTGGCTATTCAAGGACCAAAAGCTGTTGAGGCAATGCAATCATTGACATCAATTGACTTGTCGAATATCAAATATTATCATTTTGAAGTTGCCGATTTCGCTGGTATTGGACATGTAATCATTTCGGCCACTGGTTACACTGGTAGTGGAGGATTTGAAATCTATTGTAAAAACGAAGAAGCTGAACAAGTTTGGCAAAAAGTATTTGAGGCTGGTGCAGAATTTGGTGTTAAACCAATTGGGCTAGCCGCCAGAGATACACTTCGCTTAGAAATGGGTTTCTGTCTTTATGGAAATGACATAAGTGACACAACTTCGCCCCTAGAAGCAGGTCTTGGTTGGATAACAAAACTTAAAAAGGAGCCCGATTTTATCGATAAAGATTTCTTAACTAAGCAAAAAGAAGCAGGAGTAACTCGTAAACTTGTTGCTTTCGAGATGATTGATAGAGGAATTCCGAGACACGACTATCAAATTAATGATGCAAATGGAAATAATATTGGGATTGTAACTTCTGGTACAATGGGACCATCAGTTAACAAATCAATTGGCCTTGGCTATGTTTCGATTGAATTTATAAAACCGGATACTGAAATTTATATTGAAGTTAGGAATAAAGGGGTTAAAGCTAAAGTTGTTAAACTTCCATTCTTTCAAAAATAATTGATTACTTTATTTAAAAATCATGTGATATGGCGATTTATTTAGATAATGCTGCGACTACTCCAATTGATCCAGAAGTAGTTGAGGCTATGATTCCTATTCTCCAAAATGATTTTGGAAACCCCTCTTCAACTCACTCTTTTGGGCGCAGTTCAAAAGCGCTAATTGAGATTTCAAGACGGAGTATTGCCAAGCATATCAATTGTGAATCTTCGGAGTTGATTTTTACATCTGGCGGCACAGAGGCTGATAATATTGCCCTTAATTCTGCCATTCATAAAATGGGAGCTACTCATATTATTACTTCAGCAGTTGAGCACCATGCTGTTGGACATGCGGCTGATGCCATAATTCAAAATAACAAAATCCGAATATCATTAGTTAAGCTTGATGAAAAAGGTAATGTTGACTTAGAGGACCTTGAACAACTATTGAATTCTGACGAGAAAGCGATTGTTTCTTTAATGCATGCTAACAATGAAATATCTACACTTCTTCCACTTAAAAAAGTAAGTCAACTTTGTCGAAAATACAATGCTCTTTTTCATTCTGACACAGTACAAACAATAGGACACTATCCTTTTGACTTACAAGATTTAGACATAGATTTCATCACTTGTTCAGCTCATAAATTTCATGGACCAAAAGGAATTGGTTTTTTATACGCTAAAAAGAGTAATCAAATTGACCGATTAATTCATGGTGGGGCGCAAGAAAGAGGTTTACGAGGAGGTACTGAGAATATTTATGGAATTGTAGGGCTTGCAAAAGCGATGGATTTAGCGAATGAAAATATTCAAAGCCATATTGACCATGTGCAATCGTTGAAAACACATTTAATGAATGGGTTGGAAAAATATTTTGACAATCTTTATTATTTTGGAGAAACAGCTCCGGAAAAATCCTTGTACACGGTTCTTAATGTCAGCTTTCCGAAGAGTCTTAAGTCAAGTATGTTACTATTCACACTAGATTTAAAAGGTATTGCTGTTTCGGGAGGTAGTGCTTGTAATTCTGGTGCAATAACTGGCTCACACGTTCTTACCGCAATCAATGCGGACATGACTCGGCCAAACGTTCGTTTTTCCTTTTCAAGATTCACTACAAGAGAAGAAATTGATTTCACCCTGGAGCAGGTAAAGTCAGTTTACGAAAAGAATCTTGTTTAAGCTCTAGCAGAGTTAGTTTAGTCATCTAATTTTTCTATTTTGTCAAAGAATGACTTCAGAAACTCATATACTAATTCTTAGCTCTTGGTACCCAAGTGAGGACAAACCTTTTCTGGGAAATTTCGTGCAACGTTCTGCTCGGTTACTATCAAAAAAATATAAGGTTTCTGTCTTAACAACGAGGTCTGACAGTGCAACAAAATCAATTAAAATAAACACTTTACATTCAGAAGATCTTACTGAGTATGAAGCAGTATATCCAACATCTCATTTCCTGTTGAGAAGAAAGAAAAACCATGAAGAAGCATTCAATCTTGGTTTACGAAATATTGACCATGTTGATATTGTCATTGGGCATGTTGCTTTGCCTAAATCATGGCAATTTATTATCGCTAAAAATAATTACAATTGCCCATTAATATATGTCGAACACGGTTCTTATTTTAGAAAAGAAATTCAAAATAAATGGCGTTTAATTGATAAAATTTTTCTTAAACGTTTGAAAAATAATATAGATGAAATTGTTGCTGTCTCGGCATTTTTAAAAAAAGATATGCAACGGTATTTTGACGAGTTTTCAATTTCAATTATTGGAAACTCTGTGGATTTGGACTTGTTTTCGCTTAAAGAAAAGAATGAAGCTAATAAAAAATTTAATTTTCTTCATATCTCAACTCTTGATGAACAGACAAAGAACCCAATTGGAATTTTAAATGCGTGTAAATTTCTAAGTGAAAAAACTCGGGACTTCACTTTGACAATTGTCAGTGACGAAGATTACTCAAAGTATGCCCAATTTGTTAAAGAACAAAAAATCGACGACATTGTTTCATTCCAAGGGCCGTTAAAACTTGAAGAAACAATTGAATATTATCATCGTGCGGATGCCTTTGTTCTATATTCAAAGTACGAAACCTTCTCCATTGTTATAGCTGAAGCATGGGCGACAGGAACACCTGTAATTACGACTAAAGTGGGAATTGCAAGTGACATATCCATAGAATTGGGAGCCAACATAGAACATGACAATGATCAAGAATTAGCTGAAGTTATGCTTTCATTTATTGAACAAGGGATAAAATTCGACAAAGTACAAATTCGTGAATATGCGAAACAGTTCGGTAATGATAAAACTCTCAGTAGCTGGACAGATCTAATTGAACGTCATGTTAGATAAAGCTACAATCTGTAAAGCAATACGATCGGAATTGAATGAAAAGGGGAAACTTATCCAACTTGCATTCGACGACTTAAATTCTGCAATTACAGATGATTCTAAAAGCACTGCCGGAGATAAACACGAAACAAGTCGGGCAATGGTTCATTTAGAGCAAGAAAAACTGTCTAAGCAGCTGATTCAAAACAAACATTTACAACAAGCTTTACAGAAGATTGACCCTGATAAAAAGTCAAACAAAGTCCAGTTTGGCAGCTTAGTTAGCACTGATAGAGGAGTTTATTTCTTTTCAATCGGTTTAGGCAAAATAACTGTTGATGGTTACGATATTTTCTGTCTAACTCCAATTACTCCACTAGGACAAATGTTATTTGATTGTAAAAAAGGCGATAGCATTGAATTCAATGGTGTTTTAGAAATCCTCGAAGTACAATAATTACATTGTATTATTAAGCGTAATACTCCTCCTGAAGTTGCAGAATTTTCTCATCCTTCAAGTAATCATCATAAGGCATCATTTTATCAATAATTCCATTCGGTGTAATTTCAATTACACGATTAGCTACTGAAGATACTAACTCATGATCATGAGATGTGAAAAGCATTGTTCCCTTAAATTCTGACATGCCTTGATTTAGTGCTTGAATTGATTCCAAATCAAGGTGATTTGTTGGTTCATCCATCAATAGTAGATTTCCTTTAGCGAGCATCATTCTTGACAACATACAACGCACTTTCTCCCCTCCTGATAAAACATTTGCAGTTTTCATTGCCTCTTCTCCTGTGAACAGCATTCTACCTAAAAATGTTCTTAAATAAACTTCTTCTCTTTCTTCATCCGTGTGAACATATTGTCTCAACCAATCAATCAAAGGCAATTTCGCTTCAAAGAAGGTGTGATTTTCGTTTGGCAAATAAACTTTTGAGATTGTTGTCCCAAAAACATAATCTCCCTCATCCGCTTTTTCATCTCCGCTAAGTACTTCAAAGAAGTGAGTCAATGCCATTGAGTTTCTTGAAATAACTGCAATTTTATCTCCCTTATTGACGACAAGATTGATGTTCTTAAAAAGGACTTCCCCGTCAACAGATTTAGTCAAACCATCAATATTTAATATTTGATTTCCCGCATCTCTTTCTTGAGAGAAAGTAATTCCAGGGTATTTTCTACTTGAAGCTTGAATTTCTGAGATATCAAGGTTCGCAATCATTTTTCTTCTACTGGTAGCTTGCTTTGATTTTGCAGCATTAGCAGAAAACCGTGCGATAAAATCTTGCAATTCTTTCTTTTTCTCTTCTGCTTTCTTATTCTTATCTGAACGCTGACGCAATACTAACTGAGAAGACTGGTACCAGAAACTATAATTCCCAGTAAACATATTTAATTTACTAAAATCAATATCTGCAATATGTGTACATACCGTATCTAAAAAGTGTCTATCGTGAGAAACAACAATCACTGTATTTTTAAAATCCAATAAAAAATCTTCTAACCAAGAAATTGTCTTCAAATCTAGATCATTCGTAGGTTCATCCAAAACAAGTACATCTGGATTTCCAAACAATGCCTGAGCAAGTAAAACTCTAACTTTTAAATCGTTTGGCATATCTGCCATTTTGGTATAGTGTTTTGATTCATCTATTCCAAGATTTGATAACATTGAAGCAGCATCTGTTTCAGCATTCCAACCTTCTAGATCTGCAAACTCACCCTCCAATTCAGCTGTACGCATCCCATCGTCATCCGAAAAATCAGGTTTCGCATAAAGAGCATCTTTCTCAACCATTATTTCAAACAAACGCTTATGCCCCATTATAACCGTCTGAAGTACTTCGTGTTCATCAAATTTAAAATGATCTTGACTTAAAACAGCAAGTCTTTTTCCAGGTTCAAGCGTAACATTACCCGTTGTTGGATCTTGATCTCCCGTAAGAATTTTTAAGAATGTTGATTTACCTGCACCATTTGCACCGATTACTCCGTAACAGTTTCCTGTTACAAATTTCACATTGACTTCATCAAAAAGTATACGTTTTCCGAACTGAAGAGATAAATTATTTACTGCTAACATTGTATTGAAATTTTGCGCAAAGGTATGGAATTTAGTAGATACTGCCTACAAAATCAAGAACTAAGCATAAATTTGACTTGGTTAACGCAATTATTTTTTCATCCAATGAAGGTTTCTCGAATACATCAGAATAAAAATAAGTGATATCACCGAACCAAAAACAATCAAAATACTTGGAACGTTAATTGGTGAAACATACAAATAAATAATTCCAATTGCCGATAGACTATAGATGATGTAAATATGAAACCCGACTTTAAAACCATTCCACATTTTAATAACTCCAAACAAGCCAATTAATCCAACAACTATTGATAATCCGTTTGCAAGTAAAAGATGTTCGTTGATTTCTACATTCATTTCTTGTAATTGACGTATGAAATGCACCCATGAATCCATTCCCAACTCCTGTAAATCGTTAATGGATTTGGACATGGCAACTTTTTCCGTTAGCAATTGTTCTTCCGTTTGCTTGGCGCTAAAAAGACCAGCGAAACTTGAAATTAATGATAGACCAATTCCTACAAAACTCATTATACTAATCGCCTTTAAAAAAACAGGACGCTTTTCTGCTTCAATTCTTTCATTACTTAATTCATCACTCATATTAATATCCTTTTTATGGTTTACATTTTATTTTTCACAAACTCCTTACTCCATGCCATTAATGGATGCAAGTAGCAATCTTCCTTAACGAAAGGCACTGCTTTGCGGAAATTTTCTCTTAAACTTTCTAACATCAACGATGACTTCTCTGTTCGGAAATCCATTCCTTGAGCTGCATTAAGTAACTCTATCCCTTGTAAAGAATAGCAATTTTCAATAATTCGATACAATTTGGTTGCCGCATTAGCTCCCATACTTACGTGATCTTCTTGGCCGTTACTTGAATCGATCGTATCAACAGAAGCTGGTGTACAAAGTTGCTTGTTCTGACTAACTATTGAAGCCGCTGTATACTGTGGTATCATAAATCCTGAATTCAAACCTGGTTCTGCAACAAGAAAAGGCGGTAAGCCTCTTGTTCCTCCTATCAACTTATAAACTCTACGCTCTGAAATCGATCCTAATTCAGCTAATGCTATTGCCAAGAAATCCATCGACAAGGCCAAAGGTTGGCCGTGGAAATTTCCAGCAGAAACGATATCATCTTCTTCGCTGAAAACTGTTGGATTATCAGTAACGGCGTTGATTTCACGTTCAACAATTTGCATGCAATAATCAATAGTATCTTTAGAAGCACCATGAACTTGTGGCATACATCTGAAGGAATAGGGATCTTGAACATGTTCTTTCTCTCTTGAAATCATAACACTACCTTCTAAAATAGATCTTAATTCTTCCGCAACTCTAATTTGTCCTTTTTGCTGACGGATTTCATTCACATTTGCTTGAAAAGGAGTAGGCTTTCCATCAAATGCCTCCAAAGACAAAGCACCAATTGTATTGAACTGATTCAATAATTTAGTCGCATTCGAAACCCCAAAAGAAGCATAAGCACTCATAAACTGCGTTCCGTTTAACAATGCTAATCCTTCTTTTGATCGCAATGCAATTGGGTTTAAATTATATTTCTCGTTAAAAACTTTTGAACTCACCTTTTTGTTTTCCATGTACACTTCGCCTTCTCCAATTAATGGTAAAGCCAGGTGTGCTAATGGTGCTAAATCACCAGAGGCGCCTAATGAACCTTGCTGATAAACAACAGGGAGAATATTGTTGTTATACATGAATAGTAATCGCTCAATTGTCATCAGCTGCACTCCTGAATTGCCATGCGACAATCCAACTACTTTTAGAAACAACATTCGCTTTACTATTTCAGCAGGCACTTCATCTCCCATTCCACAAGAATGAGAAAGCACGAGATTTCTTTGTAATTTTTCTAAATCTTCAAATGAAATTGCGGTATTACACAATGAACCAAAGCCAGTATTGACGCCATAAATCAGCTGATCATGTGACTCTACTTTTTTATCAAGGTAAGTTCGGCAATTTTCAATACCCTTTATTGCATTTTCTGACAAGCTCACATTGCATTCTGATGCTAAAACCTCATCCAGTTTATCAATTGTTAACCATGCATTATCAATTACGTACTTTTCCATTTAGTTCTTTAATAAAGTAATCACTTCTTCAAGTAACATTGATTTTTGTTCACCCGTTTCCATATTCTTTAGAAGAATTGTATTAGCATCAATTTCATTCTGCCCGATTAGAGCAAGATTCTTCACGCCACGGTCATTTGCATATTTCATCTGCTTTTTCATCTTTACGGCAGATGGATATATTTCACAAGAAATACCATGGCTGCGTATTTCTTTGACAAGAGTTAAACAGTAATTCTGTTCATTCTCTCCAAAATTGACAAACAACAATTCAAGGTTATTATCAACAGTATCTGGAAATAAATCTAATTCTGTAATCACATCATAAATTCTATCAGCTCCAAAGGAAATTCCTACTCCGGACATATCTTTCATCCCAAAAACACTCGTAAGGTCATCATAACGACCACCACCACAGATACTACCCATTTTCACTCCGTTTGCTTTTACTTCAAAAATTGCACCGGTATAGTAATTCAATCCGCGAGCTAATGTTACATCAAATTCTATTTTTGCTGATTTTACACCCAAAGAATTTACTTTTTCAAGTACAAATTCTAATTCTCTAATTCCCTCTTGACCAATTTCGCTTTTAGCTAAATATTCTTTCATTTGAGACAATCGACTATCCGTGTTTCCAGAAATATCAAACAAAGGCATAATTTTTTCTAGAGCAGTTTCAGAAACGCCTTTCTCGGAAAGTTCTTTTACTACTCCTTCAATTCCAACTTTATCTAGTTTATCTATTGCAACAGTTATTGTAAAGATCTTATCGGCTTCGCCGCAAATTTCAGCAATTCCTGAAAGTATTTTTCTATTGTTAATTTTAATTGTAAAATCAGGAATATTCAAATTCGAAAGCACCTCATCAAACAGCAATACGAAATCAACCTCATACAATAATGAATCACTACCAACTACATCAGCGTCACATTGATAAAACTCTTGGTAGCGTCCATGTTGAGGTCTGTCAGCTCTCCAAACTGGTTGAATTTGATACCTTTTGAAAGGAAATGATAGATCATTCTGATGTTGAACGACGAAACGAGCAAAAGGGACAGTCAAATCGTACCTTAATGCCTTTTCAGAAATAGAATTAGAAAACCGTGCTAAATTACCTTCCTTTAATGCATCCAAATCGGCCTTTTTAACCTTCTCCCCAGAATTCAATATTTTAAAAATCAGTCGATCTCCTTCTTCTCCGTACTTACCTAGGAGGGTTGAGGAAAGTTCAAAAGAAGGCGTTTCAATAGGAGAAAACCCGTAAACTTCAAACGATTTTCTTATGGTAGAATAAATATAATTTCTCTTGGCTACCTCTGCTGGTAAAAAATCTCGTGTTCCTTTTGGAATAGATGGTTTCTGCGCCATTGGTTAAATGTTTTATGTAAAGATAATAAGATTAATTAGTCGCTTTCAATCCGAAATGCTTCTCTGCCTCTGCCGTTATATAACCACCTATGGCTAATGAGGCCGTGGCCGCTGGAGATGGTGCATTTAAAACGTGAATAGAACTTCCATGGTATTCAATTCTAAAATCATCTCTTGTATCTCCATCTTGTCTCAGTAACAAAGCGCGAACTCCTGCCCTCCCCGGTTCAATATCATCCATCGTTAAAGAAGGTATCAATCGTTGTAGGGTTTTTAAGAATAGTTTTTTAGAAAAAGCACGTCTGTACTCATTGATTCCAAATTTCATATTTTTAAAAAACAATTTCCATGTTCCTTTATAAGTCAATGCGTCCCATGTATCACGAAAAGAGAAATCAGTTTTTCCGTATCCTTCTCGCTTAAACGTAAAGACTGCATTCGGCCCACACTCTATATCACCATTTGTCATTCGTGTAAAATGAACACCAAGAAATGGAAATTCAGGATTGGGAACGGGGTAAATAAGATGTTTCACCTTCTCTTTCCCTTTTGAGGTTAATTCATAGTAGTCTCCTCTAAACCCAACGACTTTTTCTTTCAAATCTACACCGTCTTTTTTAGCTAATCGATCCGCTTGAAGTCCTGCACAAAAAACTAAATTTTTTGCCTTATACTCGCCTTTTGATGTGTGAATTACAGAGTAATCTTTATTTGTTTTATCTATGCTTTTTACCTCATGTTCGAGACAGAGCTTACTTTCACTCTGCTGTTCTAATGCCAACTCTACCATTTTCTTTGTGGCAGCGACAAAATCAATTATTCCAGTGCATGGCACGAGTAATCCACCAATACTTTCTACGAAAGGTTCATGTTGTTTTACTTCTTCCGGCGTTAATTTCTTTAGACCCTCAATCTTATTCTCTAAGCCAATATTGTAGATTTTCTCCATGAAAGGTAATTCGCTTTCGTCTACAGCTACCACAACTTTACCGCATACATCGTGCGCAATATTATGTTCTTTAGCAAAGGCTACCAATTCATGTCTCCCTTCAATGCAGTTTTTTGCTTTCAATGAACCTGGTTTGTAATAAAGTCCTGAGTGGATCACACCAGAATTATGTCCTGTTTGATGATCTGCCAGTCCAGTCTCCTTCTCTAAAAGAATAATTTTAATATCCGGATACTTCGATTGTAATTTATAAAACGTTGCCGCTCCTACAATTCCACCTCCAATTATTGCAATATCATACGTCATAATCCCTAATCTTGAATAATAAAATCTGCCACAAAATTAAACAATCCTTTTCAGCAGAAAGGAAGAAGCATTGAAATTATTAATTAATTTTATTCATACATCCCCGAATGAATGGGTAAATAATTATGTGACGGCTCGTAATACTTACTTCGTTTGTAAATAAAGTACAATTGTGCGTAAGCCGATTCTGCAAACTCAGAATCAGATTTTTTCTTTTCTTCAAAATCAGCACGTAACAACTCATTACTTTCTAGTATTTCTTTCGCTTTGTCTTCAAAAACATAAGATGAAAAATGTTCTTTTTGCTGAACATAACTGTCAAACATATTCCATGTAAAATAACTATCAGGCGTTCCTGGTTCGAGAACTGAAACAATGAAACGTTTATTCTTTTGATGACTACTAATTAACACATCACCCTTCTTAAACCCACGATGAATTAAAGAAATTTCTACATCAATATCTGAATGTAAAAAATGACCTTCATAAGGTTTCTTATTACTTTTAAAACTATTAATGCGGTATCGACCGATGATTCTGGCATCAAAATTATCAAGCAAACTCATTTCAACATTGTTTGATTTCAAGCGTTTAAGAACTGTACTACATTCTCCACCAACAATATAGTAGTCTGGAATGAATAAAGAATCCATTGCTGCATATGTTTTATAGAGCGGAATAAATTTCTCGTATGGTTTATCTTGATGATATTTCAAACGAGTTAATCCAGTTACTTCACTTATTGGATTTGAAAATTCATAACCCTTAAATAAAATCGAATCTCTTTTTGCTTGTAATTTGTATTGGAATGGATAATACTCCATTTTCCGTTCCCATTCAGAAGTTTTTTCTCTTGCTATTTCAATTTTGCCACTATTAATTTTCATCCAATTAATAGACTCTTCTATAAAAAGTAAAGTAGATTGTACACGTTGCGAAAATGGCTTTAGCATATGTGTTTCAATTGTAAAACTTATCGCATTCAATAATGAAGCATAACCCATTGCGTAACGCGGTAAATCATTAAAAACCGTCAGCCCAGTTTCTGGAGTTGCACCTTTCAAATTAACATATGGAACCATATCAAAATTTCCTTTTTCACCGCGTTTCTTAAGGTAAGGTATCATATCTTCATGCATTAGAGTCCCTAATTCTGGTCCCATTCGTTCTCTAATTGATGCAATATAAGTTAACGTATATTGATAATCTGCACCATTAGAAACGTGTGTATCAATAAAAACGTCAGGATCTAAACCGTGATATATTTTAGCAAATGTGAACATGTTTCTAGAGTCCATCTTGATGAAGTCTCGATTCAAATCTAGGTTTTGTGTATTTCCTCTAAATCCATATTCCTCTGGTCCATCTTGATTTGCACGACTAGAAGAAGATCTATTCATCATTCCCCCAACATTGTATGCTGGAATAATCCCAATCACTGGTAAATTCTTTGTTTTTTTTCCAGTCAATATCCAATCATTTATCCAAATTAAACAAGCATTCACACCGTCTGGCTCACCCGGGTGTATTGCGTTATTTATTAATAACGTTGTTGATTCTCTGGCTTTATCGAATGATTTAATTGAATCCTGTGCACCATTGATAATGCATAAGTAAATAGGTAGTCCAAAATCAGATTGACCCATGTTGTACAATTCGATTTCAGTATTATTCTCTGCTAAGTCTATGTAGATTTTAATTAAATCTGGATAGCTTGGGCTCGTATTCCCGTCGTATTGAGAATGCACAGTAAACTGTAAAAAAACACATAGCTGGAGTGTGAGAATAATCTTCATAAATCTATTGTTCGTTTTAAGGACTAAATTAACTAATTTTGTTTTATGCGAATTGATATTCTTACCATACTCCCTGATTTATTAATAAGTCCTTTTTCCGACTCTATTATGAAAAGAGCACAAACGAAAGGACATCTTGAATTGGAGATTCATAACATTCGAGATTATTCAACAAACAAACACCATAAAGTAGACGATGCGCAATATGGCGGTGGCGCTGGAATGGTCATGAGTATTGAACCAATTGCTTTACTTATTGAAAAGCTAAAATCAGAACGTCACTATGACGAAATTATCTTCATGACTCCTGATGGAGAATTATTGGAACAAGAGACCTCTAATAGCTTAAGCCTGTATCAAAATATTATTATTCTATGTGGACATTATAAAGGCATTGATGAGCGTATTAGAGAGAAGTACATTACAAAAGAAATCTCAATTGGCTCATATGTGCTATCGGGAGGAGAATTAGGCGCTGCTGTTCTTGTAGACAGTATTGTCCGATTGATTCCGGGTGTATTGAATGATGAGACTTCTGCACTAACGGATAGTTTTCAAGATGGTTTATTGTCTCCCCCTGTTTACACAAGACCTCCTGAATACAACGGAATGAAAGTCCCTGAAGTGTTATTGTCTGGAGACTTTGGTAAAATTGAAGCTTGGAGAGAGTTGAAGGCTATGGAGAGAACTAAGGAGAGAAGGCCTGATTTATTGGATGGGAAGTGATCATTAAGAAAATTAAAGGTTTGAATATGGATATTAGAGAAATAGTTGAGACATTAAAATCAGGAGGGACAATTCTTTACCCAACAGATACGGTTTGGGGAATCGGTTGCGACGCTACAAATGATGAAGCCTGCAATAAGATTATCGAAATTAAAAACCGTCCTGATCATAAAAGCTTTATTCTTTTAGTCGATAATTTCGCAATGCTAGAGCGATATATTACTAATTTTCAAGAAGTTTGTTATGACTTGGTTGATTTAGCAACACAGCCTTTGACTATTATTTATCCTAATGCTAAAGGTCTTGCACCTTCTATTCTTGCTAAAGATGGTTCTGTTGGCATTCGAATCACAGAAGACCCAACTTGTTTGAAATTAATTCGAGGCCTAAAAAAACCATTAGTGAGCACCTCAGCGAATCTATCAGGAGAAAAAAATGCAAGCTTTTTTGAGGAAATTTCAGAAGAAATTAAAATGAAAGTCGACGCGATTGTGGAGTTAAATTTAGAAAAGGAAATGAGTCGTCCATCTCAAATAATAAAAATTGGACTTAATGGAAGTGTTGATATTCTTCGCAAGTAAACTTGCTAAATACCCAAAAAATTTCCTAAAATCTTATTAAACTCTTTTGTCTTATTCAGGTTAACCACATGACCTCCTTTGAATATTACGTGAAATTCAGAATTCTCCCCTAAATAGTCATGTAACATTTTTCCCCTTTCTACAGGAACAACCATATCATTACTTCCCCACACCAATAATATCGGCATTTCTAAAGAATACTCATGTTTCGCATACTTATTCATGTCATTTACCAAACTTCTCATTAGTGCTCGTTTATTAGCCAAATCACCCACATACATTTTTTCGTGAAACTCTTTGAACATAAATGCTGGAAGTAAACTTTTCTTACTTGTGGATAAATACCATAGTTTTTTTAATCCCTTAGGGTTTGATGGTACAAAGAGCTCTTCAATCGATTCAACTTTAAAGGTGTTACAAATGTTTTTAATATCTGACGCAAACATAAATTTAATAGGAGAATCAATAATAATCAGTTTTTCTACTCTATCTTGATTCTTGTTCGCATATTCTATACTGACACCTCCTCCATATGAAACACCTCCCAAAATAAACTTATCCAAGCCCAAATCGTCCGCTAAGTTTGACACTAAATCAACCTGATGATCTAAACTAAACTTCTCTATTGAAGGAAAAGAATTCCCGAAATGCAATAGATTAGGTAAAATAACACGATAATGTTCACTTAACATTTCGACTTGTTTGAACCATTGAAACCTTGTCGTTGCTCCAAAACCATGAATCAACATAAACGGTGGTTTGTCTGATTGAGAATCCCAGTACTCAACTGTATCTCCTTTTATCACTTTTCGCTGGCATTGCATTGATGCAGATTTCATTTTTTTACTGACATGATTGTCAGCAATTTTAAATGTACTACAAGAAAAGATGGACAAAAAAGACATTATAAAAAAGAAGTGTTTCAACTTGTAAGAATTAATACGCTAAAGTTAAAATAATAAAGCTAAATTAATTAACTACAGCTTTAAATGATAGATAAAAAGTTATCCGTAACTTTGCATCCGAAATGTCACAAAATTATAGTCAATATCTTAAGCATCCAGTTTTCAAAGTCGCTTCAGAAATAGTTACTGAAATGAACCTTGAAGCTTATGTCATTGGAGGATATGTTAGAGATCTTCTCCTCGAGCGAACATCAAAAGATATTGATATTGTAGTCATTGGAAATGGTTTGGATTTAGCCAAGGCAATTGCTGCCAAATTACGTGTTAAAAAAGTAACAACTTTTGAAAGCTTTGGGACTGCTCACTTTGTTTACAAGGATATTGATGTAGAGTTTGTAGGTGCAAGAAAAGAATCGTACCGCAATGACTCAAGAAAACCAATAGTGGAAGACGGTTCTCTAAGCGATGATCAAAACCGACGTGATTTCACAATTAACGCCATGGCGTTAAGTTTACATAAAGATAATTTTGGAGAACTTACCGATCCTTTTAACGGTGTAGAAGATTTGCAAAATAAAATCATCAGAACACCATTAGAGCCTTCACAAACTTATAGTGACGATCCATTGAGGATGATGAGAGCAATTCGTTTCGCTACGCAATTGGAATTCACCATCGAAAAAAGTAGTCGTGAAGCCTTGCGTATCAATGCAGAACGACTTTCTATTATTTCGCAAGAGAGAATCATTGATGAGCTTAATAAAATTATTCTGAGTAAAAAGCCTTCAAGGGGATTCAAGTTGTTGTACTCTTCTCAAATATTACATCAGTTTTTCCCTGAAATGATCAACCTTTACGGTATAGAAACTAGAAATGGGAAATCACATAAGGACAATTTCTTTCACACCTTAGAAGTACTTGATAATATAAGTCCAAATACAGAAAACTTATGGCTCAGGTGGGCCGCAATATTGCACGATATTGCAAAGCCACCGACGAAACGTTTTGATAAAAAAGTCGGATGGACTTTTCATGGACATGAAGATTTAGGCGCGAAAATGATTCCTAAAATATTTAAACGGATGAAGTTACCTATGGATACTAAAATGAAATACGTCCAGAAACTTGTCCGATTACATTTACGCCCCATTGCTTTAGTAAAAGGGTTTGTAACTGATTCAGCAATACGTAGATTACTGTTCGAAGCAGGAGATGATATAGATGATTTAATGACATTATGTAACGCAGACATTACTTCCAAAAATGACTTTAAAGTAAAAAAATACAAGAAGAATTTTGAGCTTGTTGAAGAAAGACTTCGATTGGTAGAGGAGCAAGATCAAATTCGGAATTTCCAACCTCCAGTTACAGGACAGCTAATAATGGAGACATTCGGACTCAATCCATCCTATGAAGTTGGTGAAATAAAGGCTCAAATAAAAGAGGCTATTTTGGAGGGTGAAATAAAAAATGAGGAAGAAATGGCCATTGAATTCATGATGAAAGTTGCGAAGAAAATGGGATTAGAAGTTGTAGATAAGAGTAATTCATAATCGATTATTAAAATTATGGCAGGACTAAAATTTAGAGTTTTACTGGATTCAAAAGATAAAAACGAAGTTTTTAGAGATATTTTAATTAGCGATAAAGCCAATTTTGAAGTATTGTATACTGCAATTAAAAGCGCTTATAACTTTACTGAAGACCAAATGGCTTCCTTCTATATCTCAAACGATAATTGGGACAAGGGGTTTGAAATTAGTCTGTTTGATATGTCATTTGGAGAAAACGAAGATCAAATATTACCGGGTGTTATGGAGTCTTCTATCATTGGAGAATACATTCAAGAAGCCGATCAAAAAATTATCCTTGTTCATGACTTTTTAAGAATGTGGATCTTCTTGATCGAGCTTATCGGCTATGAGGAAAATACTCCTGAAACAGCTACTGTTGTTCTTAATGTAGGAAACGCACCATCGGAGGACTCTAAACCACAAGAGAACGATGACTTACAATTCGAAACGGAATCTGAAGAAGGTGAAGAAGATGAATTTGGCTTCAACGAGTTTGAAGAAGGATACGATAATTATTAATTAATGAGTGATTCGCTCAACGACCCTATTGGTCAAGCTATTCTTGATTATAATGAATCAAAAAAAAGCGTAGATATTATTGTGGAGTCTGACATCTGTGATGATGATATTATTCCTTCTGAGTATTTCTTTCGATCGTTTAACGAAATGCCAAAAATAGAGCAAGAAGCATTAAAACGCTGCACGGGAAAAACGCTCGATATTGGAGCTGCTGCTGGTACTCATGCAAAATATCTCAAAAAAAATGGAATTGATGTCACGTGTATTGAAATCAGTTCAAAATCAGTTGATTTTTTAAAGTCACAAAAACTTACTGCAGAACGTATCAATTTCTTCGACATTGAAGGGCAAGAATATAATACTTTATTGATGTTAATGAATGGTATTGGCATCGCAGGTAAATTATCTAATTTAGAATACACACTAATCAAGGCTAAATCATTGCTCGTTTCTGGAGGTAAATTGCTTTGTGATTCTTCAGATCTTAAATTTTTATACGAAGACGATAAAGGCGCCATGTGGGTCGATTTGAATACAGCTTATTACGGAGATTTTAAATTTAACATGACATATAAAGAACATTCTTCAGGTTGGTTCGACTGGCTTTATGTTGATTTTAAAAATTTTGAGAAAATTGCTTTAAAGGTGGGGTTTTCTGTTGAGAAAATTATTGACATTGATGATCAATACCTTGTTGAATTAATCAAGAAATAAATGCGGAATATTTTTTTAATCTTATTCTTAACATCCTTTTCCTATATACATAGTCAATCAGAGGTGCGTGCCTTCCCTATGTCTGAGAATTCTTTATTTTGGGAAATTTCTGGCAATGGATTAAAAAGTCCGTCTGTTATTTATGGCACTATGCATTTAATGACGAAAGATAATTTCATTCTTCCGCGGAAAATAATAAAAACACTTAAGAAATCGGAGGTTTTATTGATGGAGTTGGATGCAACAACCCCCCCACCTTCTATTCTTGATTTATTAACATTAAAAGACGGTTCCTTCTTCGATTTTTTCACTTCAAAAGAAATTGACAGCATATACGCTTGGGGTGCAGTGAATTTACATCTGGATAGTTCAACTTTTAAACTCGTTTTTGACAAAATGAAACCCTTTGTACTTTTACAGCAAGCAATTGCAAATGCCTATCTGCAAGAAGCAGAGTCGTATGAAGTCCATTTTGAAAAAGTTGCTAGTAACAATACGATTAAGATTCTTGGCTTAGAAACCATGGCAGACCAAATTGCCTTGTTTGATGAATTAGAGGACTCTATTCTCACTGAACTAGTGATGGAGTCAATTCGTTCTATAGAAAAGTCGAAAGCTGAATTAATACAACTAGAAGAGCTCTATTTAAAAGGAAACATTGACGGATTGTATACTTTTGGTGTAGAAACACAATCAACAATCAGTGCTGAAAACAAACTCTTCATTATTGATCGAAACATAAAGTGGATCCCATTAATTATGGAACAAATTGAAGCTGCAAAAACATTTATAGCGATTGGCGCAGGACACCTTGGCGGACAAAGTGGCGTAATACGGTTATTAGAGGCAGAAGGATATACATTGACACCAATAAAACTATGAAATATTTAACGTTTTTTTTATTACTAACATTAGTTGGATGTTCAACCTATTCTGATCAAGAATTGATTGATTTCGATGTTCAAATTGAAGCTTACTTAAAAGATAAAAATATCGAATGTGAAAAATCAGAATCTGGGCTCTACTACAAAATTATTAAACAAGGCGAAGGCAGGAAAGTAAAGTTCAAAGATATTATTTCTTTTACGTACCGAGGAGAATTACTTGATGGCCTCGTATTTGATGAACAAATTGAACCCGTAGAGTTTAAATTAGAGCAGTTAATTGCATGTTGGAAAGAGGTAATTTTAGAATTAAATGAAGGTGGAGAAGCATTTATTGTATCACCACCAAATTTGGGTTATGGAGACCATAAACTGGAAGATATTCCTCAAAATTCAATTTTAGTATTCCAATTAAAAATAGTACAACTAAATTAAAGCACATTTAATTGTACTTGTTATTGATAAAACAGATTCAAACTCTTATTTTTGAGTTCGATTTTATAAACGAAAATAAAACCCGCAAATAAATGAGCGTATTAGTAAATAAAGATTCTAAAGTTATTGTTCAAGGCTTTACAGGAAGTGAGGGAAGTTTTCATGCTGGTCAAATGATTGAGTACGGAACTAACGTCGTAGGTGGAGTAACTCCTGGGAAAGGTGGTCAATCACATTTAGATCGCCCAGTATTCAATACAGTTGATGAAGCTGTGCAGAAAGCTGGTGCAAACGTTTCAATTATTTTTGTGCCACCTGCTTTTGCGGCAGATGCAATAATGGAAGCGGCAAACGCTGGAATTAAAGTAATTATCTGTATCACGGAAGGAATTCCAGTCAACGATATGGTTAAAGCCAAAGAATATATTCAAGAATACGATTGTACGCTAATTGGACCTAACTGTCCTGGTGTTATCACTGCAGGAGAGGCGAAAGTAGGAATTATGCCTGGTTTTGTTTTTGAAGCAGGAAAAATTGGAATCGTTTCTAAATCAGGAACTTTAACTTATGAAGCAGCTGATCAAGTTGTGAAAGCTGGATTAGGTGTATCAACAGCTATTGGAATTGGTGGAGATCCAATCATTGGAACCACAACTAAAGATGCTGTTGAATTGTTAATGAATGATTCTGAGACAGATGGTATCGTAATGATTGGTGAAATCGGAGGTAACCTTGAAGCGATTGCAGCACGTTGGGTAAAAGATAACAACAGAAAGCCAGTAGTTGGGTTTATTGCTGGTGAAACTGCTCCTAAAGGTAGAACAATGGGTCATGCCGGTGCAATTGTTGGTGGAGATGATGACACTGCAGAAGCAAAGAAGAGAATTATGAGAGAATGTGGAATACATGTTGTTGATTCTCCAGCTCAAATTGGTGCGAAAATGGCCGAAGTTTTAGCCGTAAAAGCATAGAAATAAATTACAAATATTAGAAAGCTTCCTTCACGGAGGCTTTTTTTATGTCCTCTTTTATAAATGAGAAAGTATCCCATGCGGAAACAAAGCAAATACACCTGTTTTTATCTTGGCTGTTTTCAAGGCATTATTGGTCCATGAATTGCACGTCTGAAATAAATGATAGGAATTGTTCGCCTCATAAAAATTATCCGATTTAGAATACCCCTTCCCTCTTATCAAGTCAATTTTTTTGTTCTTCAATTTAAAACTCGATTTCACAAACAAAATTAAGTTCTTATAATCACTTTCATTGATATAAACCTTGACTCTTGATTCAGAAACCTCTGGTTCTTTTGAATACTGAACATGCATGGCTGTTTCACTTGGTAAAAAAGCAGCGGTCAATGCTGTTGATATTTTTAGTTCAGCCCAGGTTGGAGTATTTAAGAAAAAGCCTTTGTCTCCCCAGCCAATTGTGATATATTCAAAACTACCTTCATCTGAAAATGGATCTTTAGAAACAAATGTTGACCAATCGATTACTTCAGTTTCTGTGGGCAAACATACATCGGTATGAATTCCATTCGATTGAACGTAAATACAATAATCACCATCTGCTTGAAGATCACCTGTTGAAATCATACCACCATAGAATGAAATAATAATGTAAACGAATAGAAATATAAAAAAGGACTCAATAATTTTAAGAAGTAACTGTATGTATTTTATAATCATCTAGATTAAAGCTAACTATTTCAGTCGAATAAATATTCAACTAATTGAAGCTAATCTAATAAATCAATCAAATTTTTAACTATCTCTCATGAATTCATTGAGATTCCATTATACTATTCACTGACGAATGTTTATGAAAGCCCTAAACTAAAATGTCAGAAAAACCGAACTTCTCGACGCAGAAATAACACACCGTATTTTAGTTTTATTCAAAGTGTAACAAATGACAATTTGATTTAAGAACTTGTTTTATTTTTTTCCATGATCCATTTTGACATGAATCGATTACTTAACATCGTATGCTGATTGAGTAATTGACCAACAATATTCAAGTTTCGGACTTCTTCTAGACTATCTTGTAAAACGTCCATTTTCTCAATAAAGGCATTCGCAAACAAATTCTTTCTGTATTGTTTTTGCAGGATGTTGAAGCCGTTGTTTTGGGCTTCAGACCATAACTCTTCTTTTGTATACAATTCAACCGCTAAGCTGGAGAATTTCTTCCAGTCATCACTTACCCCTCCGCACCATTCATTATTCATCAGCATTGCTTCAGCTCCAATACTTGTTGTGATACAAGGTGTCCCATTTGACATTGCTTCCAAAATTTTACCTTTTATTCCTGCACCAAATCTCAATGGCGCTAGACTTAACTTAGCACTTTTGGTAACTCGATCAGCGTCATCTATTCTACCGTGTACAATAAAGCCCTCTTTTTCATTATGTAAATCCATGACTTTTTGACCTGGATAAGCACCATATATGTTGAGCCTGGCTTCAGGTAGTTCCTTTCTTATCATTGGCCAAACGGTTTCTTTTAGCACTTTGACTGCATCCCAATTCGGTTCATGATAGAAATTACCAATAAACATAAAGTCCTTTCTTAAATCAAAACTAGGTAAGTCCTCATTTCTTTGTGCAAACAACGGCAAATAATGAAGTAAGTCACACGGAATTTGATATTTGTTCATGAGTAATTCACGCTCAAATTCTGAAACCAATAAGGTGAGATCGCATCTATAAATTGAGGTTAGTTCTCTCAAGTAAAGATCAGACTTAACTTTCTTCGACTGAACTTCGTGCTTTCTCTCATCACGTAAAAAATGTAAATCCTCTGTATTTAAAATTTTTAGAGCATTTGGACAATTTTCATCCACTCGCCATCCGAACTGTTCTTCTGTCATAAAGCGATCAAAAACGACACAATCTGGCTTTAATCCTCCGATATAAGAATCGAACGAATCGTTATTTAACTCAATACGTGAAACATGTACTCCCAATTTTTTAATATCACTTTGGAATTCTGTTTCTAGTGCCGTAGAAGTAAAATAAATTTCGTTACCCGCTTCTTTAATTAGCTTAATCAATTGCATCATGCGTATTCCAGCTGCTGAAGATTTAGGTTCTGGCCACACTTTTCCAATGATTAACACTTTTTTTGACATTGTTCAAATGTAGTTATTATTTCGTTTTACGCCAGTTGTAAGAATACCCTTTCGAGAAATTTGAAAACACAAAAAATCCCGTTTATCTTCAGACAAACGGGATTTCAATATTTACTTGACTTTCGATTTATCCTCCAAAATCATCAAAACGTACATTTTCTTCTGGAACACCCCATTCATCACACATTTTAATAACTGCTTGATTCATCATCGGCGGCCCACAAAAATAAAATTCAATATCTTCTGGTGTTTCGTGATTCTCTAGGTACTCATTAATAACTACTTGATGCACAAACCCAGAAAAACCATCTCCTTCAGTATCATCAACATTCTTTTTGTTTACCCAATTATCCGATTCCAATGCATCAGAAAGAACAAGGTAGAATTTGAAATTTGGAAATTCTTTTTCTAAATCTCTAAAGTAGTGGATGTAGAATAATTCTGCTCTAGAACGACCTCCATACCAGTATGTAACTTTTCTTCCTGTTTTCAATGTTTTAAACAACTCATATAGGTGCGAACGCATTGGTGCCATTCCAGCTCCACCACCTATGTATAACATTTCTGATTCAGATTCATTGATGAAGAATTCTCCATAAGGTCCTGAAATTATTGCTTTATCTCCTTCTTTTAAATCAAAGATGTATGAAGACGCAATTCCTGGATTAACACTCATCCAAGCATTTCTAATTCTATCCCATGGTGGAGCAGCAACACGGACATTCAACATAATTCTACGCCCTTCTGCAGGGTAAGAAGCCATTGAATATGCACGAACAACTTCTTCGTTATTCTTCATCACTAAATCTCTTAATGCAAATGCTCCTTCTGCCCAATCTTTATTGAATTTATCTGGTTCTCCTGGATGATCCTGAGGATGCGCAGTTACGTCCATTTCGGAGAATTTCACTTCACACTTTGGAATCTTTATCTGAATATATCCTCCAGCCTTATAATCCATGTCTTCAGGAATCTCAACGATAAATTCTTTTATATATGTTGCAACATTATAATTAGAAACAACTGTTGCTTCCCATTCCTTAATCCCTAAAATCTCTTCTTCCACATGAATTTTCATGTTCTCTTTTACCTTCACTTGACAACCCAATCGCATTTTTGCAGCAATTTCTTTTCGTGAAAAGTGAGGCTCTTCAGTTGGTAGAATATTTCCACCACCTTCTAATACATGACATGTACATTGAACACAAGTTCCACCTCCACCACAGGCAGAAGGTAAAAAGATGCCGCTGTTACTTAAAGTGCTCAATAAAGTATTTCCGCCGTCTACTTCGATAACACGTTCTCCATCGTTAATATCAATTGTAATTGTCCCAGAAGGAGAAAGCTTTGCTTTTACAAATAAAAGCATACCAACTAGTACCAACACTACTAATAAAAATACGGCTATTGCAAATCCTACAGTTATTCCCATTTCTATATTGTTTTAATTTTGTTTGAATCAGTTGTGATTACAAGACCAGTTTGAGTTTTCTCTACCTCTTTGTCTCCTCCGCCGTAATCTATTCCCATGAAACTCATGAACGCTATTCCCATCAATCCAGTGATAATGAAAGTAATTCCTAATCCTCTCAATGGAGCTGGAATATGCGAATAACGAATTTTCTCACGAATGGCTGCAATTGCGACAATGGCAATAAACCAACCTATACCAGAACCTAGCGAGAATGCCGTAGCATCTAGAATAGTTGAATATTGACGATCTTGCATAAATAATGCGCCACCTAATATTGAGCAGTTCACAGCAATTAATGGCAGGAAAATTCCCAATGCTCCATACAATGCAGGGGCAAATTTCTCCACTAACATTTCTACCAATTGAACAATAGATGCAACAACTGCAATAAACATGATAAATGAGAGGAAACTCAAATCCAAACTTTCTAAAAATGGATCTGATGGATCTAACCATGCTAAAGCTCCTTCCTTCAACATATAATTTTCTAACAAATAATTGACCGGCACCGTTACCAACAATACAAAAATTACTGCAGCCCCAAGTCCAACGGCTGTTTTTACAGTCTTGGAAACGGCCAAATAAGAGCACATCCCTAAGAAGTAAGCGAAAATCATGTTTTCCGAGAAAATCGCTTTTACAAAAATATCTAAAGTACTATCCATAATTTCTTATTTTTTGGTCTTAATGAGATTCAACTAATTCTTTATTTCTTGAACGTTGAACCCAGATAATAATTCCAACAATTACTAATGCCATTGGAGGTAGAATCATCATATTATTGTTCATATAACCCATTGCATACAATCCGGATTCTTCTCCAGGTAATGAGCTTCCCAATAAAGGAATCCCCATTAATGAACCTGAGCCAAAGAATTCTCTAAAAACTGCTACTAAAATTAGTAATCCTGCATAGCCTAAGCCATTTCCAATTCCATCCATAATAGAAGGCCACGGCTTATTAGCCATTGCGAATGCCTCAAAACGACCCATAATGATACAATTGGTAATAATCAAACCAACGAATACTGATAATTTCTCTGAAATATCAGGTAAGAATGCCTTTAATACTTCATTTACAATAATTACCAATGCTGCAACAACTACAAGTTGTACAATAATTCGAATTCTAGAAGGAATCATATTTCTCAATAAAGAAATAATTAAATTACCTAATACGAGTACAAAAAGTACTGCAATTCCCATGACGATACCTTGCTCAACCTGAACCGTAATAGCTAGTGCTGAACAGATACCTAATACTTGAATCGTAACAGGATTGTTATCTGTTAATGGATCAGTAACCAATTTCCTATTCTTCTTTGAGAATAATGGTTCACTCGGCGCTTTTGATTTTTTTTCTTCGCTCATTATTAGTCCTTTTTCAAATTATTAAAGTAAGCAATATAAGGCTTCAAACATCTGTTAACCATCTCTTGAACACCTACGGAAGTAATTGTACCTCCAGTAATTCCGTCAACCATCTTTGGATCTGCACCTGAACTGTTTTTAACAACCTCAAACTTAGTTGGCATTCCGTCTTTATCAGAAATCTCTTCTCCTAACCAACGATTAACAAAAAAGGATTGAGAGATTTCAGCACCAAGACCTGGTGTTTCACCTTTATGGCCAAAAGAGGCACCTCGAATTGTTCTCATATCTTCACCAACACAAATATTTCCCCATATAGGACCCCAAAGACCACTTCCAACAACTGGAATAATGTATACTTTCTCTCCATCTTTTTTCGCTTCAAAAAGTGGATAATTTTTATCCGTTTCAGAAATTGCCTTGTCTCTTCGTTCTTTTCTAATATCAACATTAAAAGCATCACTTCCTGCTTTGATTGATCCATTCATATCAAGAACTAGTGCAGCATCAATATTCACAAATTTATCAAACTCCTCTTCTGCATTCTTTCTGTCGATATTTGTCATTTCATCAGATGTCATCATCGCAGAAAGAATATCAATTTTCTTTTTCACTTCGGCATTTCTTTCTTGCATTGGTTTTAAACCAATAGAGAGTATTGCTAAAATTGTTCCTACAACGCACACCAAAACAAAAGCAAAGCCTATAGTGTAAACGTTACTATCTTTATTAATTGCCATAATTAAACAGTTTTAAGTCTTTTTAATCTTCTTTTAACATTCGCTTGAACAACATAATGATCTATTATTGGAGCCATTACATTCATAAATAATATTGCTAACATTATTCCTTCTGGATAAGCTGGATTCAAAACACGAATCAATATCCCGAGCATACCGCCAATTAAACCATAAAGAATTTTCCCTACTCCAGTCTGAGCTGCAGTGACCGGGTCAGTTGCCATAAATACAGTTCCAAATGCAAACCCGCCAATTACGAGGTGAAAATGTGCAGGTAATTCAAGGAATTCGTTTCCTCCAACTAAATTCAATAACATTCCCATCAGATAACCACCAATAACAAATGATGCCATAATTCTAAAAGAACCAATTCCAGTAAATAGTAGAATAGCTGCTCCAATTAAGATTGCAATAACCGAAGTTTCGCCGATTGAACCGGGAATCATTCCCATGAAAGAATCGATGAAAGAATATTTATTCGTATACATTTCTATATTTTCAAATACTGGTTTATCAGACATAAATGTCGCAAGGTCACCTAATGCAGTAGAGCCTGTAAAACCATCAGCTGTATTTTCTGTTCCAGCCATCCATACTTTGTCTCCTGACATAGAAGTTGGGTAAGCAAAGAATAAGAATGCTCTAGACAATAGAGCTACATTTAGAATATTCATTCCCGTACCCCCAAAAATCTCTTTACCAATAATAACAGCAAAGGCAGTGGCTACACCAACCATCCATAATGGAACATCAGCAGGCATAATTAATGGAATCAACATTCCCGACACTAAGAAACCTTCGTGTAAAGCATGTCCGTTTTTCATGCCAAAAATAAACTCAATTGTAAGACCTACGCCATAAGAGACAGCAATTAATGGAATAACAACGAAAAGACCTGCGATGAATTTATCACCTCCATTCGACCAGAAATCTAGATTCCTGTCGCCTGCTGCTGCAACCATTTCCCAATGTCCCGTATTATAAATACCAAACAAAAGGCATGGAATCATCGCAATAATAACGGTGATCATTGTTCTTTTCAAATCTACTCCATCTCTAATGTGAGAACCTTTACTCGTAACTTGAGCAGGTGTAAACGCTAGAGTCGTGAATGACTCAAAGATTGGATTCCATTTTTCTAGTTTACCGCCTTTGGCAAACTTTGGTTCCATATTATGCACTATATTTTTTAAGAATTTCACTGTAACTAATTTTTTATTTAAACATTACATGCATTCCTCATTAATGAGGTCTAATCCCTTACGGATCTTATCTTGAATATTAATTTTTGTTGTACAAACGTATTCGCACAATGCAAAATCTTCCGGAATTACTTCATAAATCCCTAAATTCTCCATTCCATCAATATTATCAGTAATTGCTGCTTTAGCAATGTGCATTGGCATAATATCAAATGGAAATACTTTTTCCATTTCTCCAGTCATCACAAATGCTCTTTCTTCTCCATTTGTATTCGTATCTAAAGTAAATTTCTTCTTAGAAGTTAAAAACGTAGGAAATAATCGAGAATTCGAGAACTTATCAAACCCAAGTCCTAACCAACCTTCAGTTAACACAAATTTCAAGTCATCTCCCTCAGGAATAACTGTTATTTGATTTGAATAAAAGCACAGATGACCGTCTTGTGCGATTTTTGTTCCAGTTAAAACATTTCCACTAATTACACGAACATTATCACCTATAATCATTCCGTCTAACAACTCTGAAATATTTGTTCCTTGAATTACTTCGAAATATTGAGGGTCTTTTATTTCAGAACCTGTTACGGCAATAGTTCTTTTAGAAGCATAAGTCCCTGTCAAGAAATACTGACCTATCAATGCAACATCTTGTGCATTAAGCGTCCAAACGAATTCTCCTTTATTTATAGGGTCAATGTGATGAATTTGTGTTCCAACATTCCCAGCTGGATGCTTTCCATTGATTGTATTCAAGTCAACACCTTTTGCTTCTTTAAATACATCATTTGCAGGTAATTTAGCGTTCAATGTCAGATGAACTTTTCCTGATGTCAATTTAGTAAGAACGTCAAGTCCTGCTTGAAACTCCTCACTTTTACCATTTAGGACGAAATCTAAATCCGGTGCCAAAGGTGAACTATCAAAAGCCGAAATAAAAATCGCCTTTGGTTCATTCTTTGGATCTGCAACAATATCGATTGGACGTTGCCGAACAAATGGCCAAAGACCAGCGTCCAACATTTTTAATTTCACATCTTCTCCTGACATTGAAGAAATATTAATTGGTGAAGCTGCTGTAGCCTCTTGATTCTCATCTACATCAATTACTACCTCTAATATTCTTCGCTTTTCACCACGAATAATGGCTTGTACTTTTCCATTTACAGGAGATGCAAATTTGATTGATTCTCGGTACTTGTCTTTGAAGATAATTGAACCAATTCTCACTGATTCACCTTCTTTCACAAGCATTCTTGGGATCATCCCATGAAAATCTATTGGTTTTAAAGATACAGTTTTCGGAGTCTTTGCATTGGCTTTCACCTTGTTCGCTATACCTACCAATCTGATATCTAGCCCTTTTCTAAGCTTAATAGTTTTAGACATTCTTTAAAGCATTTAATATTGCAAATACAAAAATAGACAATTCATACTTATCTCGTTTAAAGCAGGGTTTCAATTTGGTTTGAATATTCAATTTAGAATGATTCTAAATAAAGGATTGATAACCGAGATTTAACATAATTTACCAACCACCATTTCAAATTTTTTACCTAAATTGGACTAAGAATACAAAATAATAAATGGCAACATTAACAACTGCTGGAGTTAAAATAAGCGTTTCTACTCAATTCAGGCAAGATTTCTCTGCCCTTAATGAAGGCGTATATTTTTTTAATTACCGCATCGATATTCAGAATTCTAATGAGTTTGATATTCAACTATTGTCTCGTGAATGGTACATTTTTGACTCTTTAAAAGAGGCATCCTTTGTGAGTGGAGAGGGTGTTATTGGCGAGCAACCTATATTAAAGCCTGGCGAGAAATACACTTACACCAGTGGTTGTGAATTATCATCTGATATTGGTATGATGAAAGGGTTTTACACTTTTAAAAAACTAAACTCCGATGACTTATTTCAAGTTTTCGTTCCAACATTTAAATTGGAATACCCAGCGAAACTAAATTAAATCACTATCATCCATCTCTTTCCATTTACCCTTCCATAAATAGAAGCCAACAAATAATACAATTAATATCCCTAGAATTACAATCCAACTGTATTTAACGCTTGAATCCTTCAACTCAAGAACTTCCTTTACTTCACTCTCTATATCAGAAATAAATTCGAGCTCTTCAATATTTAATTCTTCTTTCGCCATCAATCGTTTTGAAATTTCAGCTCTTTTATTTTCGACTTCCACCAAGCGAACTTTATCCCCTAATTCTTTGTATACAATCTCCAATAATTCGTAGGCATCATACTCATCTAACAATAGGTTGTGATTTAAAGCAATAACACGGCTTTTTTCGATTTCAATCAAAGCAGAAGAATAATCTTCAATCTCAATATAATAACTTGCGAGATTAAAATAACTCTCAACAACTTGTTTTGGCCTATTTAATTCAAATCTCAACTTCAGTGCTCTTTCAAAATAGATTAAACTCGAATCTAATTGCTTTATGCTGAAAAAAACGATTGCTTTATTTGTATATATATGAGACAATTGCACTTTTGAATCTGATTTTAAGCCATACTCTATACTTAAATCAAAATACGTCAACGACTTCTCTATATCTCCTCCATCCAAATCGACCATTGCTAAATAAGCCAAAGCATTTGCTGCGGATTCATACTTGTCAAATTTCAATGCTTCTGTTTTATATTCTAGCATCATCGATCTTCCCTTAATCGTATCTCCAAGAAGAAAATAGACCTTTGCCAAGCCTATTCCACCATTGAAATACTCTGTTTCAGAATTCGATTTTTTACCATAATCCATAGAGGCAATGTATGTCCGGATCGCATTATGATATTCGGCGGCTATTGAATACCCATTACCAATTTCATTCAATACACGAGATATATTAACCAAGTCTTTCTTCCTCTTGTAATATTCTAGACTATTTTTTAAGTACTGGATACCTCTTTTATCCTCACCTTTACGTAAATAGAAGCTACCAAGGCAGGATTCTCCGATAGCTTTTGATAACTCATGACCTTTTTCTTTATAAAGAATTGAAAGTTCTACAGCTAATATTTGTAGTGAATCAATGTCATTTTGAAGATAGACATAATACAGATCGTACGCCAATTCTGATTTCTTATAAACATCTTGCTCGGACAAAAACTCTTGATACGCCGCTTGAGATAAGCATAAGTGACTTGCTGTTAAATAAAAAATAAAATAGATAATGTTTTTCAAAACATTCGATTTAAACCATTGCAAGGGTAAACAACATTGAGTACTTTTACAACAAATATAATAAATATGTCAAACGCTCTCTTTAAAGTACCTAACGCAGTTAACGAGCCAGTTAAAGCGTACAAACCTGGATCTGATGAACTAAAAAGTCTCATGAGTCAATATAATAAGATGATTAATCAAGATCCAGTTGATGTACCTATGCATATAAATGGCGAAGAAGTTCGAACTTCTAATAAAATGCCAATGTCACCACCTCACGATCATCAAAAAATTGTTGGTCACTTTAACTATGGTGATGAAAGTCATGTAAACAAGGCTATTGATGCAGCTATGAATGCACGCGATCAATGGGCAAATTTACCTTGGGAACAAAGAGCTTCTGTCTTTTTAAGAGCCGCTGATTTACTTGCTGGACCTTTTAGAGATCGCGTTAATGCATCTACAATGGTTGCACAATCAAAAAATGTGATGCAAGCAGAAATTGATGCAGCGTGTGAATTAATTGACTTTTTCAAGTTCAATGTTCAATACATGACTCAAATATATAGTGAACAACCTGATTCTCTTCCTGGTATGTGGAATCGCTTAGAATATCGTCCATTAGAAGGATTTGTTTTCGCAATTACACCATTTAATTTCACATCTATTTGTGCAAACTTATGCGCAGCTCCTGCTATGATGGGTAATGTTGTTATATGGAAACCTGCAGAATCTCAAATGTATTCTGCACAAATAATCATGGAATTATTTAAAGCAGCTGGTGTACCGGATGGTGTAATTAACCTAATTTCTGTTGATGGCCCTGTTGCCGGAGATATTATTTTTAAACACAAAGATTTTGGAGGACTTAACTTCACTGGATCTACTGCTGTTTTCAGACATTTATGGCGTGAAATCGGAAACAACATTGCAATGTATAAGAGCTACCCTAGAGTAGTTGGTGAAACTGGTGGAAAGGATTTTATAATGGTTCATAAATCTGCAGAAGCCCATTCTGTGGCGACTGCATGTACACGTGGTTCTTTTGAATTTCAAGGTCAAAAATGTTCGGCTTCATCGCGTGCTTATATTCCTTCCAATATTTGGGATGATGTGAAAGCTATTATTATTGAGCAAGTCAAGTCTTTTAAAATGGGTTCACCTGGAGATACAACGAATTTTATTAACGCAGTTATTGATGAACGCTCCTTTGATAAAATTGCTGGTTTTATTGACTTTATTAAAGAGCAGAATGATGCTGAAATTATTATTGGTGGAAACTACGATAAATCAAAAGGATATTTTATTGAGCCTACAGTAGTTATAACATCAAATCCTAAATTCAGGACGCTTTGCGAAGAAATATTTGGACCAGTTTTAACTATTTTTGTTTATGACGAAAATGATTTTGAGGCAACATTAGATTTGGTCGACAAAACTTCTGAATATGCGCTTACTGGTGCTATTATTTCAAATGATCGTTATGCAATTAATTTAGCGATGTCTAAGCTTCAAAATGCTGCTGGAAATTTCTACATCAACGACAAACCTACAGGCGCTGTTGTTGGACAACAACCATTTGGAGGAGCTAGAGGCTCAGGGACGAATGACAAGGCTGGGGCACCTATGAACTTATTGAGATGGGTATCAGCAAGAACAATAAAAGAGACTTTTGTTCCTGCAACAGATTATAAATATCCATTCTTAGGATAGACAGATAACTATATTTATAATGCAAGGGGCGAGGTTTATTTTTCGCTCCTTCTTTTTTGTGCTCAATATGATTAGATAGCTTAAGTTCATTTGACTTCTTTTTCACTACATTTATTTATGCAATACCTTAACCAAAAAAAAGCCTCGAACGAATCGAGGCTTTTTTATTGATCTATACTTTCTTTTTCTATCTAAGGATTGACACATGGCCTGTTTTCATAAGGCGTTTGTCATTCTTAGTTTGTTTGAATTCTATCCTCCAAGTGTAAGTGCCGTCTTGAACAAGACCTTGACCTGAAA
>ERZ651776.177-NODE-177-length-94299-cov-7.991870_pt1 | contig 94299 bp, 59 predicted proteins | sample MGYA00514761_ERZ651776 | MGnify/ENA metagenome assembly ERZ651776 | reverse complement strand
AAACCCTAAACCCTAAACCCTAAACCCTAAACCCTAAACCCTAAACCCTAAACCCTAAACCCTAAACCCTAAACCCTGAAAGATTGTACTTGACTGATGTTCATTTTTTCTCAAGCGAAAATTTAGGGGAGTTACGGATTAGTGGATTGCAAATTGGGTCATATTTAAGAAATATATAAACGAAAGTTTAGGGATTTCAAAAGTTATCGGTATACTACTAGGTAATTAACATAATAATGTTACATTGTTTCCGCACTAATTCGCGCAAATTATGTCCACAGCAACGACGCTCCCAACGCCATTCTCGACAGGGGATTAATGAATTAGGGGAATTTTTATAAGTACAGCTATATAACAACAAACAAAGACTAGTTTTTAATCAATCTTCACGGCGCCGTAAATCACCCGCACGAAGACGTAACACGCCATAAATCCAATCGTTCCAGTTAAAATACCGAAACCATACGACAACAAACCCATGTACGAAAAGTACATGATTGAAGGTACCGTTTTCTCAATGTCCAGATTTATGTAAAAATAGTACGCAGAATACAAGAACACGTATAAACTCGAGCTCGCGCACGTAAAGAACGATCTCCACTGCCACCTGTAATCCTCCGCACACAAGTGAAAGTAACACAAGACGATTGCAATTTCCGCGCACGTCACGCACAGGATGGCAAAAACTATAAACAAGACGCCAAAAATGTAATACACTTGGTTCAACCACATGGACGTCAGGATAAAGAAGAGCTCGATGAACACGGCGCCGAACGGTAAAATGCCTCCAACTAATACAGCGAAATTGTGTCGAATGAACCACGGTTGCGGTGGGACTTGTCTCGGAATCTTATTCGTTCGCACCGGCGACTCCGCCGCGTCCTTTTTGTATCCGAGGTACGACCCCGCAAAGACAAGCGGAACTGAGATGCCGAACCATAAGAAAACTAACGCGAGCAACGTACCAAAGGGTGCCGCTCCAGACGATCGCTGACCCCAAACTAACAAGTTCAAACAGAAGAAAATGACCGCTGCTACACCCGGGAACATCAACGCCGTTCTGATGGTGACGGATTTCCACGCTAAAATTTGAAACGTCTTGGCAAATCTACCGGCGACATAGCCTCCGACGATTCCCATCAAGACAAAGAGGAGCAACATGGCGGTCATTAAGCTCCCACGATTCGCTGGCGATAGAAAGCCAGCCACGGCGAATATCATCAGAACAAAAGACATGCCGAATAACTGCGCACCGGAACCTACGTAAACGGCCAAAGTTCCCGCCATTTTTGGTGGACGAAAAACATCGCCGTGCACGAGTTTCCAGCCAGTCTCTTCTGCATCTTGCGACATAGCTGCGTCGTCAAGAAGTATTTGGTCCAGTTGGTTGTAATTCGTGATATCACGTCGCAAGGTTCGGATCATAATCACCGCAACCATGCCGGAAAGGAAAAGCAAAATCATGACAGAGTTGACGATAGAGAACCAGTGAATTTGTTGATCTTGCATGCTTAAATAGGTGTCCCATCGCGATGCCCAACGGATGTCACTCATTTTGAATTTGACGTCGTACGTGAATATAATTTCCTCGCCTGCGACCAATGGTTGTGGCGAAACCATGCCGTCGTTTCCGTTCTTGATTTCAAATGGCGATACGGTGGCGGAAGAAGAGGAGAAATCCTCCGCGCCTTGCTGTTTCGTGCACGTTTCCAACCGCGGATACGCTTCGTTGAACTCTTTGCGCGTGTCGTATTCGTGCTTAATCGACATCGGTTCAACTTCAAATCCAACGACTCTGACTAAATCCGTTTCCAAGTCTTTGTGGAAAAGAATAGTAAACCGGACGTGGTTGTTTACGAAGATATCGTCATCGGTCTGGTACCCGACTGGGAATCCTCTGTCGTATGTTTTGTACTCCTCGCCTGTTTGTGAATCGATGTTCTCTTTTGCAATGGCAACGGGAAGGTTGTCTAAAATCATATTCACACGATATTCGTCCTCGATGATTGCTTTCAACCTCTCCGTGTCCTCAGACGACAACGGATCGATTTTGCAAAGCACTTTACAGCTCTCGTCCGTTCGCATTTGTATTTGATACTTGGAATTGTAAATGCGATCGCCACGTAAAACTTCCCCGAGGTTCTCCGCCGAAGACATTATCACGTTTGGTTTACAAAAAGGTAAGTCCGTGTAATAATCTCTCGGCAAGTGCGATTTCATGGATGTTAAACTGTTCACTTTCAGATTGACCAAATCGTCTCTCTCGAAATCTTGAGGAGCAACTCCGGGGAGATAAAACGCATTCGCAAAGTTCGTCGTCGAACAACAACATATCGCGAGGATGATGATGACGATGACGACGATGGAAGAAAAGAAGGAGGATGCGTACGAGGAGGAGGAAAGTTTTCTGCTCTTCATCGCGCGTGAAGTTGAAGAAAGTGAAGAAACAGCACACACAAACACACTTGTGACAGCTCGCACATCAGCAAACACGACCGAAGGAAAAAAATTCAAAAAACAAAAAATCGAACATCTGATGTGCTCCACATCCACAACAACAACACACCCCGCCCGGCCCGTTGAGAAGCAGTCAAAAAGAAGTCGAGAGTCGAAAAGAGAAAAAGAGAGAACGAAGATAAGAATGTTTAGCATGTATCCTCACTCGACGGCGACGATGGGAGCCTTTGCCACTGGCGCTGGTGCGACATCCACCAACAGAAAACAACATCATCACCTTCGTCGTTATTTGAACACGTTTTCAACTAACAAAAATAATAAAACGAGAAGAAGAAGTAGTAGCAGAAGAAGAAAGGGAGACGAAAGGAGAACGATGGTATCGGCGAAATACTCGTCAGGTTTACAGAAGTTGGAAAACTGCGTGGACTCTGGTCAGTTCGATCGTCCAATGATGGAAGAGTTATTCACAATCGCGGACGAGATGGCCAAAGTGAAACCCGGCTCCAAGGACTCTTTGTTGTTGCAAGGCTATTTGATGTCAACGCTGTTTTACGAAGCTTCCACGCGTACGAGATTATCGTTTGAATCAGCCATGGGAAGATTAGGTGGAGGAATTGTATCCACGGAATCAGCTGGTGAGTACTCCTCCGCGGCGAAAGGCGAAACGTTAGAAGATACCATGCGCACGGTGGAGAGTTACTGCGACATTGTTGTTCTCAGACACTTCCAAGCCGGGTCCGCGGCAAAAGCGGCAAAAGTTATGCGGGCGCCGTTAATCAACGCTGGCGACGGTCCGGGCCAGCACCCAACGCAAGCGTTATTGGACGTGTACACCATTCAAAAAGAGATTGGTCGATTGGATGGTTTTAAAATAGCATTCGTCGGCGACTTGGCCAACGGGAGAACCGTGAGAAGTTTAGCGATGGCGTTGACAAAATTTAACGACGTGGAGTTTTTCTTCGTGGCCCCAGACGTGGTAAAAATGAAAGACGACATCAAGCTGTTCCTGGACGAGCGAGGCGTGAAGTGGTCGGAAAGTACGGATTTGATTGCCACGGCGAAGAAAGTGGACGTGATGTACCAGACGAGAATTCAAAAAGAACGCTTCGGCGACAGATTGGACGATTACGAAAAGGCTAAAGGAAAGTATATAATCGATCAATCTGTGATGGATGCTTTGTCGGATACAGCCTGCGTGATGCACCCCTTACCGAGAGTCGATGAGATCGACCCAGCGGTTGATGGCGATAAAAGAAGTGCGTATTTTCGCCAAGCGCAAAACGGATTGTTCGTGCGCATGGCTTTATTGAAGGTACTGCTATTGAAGTGAGTATCATAGAGAGAAAGAGAAAGAGAGAGTGAGAGATGAAGAGGAACACACACACAGACACACAGAGAGAGATTAAGGAGTAGCAATGCTCGCTGTTGTTGTTCTTCTTGTTATGAAAAGATATATTAATACACCTCATGTTGCGCGAAAAGTACCCAAAAAATAACAGAATGTCAGGTATCGGTCGACAAAAAAAAAGTGTCGCCGGAAGGAAAAATATCTCCCATTACAACACGCGCATAGGGGAGTATGATTAGAAAGACTGCCGATACTGCTTCAACTCGGCGCTCATCTGCGGCGCTACCGTTTCTGTGCGCGATCTTATCATTCAGCGCAGTTTGTTTGGTCGTCGCAATGAGTTGTCTCGCGTCTGGTTTTGTTGTTGCGAGTGGTGGAGTTGGTAACAACAACAACAACATGCAAGAAAAAGTAACGAAGAATCTTCGCACTCGGCTCGATGCTGTGCACACAAACGATATCGATTGCAACGCGTGCGTAAGAGTGAATGAATTTCTTCACGCCGAGTTAGTCGAGATGGAGGAAGAAACCAACGTCGATGCCATAGAAAACGAGGAGGAGTTGGCGAAACACCACGCGAAAGAAATGAAAACGAGAAAACGAAAACTGTTACACGGAAGAAGCGAACCGAAAATACGGGACACGGTATTACACGCGTGCGTAAAGTGCGCGGATTACGACCGCAAGAAGACGTATTATTTGCAAGATCACGACTGCGATGCGTGTCACGTGATACTTTTCGGTGGCAAAGAGAGAGGGCGAGTATTACTAGAAGGCAAAGACGGCGAAGTAGAAGAGGACGAGAGGCGACTGGACCACGCGTTCCACGCGCTCGTCGATCACACGTTTGAATTAGGTACCCCGGAGCTGCAAGAGATGGTAGACTTTCTGTGTGTGCCTCATTTCTGTCGAGTGAAGGAAGTGGAGCAACGCTTCTCTGGCGGATTTGAGGGAGCACGACACGAGGAACTTTAAAACTAAATATTGTACCATATTTTATTCTCATCCCTCTCACTTCGTCAGTCTTCACACCTTTTTTTTTCTTCACAACAATTCATAAATATTCAAACAACAACAACAACAACATCAACGAACATGAACTCTCTGGTGTCGTCTCTTTTATCACCCGGCGCCGTTGTTGTTCCGTATGATACCCATCGAATACTTCATCGTCGTCATCGTCACATTCCTCGATGCAATGCAAAAGCAGCAGCAACACTGACAACAAACGTCGCCTCTTCGTCGTCGTCGTTAGAAATCCGAGTCGAGGAGGCCGTTAGGGGAATGGATGGATTCATAGAAAAAGCTCTCGTCGAATGCGCCGAGAATGTTCCAGAGATTACCTGGTCGAACGAGCAAATTAAAGAAGAACTAGGGAGGGATATATCTCGCGTGTTCATAGCCGTTGAGGTCGATGACGAAAATGGTCATGATAATGTAGATGAAGAAGTGAAAAAGCAACTCAACGGAGCAAACAACAAAAGAGTGCTCGGGTTTCTCGTCTGTTGGCTCGTCGCCGGGGAGACGCAGATTTTAGAACTCGCGGTGAGAAGCGATCAGAGAAGAAGAGGCATTGCGCGACGACTTCTCGATGCAGCCGTGAATGCCGCTCCTGTAAACGAGTTGCACTTGGAAGTTTCCGAGAGGAACGGAGCAGCGATAGCTTTATACAAAAGGTACGGCTTCGTTTCTTCCTCGCCGGAAGCGGTTCGGAAAAATTATTACAAAGATGGTTCGGGCGCCATTTTAATGTTCATGAATAGCAGTAGCAGTAGTAGCGGCGGCGATAGTGATAGCAGTAGCGACGCTCAGAAAAACGGAAATGAAGAAGAGGTGGTGTCAACTCGCGAATTGGTGAGGCGTTTGGCCGGATTACCAGAAGAGCTCGCGAAAGTCCCCGCCCCGTTGGATCCAAACGATAGAAGCGACGTCGATGGCGACTCATCGACGCGATACTTGAAAACGCAAGCACCAATACGCGAGGTACCTTTCGAACGCAACCGTGATGGGAACGACTTCTCGTACCGACGTTCGAATAGGCGCAATAGTCTTTTAGATGGATAATTACAAGTTTCGTGTACAAACAAAACGTGCGTTAAATTGACAATTGGATTATAACTCTTCTAAACCGCTCAGTAGCTTTTCTAATTCTTTCGGATCCATCTGTGGCGACTTTGTAGCTTCCGGAGATGCTATATTCGCATTTTGCGTTTTGAGGTGAGAGTGTTGATGAGGAGGAGGTGTACTTGGGTGAAGTTGTCCAAGGGCAACATCAGGAAGAGGAGGTGGAGACGGAGAAGACAAAACGCGCGATGGGCTTTGTAAAGTCAGCGATCCCTCCATGCTCATCAAATCACCGATGAACGCTTCTGGATTCAAAATATTCGTACCGCCGATGAACACGTCGCGGTCGAGCTCCTCGCTCAAATGAAATCCCTCTCGAATCTCGCCACGAGTCACGCCTCCCAAGACGAAGACGATTAGGCGTTTCTTCTTTATTTTTCTCTTCTTTTCCATATCGTCTTCTGTGAAAGAATCCGGCGTTCCCGTTCGACTTGGAACATCAGGAATCGCCGAACCACTTCGAGCGTGCAACGCCCATCGTCCTAATTTTGTTTGGGGGCGGGCTGAAAAATTCGAGCCCGAACTCTTTGACCCGTCATCGCCGACGCGAATGTTGGTGCCGTCTTGGAAAGTCTTCGCACCGTCGCTATTTTTGCCGTTTGCTTCGTTAGTGAATGAAGGTAAAACAGAACAGGACGGGAAATCGTCTGGTGAAAGCGAGTTACCGTCCAATTCTCGCACCATTGCCGCGACTCTTGGAACAAATCGGTCAAAGCTCGCTTCAGACTGGTTACTTGACGGCGCTTTCAATCGCTCATCTACTCGAGGTCTGTTCATCCGCGTACTTTTTGAAGTTGTTGCATCTGTTTTACGAATCTTTGCTCCGAGCTGTTCTAATTTTACGACGGTGTCGATATCTTTCTCGGTTAAACCACTCGCTTGAATCCATTTCAGCGCTTCTTGCTCGTCAATCTTCTCTGGATGCGTGGCAGCGTAAATCATCAATAGTCTAAGCTTTTCTGCTGCCGGTAGCATTTGTTCAATGGTAATTGTCGATGGCGCATTGCTTCCTCCCCCGTTCGCGTTGTCGACTACGCTTGAAGGAGGACTGGATAACAGATGAATAATGTCTTTCGATGTCGCTTCCCCGAAAGCAACCATTTGCTCCATTCTCCCTATTAAAGCTAAGTCGCAAACATTCAGCACGTGGTTTAGTTCAGCAGCTATTGAGGTGTGAATACTAAGTTTCGCTCGTCTTGCTAAGGTTTCCGGCAACGCTTGTACCATTCTCTTAATGTCTGAATTCGAGGCGTTCTTCTGGTTCGCTTCATTTTCAATGCGCCCTTTTTCAAACAAATCACCCATTACTTTCGCGACGTGAGCGTGTCGCAGCTCTACAAATAAGGCATCTTTTTCATCTAATTTCGCTATTTTCTCTTCAACACCTTTCTTTGTATTTATAGAGTACGTGTACACAGAATTTGGTACGTTCAAGAGATCGTGAATTATAGCTTCGTACGTCCACTCGTGAATAATTGGAGCGACGTAGTCAAACGATCGGTCTAATATCAACACCTCGCACGTAGATGTATCTCCACTTGTGCCTAGATTCGAGCTAACGGAGCCATTCGTTCTCTTCGTCTCCTCGTCCGTTGATTTTTTCTCTCGCATGTTTGAGAGCAAATACTCCGTCTGTCTCGCTACCGCTTCGCATGCGTTTCTTCCGATAATTTCCCCGTCTTCGTTCATGGCTCCTTTCTTATACCGAACGTTTGCATTTAATTCTCCAATCGTCGATAGCATTGTGGATAAACGCGTCGAACACGCGTCGACACATTCGCCCAAAGTTCTACCGCGTTCGCCAAATAACGCCGGTAACGCACCGGCGTAATCGACCGAGAAAGATCTCGAATCATTCACTTGGAACTCCGCGTATACTTCTTTGCACGTCTTCAAATGTCGTATTAAGTTTGCCGTCTGTTGCAATCGTAGAAGCGTTTCTTTTTGAACCGGTGAGGAAAAGAATACGTGCGCCGCGCGATACGGGTTCGTTGGTTTCTTCTTTGACTCTTTCTTGTTGTTGCTGTTGTACTTTTTGTTGCCGAAGAGTGCTATTTTCTTCTTCTTCTTCTTCTTCTTCTGCTCCTCTTCGTTGCTATCGCCTTTTTCATCATCATTAGTTTCGCTCACGTCCCAGTCGTCAATCAACGCTCGTATCGCTTTCTCGTTTGTTGGAGAAATAAAATATATCGCTTCCCTTTCTGGTTGCGGTTCGCGAGATTTGAGAATAGACTCGACGCTCGTGATGGACCGTTCAGCCATCAAGTCAGCCATCCCTACCGCGGAAGAGACGACTTTGGTCGTCACGTCGTCTAAAATCAAAACTCTCCACTCGAACGCCGATTGAGACAAAACGCCTTCACCATTTTCTTCTTCTTCTTCTTCCTTGAAACTGTTAAAAGCGCCGAGCATGTCGTCCAATATTCTTTCTTTCAAACATTTCCGAATTCCTTCGCTCGTGCTGCTATTTGGTACGTTCATTTTTCTACACTACTATTGTTAATATTCCTATTGTTATTCTATTCTCCTTCCTAAACCACAACCGCACTATGTGTGTGTGTGTGTGTGTGTTTGTGTGATACGTGTTGTGTGCGCGCGATGAAACTTCTGAGGAGAGATGCGAAAAAAAAACGGAAGGAACGATTTGTCTGTTCGTTACTTCTGGTTTTCGTACGAACAAGAGGAGAAAGAGAGACACAAGTGTCTTCATTTTTAATAAAAGAAAGAGAGAGAGAGAACGCACGCACGCGCTCATCATCACTCTCGATTTTCTATCATCATCGTCTCTGATCTGTATCAAAGAGATAGAGAGAAAGAGTGGTTGAGAGAGAGGTTCGAGTAAATCACAGATCCGTGGTATTGAAAATACAGCGCGCGCGCGAGCGCGGCGGAACTCTTTTTTCACTGGCGTGTGTCGTCTTCTTCCAATTCGAAGCGTAGTTTGACTTTTATCGTCGTTGCTTGCCGCCGGAAATCATCACCGTCCGCGTTTCAACACACGCACACACGCACAGAGAGAGAGAAAGAGAAAGAGAAAGAAAGAGAAGATCGAAGAGACGGCGCATTCGTTATTAGCGCAATGCCCATCCCGAGATCGCTCGCGGCGAAGAAGAAACGACGACCCCCGGGTTCGGTAAAGAAAACGACGTCGTCTTCTACTCCTCCGCAACGAGAAGAAGAAGGAGAAGAGGAAGAGGAAGAAGAAAATCAACGACGCCGACAGCCTTCTTCGTCTTCTCCGTCTTCCTCTCCCACTTCTTCTTCGCGATCGTTCTCATCGTCTTCTCCACACGCGACGAGGATGAACTCTCACGAGCATCCGCAGTTCCGACCGGCGCCTGGGTTGTTCGGAGACGACGACAACGACTTGAAAGGAGGAAGTAACAAAAGTAGCGCAGAAAAGAAAAAGACAAAGTTTCGTCTCGAGACGTTGGACGACGACGAGGACGACGAGGACGACGACGAGGACAAAGGTGACGGAGAAGAGTGCGAAAGAGAAAAACTGGGAACGAAAACATCAACAACAACAACAGCGAATACACACATCGAGAGCGACGTGTCATCTGAAGCGAAGGAAGTTCCGCGACTAAAAGCGCTCTACAATCTTGACTCGTTCGAAGACGCGAAACAACTGTTCCAAAAGCTCTCGGCGTGCCGAGCATTAGTACGCGGTAAAACCATGAAACTTTTCCGAAGGAGTTCTCCAACAGCGTCAGCTATTATGCGATGTTTAGAAAAGCTTCATCCGAGGGGAACGCTAGTGATTGATTCGGTCCACTACCGCACGATTTACGGCGACGAAGATCGATGGGATTCTCTGTACTCGTATATTTACGGTGGCGTGTACGGAACGATGTGGGATCCATCAAACGAGCTCATAGAGTATCCAACCTTGGAAATTTGCGACGACTGCGAAAGGCCTTACAAACCGAGGTCGCGAGGTATTTTCGTCGAGGAAAAAGAAGGCGGAGAGGATGTGAATAACTTTAGTTTAGTCAGCAACCGCAAACTCAACTCAGCGCGCGGCGCTGAATACAAGAAACTCGTCGAGAGTAACAACACCAGTAGCAACGACGAAAGAGAGGAAGAACACTCGTTGAGTGACGAGGATTGCAAGCACATGCCCGGGTATATCAAGGCGACGTGGTATAAATCACCGAATCCAAATTGCGACGACTTGGCGAGGATCCCTCGATGCGTTTTGTCTTGCTTCGATATCGCCGAATTGCCCGAATCTTGCAGAGAAGTCGTGTTGAGAATCTTAAAAAGACCGACAAAATATAGCCCAGACTCGAACGCTCCAGAAACCTGGCACAACATCAAAGAATGGAAGAGACCGTTCTTCTCCTTTTCTGGTAACGAATACGATTTGGTTCGAAGTAAATCGGAATACGCGGCGTGGATTTTGGTGTGCGGTCCGTTTCATTGCGAAAGAATCACAATTTCTGCGCATGAACTCATCGATAGTGTCCCTGAATTTGATACCATGGAGGATATTCTGGATTATGTTGAGAACGAAGTTCCGTTTGCGCGAGTGAACGACCAAAATGGAGAGACGATTAAAGTCTCCTCGGACGATAGATTTCGTTCGTTTAGTTTTTGCGCTGAAACTTTTCCTTTCAAGTGCCAGCTCGACGGCGCGAAACGCAAGGCGCGCGGAGCCGCCCTCGAGTTTGCCTTTCGACGTCCAAAACCAGTCTTTGAACGTACCGACCCGTGTGCTGAACGCATGCGATACGACGGATTTGAGCCTTCGTTTTTGTGCGATTTACAAGAGATGAACGATTCGGCGATTGACAAGATGAAGTGTGATTGCGAGCAAGGAGAATTGTACGAAGATCTTTTGAGAGAAACGGAACGCCTGAATTTGATGAAGCGTCCGGAACCGCGGAAGTTGCGATTCCCGTTGGGTGCATGTGTTCAGTGTAAAATGAGCACGGGGTGGAAATCTGGCGTTGTCGTGCAACACTGGTACAAACCAAACGCGGTTGCCGTGCGCGAGTTGGACTTGAATCCTCGAGCGCGCTTCCCGTATCAAATCCAACTCGATGGTAAAAATGGCGAAGAGGGATTGATATTTGCACCAGAAGACGTCGACGACTGCATTCGTCGGCCAAAGACTACAAAAGCTGAGCCTAGACCATTGCTTCGTTTCAACATCAACGACCTCGTCTTGGTTCTCGTTAGGAAAGGCGTCTGGTCGAGCGGCAAAATCGTCAAGCACTGGAGTTTAGGCGAACTCGAAGGAAAAGCGAAGGTGAACAAAAAAGGGGAGATCTTCAGGCTGAAGAAAGGAAGCAGCGAGCAATACGAATCGCAGCCGCACGTCATGTGGGACTGTCTGTGGAACATGTACTCGTACGAAGTTAGTTTGGATTCAGAGGATACCGTGACAAAGTCGAAAAAATGGTTTGTCTGCAACGACTTGGACTCTGAAGTGCGCTTAAAACCTTCGTTTCGGAACCGAAAGAATACGAACAGCAGAGGCGTTAGAAGATAAAAGAAGAGTTGATACTAATAGAAAGATAATATATTTCGACACATATACCCTGTGCGTATTAACAATAATCGTGTTATTATTTGTTTAGTATTTATTCGTAGATCCACTTTTGCAAGGCGTGTTCGTATTCGCAAACGCCTTCCGGGAACCACAAACCGATTTCGTGCTGCGCCGACTCGACGGCATCGGAGCCATGGATGACATTTCTTCCAACTTCGATGCAGAAATCACCTCTCAAAGATCCCGGCTCCGAGGCCAACGGGTTGGTCGCACCGATGATCTTTCTACCAGTCTTGACGACGTCCTTGCCTTCCCAGACCATGCAAACGACCGGGCCAGAGCACATGTACGTGACTAATCCAGCGAAAAACGGCTTGGAGCTCAAATCCGCGTAGTGTTTTTCCGCGTGTTCCTTGGTGACCATTTGCATCTTCATGGCCTTCAAGTAGAAGCCTCTTTGCTCAAATCTCTCGATGACTTTGTGGATGAGACCACGTTGGACGCCGTCCGGCTTAATCATGATGTAAGTGCGTTCCATGTTTACGTGTGTATTGCTTGTGTGTGCGTGCGTACAAAGTGGAGAAGATAATCGATCGGCCGCCGTCGTCCAAATTGTTCTTTTTTTAGCCACACCACGCCGCCCATTCTGATATGAAACAAGAAAAAGTGCCATCAAAACAGACAACAAAAAACATTTTTTCATCAAAAACAACACAACAACAACACAACACACACACAACGAGGAGGGGACAGAGAAGACGTTTGACAAGATGTTATCCTCGGAAGCTTCATCCACGGCGGCGTCGCAGATTGAGATTCTTCTCAAACCGAGCGACGTGAACACGGAAGCGAAATATTACGAAAAACTCATCCGACGAGGTATCGAGGAATGCGGTCACGAAACTTTTTCGAACGTCTGCGTGCAAAGACACCATCATACTCCTGCCGCCGTCGCTAGCGGTGTTATTTCTCCTCCTCCTCCTGCTGCTGCTGATGTTGCTAATAATAATAATAGTTCTAATCATTCAAATATGAGCGGCGGAAAAAATAGAGGTAAAGGCTTATACGCGACGAGAGATTTTATAGTTGGCGACCGGGTGCTGATAGAACCTCCGTTGGTGGCCATGCAACACGAGAGAAATAGAAACGACGCGATTGTCTGTTCGTTCTGTTTTCGATACGTCGGGTCTATTGAAAAACAGATTGGTCAAAGATTGTTTCATCAGTTATCATCCGCGCAAGAGAAACTGCAGCAACAAAAGGAACAACAAATGGAGGCGACGACGGCCGGCGACGCAGCCGCCGAGGAATCGGCGAGGAGGTCGGGAGATCTCGATGTCTTAAATAGCATGGCATCTGTAGGCGAACCGAAGTTACCTCTCGCGGACCAGTGCTTTCCACTTCCAACGGAACGCGCGTGTGTGGGTGGGTGTTACCGCGAAATTTTTTGCTCGAACGAGTGCGCGCAAAACGCTTGGAGTTCACACGAACGAGCCATGTGTATAGGGAACAAAAGCGGAGACCAAGACGAACAGGCGAAAAATCGCGCATCTATGATGCATCAGTTCATCGAGCACGCCAAAGATACGAACGATATCTTCATTTTAGCTGCCAAAGTAGTCGCTATGGTTACAGAAAATGCCAGCCTCGCCTTGAGCGACGCGAGTAATAATATCACATTTTTAGGGGAGGCTTTAGAAGTTGCATGGGAACCGTTTTCTCGCGTTCAGAAAGCTATTTGGTGGGATATCGTCGCGATTCCTTCAGATGTCGAGGAGAAAGACGAGGAAAGCTTTAGGCAGCAACTCATAGAGCTCGCATCAGGTTCTTTAGAGTTGTTATGCAAAGCGTGGCCAGACCGCGCTCAGGCGTTTCCTGGATTGTTCTCTTTACCGGTGTGGGGGGCCATCGTCGGGATGTTTGAGTTGAACAATTTAGAACTCGTCGTAGAGTCTCCGGTGGAAAACTATTTCCTCGCCGTTGATGGCTTAGCCGACGAGAACCAAAAGATGGCAATTTTACCACAAACGCAACCTTTTCTGGACGCGTTGGACGTGAAATACGACATTCCTTGTTTGGGAACGGCGCTTTTTGCGTTGCAATCCAACTGTAATCACGACTGCGATCCGAACTGTCATCCGTTCAAAGACGAGACCGATATAAACGGGAGTTGCGTCTTAGTCGCGCGTAAACCTATACGGAAAGGAGAGGAACTAACAATTAGCTATTTAGAAGACGACCAACTAGATTGGAGCAGGCGTCAAGATGCCTTGTCGGATTACGGTTTCGTGTGCAGATGTGCAAGGTGCGAATCCGAAGTCAGTCAAACTCGAGGACGACAAAAGATGAAAATGTAAAATTGTTCAAATGTAATATACGAAAGTACCGTACATTTATGTTCTAGAATATGCTAAGATTATACGCAGGCTACTACGCTACGAGTTCTTCTTCGATTTTCAAGATGTACGTTGACGTCGTATCCAGAAAATATTCCGCTCGGTCTAAGTGCACGCAAGATGCCGCCGCCTCAATGTTGTTATCAAACGAACACAAGGAATTTCTCACTTTACTCTTGTTCTCGAATTTCGCTTCATTCAACGAAGAAACTAACTCATTGGCGTTGCCCTCCGATATCACATCATTTATACCTCGAACGACCCGAATACCCCGTAAAGTGTCCGGTATTTCGTTCTTGACCGATGCTAAGAGCTTCTTTACGTCCCAATCATTTTCCAATGAAGAAACATATTTTAGCGCCGAAGTTGCGTTTGAGAAACACGTGCCCGATTTGCCTCTGTTTGTCCAATATCGCTCGTAAAAATCGTCGGTTGCAGTATTACGAGCATCTGCGGTGGGAAATTGCAGACTTTCGAAATCTTTCTTATTTCGCTCTGACGAAGATCCACCGCCGATTAGCGTCAAACTGTGTACGAGATTTTTACTCTGTAACGCGTGTTTCAGCGCAAGCTCGCAGCCGGTGCCGTGCGCGATAATGTGGATGCCCTCGTCTGCTAAACCGCATTCCCTCCGAACGCCAGCAAGTTCCTCGAGTAAAAAATCATCTAGATTCGCATTTGAGTCTAATTTATGTTTCGACTTTCCTCGGTTTAACTGGTCGTAGAAGAAAATCTCCCTTCGGAAATCGTCGGGGGTGAACGCTAAGATTTCAATGGCTTCGAGATATTTCATATCAAGACGCTGGTCGTGCAAAACGAGCACTGGAAGGCACGTCTTGTTACCCTTCTTAAATTTACCCACCTGTCTCACGAACGTTTGCAGATTGTTCACGTAGCCCTCCGAAAACGTGCTTTGGTACGCAGCCTGCGACACGGGAGAGTCGACGTCTGCATAGTAGCCACAGAAAGGTTCTCTTGCTGCTTCAGCTTTTTCAGCGAAAGTTCCAGAGCACGACAAAGACGTCGTCAAAATCGCCAAAGACGAGAAGGATACAAAATCCCGTCTGTTTCGCTTGTTGTGTTCTGTGTTCTTTTTATTCTTGTTCTCGTTCTTCTTCTTCTTCTTGTTCTTGTCATTCGTGTTCGTGTCGTTTTTATCACGACGCTTGTCGTTGCAATAAACGCTCCTAGTTTTCTCGTTAGAAGCGAAGCGCATCGCCCACCTTCTCCTTCTGTTCTTGTCGTTATTTCTCACGGCATTGAAACGCCTTAAAGACGAGGACAATGAGGAAGGAAAGAAGAAAGAGGAGGAGGAGGAGGAGGTAGACGATGCCATTGTCGTCGGTGTGAGCGATGCGGTGTTGGATACCGTAAAGCGACTAAAGTACAAAGCGCGTGCACGAAATTTTTATATTTCTGGAGTTGTCGTTGAAAAGGGAATGGCCAAACTGAATGCCGAAACAAAAAAATTCCTCGAGAACAGAACACAAAAAAATTGCGAAAAGGAAAAATCTTCATATAAAACCTTTAGTAAGCGCAAACAATGGCGAAGAGAACGAAGAAAGTCGGTACGTTAATCACATCGAAGAATAGTTGTGCACCGTATGTGCGCTCACGCGAGATGATGCGTTGCGCGCATCGGATGGGATGTGGGACAAATGCACCGCTCGCATTTTCCGCCTAAGCAAGCGGAAGCCCTGTCTCCCTCGTTTTCCGGGCTTTTTCTCGTTTCGAAATGCGCGTAGCTCGTATCAATCATTCGTGTAGATGGTCATATCAATGCGCACGTTAAACGTACATACGTTTTCTTAACGCGTTTATGCATCTTTCGGATCGATTACACGCTCGCGCAGTGGTCATTCCACGGCTTTGGATTTCTTTCTCTCCCACAATTTTTGCGAGTCCGCCCGTCTCAACTCTCTCCTGTTTTGACTGAAACTCACCAAATGTCTTTTCTTTTCTCTCCTCTCTCAAACGTACAGGTATCACCGGGAAATACGGTACGCGTTACGGCGCCTCCCTCCGTAAGGTTATTAAGAAGCAAGAAATCTCGCAACACTCGAAGTATTTCTGCGACTTCTGCGGTAAATATGCGGTCAAGCGTCAAGCTGTCGGAATTTGGGGGTGCAGCGGATGCCACAAGGTAAAAGCTGGCGGCGCGTACGCGTTGAACACTTCCGGTGCCGTCACCGTGAGATCCACCATTAGACGTCTCCGCGAAGCTGTCGAGAAGTAATTTCATTTGCTTCTCGATGTAGTAGTCGTATTTAGTTCTTAATAATCTAGTAGCAAAAATCAAAAACAAAACAAGAATATTCGCGTTTCTATAAAACTAATTTCGCGCGTAGTTTGCTCTCAAACATTAATATCACGCGTATGCGTGTGTTTGTCCATCTAATCTATCTATATCCTATCCTATTCATTTTACTGCACCTCGTGATTCCACAAGTCTTCCTCGGACAGTTCAAATGGTTCTTTAAATGTCGACTTTTGCAAAGTTTGCTGCCTCGTTCGTTTTCGGTTGGTTCTCGCTTTCAAGTTTCTCAGTTGATTCGATATCTGCGCTTGCATCTCCATGGTGCCGACTAGAGATTCAACATCTTTGTCAGCGCGCTTCTCCCTATTGGTGGCGACAGCTATTTTCTTCTCTCTTTCCCGCCTCAGATTCCTGAGTTGTTGTTTCCATTTTTCTTTCCACTCTCGCGTTTGGACGTTTTCTAAGTTGCCTCTGGTTGATTGAATTGTCTCGTATGCGGCTTTGATTTGTATGAACTTTTCCGCGGACTCTGGGGAACTGTTCACGTCTGGATGATACCTTTTGGCTTTCCGTTTATACGCCCGCTTGACGGCTTCTTGACTCGCTCCGACGGAAACGCCCAAGATGAAATACAAGTCTTCAGTCGATTGTGGATATTCAGGCAAGGACGCAGATACTCTCACACGTTGTCCCCGCTTTTCTCTTCTCATTCCTCCTCTCGCGTTGAGCGACGACGCCGCAGATGATGCAGAGGTAAAGCCATTCTTTCTCGCGTCTGTGTTTGGTGCATGCACGATCAGCTGGCATACAAAAGGGTGCGCATACATTCGCTTAATAATATCTTTCCTTTGTTACGGTGCGTTTTTTTGTGTCTGCTGTGTTTGACTTTTTTTTTGATTCTCTCTTCTTCATTTCGCAGAAAAATCAGCTGGCTGGCACAACTGTATTTTTCTTCAATTGTTGCAAAGAACTCGGTCGGCAGAAGGAAGATAAGAAAAGAAGGATACGAAGAGCAGAATTCACGATGATCACTTCCATGCTCGCCTCTCGTGCGCTTTTTGGAGAACCAATGGTGATCCAATTGAAAATCTCGAACGCGTCATCATCATCATCAACAAAAAAAGGAAGGATTCCTAAAGCAACAACAAATGCCGCCGTCGGCGATACAAACGACGAAAACTCTGTTTCGTCTTCATCTTCTTCATCGTCGTCGTCATCATCAAAATCATCAAAATCAGGAAAGAAAGCGAATCATTCAGACGATATTGTGTATAGTAGTGGTAGTAATAATAACAACAACGACCCGGTGAGCATCTATAACGAAGAGATGAAGGACGTGGAAAAGTTGTCCTTGGAAGAGCTCTCTCGAAACTTTGTCGAGGTGGAATACACAGGACCCAAGGCATCCACATCTTCGCCGTCCTCGAAAGGAAAGATGAACACGGTGTTGAGAAACGCGTTATCCTCTATTTTTTCCCCGCAATGGATTGCGCTCGCGCTGACTTACGTCGTTTTGAAACGTTTTCGAGACGAGAGAGACGTAAAGTTGGTGAAGGAAATGCTCTCGATGGAGGAGAAAGATTTGAACGAACTTCCGGTGAACGAGAGACGCGTGGAAATAGAACGAGCGCGTTTGAAATGGAGGCTGAAACAGTTGCGCAAAGACAGAACAAAGGTGAAAAACTTTAAAAAAGTGGAAATTATGATTACGGAAAGACTGAAAATGCTGACTCGAATGAAGATGAAACAGGCCGAGGCGGAAGTAAAACGCGCGGAATGGCTCGAACGAGTCGGCGACGCCCAGGGCGCGGAAAGTGCCATCAAAGAAGCCGAGCGGATAGTCGATTTTAAAACAGGAACGATAGATATCGCTGGTAAGAAGATGAAAACTCCGCACCCGGGCGCGAATTTGAAATGGATGAAACCGGAAGATTACGTCGAACAATTGCAAAAATCTTTTCTGGCTAAAACGGAAGAAGATAAAGCAGACGATGCAAGCGGAAAAGATGATGTCATCATTCCCACGCTGCTACCCGAGATTGACGAAAGAAATGGAAAAGGATATGACGGATCTGGTCGAGACGGGAAAACTGTTTTTAGCAACATTACCGATAGCATCGATAGCGCCGCAGTGGATAATATTAGCGAAGAAGAGATTAAAAAAGTTGAAGCGAAGGTTAAAGAGTTTTCTTCGTCTGCGAGTAGCGCTGCGAGCAAAAATAGCGAAGAAGAACAAATGCCTGCAGATTTAGAGGAAGCACTTAAGAATATGGATAGAGATTTCATGACGATGAAATACACCGAAGACGAGCTTTTTGAAAAGTACGAAGCCGTGCTGGATAAGTACGGCTTGAATGTGCCAAAAAACGAAACCGGCGCTTCCGAGGAAGATTTCTACAAGCAGATGGATTTCGGCGAGGAAAGCAAAGACGAAAGTAATCTTCACCCGCAACTCCGCGATCCATACTATTACAAATCGTTACGAGCTGTCCACGCTATTTTCGTCAACAGACCAAACCAAGAATACGAGGAGTTTCTGTGCATGCAAATGGTTCCGGGAGAAATACCGGAAAAGGAGAGACCGAAAGATACGTTTCACGTGGTTGCTTTTGAGTCCATAGAAGACGCCGAACGGTTTTGCCACTTGACGCGTTCGCAGCGAGAAGCGAATGAAGATCCCGTATATACGACTCGACCGTTTTCGGTGAACGGTTTAGAAGACGAAGCGGGAAAAATTAACCGTGGCGTAACCGTCGTCGGTGCGAGTCGAGTGGATTTGAAACCCGGGCGTTCGGCTACTTTAGTTTTGAACGAAATCATGAGCATAGGAAACGAGGTGTACTTTTGGGAATTCGCAAAACAGTGCAAGCGCACGTTCGACGAGAAGGAGGAGCAAATGAAGAAACCGGCGCCACCAACCATCGACGGAGCGTTTTGAAATTTTTTAGTTTTGTAATCATTCCTCTACCTTCCAAAAAGCAAAAACTACTCGGAGTTAGCAAATCCCAATTTTAACCCCCCGAGTAAACCACACAAGATAACAAACAAAAAGAAAATGCGACGCCAACTGACACGCACGATAGCGTCCTCCTCTTCTCGGGCAGCGACGCATCAGTTCGCCTCTTCATCGCAGTCGACATTGTACTCTTCTTCCTCTTCTTCTCACACAAGTGCAGCAAACAGAGCAGCGTCGAGTCTGTTTTTTAGAAGAGGAGGGAAAAAGTGGTTGTTAGCAGATGCGCCGTCGCCAACATCATCATCATCATCATCATCATCATCATCATCATCATCATCATCATCATCATCAGCGGCGGCGTCTTACTTCGCGTCGAGGAGACTTTTCCTCACATCTGCCCCCGCGAAAACAATCCCACTCAAACGACAGTATTCTTCAAGCGCGATGAAAGCGATGTATCGGAATAGATGGAATAGCGCGACAAAAAGTGTACCTCACTCTGTCCGAGCGCTGCATTTGGCAACGAAAACGACACACAAAGCGGCGATAGCGAGAAAGAGCGCTTTGACTCCGCAGACGATATCGAACGCGAATTTTGCTTTGCGCTTTGCCCAAAGGAAAATGTACACGTCCATCAACGGGAAAACAGCAGTAAAACGGAATACTAAAAGTAGTATTAGTAGTAGTAATAGTAATAGTGGTAGTACGGCGGCACTCAGAAGCGCGAATAAAAGAAATAATAGAATCGTAGTGGGTTCGCTCTGCGCGGCGTCGTTACCGATTTTTGGAATGGTAGCCAAGACATATTACTTCGACAATCGCTTGGCTAAGTGCAATCAAGCCGAGTCATCTGGAACACCGTCGAGTAATAGTAGCACGGCAGAACACGTCAACGATGAGTTGAGCGATCATGCGAAGGAAAAAGTGATGACTATTTTGCGTTCAATACACTTGGCGTTTTTGTTTGCGCCTGCGCTCGTCTTCGCCCCTTTGACGTACCTGAAAAGCTGTCCGCTGTGGTATAAAAAACTCTGGTACATGTTGATTCGAAAGACACTGGAGTTTGCAGGTCCAGCGTTCATTAAATGGGGACAGTGGGCATCGACGAGATACGACGTTTTTCCGGCGGTTCTCTGTCACGAACTCGAAAAGTTACAATCTACCGCTCCAGAACACAAATGGGAGCACACAAAGTCAACTTTAGAAAGGGTGTATGGCGATACGTTCGATCATATTTTTGAATCCTTCGACGAACACCCGATGGCATCTGGATCAATTGCGCAAGTACACAGGGCTACGCTTCGCGAGGGCGTCGCTGAATCGTCGAAGAAACGACAGGATTTATTCTCGAGATTTAACTATGCGCTCATCGCGGGCGTCGAGATGCTCTTATCTGGTCAAGGTTTTAATGCCGTCGTGGACGGCATACGCGACATGTGGAACGATGGTGCTGCTGGAATAGGTCATTTCTTACACTTGGACGAAGTCGTGCACGACGAAGAAAACGGAACAAACGCTGGTGAAGGGGGAGAAGGAGTGGTGACAAAGAAACGGCGAAGAAAGGAAAAACGACGAGAAGTGGCGGTGAAAGTTAGACATCCGGGCGTTGTTGACGCGTTGAAGCGCGACTTTAAAATTCTTCTGTGGTTCGCATCATTCACGAAGAACATTTCTTGGCTAGAACCTTTGCAACTCGAAAATACCGTCGGTCAATTCGGGGTGCACATGTTGTCTCAGGTTGATTTAGGCGTCGAGGCTGAAAATTTGAACCGGTTTCGAAAATCCTTCCTGTTGATGCCAGCGGTATCCTTTCCTACTCCCATAACGTCCTTATCCGCGGAAGATGTGCTGGTGGAAACGTTTGAATCTGGGACAACGATAAGTTCGTATTTAGTATCGCCAGAAGTAGCAGAGAAGATAGGTTTCGAGTGTTCGGAACAAAACAAAACGTTAGCCGCGTTGGGCGTGCAAACTTTATTGAAAATGCTCATCGACGACAACTTCTTACACGCAGATTTGCATCCGGGGAATATTTTAGTTCGATTACCGGGCAAAAATATGATGTTTAGTAGCTCAGAAGCCGAAGATCACGGACCAACTTTGGAAGCGAACGGCGAACGACAAATGACGGATGCTCCGAAACCGGAAATTATCATTTTAGATACCGGGCTCGCCGCGACGCTGACGCGAGAGAACCAATCAGATTTAGCGGAAATGTTTTCAGCAATGCTTCGCTGGGATGGACGCGGCGTCGCGGAAAGAATTTTGAAGTTTGTGGCGCCATCCTCTAAAGACACTTCCATTCAGAATAATGCAATCGAGTCCGAGAGATTCAAATCAGAGATGGAAGAAGCGGTGAAACAGTTTGCGGCTGGACCACCGAGAGCGGGAGACTGCATGTCGCGCGTCTTTGAGATTGTGCAAGAACATAGGTTATGTTTGGACCCGTCGATTATGATTGCAGTTGTTACAGTAATGGTTCTCGAAGGTTGGCAATGGCGTCTCGACCCGAGCGTCTCAATTTTAGATCGTCTCAATAGTGTATTGGAGCTCTCCAAGAAAAGGTACCACAGAATGAAAGTCTTGGATTGGTCCTTGCGGGAAATGTATGATCCGTACAGCGGACCAAACTTTTATGAAAAGGACGAAAGTGGCGCGACGAGACGGAGTGAGTCTTTCGATTACGGCCTATCACCCTACGCGTAGCTATTGAAGATTAAAAATACAAGTACACTCTAGCGCAAATATTATTCTGCGAATACGTTTTCGCTCGATGCGCCAGCCGGTAAAATGATAAAACTGCCGCCTTTTGTCGCACTCGAAATGTGCCGAATAAATCCTTGATCTGGGAAGAGAGACTCTCGTTTCGACCGTTTTTCTTTCAATCGCTGTTCAGCCGCGTCTTTAATTTGTTGCTCTTCTTTATCACCTCGTTTCACCGTGGCTTGGAACATCTTCGCCATAATCGCTTCGCGTTTTTCCTTCTTCTTCCTCTTGTTGTATTCTTTACTCATTTTCAAGTTATGTTCTTTCTTTAATATCTCCGCGGCTTCGGCTTTGGCGATTTCCTCCTCCGTCATTTTCATTCTCTTCCGTCTGCTAAAGCTACTCAACATGCTCCCTCGCGGGTCTCCGTAATCTAAAGACATTAAACTCTCGTCAAAGTCCGTGGACTGTCCTAATTTCGCTCTTTGTCGAGCGGTTAACTTAGACTCGTCGATAACTGCTGGTTGTTTATTCCGATTATTTTCATCCTCGCCGTCGTTATCGTCGTCCAGGGAAAAGCCAGATTCCCTTTCTTCCTCGTCGTCGTCGTCCAACTCTTCTGCGTACTTATTCTTCTTCGAGTATTTCCCAGTTTTATTGTACGTGCGTACCATTTTCTTCTTCTTCTTCTTCTTGTTTGAGATGTGTTTTTTTCTGCTGCTTTTTTTGATGGAAACCCCTTTTTTTATGAGAATAAGATCAGATCTTCATTCTAAAAGCGCTTACAACAAGAGCAACAGCAACAACGAAACAGTAAAACAACAGTACCACTACTAATAAAAAGATGATTTACGACGTCAACGCTCCGTATTTCAGAAGTTTTTTGAAGAACGCCGGCGGGGCCAAGAATCAGTTCGCGAAAGGACCGACGGACAAAGGACCGAGAGCCTCGGAAAACAAACCCGTCATGAACGACTAGGAAGAAATTTAATAAAGAAAGAGAAGAAGAATAAAGAGGAGGAGGACGTGGTCTCTATTCATCGATCGAGAGGAAGAAAAGTTTTATTTAACATAGATTACATTACAATACATAGGTTTGTGCTCTTGTCGTGAACATGGAAGGGCAACAACAAGAACATCAAAAGAAAGAGTGGGAAAATTTAGTTTTCTCCGTTGAAGCACCGGGAGCGGTTTTGAACTTTCAAATCTTACTCGGAACGGAATGTGCGTTTTGTTACGTCGGAACGAGCGATCCGAGCACGTTTAACAGACTCGCCGTGTGTACCAAAGCTCGCTCAATGAACAGTTCGTTTAAATACGCGAGCTCTAATCCTTTGGGCGGCGACGCGAAAACCGGAGCGCAGTCCTTCGCCGAGCGACTCTTGAATTTAGTACACACTCAAAACGGAAATGAAGGCAAAGGTGCAAATTTGAACTCCATAGCGGTTTCAGTGAATGTTGCGGACGATGCGTCTACTTTGCGAGCATTCGCGGAGAAGACTCTCGCCAAGAGACTATTAGAAATGTTACAACAATGAACAAGAAAATACACAAGTCTGCACGATTCCTATGCGCGTGCACGCGCCGCTTTCCTTTTTGTGGAATGCATTCATTACAACACTTCTATCTTTTTCTTTTTCTTCTTCTTGTGAGCTTTTTCGATATTTTCGTCTTCTTCTCCTTCGGCGTCGTCGTTGGTCTTCTCGCTCTTACTATTCCATTCGTTATTAGCGAAACCTCCAACCAACTTTTCAACTTCTTCTACCACCTCCGCCGTTTTCAAATCTACAACGCCCATACCTAAACTCATCTCAATTTGTGGTTTTCCTTCTTCTTCTTCTTCTGCATCGTCCGTGGCATCATCTGCTTCTTCGTCGAGGACGGCGTCGATTTCAATCTCTCGTTTTGCTAATATCGGATTTTTTTGAATTTTTTCCTCCAACTGTAAGTTCGCCTCGTGCATTTGAGGCAAAAACGCGGACAACTTACTCAAAAGCGCCGAGGGTTGCGCAGGGGCTATTGATGGCATTATGTTTGGTTTTATCAGCACATCTTTTTCTTCTTTGCTATTCGTTTGTTTCTGTATCTCTTCGTTGAGTGCAATGTTGTTGGTATAAATATCGCTCCTTCTTCTGTTTGAGTGATTTTCTTTCATCTGAACGATGTTCAACAAACTCGAAGCAGCTCCACAACCAATCGTCGTCGCCGTTCCGTTTGGTCGCGTCGTGTCTTTTTTCTCGATATCGAGCAGCGATTGCGACGTCGAAGGATTTGACGACGGTTGTAACTGTTGTTGATTCTTCTTCTCCTTCTCCTCGTATGTCATCATCGGAGGCGACATCGTCTTTTTCTTTTCTGAAGTGTTTTTTTGATGATGCATGTTGTTTTTTTTGTCCATCAGACAGAAAGAAGAAGAACTCATCTCAACTTCAAACTTCATTAAACTTTCTTCTCCGTGTCATCATCACACATAATACTTTTGTGACGACAACGCGACCAAAAAGAGGTGAAAAGAAGAAAACACAGAACGACTGAAACGCGTCATGTCCGGACCTTCTCCCGCGCAGCAAGAGGTGAAGAAGTTCTCGCAAATTTGTTCGCAATGTAAAGTACAAACGACGTTAGTCGAAGACCACGCGCAAGGGGATTTGATTTGCACCGAGTGCGGTTTAGTCGTCGAAAGTCGAACGATCGATGAGTGTTCGGAATGGAGAACGTTTTCAGATTCGGACAAAGCGGGAGGTGATCCGTCGAGAACCGTCGGTGCGACGAATAACATGCTTTCCGGGGGTGGTTTAAGCACAACCATAGGACGAAATCCAGACGGGACTTTTAACCAAACGCTGACGAGATTGCACAACAGAGAAGGCAACCCGGATAAAGTTTTAATGGCGGCATTTTCGCAAATTGGAGATATGGCGGACCGCATGGCGATGAATCAAACCATCAAGAGTGGAGCGTGTGAGTTATATAAAGTGGTGACGTCCTCGCACTCCACGCAAGGCAAAAGCTCGGTCGCTATGTTTGCCGCGTGTTTATACATCGCTTGTCGACAAGAAGGTAAAACGAGAACGTTTAAAGAGATTTGCGGCGCCGCCGTCGGTTCAACCGTAAAAGAGATCGGGAGATGTTACCGCTTCATCATACGCGTGTGTGAAGGATTGGACTTACAAATGCAAATGAACGAGCAAATGATTACGCCAGAACTGCTCACGAATCGCTTCTGCGGTAACTTGGGTTTGGCGAATTCTGAATTCATTCGAGTGTGTAGTTCGGCGATTCAAAAATTCCGGGAAATCAAAACGGGAGAAGGATATTCACAGAAACAGCCGGCGTCGATAGCCGCGGCGGCGATATACTTAGCGACGAACATATTAGACAAAAAAGATATAGCCAATGTGAGTCAAATTTCAGCCGTGAGCGGAATGGCGGAACAAACGATACGAAATTCGTACGTGGATATGCTCCCGTATTTGGAAAGATTACTACCAGAAGCGTACAACGACAGAGTGCAAGCGCTCTTGGCGAGCGTAGCGAGAAAACCTGTGGCTCTGTTGCCATCATCCGCGGCCTCGGACGAAGCGGCAGCGGCGGTGAAATCTGAACCTGATGCTCATAAAAACGGAGAAGAGGAGACAAAAGTAGGAGAAGAGATTAAGAAAGAAGAAGTAAAAGTAAAAAAAGAGGAAGAAAGCGCGGCTGCTGGCGTCGAAGCCGTTCCGGCTTCTTCCTAGAGGAAATTGAAATACTTACAAGAACAACAAATGCAAGTGAAAATATATAATTACAATCCCTATTTACATATCATCACCGTTGGCGATAGCAGCTAAGCAATACAGGCCCAGACCGGTTTAATACGTCTATTTTTGTAACCGTAATCTCTGGTGGAAAACGCGAAACAAAATCGAGAACGGCGTCGGTTTCCTCTGAACCTCCTTCATGTCCACGATAGCAGCAAATAGTGATCAAACCACCGACGCGCAACAATTTACTCGCTTTATCGAGCGCCTCTAACGTAGTTCTAGTTCTCGTTACGATTGATTTATCCGTGTCCTTCCCGGTCAAATATCCCAAGTTCATCGTAAACGCTCCTATTTCTATTTCGTTCGTTTCGGATTTTTTCTTTCCTTTCTTCTCCGCAATCCCATCAACGACGGATTCAAACACAGAGTGACATGTTCGGGCAAAATACACTCTCTCTTCTATTTTCTTTCGTTCGGCCTCGTCGCTAATGTGTTCGCAGAACTCTTCACGTATTCTTCTCCTTGTGATGTCAAGCGCTTCTTGTTGAATATCGAGCGAAACAATCAAACCATCAGCTTTAACTAGCTCTAAAAACAAAAGTGTATCAGTTCCTCTACCACAGGTCAAATCTATGACTACATCGTCCGCTCGCACGCAAGAACGAAGTAGCTGATGCGCAATCTTTGTGACTTTTCCATTTGATAGTATTGAATTCGCTAAGACATCATCGTTCTCTTTGCTGTATGTGTGTTGCTGAACTGCATTATGAACCCCTAATCGGGGGAAAACGCGCCGTCGCCGTGCGCGCACTCGATGAGTGGACGCGGTTGAATACACATACGTGCAGGGAATGCAAACTACGGGAGATGATAATACCAATGAAGGGAACATCAACAGTATGACAAATACTGTAAAGCATTTAAATGAAGATGAATAGTAAAAAGGGGTGTTCTGTTAGGAACCATTCTGTTAAAGTCTGTTGATGCATGTGTTGAAAAAACTTGAAACTTGAAATACTTGAAATACAAGTATGTTGAATCAAAGAAGCGAATCACATGATGTAAGACATGCGTATATGCATGTATGGCTATAAATACTAAATCATCGCTTTCCTAACGTCTAAAATCATCCCACATGAATGCTTCGTCTCCAATCTTTTCGGCTAACTCTACTAGAAACGGCTGATAAAACTCGTTCAGTAACGCTCTCGTTTCTTTTCGCATGGGTGACATTTTGCCCTTCTTCAAAACACGCGCGTCGTCCGTCTCCGGCATTTCTACCATCTGCTCCATCAATGCATCTGACATTTCACCGAGATTCAAGTGTCTCGCTACTTTTTGTAACGCTTCAGACATGCCAAGTTTCCTCGACTTCTCGTTGTTTTCGTAATCCGATGGTGTCGCGGAAACTGGATTAGGTAGACCGAAAACGTCTTCGCTGCGCAAAAACAAAAACTGCTCTTTGTCGAACACTTGAAACCATCTTTCGATCCACACTGAGTACATATTTTTAATGAGCTGATCTGCGTGGAAGAACACGGCTTCAAATTTAGGATGGTAGGTTTCAAATCGTCGCGCGCATCCGTTTGCGCTGTGTTCGCTTTCGCACACCTTAAAATGATTCGTCATTTCCGTCGCGAATTGATCAAACCCGTCTTCACTAGCGCCGAAATGTTTCTGGTAATGGTCGTAGTGCCAAAATGCGTCGTGTAATCGCTCTGCCGGTTCTCTGAGCAAAAGTATAAACTTCAATTTGCTCGCCATGCTTTCGTCGCCGCGGGCGTTTTCGTCTCGAATGTCATACACGTAGCGCATCAAGTGAGGTACGCTCATGCCGTGTCCTCCAAGTTCGGAAGGAGGGTCATTTTTCATCGCTTGTCGTCCGCATCCAATTGGTTCTGCGTTCTGGTCTTCTAAATCACCGTCTATACATCTTCGACGCTCGGTTTGCGTCTTTCCGTCAGGAATATCGTTTGGTTTTTCTTGGCACTTCAACCAGCACTCTTTAACGTCTTCGGCAAAGGAAAGATGCAAGCGCGTCGATTCGCTCCAGGAGTTTGCAAATGTCCCCGGGGAGTCGTCGCCAAAAATAAGATCTTTCGTATCGTCGTTTTTTCTAATCGTGTCTGTGGCGAAACCGTAGCCTTGCCAATATTCTCGCGGCGGCCTCGGTTCGTTCCAAAAATGAAAATGCCGAGATCCAACAACCTCTGGATGTTTAACAAGCCTTCCAATCAAGTCCTGGCCGCCGGATTGCCAGTGTCCCAACACGTAGAAAAACGGCAAACATCGTAAACTATCGTCTGCACTCCAACAAGGAGACTTATATTCGGTTTGCGGAACATAATCGGGTGGGATGAGATCATCGAAGAATTCAGCGCCTACTACTTTTTTTAACGTGTCCTTTTGCATTTGAGTCAGTTTTGACGCTTTTGTCGTTTCTGTTTCTGTTGTCGTTGTTGTTGATGATTCATCGAGGAAATTCTCTTCCATTACATCAACCTTTCCGTGTATTTCTTCAATTTCTACTTGTTTTGATTCTGTGGGTTCCTTTCTATCAACGTCTTGTGCGACTGCTTGGTTCGAAACACCTACACCGTCGTCAAAAGATGCAGCAGACGATGATGTTGATGTCTCTGATGAGTTTCTTTGAGCGAGAAACAAAACATCACCAAAGAGTATTACGACTGTCGCACTGAAGAGTAAAACTAATATAAACGCTGATCGCAAGAATGATTTTCTCTGGTGATACCACAACGCCGCACTCATATCATCTACACGTAGGTAGGTGTCTCTCTTTTTTGTGGTGGGTTGTGTCTCTTGTTGTTGTTTTTCGACACTTCGAGAGAGACAGTTGGTTGGAAAGAGTCTCGAAAAACTTTAAAACTTCAAAACGCAAACACTGAGCTCGAGGTCATATCATGCCAACTGGCCGAGATATCCTCGATGCGACGCGATTGCTGTGCACTAGAGCTCTGAAAGTGAAATCAGAGAGGTCGTGTTTGGAAGGAGCAACTTCTTCTTCGAGCGAGTCGTCGTTAAAGAGAGAGTTAGGCGCATTGGATTTGATTTTCTTCGGCATAGGTGGTGTCGTTGGAGCCGGCGTGTTTGTCTTGACTGGCGCTGCGGCACAAGTACACGCAGGGCCGGCAGTTGTTATTTCGTATTTACTCGCGACAATAACGTCCTTGATTACGGCGACAGCATACACTGAGTTTGCCATACAAATTCCTGTCACCGGCTCTGCGTATAATTACATCGCCTTGACCTTTGGCGAATACATCGCTTTCATCACTGGATGTAATCTCGCTCTCGAACTTACCATTGCGGGCGCCGCCGTTGCTCGTGGATTTACAAGTTACTTCTCGACTCTCATCGGGCAAAGTCCGAACGCTCTTCGCTTCGTCGTGTACGAGTCTTTGATTGAGATTGATGTCGTCGCATTCTTATTGGTGGGCGTTTTAACTGTATTACTTGTCGTCGGCATGAAAGAGACGGCGAAGTTTAATATTGCAGTGACGAGCGCAGCATTACTTTCGGTCGTTTTCGTACTAATCACCGGGAGTACGAGTGTAGACGAGGAGAATTGGAAACCGTTCGTACCTCCGGAGTTTGGATTCCGAGGTATTCTTTCTGGCGCTTCGATGGTATTCTTCGCGTTTGTCGGTTTCGATACCGTGGCGACGTTAGCAGAGGAAACGAAAAAGCCAAGCAGAGATTTGCCGATTGGAATTTTGGGGTCACTCACAATATGCGGATGTTTGTATTGCTTTATGGCGTTGGTGATTACTGGCATGGTCCATTACACGGAGATTAACGTTGATGCTCCTTTTGCGGTTGCTTTTGATAACAATCACGAACATTGGGCCTCCGTAGTCGTTTCCGTTGGTGCTGTTTTTGCAATCACGACAAGTTTACTCTCTTCGTTGATGGGGCAGCCGAGAGTTTATATGACAATGTCCAGAGATGGTTTGCTCCCAGAGTGGTTTGCGCAAGTATCGCCTCGATTTGGAACACCCGCAAATGCATCCATTTTCACCGGAGTCACAACCGGCTTGCTCGCTTTAGTTGTAGATATAGATATTTTAGCGCAATTAGTTTCAATAGGCACGCTCTCAATATTTTTGAGCGTTAACATGGGGCTGTTGGTGCGTCGATACACACCAAAAGATGGGACTTCTTTCAAAGACAGATCGCCTGCGTTGCTGAGATGTGCACTTCTTTGTGCGTCGTCGATGATATTCTCGGGATTGTACATACAAAATGAACCATCCTGGTCGCTGATTGTCATGGCAGTATCTATAGTCCTAGAAACTGGCTCGTTCTATATGCTCGATGTGGAAGAAATGAATATTCCGACGGCGGGTGATTTCAAAACGCCTTTCGTGCCGTGGTTACCGGCGCTGGGTGTTTTAGCGACGAGTCAGTTGTTGGTCAGTTTAGGCGCTGTCGCCTGGGTGCGATACATCTTGTATACTTCGATATGCACGATTGGATATTGCGTAGCTAATATCTTAAAAATAAGAGATGGGAGAATAAATTGGAGCGATGAAATCGCAGTGAGTGATGCGATGTACGCGTCGCCGTATTCGAATTCCTCCAAGGTTCGCTTCGTTGAACTAACAGACATGTCGGACGCAGATGAATAGTAATTTTTGAAATTGTTGGAAAACGATCATCATGAAATATCTTTCGAAAAAATTTGTGTGAGTTCGCGCCAAAAAATCACACACGTTTTAAAATATCATCCAAATGTTTGCTCGTGCTACCGCTGCTACGACGGCGAGTGGCATTGGATCTCACCATAGGAAACAGTTTTCTTCTTCGTCTTCTGGTCTTCTGGATCGATCGAGTTTATCTGCCGCCGCCACCTCCGGAAGGAGGAGGACGTCTTCCTCGTCGCAATTTTGTAATCGAACTCCCGCCATCAATCCTGCGACTGATCGTCGTTTTCGTTTCAAAAGTGCGCGACGACGACAACAGTTGCGAGTGACCGCCGACGATGCGGTTAACGCCGGCGATGCGAATGAGGAAAGTAATGAGAGTGGTGACGCGAAAGAGTACGATGTGCCTTCGGAGGAGGATCCGTTGCCGTGGAGCACACCAGCAGCGCAAGTCGAAGATGCTGCTGCCGCTTCAAATAGTGCAACAAACGAAGAAAAACCAAAAATATTGTCCTACGCCGAGCGCGTGGCCATCATGAAGAAGGAAAAGGAGGAAGCCGGAGGAGGAAAAGAAGGAGAGAATTATAAACGAGAGCAGCAGACGAAGATGGACGACGAACCAGGAACGATGAGTTCGTTTAATTTACCGATGCAGAAAGAAGTGTTTGAGATTCCGGCGGAGAGGTCCTCGCCGGTTGAAGAAGAGGATTCTATTATGAACGAGATGAAAAACACGCACGTGTTTTTGCCGATATCGTACTACGGCATTTTGGACTTATCTCCAGCGCGTGCGACGCGCGCGACTATTCCCAAAGCCGGCGAGGCGATGAAATACGCGCAAGTCTTTGAAGGCTACTCGAACACGTTGCGTCAAAGCCGAGAAAGTTTAATCGAGGAAGCCGTGGCAGTTTTATCCGATAAAGAAGCCCGAGCGTACCACGACGAAGATTTGCGAAACGGTGTGTTGACTCCGATTGATTTTGAACGAGCACCGGCGGCTTTGGCGATGTTGCTGGAAGCGGGCGAAAATCAAAAAGTTTTAGAGTACGCGGATGCCATATTAACGGCGAAAAATAGGAGAGGTGGGGATTCAGTTAACAGCAACGGGAAGCGCGATGTCGCGTTAACGTCCTCTATGGCCACGTGCGAATACGCGCAAGAAGCTTTATATAGCTTAGGTAAACGACCAAGTTACGTGGAAGGAAGCGACATGCTAGAACTGGCGTTGAAAACATTGGAGAAGGCGCCGGGTGGCAAGTCCAAATCTTTCGCTCCGGATTTGAAGGATGCAATCTACAAGGAACTCGACGACGCGTTACCTGGCGTCGCGCTTGAACTGCTCGCGGTGCCTTTAGACCAAAGGCGAGGTCGCGAGCTCGGCTTAATGGCGTTGAAAAAGTGTTTATGGGCGAAGCCAGGGGCCGATGAAAACGAAGCTCAAAACGACGACGCGGCGTTGATTTCAAAAGCAGATTTACAAGCGCAGTCGTCTCGCTTCTTAACCGCGTATGAGCACGCCGCGATGTTTGTTGAAGCGCCAGATCATGTCCCGGCTGACCCGGAAGAAGTGTACAGAGCTTCCATCTCGCACATTGTCGCCGGTCTAATGAGTGGCAACCCGTTGCTGCTCGTGGATGCGGATGACATCTTGGAACAGCTTGAAATCGCTGCTAAGAATACCAACCAAACTTCGGAAATTGGGGATGTCACCATCGAGCGCACGGTGTGCTTAGTGTTGCTCGGTAAAACGGAAGCCGCGTGTAAGCTTTTAGGTTTGTCTTCGGAGGAAACTTCCAACTCGGAAATGGCAACTTTCGTTCGAGAAAATTCTCCGTCTGGCGACGTCGTCGAAGGCGTGTGCGCCTTAGTCGATCAATGGATTCAGCAAGTCGCGTTTCCTCTTTTCAGAGACTCGGCGCGCGTTGCACCGATTTCTTTGGAACAGTGGTTCTCAAATCCGAAGGTTACTGGTTTTGTGGACAGATACGCACTTTCTCCGGCGTTTGCGAAGATTGAAGGTGCGGGATCTGCGGCCAAGCGCGCTTTGACGAAAGGTTCTGCGAGCGTGTTGAGTTCGTTTTTCCCGAGCGATGACGTTCCAGTCGCGTTGAAGAAAGATGTTACCCAGTACCGTGTAGGCGTGATCTCGCGATTAGCCTTTACTGGAGCGATCGTATTCAGCGCGATGAACTTCTTTGGCAACAACTCGAGCGCTTTTCAAAACGTGCAATTGCCCTCGTGGCAAAGAAGCGCCACCGAAAAGAAAAACGCGAATAAGAAATCTACGCCCGCGCCAAAAAAGAACACGAACAATAACAACAACCACAAGACGACGACGAAAGACAAGTACAGCAAATATAGTAGTGGTGGTATCAGTGGTTTGAAGCCGCCACAATTTCCAACTGTGCCGAAAATTGAAGTTCCCAAGATTGAGATGCCAAAAATTTCAGTCCCTTCGATCTCGCTTCCGAAACCGGTGAAGAAACCTATGGACGAAAGCACTGCGGAGTCGGTCGTGAAGAGATGGCAACAAATCAAAGCAAAAGCGCTCGGTAGCTCTCACGATTCTCGCGCGTTGAGCAATATTCTCGACGGACCGATGTTGAGGCAATGGACGTTGAGAGCAGAAGATGTCGCCTCTCACGGCTGGTGCTGGGAGTACGAGTTGAATAAACTGGTGATTGAAAAGATTGAAATTTACAACGAAGACGAAGCCATCGTAGAAGCGAGATTGACCGAGTTGGCTGTGTTGAAGGATAGATCCAAAGTGGACGATGACGATGTGTACGAGTCGACATATAGAGCACGATATGAAATGCGCCGAACTTCTGACGGTGGATGGAAGATCTTCGGCGGAAGTGTCGTGTATTAGATACTTTCTTTTTTTAATCAAATGATTATATGCGCGAAGAATAATAATACTGGTAAACTTGCAACGCTTAATTCAATGCTACTACTTATATATACAAAGTTGTTTTATCTGCTAAAATAAAGGTGGACTATAAAAAAACTACTACTGTATCGAACAACACGAAGGTTGCGCGTTACCATTCCCATTGACTTCTCCGCCGCTAAGCAATAACTTTGTCCCTAACGTGGCTAACTTTTGCGCCGAACTTCTCCTTCGCATGTTTGGCGGGACGACGTGCGCGTGCATAATCGTCGTGATTCCGGCGGCGGGAATACCGATCTGAAACAACGTCGCATCGTCGCACCCGTCTAGAACTTTACCTAAATAAAGTATCTTTATATCGTCCGTCGTTAAGTTATTCGTTATTGATGATGTTTTTCCTCCGTCTTTTTTTTCCTCGTTTTTCTTCGCGCGTTGTTCTTCCTCCGTGACAAACTGTTTCAGTTTTTCCTTGATGTCCAAGACGGTCGTTTTCGTGGACGAAAGTTCTATGGGACCGATGTCGTGCACGGAACTCTGCCTCCGAAACCGTATTCTGGAGATGTCCGAAACGTCTCTTTTATTCTCTTGTTCTTCTTCCTTTTTATCTTCTTCTTCTTCTTTCTCACCGTCGTCGTTTGTTCTTCCATCAGAGATTTTAGGTGATGACGACGATGGTGTTTGTGATGTCAATTCATTTTTTCCTTCCGCGTCAAAATGTCCTTCTCGTTTTTCTTGTTCTCGTGCAAAGGGATTGTTGTTGTTGTTTCTACTCGTCGTGGTCACGGCGGTATCGTCGTTTACTTCTGCTTTTGATGCTTCTGATGATGATGCCATCTCTTCACACTCACTGCTTTTGCGCGTCGCGTGTGTATAATCAAGAATACAGTCTTCTAGGAGAGAGACACCCAAAGAAGAGACAAAAGAGGTTGACTTTTTACGTCGAAATTTTTTCGAAGAAAACGCGAACGCAAACAAACAAAAAATCAAAGAACGAATTTTTCAACGAAAAGAGTTCTTCTTCTCTCTTCTTTTGTTGAACAACGCGCCGCTTCCACAAAAAAAAGATCAAACACCTTTAGATCAAACAACAACAGATCTTTGAACGACGACGACGATAAGATGACGACGCTCATGCAAATGCCCGACGGGCGATTGATCCGTAAGTACTAATAGTAGCAAGTGTTTGTTGTGTTCTCTTTTTTTCTTCATCTCTAATTTTTTGTGTTGTTTGGTCAACGATGACGACCGGGACAGAAAAGCGCCGATGATGATGAGGGAGATTCGACGACGACGACGACGACGTTTGCACTCTGCGCGTCCACCGAAAATTCCATCGTATCGTCCTCTCCTCGTCGTCTATTCTCATTTGTTCTCGTACATACACTTGTTCTCTTCTTTCTGTGTGTTGTACTCATCATAAATCTTCTTCTTCTTCTTTTGTTGTTGTTTGAAAAATAAAACAGAGCCGCAAATCGTTTTGTTAAAAGAAGGCACGGACACTTCACAGGGCAAAGGCCAATTGATTTCAAACATCAACGCGTGCATGGCCATCGTGGATACCATTCGAACAACCTTAGGTCCTCGAGGATTAGATAAATTAGTCGTCGATAACCGAGGCGTGACGACGATTACCAACGACGGGGCGACGATCATGAAGTTGTTAGAAATAGTCCATCCGGCGGTGAAAACTTTGGTGGACATCGCTCGATCGCAAGATGCAGAAGTTGGCGACGGCACCACTACGGTTGTTTTGTTATGCGGAGAGTTTTTGAGAGAAGCGAAACCGTTCATTGAGGATGGCGTGCATCCGATGAATATCATTCGCGCGTTTCGTAAAGCGAGCGAACTCGCCGTCCAAAAAGTCAAAGAAGTTTCGGTTTCCATCGAAGGAAACTCAAAAGAAGAGAAAGAAGAGATGTTGAAAAAGTGCGCGATGACGACGTTGTCCTCGAAACTCGTCGGTGGCGAGAAGGAATTTTTCGCCAAGATGGTCGTCGACGCCGTCGGCCACTTGGACCAAGACTTGTTAGACCCAAAAATGATTGGCGTGAAGAAAGTTTTAGGCGCGAGCATGCGAGACTCCTTTCTCGTCGATGGAGTGGCGTTTAAGAAAACGTTTTCGTACGCCGGTTTCGAGCAAATGACGAAGAAAATGGTCAAACCGAAGATTTTAGCGTTAAATTTGGAGTTGGAGTTGAAATCGGAAAAAGACAACGCCGAAGTGCGATTGAGCGACCCGTCCAAGTACCAAGAAATTGTCGATGCCGAATGGAACATCATCTACGATAAGCTCGAGAAGTGCGTTCAGTCGGGCGCGAACGTTGTGCTATCTCGATTAGCCATTGGTGATTTAGCTACGCAATACTTTGCCGATCGAGGCTTGTTTTGTGCCGGGAGAGTCGAACAGGCGGATTTGGACAGATGCACGCGAGCAACTGGTGCGGCAGTGCAAACGACTGTGAACGATTTGAACGATGAGCAATTAGGTACGTGCGATATCTTTGAAGAAATTCAAGTCGGTTCCGAACGCTTTAACGTTTTCCGTGGATGCACGGAAGCGAAGACGTGCACTTTAGTTTTACGAGGCGGCGCCGAGCAATTCATCGAGGAAGCGGCGAGAAGTTTAAACGACGCCATTGAAATCGTCCGTCGCGCGACGAAAAACGCGGCTGTAGTACCTGGTGGCGGTGCCATTGATATGGAGTTGAGTAAATGTTTAAAAGAGTACGCGCGAACTGTCGAAGGAAAATCGCAACTGTTTATTCACGCGTTTGCTCGCGCTTTAGAAGTCATCCCGAGACAGTTGTGCGACAACTCTGGGTGCGACGCCACGGACGTTTTGAATAAACTTCGGCAAAAACACGCCTCTCCAAACCACGAAGGCTTGAATTTCGGCGTCGATGTCAACTCGGGCGGGATTTTAGATACCTTTGCGAACTTTATTTGGGAACCGGCTCTGGTCAAGTGCAACGCCATCGCCGCGGCGTGCGAGGCCACGTGTTTGATTCTTTCCATCGATGAAACCGTGCGAAACCCGAGAAGCGAAGATGCTCAAGGCGGTGGTGGCGGCGGGCGAGGAGGAGGCAGAGGCGGTCGAGGCGGTGGTCGAGGCATGAGACGTTAAATACAAGATAGAGAGAGAATATGTACTCTTGTACTCGTTTTAGAGAGAGAGAATTAGACAGACAGAAAAGAAGTATATCCAAAACACAGCACAAAAAACAATCCACATTACAGACTTCGTACTCGCGCTTTGCTTTTTATCATACAATCATCTTTTCTTTACATCAGAAGATAAGCAGTATTAAAACCTTCGAATCATTCGCGCGATGCACTCATCTTCCGCGTCGATGTCGTTCGCGTCTTCCATCGTCGCGTCTTCTTCCTCTCATCTTTTATTGAAGAAGAAGAGAGTGACGAGAAGTGGAAATGCAACGTCACCAAAAAAGACGACGACGGCGGCGAAAATCAAAAGGAACATCAACAGCCATCAACAGCACAGAGGACACATCTCGTTGTCTTCATCTTCTTCTTCCAATTCTTCTTTAGTAACGATGATGAAGATAAAAAGCAAGAGCATAAAAAGCGCGCGGAACACGAAAACGAGAGGTGCGGTTTTAGACGTGGACGAGTCTCTTCCTTCCTTGGAAACCAAAGGCACGGAGCCTTTCGACTGGCACTCGCAGTGGTACCCGATTGCATTCGAGTGCGATTTGGAAGACGACGCGCCGTACGCCTTCACCTTATTAGGCACGCCTTTGGTATTTTGGAAGAACAAAAAGAGTGGTGCGAGCGATGATGCTCCGGAGTATTCGTGCGTGGCGGATATGTGCCCGCACAGATTGGCGCCGCTCTCCGAAGGACGCATCAACGATAAAGGGGAAATCGAGTGTGGTTACCACGGATGGACGTTTGAAGGGAAGAGCGGGAAGTGCACGTCTATTCCACAACTTGGGAGCGAAGGTCCGGCGGTGGATACCGCGCTGAATTCGCCGCGCGCGTGCGCGACGCCGTATTACACGAAAGTCGCGCAAGGCGTTTTGTGGTGCTACCCGACGAAAATTGACGGGACGAAAACAGTGGACGATTTACCACCTTTACCGTTGATTCCAGAACTCGACGACCCGATGTGCGTGTATCAAGACGTCTTTCGAGATTTGCCGATGGACTATTCGACTTTGTTAGAAAACGTGATGGACGTTTCACACGTTCCGTTTACGCACCATAACTCGGTCGGTAAGCGCGAAAACGCTACGCCGGTAGTGTTAGAACTCACCACGGAGGATAAGAAAGTTTCACGAAACGGTTTCACCGGCGAGTGGAAGGAAGGACCACGAAAAGGAAAGTATGGCACGCAATACACGGAGTTTCAAGCGCCGGCGTTGATGCGGCACACGCTCCGAACGGACCAGTTTACAACCTTGACGGTTGTGTACGCCGTTCCCATCGCGCCGGGAAAGTGTCGTTTAATCGCTCGATTTCCATTTATTTTCAAAGCTGCGTTGCCGAGAAAGCTGTTCGGTTTGTTCCCGAAATGGTACACGCACACGAATCAAAACGCAATCTTGGAAGACGATCAAATCTTCTTGCATAAACAAGAACGTTTGATTGAAATTTCGAGAACTGTGAAGAATGAAAAGTACGCCAAGGCGTGTTACATGCCGTCCTCGGCGGACGTGTACGTGAACGCGTTTAGAAACTGGATTGTGGACGTTGCCAACGGTGGTCCGTCTTGGCCTGAAGGTATGAGCACAAAGTTACCACCGCAAGAAGAGACGAGAGAGGCTTTGTTGGACAGATACCACGCGCATACGAAGAACTGTAAATCGTGCGCCCAAGCGTTGGCGAAGATTGTCATCTTCCGCAAGTTTTTGCGCGTGTTTTCATTAGTTGCGTTGGCGGTGACGACGGCATTTGTCGCCGCGTGCATATCTTCGTCGACGGCGTGGGTATCAGCTAGTGCGAGCGGTTTGAAACCGGCGTATTTGTGTGGCGTCTTGAGTGCGTTGGCGGCGATTCTGCGAGAAAAACTTGGTCAATTAGAGAAGAAAATGAGAGTCGGTCCGTATCCGCCGCCGAGACGCCCGCCTTCTATGATGGAAAAAGCCTTAGAAACTGCGAAATTAGGCGGCGCGTTTTCAATGTAAATTCTGTTTTTCTCATCATGCATAAGTTATTACACATTCGTATATTAGTATTACAACAATTTTACTCTAGTACATTATACAACCCTCGCTTTTCTTTATTTATCTGTTCACGGCGTGATGAAATTTGACGAACAGATTTAACGTCGTGTACCCCCACCCGAGAAGTTTTACTCCTTTCTTGATCTTCTCTCCGCCGAAGATTTTCGGAGAAGAAGACGGAGCAGAAGGTACCGCGCTAATCGGTGCGTTTGTTTCCGCTCGCTTTGCAAAAATGCGGAGTTCAGACATGGCCATGAGAACCGCTAATTCAGCGAGTGAGTTTGACCGGCGAACGATGTGAAGCGGGGAAATCACAGATTGCAGGCGCGCCTGCATGACTGCAGTCGCGACGACGTCACACCACGCCTTGGTATACTCGTTCAATCGATCCTTCGCTTTTAACGAGAAGTAAAACGAGACTCTTCGTTTCAAAGGAATGTACGGTAAGATGTACTTGTGCTTACACACCCTGCAATTCTTCTCGGCGCACCCGTTCGAGCGCAAAGACACCTTCTGCCACATCCGCAAACACTTCAAGTGCACGTATTCTTGGCTTCCAGTGCACGCGCACGGGGCGATGAGATCCCCGCACAGTTCGTCTTGGAAGCAAAATCTGCATCGCACTTCAGGTTCTTCTTCTTCTTCTTCTAGTATTGTATCGTCGCTCATCGTATCGCTGCTACTCGTCAGAGAAGAGGAAGACGAAGAGGTGTTCAAAAGAGAAGACAAATTTTGAGAAGAGGAGATAGATTTCATGCTCCCAACTCGTACCATCTCGGAAACGATGGTTGCGTCGTGCACGGCGTCTGGATCAAACGTATCTGACGCTTGTTCTGACCTCTGTTTCATCCGGTGCAAGAGCAAACCAGAAGCGGCGACCACGATCGCGAACATTTTGTATCTCTCTCTCTCTCTCTTCTAACAAGAGCGTAGTGTTCACTTTGTTTTTTGCGGATTAATGGTTTTAAACGAGAGCGCGCGCGCGGTGTCAGTCTCTTCCTTTCTCTCTTATGTGTGTGTGTGTATCTCTCCAGTCTCACAATTGTTCGAGATCGCGTTTTCTACCTCTCTCGCGGAAACTTCGATGTGTACGTGTGTGCGCGCGTGTGTGTGTGTTTATACTGATGTTTTCTTTAGAGTGCGCGCGCGTCGGACTTTTCCCGAAACGTCGCACCGAGAAGAGAGACTTTTTTTCTAACTGTTTTTCCAACGACCTTTTCCTCTCTCTCTTGGAGTGATGGTCTATACCCTAATCCCAGGACACAAACTCTAATTTCAGTTTTTCGCACAAAAATCATCGAGCAGAAAATTCGTCCCAAAAACATCTCAACAGCATTCATCATCGCCCACACAATTTGAAAAGAGTTTGGAAGACGAGAGAAACGTTTCACCACGCGATGTCATCACTCGCAGAGCAACCACCACAAGCAGCGGCGCAAGAAGGTGCTGTTGACACCACAATTACCACCGCGGCCGATGCTGCTGAGAAGAATAAAAACGACGACGACGTAGAAATGAAAGAAGCAAACGACAACATCATCACCACCACCGCCCCTGCTGCTCCTCCTAGTGCTGCTGCTGCCGAGATTGACGACGGAGCTGCTGCCGATGAGGAGGAGGAGGATGCGGGAGGAGAAAAAAACGAACAAGAAGAACAAGAAGAAGAGAAAGAAAAAGAACAAGAAGAAGAAGAAGAAAGAGAGAAGTACGACCCGAAAGAAGGTCCGAAAATACTCGCCAACGTACCGGACCTCCCCAGAAACGCTGCCCTACACATGACGGAACAACAAAAGTACGCATTGAGGCAACAAATAGCCTCCTACGCGCACATTTGTCAACAGCTGTTGCAATTGACCCACGAAGCTGCATTAAGAGACTTGCAAATGAGCGCGCGAGGAGAGTACGACCGTCACGCGACGCACGCGTCTTCCGCTTACCCCCGAGAGAAACAACCGAAGAAAGAGAAACCGCACAAAGAGCGAAAAACACCAGCCTCGATATTCTCCAACACTGGAGTGTATTCCGTTCCCGGGAAAGTTCGATGGCAACCGACGACGGCACAGTTTGAACGTTTAGAACAGCTCTTCGCGATTGATACGACGACGCCGCAGAGAGAAAATTTGAAACAAGTGACGGAAGAGTTGAGCGCGCTCGGCCCCATTCAAGAGTGCAACGTGTATAATTGGTTTCAGAATAAGAAGGCGAGATTGAAGAAACGGGAGCAAGACGCGGCGAGGGAAAGAATGGAAGAGGAAATGAGAGCGAAAGCGGACCAATACAACGCGCAACAACAACAAATGGGAAACTTGAGTTAACGAAAAGTGTAGAGTAGCAAAATAATTGAAGAAGTTTAATAATAATCAATTCATTTTTATTCAATAGTCAATCCTAATCGCTCTGCTCGCTCTCTCATGTTCTTCAACCGCATGGTCGCGACCGAGTTCCCCGGCGCTAACACTAAAGCTTCCTCGTAACATTTAACCGCTTCTTTTTGCATCTTCAATTTTTCGTACGCGTCGCCCAAATTGTTCCACACGGTCACGTACCCCGGCTGTAACTGACTCGCCAACTTAAATTCCTTAATCGCGTCTTCGTACTTCTCCATCTCTGCGTATCCGAACCCTAACGCGTTGTGCACTTGCGCCAAATCCTCCTCATCGCCTTCCCAGTTCTCCGCTGCCAGTTGTAAGTTTCGAATCGCTTGCGTGTACACTTTCTTTCTCAACATGATGGAACCCATTTCAAAGTAGTCGTCCGAGGACGCGTTCCCGGCGCGAATGCGTTCCCCGGTCTTTTTCGCTTGATCGTCCAACTCTCTTCGAATAAACACCTGTCGAACGACGATGAATCCGGAAAATCCTAAAATTAACAACAGCGTTCCCAAGTAAAAGCCTTGAATGTTGCCTTCCAAGGCGGAGATTTCCGAGAGAGTTGCTGCCGAGTGAAGAGCATCGGGAAGCGCAGCGGATGTTTGCAGCGCAGAGCCTCTTTTATTCTTTAGTTGTCGCGTCGTGTTCGTGATCATTCTATCTTCGTTTCTCGTCGTTAATGCTGCTACAGATGCCCGGTTTTTATTTCTTTGTTGTTGCGTGGGGGACGGCTTCATCATCGTCGTCGTCGTCCTCGATCGGTTATTTTCATTCGTATTACTATTAGTATTAGATCGAGTGGACGTGGCGAAGGCCATCGAGGAGGAAGAAAGGAACATCGGCGTGGCGTTCATCCTTCCGTTTACTCTTACTTGTGTGTGTGTGTGTGTGTGTGTGTGTGTTTATGTCTGCACCACCGAGTATATGAAGATCGAGTGTGGTTGGGATTATTCACGCACGAACAAAACAGAAGAGGAAAGATATCTTTTTTTCGTCGCGTTCTTTTTTCTTCTGTTTTGTTGGACTTCACATCAATGCACACATTACAATAAGAGAGAGAGAAGAAGAGAGAGAAGAAGGGAGAACGTAAAATGATGAGTACTTTTTGTTCGATGATATCATTTCAAACATCGACGAGAACGAGAAGAGCGAACGTAAACGACCACGGTCTTTTTCCTCGCTTCTCGGGGGCTTGGAAGAAGAAGATGCAAAAGACATCAAGGAGGATACAAAAAAGCGCAATGTACGCATTATTATCTATAGAAGTAGGAAAACAAGTACTCATCAAACGGAGAAGAGAAGTGCTGCTCGCGCAGACTCTCGGAGCTGCTGCTGTTCTTATCACCATCAGCGGTGCAGCAGTAGCAGCAGATGCGGGTGACGTGGTCTTGATAGATGCTCCGGAAGGATACGCGTATGACAGTTCCCAGATTCGGAAGAAAGAATCGAGAAAAGTTTGGTCGGACGACGAGTCTATATTAAAAGAAAAGTCAGGAGTGAACTACCGAATAGAGTTTCCGGAGCGGTTCGCGGCTTTAACAGATGTCAATTCCGCGCGAGTGGTCGGAGTCGATTGTTCGTTTAAAGATCCGAGGGATGAAGCGAGTACGCTAGCAATATTCATAAATACTTTGCCGTCCAATCAAAGAACTTTGAAGGACGCTTACGACTCATTAGATACGAAAGCGAAACAGATGGCACTTTCTGCAAAGAATCAAAGAACAAAACGCAAGGAAAAATATACAAAACAAGGTATCGGAGAAGCGTGGGAGATTGAAACCGAGGTAGGAGGAGGGACAGCGGGAAGATTCGGCGCTGCCGTGGAGTTGATTTCGTTATTCGTCATAAACGAAAAGGTGGAGGTGACCGTGAGAGCCACGGCGAGTTTGTCGTCGTGGAAGAAAGTCAGGAAGGAACTGCGAGAGTGCGTGCGAAGTTTTGAACTCGTGTAGTGAACTACGTATTATAACAAGTGGATGGATATTTGACGTGGTCAAACCAGACATTTACGGCATCAATGTCTCCTGCGTAGTCTAAATATGTATTCGTCACGTCGTTGTCATACGTGCTTTGCAGTCGAGGAAACAGTTTCAATAAAGCTGGTGTTTTATCAGAAACTGATGATGCGTTGTTTGTTGTCACCCCTAACGTCCCTATTCGAATTGATGGAGGCACGTCGTCGTTGACGAATGGTTCAAACTGGTAGCCGTTTAAACTTGAAACGCCTCGAAATTTACCGTTTACGTATATTTTTGTTATATTTGCGTATCCATCATAAGTGGCAAGAACTCGAATAGGTTTCTCTCGAGGCATGGATACGCCAATTGCTTTGACTCGCGCATCTATGAGTCTCAAGCCACCACCAGAATCATGTGTCTTCAACGAGAAATTTTCGACGTACGGTGAAACGCCAAAAAATAACTCGTTTGTATCGCTCACGGCGAGTATCATCGCTCCTCCCCCATTTTGATACGGTGCGAAGCCTCCAATTGAAAATATAACTTGAAACTGTTCGCCTGTGCACGGCTTACAAAAGATCCAAGTGGTTGGGCCTAAACACCAAGGATCGCACGCGAAAACGTCTGCCACCTCATCTGATGAAGTACCGTTGCTCGTGACGTTGGTTTGTGACGAATTTACTGATACTTGACGCTTGAAAGTTTTGATGACAGTTTCCACAGAGAAGCGCTTTTTCACTTTCTCGTGCAACTCATCGATTACAATGGTATGACTCAGTGCATGGTCGTCCGTAATATTTATCGAAAAATCAGGCAATCTTGTGCATTTTTTGTTGAAGTTCGGGATAAGTAAAGAGGATATAATTTTGACTTCTCCGTTGAGCGCTAGTTGCTGATCCCCGATAATCTGCCGCATCTGAGTTGTATTGTCTTGTTCGAGAACTTCTACGTAAACCTTTCTCTCAACATTTTCGGAATCGGTATCAAATACGTCCTCCCTGTTAAATCGATTGCACGTGTCGCTTCCTGTTGCATCGTTCAGAGTTTGAAAACAGTTTACGTTTTCGTCCAAGTTGTGCGCATCTAGAGAAACGTAGGATTCGTGGTACAAATCCGCGTCTCTTTGAAGATGGTTGAACCAAATATTACGCATGATTATATCGTACAGCACTTCGTCGACCATGTTGTCATCTTCATTATCAATAAATAATGACGACGTTGTGTTCACTCCATTCGTTGCATTAGACGTTATTGTAATATTCATGTCAACACCCGATAAGGTGGAAATCATAGGCAAATCGTGAGCCATGAGTACTATGACATCACTCCATCCCGATCGCAGCTCCGGAAATAGTCCCAAATAAGCCAGCAGGTTTCGATATACGAAGGCAAACGGGATTCTCTCGAGCCTGTCTGATAAACTCAAACCCAACTCTGCCGTCGGTGGACTCAATAGTTCATCCGTTACCATCAATATGCCATTATTTGACGATATGATTTGTAAAACTGAAGCGGAATTCAGCAAACCGCGCACTTTCATAATGTTTTCACCCTTTCGTTTCGTTACTTTCAGTTTCTTTGCAATCGGATTTCCCACAAACACGTTCCCAGGTCGTCTGAGCACTGGATATGAGAGGTAACTATCCAATAATTCAAAATTAACTTCAGCCGTCGCGTCTTTGGCGGCAGATTCGAGCGCCATCGCGTCTGGTTCTAAAATCCGAAACGTGTTGTACGTGATGATTTGCTGCGTGATGAGTTTCAATAGAGCTCTCTCGTCATCCGTAGCGTTGAATATATTCAAAGGCGTGAGCAAATTTTGAACGTTCAAGTATCTTAGCGCGCCCCGAAACGCCGCATTTGTGGGTACCAGAACACCAATGACGGATCTCGTCTTGTCGCCGCTATTCGTATTTGATGAGGAAATGGCCGGAAGTTCCTGCTGAAGAAAGTCAATAATTTGACTTTCGCTTCGCAACAAATTTGTATACAAAGAGACTCTGGCGTTCTTTTGTAACAGAAACACCGGGTCGAAGAATTTCGACGCCGGACTCTTTTCTACGCGCATTTCTATGAGAGGGAGGCGCGAAACGATCATTAATAAGCCATCTGCGGTACGGATGTCTTCCACGAGTATAAAATCATCTCCGCCGTAACTTTGAGCGAACGACATCATGGCTCCGGAACTCGCTTTCAACTGCTGAAAAGATGAAACGAGAAACCTCAACACTATATTCTTTAACTGATCTTGATTAGATTCGTCTTTGAAAAGCATCGATTTTGTGAGAGATGTTTCCGCAAACAGTTTTCTCCAAGCCTCGTTCGTTGGTATTAACATGGTCCTCGCCGAGCCGGCGTTCTGAAAGATCTTCACGTTCCCGAAAGCGACATATAATGCTTCCAGCGTAACAGAAACATCTTCTGCGAACGCACTATTTTCGAGAAAGTCATACAATGATGGTAGTCTCTGCGTTGCGAGCAAATCCTGCGCATTGAATAAATCGATGATTAGGTCATCGATCGCGTGCACCGTCACGGAATCGTTGCACGTCGGATACGATGATATCACTTTCGCGTTTGTTACGTAAATTTCCCTCTTTTTACTTTCACGATTGACTACGCGAACGTCAGCTCTCTTTCGATGCCCATCTTCCCATTCCTCAAACGAACGTCCATCGATGAAATCCTTAGAGTGTATTCTTCTTTCGAAACGATGCCGCTTGGCCATCTCGCACAAGAGCATATCGTCCTCAAATACGGTTGAAATCCCACACGCATGTCTCAACGCGTATCGTTCAAACGCTCGATTTGTCGGCGCAAAAATCGTCCGATACGATTGACCTCTTCCGTCACAAGTCAAACCCTTCGTTGCTAACAATAATGCCCTAAAGACGCTGAAATCGTGCGCTATATTCGTCTGTTCGTATTGTATCTCGTCGACGAAAAGGTCAAGATTTTGGTCTTGGCATGGAAAAAAGGGGGCGTTTTTCACTCGCTCCTGCTGACGATATTGACGATGATGCTGTTGCTGTTGCTGTTGCGATGGTGGTGGTGGCGAAAAAGAGGCGTCATTCACCCGACTGGTAATCTTTAAGAGAAGAACGTAAAGGAGAAGAGGAAGGCGAGAATACATTTTTAAGCACGCATGCTCGTGCGTTTTTGAAATGTGTGTTGTTGAAAAGACGTTTGAAAACCAGCATGCGTTTTGTTCATTTTTAAGCAAAAAATCTTTTCACAACACCACTACGTCACACACCGTTCACTAATCCCCTAATACTATTAGTAGTAGTATCACCATGTTCGCGAGCACAACAAGAGTCTTAACGACGGAAAGCCGAGTCCACCCAACGAGACGGTGGAAATCTAATAACGCCACGAGGGTGGCGAAAATCAAAGCGTCGTCATCAAATCTAGAAGGCGCAGAAAGCGTTCAATTAGGAACCGCGAAGTTACCTGCAGATATTAACGTCGAAACTTTCTCATCTTCGCTTTTCCAGTGGGCAACGACTCTAACGACGAGCGGTCAGAACATGCCGTTTGTCCTGCCGCAAAAAGTAGATAAAACTGAAACTGGATTCGAGATGGATTTCTTGAAATCTAATCCGAACGACCCTGGCTCGTTCGTCAGCGTTGGTACGATTGAAGCGAAAGTAGAGGAGATTGATGACGGTTCGAAGATTCTATTTTTGAGAGGCTACGGCGATGTGAGAGTGCCGAAAAAGCTGGTGGACGTTCCAATTGTCATGCAAACCATGCCAAATGCAATCAAACGAGCTATCACAGTCTCTATGCCATGATAGATTGAGAAGGAATTATCTTATTTGCTTAGCGTGTATTACCAAATAGTTTCGAAAAAGCGTATCGTATAACTTAGTAGAGATTCTTTCGTCTGGTAAGTCGTTTGTGTTACAAAACGACCCTTTGATTCTCAATAGGAACGCAATAAAACTTTTCAGTTTTCGCGTTTGTGTTTGCTGTGTCGTTGCTTTCTTTTACTTTACCGAAGATGCTTGGCACACTGGAACGGTGCGCGTGTACGGTTCGTAAAAGAAGCTCACCTCGCGCCGTGAGCGCTTTGAGTGCTCGTTTTGCGCTGGAGGCGTCATCGCCAATGAACTCTACGATATCGGATTCGCTCGCATTCAAGCGTGCGGAAACATATCGCGTAATCTCTCGCTCGATGTTTGGATCGCTTTCACAGATATTCATCGCGTCGTCGTCATCCGCGTTGTTGCCGCAATCTTCCGCGATGAGTTGGAATGAACGCTGGATTTTCTCCCCCGAAGTTTTAAATCCAAACGAAGAGCACTCCTTACTATTCTTCGCGAGCACTTTGAATGCCCATTTGGCATCGGAAGGATTGCTCACTTCATCGAGCTCTGCCAATGATACCATATCAATATTGTTTGTAATCATGCCTGAAACGTAAGCCAGCATAGAAGCAGCATTGATCGCGTGCACGGGCAAAATCTCATGCGTGACACCGTTGGCATTTGCAGTCTCTTCTCCTTCTGAACTTTTCTCTGCAAACATATCATTGAAAATTTCAATTGCCCTTTTACGAATCTCGATGATAGGTTCGCCGACACTATCGTTACGTGCACGGCGTTCTTCGTTGAATCGTATTTGCGTAAACTTCTTCGTAAACTTTCGTTTGCCTCCCATTGCCAATCCCATATTTTCGCCATTCTCGCGATAAGCGGGTGGAAGAGCAGAAACGCGGGCAGGAACTCCGGCGGTTTTTCTGCGCGATGTGGTCGCGCGGCGTGATGCCTCAAGCCAATCTAAATTGTCTCGCATACCCGCGCGCTCTTTCTCTATGATTTTTCTCAATTCGGCATCATCGTCGTCTACCGGTTCCAGTGCGGCTTTACATTTCTCACAGAACCAATCGCCGTCTGGAATTTTCTTTAAAGGTGGTTTTAAACAGAATATGTGAAAACCGCAATCACATCCATCGCACAAGAGCACTTCATCTTCGCGATCACCGCCTTGGCACATTTCACATTTGACTTCGTCCAAGACTAACCATTCGGATGGATCCAAATTTACTGATGGTTTCTCAGAATCCGGCGCCTCCTCACCCTCCTTTGTAGGATCCACTTTTACTGCAGCTGTTGCTTTCTTCTCGTAATCCTTTTCCATCTCCTTCTCGGCATTCCGTCCCTCAACTTTTTCTCCAACTTCTTTTTCGTCATTGTCGTCATCGTCAACACCGGCGGCAGTGCCGTCGAAATCATCGTCCCCATCGTCAATATGGTCTTTTTCGACGTCCATATTGTTGTTGTTGTCATTGTTGTTCGTTGCGGTAATGGTGGTTCCAACTTCCATTTTCCCATAATCATTCTTCTCTGCCGCGTTAACTCTGTCACCGTTTCTATTCTCCGGAGCAATAATATTTTTCCGACTTTCAAAACTGTTGTTTAAGAGAATCTGTCTTGCCATCACCGCGACGCGTTGCTGAATATCTAGAGTCCATTCGCCGGACATTTCCCAATTCTTTCCTTCCGGAGCGCGTTCTCTTCCTTGAATTGAATCGGTCACGCGCTCGATTTGCTCCTGGATCCCAATAGGCTCGTCAGATTCTTCTGTAGATTTTACAGATAATAATCCATCCAGAAGACTCTCATCTCGCTTTCGCCGCGACTCTTTCCCAGATTCGTACTCAAGCTTTGCGTAGTTGTATGCAGATCTGATGATCCCACCTGCTTCCTCCGTTGGAGAAGCATGTTTGCATATGATTCTCCATCTTTTCATGATGGCCAACTCCGTTGCATTTCTGTATCGATCAACCCAGGATTCTCGCATAGCCTGGAATACCAAAGCAACGTTACCAAAAGTAGCCGAACGAGCTCCGAGATTTAATGACGGATCAATGTCGCCCGGCCCTGATATTATCATGTATTGAATCACAGTCGTCAGCAAGAAGGTATCAGAATCTATATCGAAAATCATTTTTGGCGCCCGGAATCGCAGTCTCGAAGAGAGGTTTGCGTTGTTGTCTTCATCTTCATCTATGTCATCATCTTCGTCATCATCGAGATCGTGTAAAAGGGGACCACCAATCATATCATCGCCGTTATCCTTTCCTTCATCACTATCGCTACCATCAGCATTGTTCTTGCTTTTATTGTTGTTGCGTTGAATATTTTGATTCTTGGACGATTCACGCTTTGACTTTTGTCTCGCTATGAGCGCAATTTGTTGTAACTCGTTCTCCGTGATAACGCCAGAGTCCGTGCTTTTTACGCCCAGCGTCTTCCCACCATCCACTCCGAACGTAGCGTGGCCTCCAAGAAGAGTTTTTTGAACGCTTTCACCGTATACTTTCCACAAATCGTCAATCCTCTTTTCAGTCAAGCCGGTGCACTCTTTTCTGTCCGATACTATTTGTTTCTGCACAAATGCGAGGATTGGCGTTTCCTTCAAGGCTGTTACCGGTTTTAAACCAACCTTACGCTGTGCAGCTGCTAAATCAACTCTTAACGATGTATTTTCAGGCTTTGATAGCTCGTCTCTTGTGGGATACCGTCTCTGCGCATGGTTTGGATGTGGCTCGTCCATCGAGCTTTGCACCCAGCGCTTCCACAAATCTTCAAATCGGATCGCTAAAAGCAACGCTTCTTTGGAATTCTGAATGATCATGGATAAGTCCCAACTCTTCTTCTGCGTCATTGCGATGGTGTTGTTTCCATTTGAGCACAAGTCGACGTCAACTTTCACACCTGCAAACGTTTTTTCGAGAGCGTTCCAATACGCATTGCAGGACTCAATGGTTGTAAGGTTCATTTCTATTTTGTTTTTACCACCATCAGCTTCCGATTTGACGTATGTGCCGACAGCTGCGAGTTGTAAAGAAACACCGATACCGTTCTCCTCTTCTTTGCAGTCAATATCTTCTTGAATGGGCGCTTTTCGCTTCCTCGATGGCAAAGGTGTCGGCGCGCTCGGAGTTGTACCGTACGTCCACAATCCCATGTTCTTCAATCCTTTCAACACGTCTCCTATGGCATCCGAGTCGTACGCTGCTTTGGCTAATGTCTTATCCAAGTCCGAAAATTTTACATCCTCGACAACAGCGACGTATAACTTCGCAAGCTGAGTCGCGCTCAACCCATTCGGAGGCGGTGCGAGCTGAAAGTGCAATTTGACCGGAATATTTTTTCGAAGTTCGTGCGCGGAGATGCATCCATTCGTCGCATTTTGAATTAAATGTAAATGCAAAGCGCGGCATCGCAACACATGTGAGCGGAAAATACCGAATCGTAACGCATTTTCGTATCGCAACCGCTCAAATGGGACATCAACTGGATTTTTAGGAGTACTAACACTCAGGGTTGAGATTCGTGGAGGTGGCGGCGGTGTCAATCTTTTCGTATCGTCGCTAGTAACTTCGTTTCCATTTGCCAAGAGCAAAATTTCGCTGCCCATTTTGCTCGTGTTTTTCACACTCTTTCTTGCTCCCGTCGTTGTCGCAGTCGCAGTTGTCGGTACTTCTTTCTCAAACGCCTGCAACTGCGGAAGCTCCATGCCAGAACTTTCTAATTTTTTTCGCTTTGCAAGTCGCAACTGCTCGCCGTGATACAACATATTCGTTATGAACTCGTCCGTAAGATTTTTGTGGTCTATCGAATTAAAAAACTCTGGCGAGCACAGCAATGTATCTTCTTTGCCCGATAATCCTCTCACAACAAAATGGGAAAACTTTTCCTTTTGCAGTAAAGTTTCTACGATTTGTTTGATCTGGATCACGTCGACGCGCGCTAATCCGTGCCCCTCCTTCTTGGCTAACCAAGTACCCAAACGCGATTGAAATGCAAAGCCTTTCTCTAATATGTGTTCCTTTACGTATTGAAATCGAACTTCGTTCCTATCCAGAGGTTTATTTGCCATAAGCTGCGTATTAGTAATCTCGCCGTCTCCATTCGGTCCAAAATTTTCACCTTCGCGAGCCATCGCGATGCCGCGCTTTCGAGCAATGGACTCTTTCAGCTTATAATACACGTTGACATTCGATCCCGCTCGAACCGTCGTACGGTCAAGAAGCTTATCTGATAGCTCTAATTTTTCTAATTTTCTTTGCAGCGGTTTGCACGCGATATCGAACTCGATTCCGAGAGCCTTTACGGTTGCGCCGGCGCTACTTTTTGCTAATCTTTCGAGGAGTTGAGACTCGTACGTTTCCTCTAAAACGAGCTCTCTGCTACCGTTACCTGTCCACATCGTGTACTGAGAGGGTTCGTATTCGACATCATCTTTAATCCATGGTGTTATCGTTTTATTCTTATCGGCTTTTGCGAGAAGAAGTTCATTCTCCTTTTCCTTTTCTGAGGACGGTAGGAGCAACGGGGCGTTTTTATCGGCACCGTCAATCACCTGCGCCATCGATGCAGTTGCTTTGTAGGTGTACTCTTGCGGGCGCTCGATCAATTGAAGCGCTTCCTTGACAACAGTTCTCCCCGTTTTTTCGTCTTCGACGTTCACAACTCCGAGGAGGATGCATTTTTTCTCGACTAATTCGTTGCGAAGTTCGCCGAATAATTTTTGAGACCGTCTTGGATTCATGTCGTAAATCAAACTGTTCAACGCTTTCGCCATCTCAGGTTTAATGTCGTCAATTGGCACCGCGTGCGCCTTACCAGCCTCTTCCAAAATATTAAACAATCGATCGGCGTATTTCTTTTTCATCGTGTGGCTCAAAGCTGTCGCCTTTCTCGGTACAAATTCTGGAAGCCACATGCCGCTTTCGGTCGTTTTCGACTCTTGACGAAACACTTTCCTCCTCAAGCTGATGCGCAAACCTTCGAGTTGCCTCGCGTGTGGATCTATTTTTGAAGATTTCATGTTAAGATGAGCACTCATTTCCGCCGTCGTGGCGCCATGCTGTCTTCTTTTCGCGACAAATTCTAAAATGCGTCTCGCAAATGGCGAAAGAACTTGTTCCCACGACCTCGCATCGGTTAAACTCAATACGGCTTCTCGCGCGTGCAAAGAAGCGACAAGCGTGATTGGATTGGCAATTTCAGCATCCATGCACTCCTCAAAAGTGATGAGACATCCGTCCACTTTGTCTCCATCGCGCCCTTGTAGTTGGTTCTTAGATTTCTTTTTGCTACTTTTATTACTCGCCTTGTTTTCGCTGTTCTTGATGTTACTATTTGCACCGTCGCCGCCGCCTCGCCTCGACTTTCGAAAGTCGAAACTCTCCCGCACGATGAATTTCTCCGCCGCGTCGATTTCCACGAGCGCTTCTTGCTCTGTTGTGTTCACTTTGCACTTCTCTGGAAGTTTCACCATGAAGTACACGTCCGGTGGTCTCATTTCCATCGATTCCAACGTGTCAAAATCACTCGTCTTTGCGAGCGAACTCCGCGAGACGAGTCGTTGGAACACCAATCGTTTCAGTTTCTCAACTTTTCTCTTCTTTTTCTTCTCCTCGTCGTCGATATCTTCTTCTTTCTCCTCGTCGCCAGTTTCTTCGTCTAAATCATCGAACACATCGACGTCTTCATCGTCCTCGTCGTCCGTGTCGTCCTCGTCTCGTTCGTTCGACTCTCCGTCTTCTCGTAACTTCCTTCTCCTTTCCAAAGAAGTGTCTAAAAGTTCAAACGCTTTCGGCAACGTGCACCCGTCTCTTCCTTCCAACGCGATTTCGCGAAGTAAAAAAGTCAGCCGTTTTTTCAGCATTCTCTGCAACGCGAGGGAGAATTTTCGCGAGGTCATCTCTCTCTTTGACATCAACACCACCCCGGTGCTGCTTTTCTCAAGTCTTCTGTTCTCATGCAGTCGTCAGTTCCGCATCAAACGAGGCGTTCAATTTCTTGTTTAATGTATTCTCGCGGAGAGCACTGACTGAAAAAAATGACAAAAAAAAGCAGAGTGTGACTCTCTTTTCTCTGCTTTTTAAAAGGCGTAAAATTCGAGCGTGTGCGGTTTTTCTCCTCACAGTTTTCTTTGTTTCGACAAAGTTAAAAGGCAATTGCCCGAGTTAATTCTCCCACTTATCAAAGAGACGGATAAAGTGCGGACGAATACGCGCGAGAATAAGGATCGCGAGAACGAGTCCTTCTTCGCGAGACAGAGATTGTGTTTTTTGGAAGCGACGCACTTGAATTTGTCTCTTTAACTGCCCGAAATGGCGCACGCAAATACGCTCGACGTAGACTCGATCATCGAGCGATTATTGAGCGTGAGAGGACAACCGAATAATCGCACGGTGCAATTAGCGGAAGGGGAGATACGCGCTTTGTGCGCGTCGGCGAGAGGTACGGTCGATTTCGAATTTCATTTTTTGTTTCCGCCTAAATTCGAGCGCTCTCGGAAAAAAAAGACTCACTCACACCAATCGCAAATTCGGGGGAGTGTGAATTTGGGAAGCGTTACGACGACTCGCGAATAGAAATCAGCACAGAACGCGGTCGATTCAAACGCAGGAAAGTGTAGTGAACGCGTTCTGAGGGATGGAATGGCCGTGTTCGAGGCAGATGGACGCGAGCGCGGGCGAAATCGAAACTCAATTTCGTTCCCAAATCGATCGTGTTGCGCGAAGGTCGTTGGAAAACAAACGCGAGAGGAGAAAAAAAGCAGTTCAAATTTCTTCTCTCGTCTCTCCGAGAAAAAAAGAGAGCTCTTGGACTTCCCAACACATTTTTTTACTTTCTTTTTGAGCGTCGAAGGATCACTCTCTCGACCTCCTCCTCGTCTATCTCTTCATACACTGACGTGACCACACGTTATTTCTCTCTCTCTCTCTTTCTTCTTATGACATCGTCATCTTTACAGAAATTTTCCTCGCGCAACCGTGCCTGTTGGAGTTGGAAGCGCCGCTGAAGGTGTGCGGTGATGTGCACGGGCAGTATTCAGATTTACTTCGACTCTTTGAGTACGGAGGGTTCCCACCAGAAGCGAACTACCTCTTCTTAGGAGATTACGTCGATCGAGGGAAACAAGGCTTAGAAGTTATATGTTTGCTCTTAGCGTACAAGGTCAAATATCCGGAGAACTTTTTCCTTTTGAGAGGCAACCACGAGTGTAACGCGATTAGTCGAATCTACGGTTTTTACGACGAGTGTAAGCGTCGGTATAACATTAAACTTTGGAGAGTATTTTGCGACGTGTTCAACTGCTTACCATTCGCGGCAATCGTAGACGAGAAGATTTTCTGCATCCACGGGGGACCTTCGCCGGAGTTGAAGGACTTACAGCAAATTGTACAAATCAAAAGACCGACTGATATTCCAGACATGGGCATGCTCTGCGACTTTTTGTGGTCAGATCCAGAAGCGGATATCACTGGTTGGGGTGAAAATGATAGAGGCGTTAGTTACACGTACGGTACAGACGTTGTCGCGGAGTTTTTGGAGAAGTTTGACTTTGATTTAGTCGTGCGTGCGCACCAGGTTGTCGAAAACGGATACGAATTCTTTGGGAAGCGGCAGCTCGTGACGGTCTTTTCGGCTCCGAATTATTGCGGGGAGTTTGATAACGCCGGGGCGATGATGACTGTCGATGAGAACTTGATGTGCTCTTTCCAGATTTTGAAACCTGCGGAGCGGAAACTTATGGGTGGTTTCACGTCGATGATGGGCGGTAGGCCTTCGACGCCGCCTCGAGGAAAGATTTGAATCCAACAAAACACAAAAAGAAAAACGAATAAGAAGAAAGAAGATGTAAACCGATTCGATAATAAATAAAAGAAAATAAAAAGATATAGACGACTTGCGAGTATTGTGGAGAGAATGGAGAAAGAGAGAGAGAGAGAGAGAGATGACCAGCGTTTTTAGAGAACAAACACTTGCGACGCGCGTTTTCGAGCAGAGAGAAAAAGAGACGCGACGAGCATCAGCAACAGCAAACTACGACTGGATTTAGCAAAACAACTACAACTACAATAACGGTATTATATTTCTAATATAAGAATCTTGTACTTTTAACAAATATAACAAAACATTCATACACATCATCGTACGGTAGTCATCCCTCTTTTGGTCTTTTTAAGTTTTTTGTCGCATTTTGTTGTTCGTCCTTTTTTGTTCCTCATTAAAAAACGGACGACTATACGAGTATATACGCACACACATAACAATGGACCCGGAGCAGGAATACCGACAACGTCAACAAGTGCTCAATTCCTATCGCGCTTTTCTCTCTCAAAAGTTGGAGCCTGAGTTACGTAAGGCGCACGAAGAGAGAGTTCAAGTGGAAGAAAAAATAGCGGACTATCGCTCGTTGTTGACACAAATCGAAAGCTTAGAAAAGACAACCACCCCCCGAAAACGAGAGAACGAAGAAGGAAGAGAAGAAGATGAAGATGATAAAAAAGAACCGACGACGACAACAGTTCGCATAGATTTAGGCTCTGAAATTCTCTGCGACCTCGCCGTGGACAATACTAATAAACTCTTCGTCGATATCGGTTTAGGATTCTTCTGTCAACTCTCGCATCGAGAAGCCAGAACGCTGTCCAAAAAGCGCATTGAGATATTAACGGATGTTGAACGCGAAAAGAGAGAAAAAGAGGAGAGGATAGTAGAGCACGTGGAAATCGTGGCCAACGGTATCAAATCCTTGATGGCTTCCTCGTGATGATGATACAGAAATGTATTATTAGAGCTTTAAGTATAGTTTTAGTTTTAGTTTTAGTTTAGCGGTTTGTAGTTTAGTCCCGTCATCAAATTCTTCAAAATTCACTTCATTTTAGTCTCAAGAGTCTCTTCTTTTTTGTCTTCTTTTTTGTCTTCTTCTTTGTCTTCTTCTTCTTCCTCTGATTTTAAAAGTCTTCAAAAGTGAGAGTACACGACCGACACAGGAGCAGCGATAAAGGAGAGAGCAGTTTATTTTGAATCTCATCTGCACCACAACAACGGAAGAACGACAATAATTATATAATAAAATGTCTCTCTCTGCCGCCGAACAGTTCATCGACGACGCGATCTCTTCTCATCAAACGAAGACAACAAACTTTGGGGGCGATGGCGATCTCAACATCGTCGAAAACAAACTTCAAGTGTTGAAAGAGTTGAAAGAGTTATACTCGCAAAAGCTGTGGCACCAACTGACGGAAAGTTTAGAACTGACCGTGGCGAACCAAAGTCTGTTTCCCTCTCCAGACGATGGAGAGTTGTTGGTCAACTTGTATAAAATATTCGTGAACGATTTCGAGGAACGACTGAACGCGTTGCGTTTAGCACGAGTCGCCGTGCACGTCTCTTCCAGGTGTAAAAACAGAGAAGAAGCTATTGAATTTTTAACATCCGCGATGGAGAAGATTAAAACGACCAGGCAGACGAGTTTTGAAGAGGCAGTGGTGTACGTCAGATTGCACATCGCGTTGTTGTATTTACACGGCGGCGACGAATCTAAAGCGAAGACGGAAGTCGCGAAGGACGCGAAGCAAGATCTCGCGCAGTGGAAGGCGCCGGATCCGAGCGTCTCGGCGGCGTATCATTACTTAGCCGCGCAGTTGTATAAACACAACAGAGACTTTGCAAACTTTTACGGGTCGGGGATTTTGTACATGGCGTACGTAGATGCGACGGCTTTAGGAGACGAAGTGGCGACGGAGTTGGCGGTGGATTTAGCGTTAGCCGCGCTTTTAGGCGAAGGCGTGTATAATTTTGCGGAGTTTTTGGCGCATCCGATTTCAAAGTATATTTCGAAAGAAAACGGAAGCGAGTTTGGTTGGTTATTAGATATGGTGCAAGTATTTAACGATGGTGATTTGAACGCGTATGATTTGTTGTGCGAACGATACGCGGAACAGTTGAACGCGCAGCCGGCGTTGGTGGCGCACGAGAGAAAGTTGAGGGAGAAGATAACGATTTTGGCGTTTTTGAGAATCGTGTTTGAGTTACCGGCGGAGAAAAGAGAGATTGATTTGGCAGACATTGCGGTGAGAACAAAGCTCACCGTAGATGGGGTGGAGTATTTGTTGATGAAGACGTTATCAGCTGGGTTGATTAGAGGAGAAATCGATGAAGTCAGTTCGAAAGTCGTCGTCACGTGGGCGATGCCGAGGATTTTGCTGAAGCCGCAGATTCGAGAATTGGCGGATAGATTGGACCAATGGATCGCAAAAGTGTCGTCGACGACGGCGAGTTTGCAAAGCGAATTGATGATTACGGCAAACTAATACACTAAAATGCGCAATGTCACCTCTAGTACCAATATCTAGATTTAAAAATATCACCTATTTTTTTCTAAACCATGTCGTAGCCATTCGTCCCGTCGCCCTTCATCGGATCTTCGCCTCTGTCCCGCATCATTCTGTACGCTTCCATGTCTTCTTCGGTGACGTCAACTTCGTGCGAATCGTTGTATTTGACTCTCTTTTTCTTTAGTTTCTTTCCGTTTCCGACATCACCTTCTTCGTCTTCTGCTCCATCGCTTCCATCCTCCTTTCCGCCCTGTTCTCGACGTTGTTTCTCTTTTCGCAGACGTTCGTCTTCTTTTCTCAACGCTTCGCCAAGTTTTGCCGGGTCGAGTTGAACGTCCTTCGCGTCGGCGCCCCAAATATCTTTTGCCTTTTCTGCAAACTTCTTGCTATTATCTTCTCGCTTTTCCAGGGCGCGCTCTTTCGCGCGCTCCATGTTTGCTTTCATCAATTCCTCCGCCGCTTTTCCATCCTCGATGCCTTTAATCCCGACGCAATACGATGATTTCACGCACGAATGGCAACAGGCGTAGCCCCATCTCCCTTGGTTCCAATAGGATCCCCATATTTTCGTGTGGTTGTTCACCAACACATCTTCTTCGTACCGCGATGTAGCTATAGTTTTAAGTTCGCCGACACCACCACCACCCGAAATGACCCTACCGAATCGATCGTACTCGACAAACCTTTCCGTTTGTCCTAAAACTAAACCTTCCGGTGCATCTTCTAACTTCCCCGCCGACGCGTCGCCGTATTTAGACAATACCGAGGTCTTTTGCGTCTCGTCCAATTTCGATTTCTTCTCTTTGAACTTCTTATACATCAATTCCGCTTGCGACGGCGCCGCTTGCACGTGAACGTCTTGCCCGTGTTTCGTCGTCGCCTCCCAGGCGTGCACATTCATCAAAGCGAAATTCGTCGTCTCGCCGGTATTTCTCGCCGCGTTATCGCCGCGGAAGAAGTTATCGTTCGGGTCAGCATTCGGAGTTGGGTTTTCGCGCATTGACCTCGTTTTAGGATCGTAAAACGCCGATTGTGGGTCCAAATTCCTCAGATATTTCGCCGTATCTTCCCTCAGGCGCAAATTTCTCACCGTCCCGGAAGCGCCTCCGCCGGGCGCTCGAATCCGCTTTTCAATCTTCCCAAACCCGGCGTCCTCGTTCGCTTTGAGCTTCTCCTCGTCTTCATCTGAGTCCGTATCCGAAGCATAGATATCATTCACTTTCTTTTCTTTTGCCGTCTCCCCGCCTTCGTCGCTATCGTCGTCATTTTCGTCGTCGTCGTCGATATCGTCGCCTTCTCCTCCGTTCTTTTCTTTATTCTCCTTTTTGAACGCCCTTTCCAACTCTCTCTTCTTCGCCGCCTCGGCTTTCATCTCCTCCACTTCCTCGTACCTCTCCACGACTTTCTCGTAATCTTCTGCTAAAAATCCTTTGTACCTGTCTCGTTTTTGTTCGTACGTTCTGTTCCTGTTGAAATCCTCCTCTTTGAAAACTTCGTCGAGTTTCAGATCCTTCCCGGTTTTCTTCGCGTTGTGTTTTCTCGGGCGTTCTAAACAGTCTTTCTTCTTGTGTGTCATGCTCCCGCAATTTTCGCAGGCGCCTTTGCGGAACTTTGTTGTTATAAATCCTCCTCCAAACGACGACGCTAAAATTTTAACTTTATCGTTAGTATTGTGTTTATTATACCTTTGCGTCGTTGCGGCGGCGCGTTCTCTCGTTCTTCTCTCTTCCTCTTGAATCGAATGTACGTTCGGGTCTTCTTTGTTCTTTCTGAAATCTTTCTGGTGCTTCAGCCCTTTCTTCCCGTCGCCTTCTGAGGCGTACCACGGCGCCGCGGCCATGTATTGGGGAATGTGTGGGTTAATCGCTTTGCCATCTTCGTCTAATTCTGGGGCGATTAAACCTTTCTTTCTCGCTTCTTCCAACTCGAATTCGCGTTTGCGTTCCTCTCTCGTTTTTCGTCCAGACACGCCGGATGACATTTTTGTTTGTTTGTTTTGCTCGTGTGATTTCCTCTCTTCTTCAAAACTCTTCCGAAAAAGCACTCTTACGAAGCTTATTTTGAGTGCGTTACGAGTGCGTGTGTGTGAAAAAGAGAGAGAGAGATATAGAGAGAGAGTTGTAGTTGTCTCGCACAAAAAGCTTCTCTCTTCTTCTCGTTGTTCAAAGAAGAAGAAGAAGAAGAAGAATGAAGAAGAAGAAGTACACAAGCACAATTCTCTACTTCGACTCGTGTTGTAAAAGCTTTTGCTGCTTTTCTTAAAAAAAGTCTAAAAAACGAGACGAAAGTGAAATTTCAATTTGCTTTCTTTCGACTCTTGCTCTTTTTTCTTTCTTTTGTGAGATGAAATTCCATCATCAGATTTTCTTCTCTCTTCCATCTTCTCTTTATAATAAAACGGTGTTGTTTGAACGATGACGACGACGTGTAATACTAGTACAAAAAGCGGTGGTAGGTCATTAAAACGAGTATTATGATTGATACGCATTATAACGCTGGGGGGCGACACCATCGGAGGAACGTTCGTGTTGGCGGGTATTACAATCATCACTTTCCTGCCTCGACGACTTCGACGACGACTCCGGTGAAGAAACGACGCAATGACAATAACAACACTAATAATAATAACAAGAGAGGACAGATGAAGCGCTTTCTCGAAAGTTTGCAAATGCTCGCGCTCGTTCTCGTGTTTTGTTTGTTCACGTTGCACTACGGGAAAGCGCTGCCGAAATTATTCAGACATCCACACTTCAAGCACGTGATTATTATCGACGCCGGGAGTACGGGGACGAGGTGTCACGTGTTTCGCGTCGCAGCCACGAGTAGCATTACGACAACGACGTATGGGAAAGACGCGAGCGTGACGCCAAAGTTGATTTTGCCAACGAAATCGTTTAAAACGACGCCAGGTCTCTCGGCGAGAGCTTTGGATCCGAGCGGCATCGACGCCGCGTTGCGGCCTTTGTTGAACTTCGCCAGAGAGTCTGTCCCGATGGAGAATTGGAAAGAGACGCAGATACATTTGATGGCAACCGCGGGTTTGAGGCATATTGAGCAGCATTTATCGGAATCGATTATCGATGCTTGCAGAGAAACCTTGAGAGAATCACCGTTCTCGTTTGAAAAAGACGAGTGGGCGAGCGTGTTGCCGGGGACGAAGGAAGCGTCATACGGGTGGACGGCGGTGAATTACGCGTTTAACGCGTTATCACCGGAGAAAACACCAAAAGAGACGTACGGAGTTTTGGAACTTGGAGGTGCGAGTATGCAAGTCACGTATGCGGTTCCGCACGCGACAGCCAAGAACGTGGTGCAGAAGAAACACAAGGAAACGGTCAGAGTAGGCAATTCGGTCAAACATTTATACGCGTCGAGTTTACTCGGTTTAGGACACGAGGCGGCGCGAGCAGAGTATCACGCGATGTTGCGAAGAGAGTATGAAACAACTGGGGAGAAACCGAATAACCCGTGCACGAATAGAGGATGGACGCCGCAAACTACCGTGCAACACGGTGAAGCATTAGCCGTAGGCGCAGGGCCGTCGAAACCTACGGGTAATTTCACGGCGTGTTACGCAATGACGAAAAAACTGTTAGGGTTAGCAGAGAACACAAAGGATTGTCCTAGAACTCCGTGTGGGATGCGTAAAGAGCACTTACCTCCGTTCGACGGTAAGTTTTTAGCGACTGAGAATTTCCATTACACCGCGGAGTTTTTCAAATTAGGCAAAACGACGACGATTAGGGATTTCCAACGCGCCGGGGAGAAGTTATGCGCAGAGTCGTGGGGAGATGTAGTGAAAAAGAGGTTTAGAAAGGACCAGAAGAAATGGGAAGAAATCGACTTGTCGAAATATTGCTTCAGCGCCGCCTTCATCGTAGCTATGTTGAAAGATGGTATGCTTTTGCCTGAGGATTTGAAGTTTACGGTGGGCAACAATGTGGGACGATACAACGTGGACTGGGCGATGGGGGCGGCCATTAACATCATCTCATCTAAGATAGCCGCGGCGAGTATTTTAACCCCAGATAATAGTGTTGGTAGGAGTGCCAGTGCCTCTGCGAGCGATATAGCTGCCGCTGCAGGTCTCGCTCCTTCGTCTGCTTCCTCCCACACGCACGAGGCAAACGATATGTTCTGGTGGTGCGTGTATATTCTCGCCGGTTTCTTCGGATGCTCGAAATTTGTATTCTCCGGCGTGTGGGAGATGCTTTACTTTAAGTGCGTATCGATTGTGCGACGCACAAGAGAAAATAGGCGAAGGTTGAGAAATGCCAGGAGAAATGGCGATAGCGATAATAGTCGTGGTGTGGGACGACGTGGAAGTAGAAGTGGAAGTGACGGAAGCTCTCTGATTGGCGGAGGAGGTGGTCTGCGCCGAAACGGGAGCCGGTCACTGAGTAGTTCCGTTTCCAACTTACGCGGTTCTTTCAACAGATCGCAAAGTGGATTTTTAACATCCTTGCCTTCGAGGAAAGGAAGCTTCCACGACTTGAGTGATATAGATAGTTTAGTATAGTAATATGTCATAGCAAATACAAGAATGGCGTGTTTTCACAGCCTACTGCGCATATTATCGGAACGTAAGTCCCACGCGTCTATAACTTCTTGGTCGCGCTCGTAAGAATCCATTATCTCACCTATCCCACCTTGCGTTTCACTCACATTGACTATAAAGTTGACGTCCGTGTATACATTGGCTCCACCACTTCTTGTCGCCAACCGCGCGTTACTCGTGACGACACCTATAAGATGTCCTGTCCTTCCGTCAACTAAAGCCCCACCACTAGCACCACTTCTGACAGAAGCTGAAGTTACGAGCATGGTCTTCTTCCCAGCAATCTTGGATACGTATCCGTGATTAACTTCCGGTGACGCTTTATCGAACTTTCTTTTCCTGACGTTGTTCCCGAACCGATCGTCGTGCGCAACGACTAGTACTTCATCACCGATTGCCGGGGAGCGTTGTTTTCGCGCAGGTCGCCTCGTTGGTAACACGATTGGAAGCGCTCCACGGCCTCCATTTTTTAGAGAGAGCACACGCACAAGTGCCAAGTCTAGAGGACCTTTGCTTACTCTTTGTACGACGCCACGTCTCCAACTTCCGTTTGAAAATCGCAAAGTAATCGCGTTCTTGCTATGCTTTTCCTCCTGTATCGCCGGCAGTACGACGTGCCGATTGGTTAATACTATACCTTCCGAGGAGTCGCCATCATCACCGGTTTTAGAAATCAATATTCCGCTACCGAAGTGTGCGCCGTCTAGAATTTCAACCCGGCACACCGATTCTGTGGCATTTCTAGCCGCCGATACGATTTTGTTCGTAGTTAGGGGCATATCGTCATCTAGAGTATTATCGGCGTCATCTCCTAATATCCACGGCGCGTGTATCATCAGAGGAAACGCACCGCGGCTCGAACCACCATCTCGCTCTTTTGCAAACGATAAAGGTGGTATGAGTATACCTACAACTATTGGTTGACCCTTTGATCTACTGGTACTTTCGTCGAGGAAAACTGGCGATCCCTCGGCTCCAGGCTTTAAAGCGATAGACAAGTCAACCACGGAAACCGCCGGTGATACTACGCCGTTTATGTTGCTACTCGTACCTTGATTCGCTATCGCCACCAATGCACTCGAAATGCACCCCCGATTGAGCAAGCGCGAAAATATGTTCGGGCTGAGCACACCAAATGGACTTCCTATGGTGGCAATCTTCGTCCCCGCGTGAACGGAAACCTTAGTACCACTCTCAGCAGTGTTCCTCCTGGCGGCGGCGTCACTTTTCGTTCTGCTATAATTACTTCTTCTGTTGTTAAAGTTCCCACCTGAACTCTTCCTCTGTTCGCGCTTGTCCAGATCGTACACGTTACTATCCCTACTTTCGATTACTTCCTTCAACACTACAAAACTCGCCGCTCTTTCCACTATTCTCCTCACCTCTCTCTGTTTCAAGAACCCTTTCGCCTCGCACAATCTTAACGGCACCACGCCTTCGAACGACACGTCCACGATATTCTGTCCTGCGATCGCGTTGACGATGTCATCGATTGCGCGCTTAGAGGTTACCACGTCCACAATTTTACACTTCGTCCACGTTTTTTTCTCGAAATTCCTTGCGTGTATAACCACGGACGGTTTCAGTTTGAATCTTTTCCCGCGACTCCTCTCGCTTTTCCCGTTATCTGTTTCAGTTGTCATCACCGTTGCGCTATCCAATACCAAAACGTTCTGCAATGCGCTCAAAGGAACCACCCAAACGTTCAAATCATTATTAGAAGTATCATCATCATCATAATCATCGTCTCCATCTTCTCTCCTCCGCATTCTCTCCGCGTACATCTCCCCTCGCCTCCCTAACATCCTCGCGTTCGTCGCCGAGCAACTGAAACAATGGAGCGTAGGAATCCCCCATTTGCTCGTATTCGCAATCGACCGTTGAATGGCAAAGTCCACGACGTCTGCCGCGTCCGCTCGAGAAATGTATTTCGCATCGCGCAAGAGTTCCTCCGTCCCGGTTATTCGGATTAATCCGGCTGCCTGCTCCGCAGCTTGGATGTTCTTCGAATTCATTTCATTTATTAACTCTCTTTTTTCTGTTGTGTTTTTCTGTCCAAAGTGCAAACCTCCCTCGAACAAGAAAAAAAGTGAGCCACGACTTTTACAAACTGACAAAGATATTCACTTTCGCGTCATTAATCACATGAGCTTTTGTGTTCGTCATCACGCGCACACCACCACCACTACTACCGCTTTTAAGAGTCAAACGACAACAAAAACAACCAATTTCGTTACTGCTGAGTATTTATTCGTATCATCCAACAGCAGGAATAGGAGAAGAAAAAGGTTGGTTGACGTTTCTTCTCTGCGGGAAGTGGGTGGTGGAAGCATGTTTTTGTCGCGTCGACAAATCCGAAGCGTCATCGCCAGACGGCGGGCGACGTGCGCATCGTCATCGCCGTCGTCGTCATCATCATCATCAACAACAACTCCAAATAGAAAAATATCGAACGAGAGCGCATCTACGTCTTACGCGAAGAATCATAGGGATGTCACGGCCCCGTTCCAACCGGGCGGAGACCAACCTTCAGCGATTGCAAAAACTCTGAAATTGTTAAAAGAGAAGGACAGGAAGTTTGTCTCTTTGCGCGGCGCCACGGGTACGGGGAAAACGTTCGTAGTCGCGAACGTCATCGCGGAACATGAGAAGCCGGTATTGGTTGTTGTGCCGAATAAGACATTGGCAGCGCAGGTTGCCAGGGAGTTGAGAGGGTATTTACGAACGTCGCATTTGGTTGAGCTTTTCGTGAGTCACTTTAGCGTCTACATACCGGAGAGTTGTCGTGGAGGTCGATACGTCGAAAAGAGATCTGCGGTAGACCCGGATTTAGATGCGTTGCGACATCGCGCGACGAGAGCTTTGGTTGAAGCGAAATCGACGAATAGAACACCAGTCATTGTGGCTTCGGTGTCGTGTTTGTATGGTTTGGGATTGCCGTCAGATTTTGTCGATGCGGCTTTATTTTTAGGCAAAGACGGTGAAGTGGGACAGTATGGGAACGCCGAGAAGATCATCAATAAGCTCGAAACGGAGTGTCTGTATGAACGCGCACCGGCGTTTGGAGCGGTCGAGCGTGGGCAGTTTAGAACGAGAAATAAAGGAACAGACCAAGTAGAAATCCGAGTATGGCCGCCGTACTCAAATGAACACGTGGATATTACGTTGGACAAACATAGCGGAGATTTCTTGGAAGGCAAACGCGTCGTATATAACGAAAAAGAACAACAACACGAGACTGAATATATTAGCGCCATGACGATTTGGCCGCGAGTGCACTACGTGACGCCAAAAGAACGCGTCACGATGGCTGTAAAATCGATCAACGAGGAGCTGGTCTGTAGAGAACACGAGCTTCGGGAAGAAGACGCTGTGTTAGAGGCGGATAGGTTGAGGCAGAGAGTTTCTGCAGATTTAGAAATGCTCAGAGACATAGGATGGTGTCCAGGCGCGGAGCATTACTCTAGACACCTCCGTGGAGCAAAACCCGGTGAGCCGCCAGTGACGCTGTTAGACTATTTTTCTCACGAGAACAATGAAGACTGGTTACTGGTTGCCGATGAATCGCACGTCATGCTGCCGCAATTACGTGCCATGTCTGGCGGCGATAAAAGTCGAAAGGAAAGCTTAGTGAAGTACGGGTATCGCTTACCTTCCGCTTTGGACAATCGACCGTTAACTGGAGATGAATTCTGGCAACGCGTCCCGAAATGCCTACTCGTCTCGGCCACTCCTGGTGACGACGAGCACGAGTGGTCCGGTGGCGAAGAAGGGAGCGTAGATATGGTTGTCAGACCAAGCGGAATATTAGACCCGCCGACGGAAGTGTTACCGAAGAAGAACCAACTTCCCAAACTCGCCTCCATGATAGAAAAGCGCGCACGGAAGGGTGAAGCTTCTCTGGTTTGTGCGTTGACAAAAGCTGATTGCGAGGATTTAGCTGCGTATTTAACCGGCAAAGGATTACGAGCGGATTGGATGCACTCTGAACTCGCAGCTCCGGAGAGAGCAAAACGGCTTGCAAAACTTCAACTCGGTGAGCTTGACGTAGTTGTTGGTGCCCAATTACTTCGCGAAGGTTTAGATTTACCTCGCGTTTCGTTGGTGGCTATATTAGACGCGGATGTTTCTGGGTTTGCGAGATCGTCGCGAAGTTTGATGCAAATGATGGGCAGAGCGGCGAGAAATAAAAGTGGCGAAGCTGTTTTATTTGCAGATAAAGAAACTGACGCAATGAAGTCCGCTTTGAAAGAAGTCGAGCGGAGACGTCGAAAACAAGCGTTGCACAACGAAAAGTACAATGTGACGCCAAAATCTGCCACACAAGGAAGTGAATCCTCGGAGCGGTCCTTATTTGATATCATGTCTGAAGAAATTGACGCCGAGAAAATGTCCGTAGGAACTATGCTATCTAAAAGTAGTTCTAATAATAGCGATAACAACAATCATGGTGGAACTATAAACGACGAAGAAGTGGAGCGCGCTTTGGAGAGATGGCGACAACGACGAGAACCTAACTCGGAAGGTTTCATAAGAGCGACGACCAAGACGAAAGCTTTGGAAAGGAAAATGAAGGAGGACGCATTAGCTGAAAGACAAAAGCGGGAAAATCAAGCGTATATGGAGAAAGATGGTACGATACTGGGAGATTTGATGGACGCTTCTGGAAAATCCTCCTCTTCCTCTCTCGGCAACGCCGAAGCGATTCTTACGAAACACTACGGTTTCGACGAAGCTACAATTTCTCGAGTGAAGAAGATCCGCGAGATGCAGAAAACACTTCCTGCCAAATGTGGCGTGTACCGTTTTCTCGATAAGAACGGCAAGTCCTTATACGTTGGCAAAGCGAAATCTTTGCGCTCCAGAACCTCCTCGTATTTAACTCCAGGCGTCCTTGACAACTCGGCTCGTCACCGGGCGTTGTTATACAAGGCGGAGTCAATAGATTGCGTTTTGACACCGGGTGGCGAAGCCGATGCACTCGCACTAGAGGCCAGAATTATCCAACGTGAAAGGCCGCGAATGAACATCTTGCTCAAAGACGTCCCGAGATCCGAAGCTGCGTATATTGTTCTCTCGCCTGACGGTAAAATGTTTGTCGTAAACAGCTCATCTAAAGAGACATCCGACCCTAGAACTTTCGATAATAAGTGGATATTTACGCAGACAACCTACAGAGAGGCACGTAATTTGTCACGTAGCGTAGATACGGCGCTTGATCTTCGAGGAGCGCGTTTTCGCGTGAGATACGGCGACCAAGATGCAACGGAAACGCTGAACAATCGCATCACAGCGGCCCGCTTGATTTTCGAGAATAAGATTGGAGAGGCAATGGAACACGTGGAAAACACGTGCGCAAACGAGGACCCAAGAATTGTGGATAGACTAAAGTCGTTATCAAACACGTGGATACAAAATCTTGAGGATTCCAAAAGTAACGGCTCGTTAGCTGCGTTCTTATCGCTCAGTGAGGAGGAGAGGAAAAATTGGAATGTGGACGTATGCGCAGCGGTGAAATCTGGAAGATTCATTTCCGTGAAAATCGCGCGCGTGAGAGACGGAAATGTTTTGGATGTTTTAGGGACGACGGTTGAAACGTACGATGACAACGACGAAGATGAATCAACAACCCTTGATTTGGCCGAGGCTTGTCAGCGCACCATCGAGTCCACGTACGCGTCGGCGCGATTGGTTTCGTTGCCCGATTCAGTGTATATTCCCCACAAATTCCAAGACGCGAAAGAAGCTGGAGTGGCGTTCAAGTCGCTCGGTATCCGTAAGCGTATGGTTAAAACGAAGAAGAATGAAACGTATTTGAACGCTTTGGCGAGCTTAGCTCTGGAAAATGCCCGAGAAGAAGTGGAATCGATCAAATCTGAAAATGACGTTTTGACGACGCTTTCCTATGCCTTAAACATGGAATCACCTTTGACTTCTACTCTCGCGAACCTCTCGGACCTTTCTATCGAAGGTTTAGATTGTTCACATTTTGCGGGCGAACACGCCGTAGCCGCCTTCGCGCGTTTCGATGGTTCCACGGAGTCCTCTGGTAAACACAAAGTATATAACCTTCCTGTGAATTTGGTGAACCCGTCGGATGATTACGAAGGCATTCGAGTAGCGATTTCAAAAAGATGCCAATCGCAGACGCCTCTGCCGGATGTTATCTTAGTCGATGGTGGAGCCGGTCAGTTAAGAGCCGCAAAAGATGCGCTCGAAGCTGAAGGTGTTGGCATCACCAACGTGGTCTGTCGATCTGACCTCGAAGACCCTTCGTACTGCGAAACCGGCAAAGCGTTGGAAAAATTAGTCTTTTCACGTCGAGTCGCTTTAGCATCGCTCGCAAAAGGACGCAGTTCTGGCACTGAGCGCGTTTTCTTAGTTACAGAAGAAGAAGGAGAAAAAGAAATCGAGCAAAGCACGACCGACACCGCCTTCACGCTTGGTATAGGCGTCGAGACGGTTGTTGACGGTCCCGCTATGCACTTGTTACGTAAAGTTCGCGACGCATCCCACAGCGTCGCCATAGGTAGTCAGCGAAGACGCAGACGCGAGTCCAGGTTCAGAGAGTTCATCGCGAAAGAAGAATTAGAAGAAGACGACGAAGTAGTCTCGGTTTAGAAATAAATGTTTTGTATTATATGTGTTTTATACGTTTCGCACTCTCTCCCTCTTGGCCTCTTCTCATTTGGTCTCGGATTCAAAATCATTCAAAAAAAAAATTTCTGCCTTTTCTCCCGCAAAAGAAAAACCACCAACGCGCGCTTTCCTTTGATACCCCGCACATTTTTAAAGCCCATCGCGAATAGAAAATGATTGCGGCATCCGTCACTCCATCGTGCGCTCTCTTGCATCGCGTCGATGTCTCTGCTTCCGGACGCCGAGCGTCATCCACTTTTAAACAACGAAAGCAGAGTCCTCGAGAAAACCATCATCGTCGCGGGGTTGTCAAGGTGGCTGCGGCGGAAAACTTGGACGCGCTTTCCGAGCTCGTCGCCATTTCCCCGATCGACGGTCGATACGGTTCGAAAACGAAATCTTTGCGCTCTGCTTTTTCCGAGTACGCGTTGATTAAAGCACGCGTGACGGTGGAAATCCGATGGTTACAAACCCTCTCGGAAATCCCCGAGGTGTTTGAGGTGGAAAAATTTTCCAACGAAGCCAATCAGTTCTTAGAGAACTATTTGAAGAATTTTTCGCCGAGCGAAGCGATGAAGGTGAAAGAAGTCGAACGCACGACGAATCACGACGTGAAAGCGGTCGAATACGTGATCAAGGACGCATTGAAAGAGAACGCGGAGTTGAAAAAGGCGCTAGAGTTTGTCCATTTCGCGTGCACATCTGAGGATATTAACAACTTGTCGCACGCTATTATGTTGAGAGACGGCGTGGAAGTTTTGTTGCCAGAAATGGATAAAATTGTGGATACTTTGTCTACGATGGCGGTAGAGAATGCTGATGTACCGATGATGTCGAGAACGCACGGTCAACCGGCATCGCCGACGACTTTAGGGAAGGAGCTGGCGAACGTGGCGTACAGATTGGCGAGACAACGCGCTCAGATTCCCAAGGTGCCATTGTACGGCAAGATGGCGGGTGCAGTCGGGAACTACAACGCGCACATGTCCGCGTATCCAAACGTAGATTGGCAAGCCGTCGCAGAAAAGTTTGTGACTGGTTTGGGTTTAACGTTTAACCCCTACGTGACGCAAATCGAGCCTCACGATTATATGGCGGAATTGTTCGGCTCGATTGAGCGATACAACACGATTATTTTGGATTTGGATAGAGATATATGGAGCTACATTAGCATTGGTTATTTTAAACAGAGAACTATCGCTGGTGAAGTTGGATCATCCACTATGCCTCACAAGGTGAATCCGATCGATTTTGAAAACTCGGAAGGGAACGTGGGGATTGCCAACGCATTGTTTGCGCACTTATCGGCAAAATTACCAGTATCCAGGTGGCAAAGAGATTTGACAGATTCTACCGTGTTGCGTAACTTGGGCGTTGGATTTGGCCACTCCTTGTTGGCATATCAAAGTACGTCGAGAGGTTTAGGGAAGTTGGATGTCAACGCGGCGGCGATGGCGGCGGATTTGGACGTCAACTGGGAAGTCCTCGCGGAACCGATCCAAACTGTTATGCGAAGGCACGACGTGGAGAAACCGTACGAGAAGCTGAAAGAGTTGACGAGAGGGAAAAGAGTGAACCAAGAAGGTATGCGGGAGTTTGTGAAGTCGTTGGATATCCCGCAAGATGCGATTGATAGTTTGGCGGCAATGACGCCGGCGACGTATGTCGGTAACGCTTCCGCGCAAGCTAAAAGAATCGTGGAGATGATAAAAAAAATCGAGTAAGGAGGGGTTAACTCCATCATTTCTTCGCGTTATTTATACACTAAAAGGAGCAATTGATGGATGACAACTATTCATAATTTGCACACTCTCGATCTATAGCTAATCTTCAAACGTGACGTGCTTATTTTTGGGAGTCGCTTTAAGCGCGCTGAATGTAAGCTTTTCGGACGGCGTCGTCGTATGTCTTTCTTTTTTCACCGCAGCTGCTCGAGGTGTTCGTTCAAACTTTTTTACCGGCTCTATGCCCATCGAGCGCATCTCTTCTTCCATTTTTGTCGCCCGTTTGGCGTCGTATTGTAAGCCGATACTTCCTGTACCTACGTTGACCATTTTACCTAAAACAATCGCTGCGGACGGATTTTTTAATTTATCGACATCACCCCTTATAGCGGCTTCTGTCAAGAACGCCGTGGCCGTCTCGTACGTCATTTTCAAAAATGGAGACGTGGAATCGTTGATACCAACTCGTGAGAACGGTCTGTACCCGCCTTGCTGGCACATGAAGTCTGAAATCAACGACAAGTGTCTGGCGTCGACGCCAATGCCATAGGCACCAAACACCCCTGAAATTTCATCTACGAGTGTTCGTCTCGCGGCTTCGACGCCGAGCGTTAACCGAACTTGCCAAACGTCGTTCGCTTTGATACGATTAACGTCGACTAAATCCTCGTTTGCAAACGCGGCATCGAAGGAGACACCATCGCATTGGACCGCTAAAGTACCGTCGAGCTCGTCGCCGACGACGAAAACGCCGCCAATGCCTTTCGTGTATCGAATGTTGGACTTTGCCGCGGCATTATCGAGCAAGTTTTGTAAGAGAAGTAATGGCGTTGCTAAATCAAACTCAAGGATGACCGTAAACGTTTTCGCGCTCGCGTTGACGACGACGGCTTCTTGGATATCGGATAAGTCCTGGCGTAAACCACCGTTCTCTCGTGAAGATGCAGTTTCGTTTTTCGAAGATTTCTTCTTTTTCGAAGCTGCAGTAGCTGGTTCCGCGACTTCCGTTTGATCTGAATCGTCTGAATCTGAATCTGACGGACTACCGTCGTCTTTATCCTCGTCGGAAGACTTTGCAGAACCTTTCTTTTTCTTTTTTGCAGAAGAGGACTTCTTTTTAATCTTCCTTGCAATCTGTGCTTCGTCTTCGTCTGAAAATTCACCCGCATTGACTTTGTCGTCGTCGCCGTACGCTTCCTCGTCACGATCAGCTTTTCTCGCATCTGCTTTCGCGCCTTCTTCGTCGTCAGAGTTATCTTCGTCGTCGGAGGCGTCGTTTTCATTTTCGATTCGTTCCTTTGCGTTCAGTTTTGCACTACCTCCTTTTTTCTTCGGTTGGCCTTCGTCGTTGTCGTCTGCCGTATTCTTGCCATCGTCGTTGTCATCATCGTCCATATCACTCGGTTTTCTCGCGGCACCTGTCGCAGATCGTTGCCTTAATTTCACGATCTGAACATCAGCACTTTGCTCTGCTCGTTTCTTGCAATCTTTCTTGATGATTGCATACAGTTCCGCCAAGTAGGTTTCTTTGAAGCACGCTTCCATCTCTTCAAACGTCACGCTTCCTTTTGCTTTTGAAAATTCATCCGGGCATCTCATGGTCACCTTCACTTCGCACACGCGCGCTTTACAGCCATCAGACGGCGCGTCCGCGTACAACCGCGTCTCGCACGAGAGATCTTGCACCAACTCTGCAAAAGTCACTTTGCGCAACCGACTCGCGAGCCTATCCGCATACTTCTTAGCCATTTTATCTTTGCGCAGAGGCATGGTCATCACCGGTAATGTCGGCTTTCTGCTCGCCGCCATGAGTAGCTCGCGTAGTCGAGGAATACCCATCGTCACGTTTGCTTCACCACGACCGGCAAAGTGAAACGTATTCAAGGTCATCTGCGTGGACGGTTCGCCTACGGATTGCGCGGCGACGACGCCAACGGCTTCGCCCGGGCTCGCCATGGAGGCAATAAACTTCAAGTTCATAATCTTTGCAAACTCTTTACGAGTGACTTTGTGTGCTTGTTCAAACTCTTCGTCGGATAGAATGCCATGCGTGACGTGCAAAAAATCGTCCAAATCTTTTGCAAACTTTTCTGGTAAGATACCTAAACTCGTGAACTGGGAATAACGTTTCTCGTGTTCTACAACTGAGGATGCGTTTCGTGGCACGTCTGGAAATGCTCTCGTCTTCTTATCCATGAATGCATCTTCGGGATTGGAATTCTCTTTCTTTGATGAGCTATCGTCAAACTCACTCAGAGCGGATTTGTTTTGTAGTTTTAACGATTCGATGTTTTCCAGCGCAAACGCAAATTCTTTTGCGTAGACTCCTTTGGAGACTTCAATGCCGTCATCGCCATATAAGAACTGAACAATCGTGCCATCGACGTCCCGTACGGTATGATCGTAGTGAACTTTCAATCCTTCCAAATTTTTAACCAAACATCTTTGTAAATATCCAGATCGTGACGTTTTCACCGCCGTGTCGACTAAACCCTCTCTTCCAGCCATGCAGTGGAAATAGTATTCCTGCGGTCGTAAACCAGAATAAAATCGGTCGCTGATGTATCCACCCGCTCGCGGATCACAATCAAACGGTGCAAAACATGGTAACGTTTTCCCACTCGCCATTCTTGGAACGCGACGACCTTCTAATTCTTGTTGCCCGAGCGCGGCAGCGATTTGTGAAAAGTTCACCATCGAGCCTTTCGCTCCAGACATGGTCATTAAGGACAAGCAATTTCTGTGAAAGGGTTTCTTCGTGCCACTAGGGAGGCAAACTTTGACAGTAGCCGACGTGACTTGATTGAGCGCTCCAGAAGAGCGAGCATCGAGCGCGGCTTCGGAATCTGGACGTTCGGTGACTCTCGCGGAAACCGCCGAACGCAACGCCATCTCGGGAACATCCTTAACTTGTACAAACGCTTCCGCGGCTGATTTTGCTGCCGCGCCAGCTTTGGCCAACTCCTTCACGCGCAACTCTTCAGATTCTGCGACTAAAACTAAATCGTCCATCCCGCATGTGAACCCGTGTTGTTGAAGGAACAGAGTGAGTAATCGAGACAACACCGATAACAACTTTCCGGCAATTTGCTTTCCGTGTAATTCAGCAACGGCGTGTATTAAACCAAACTTACCGAACGCGTTCTTATCGACAACGCCAGTACAGATGTAATTTTGACGAACGATCAAGTCACCTTCCTCTTTACTTCCCCAAAACGTGTGCGGAGTTTTACACGAGTGTTTCAATGTAACCCCGGGACGTTGATACGCGACGTGGTCTAAAATCGTGCGCATGACATCTTTACCGGTCCATAACCGTCTCGGCTTAAGAATCGTAGGTGGAGGCAACTTAATTGTCAAATTCTCGCGATCACATAAATCCACGAGAGCCGCGAACACGATTTGCGAGAACCCTTCTTTGTTATAAAAGCGGTCTTTGCACGTCAACAATACAGCGGAGCAGATATGATCTTGAATCAAACCTCTCAGCGGTTTCCCGTCCGTCGGCGCGTAGAATTGCTCCTCGGCTTTGACAATTTCGTATGCTTCCGCTCGCGCTTGATGATCTTGAGGAAAGTGCAAGTTAATTTCGTCTCCATCGAAATCAGCGTTGAACGTCGAACAATTGGCGTAGTGCATGCGAATGGTTCTTTGCCCGGGAAGGACGCGAGCGCAATGGGCTAAAATCCCCGGTTTGTGCAACGTTGGCTGACGATTCGTGAGCATAATGTCGCCGTTGCGTAGATGCCTGTAGACCTTCCTAGCAAGCGGTCGCCCATCGGCATCTTTTGCGGCTGATACCGACAACAAAGTTTTCGCAATGGCTCTTCGTTTTTCTTTGGAAAATCGCGCTAAATTGATAATCCTTCCGCGTTCGTCCTCGACGGCGTTCGCGCCTGGGTGTTCGTCCGCGCCTCGTTCTACGAGCTCACGCATGAGTTCAACGTTATGGGGCGTCACAAGTTCAGGAAACGTTAAGGTTTTGGCAAAAACAGGCGGTACGCCAATCTCGCCAGTACCTAAATACGGATCCGGCGAAATCACCGACCTCGCCGCGTAGTTTACTCTTTTCCCCATCATATTCATACGAAACAAACCTTGCTTCTTTTCCAACTGTTGACGAATTCCAATACCAACGCGATCTTGGATCCGATCCGCTTTAGTGGCATCCATCAGTCTATTCACGCCACCTTGAATGACCAACCACGCTCGAACGGCTCTCGAAGCGCGCACTTCTGGAGGTTCTGGAACCGTCGGCGGCGTTCGAAAGAGTTCAGTTAACGATAAATTGGCTTGAATTATCGCACACAAGTGCGTATTTTGCGGGTGCTCGAAAACCATATCGCCCATTTTCGAAGGCGGTCGAAGCTTTGGCGGCGGCACAAGAATAGTTTGACAGAAGAATCTGTTCGGATTGGAGGCTTGTCTTTTCGTCGTTAAATCTGAACTTTGATCGCGACCATTCGCGCACCACACTCTCGCGCACCATTCAAACTCGTTGCCCCACAATCTTCTCAAAATCTCTCTCGCTTCAATTGGTGTCACGTACATCGGTTTCGTCGAGCGCTCTTTAAATCCTCCTTCGTCGTAGTTGTCTTCTTCGCTGTCCGTCGATGAAGACAAGGACGAGCTATCGTCGTCGTCGTCGTCTTCAGAAGAACTGCTACTACTACTACTACCATCGCTATTTCTATCCCTACTGTTCTTCTTCGTCTTTTGTTTAATCTTCTTTGATTTACCTTCAACGACGGTTCCTCCAGTCATTTCCGCCACGGTGCCGGAATCCACTTGCTCGTCCGCCCCTTCCGCGCTCGCCGCTTTCGCCAACTGTTTCATCGAAAAATCCACGTCAATACCGTTCGCTAAGTTGGTCACCAACTGCTTCTTCGGCAACGGTTTTCTGTAAATCTTAGTGGATCCTTCCGTGCTCAAACCAGGACCGAACGCTCTGCAATTCTCGCACCTCGCTTTCGGCACGCTTTTGAAAAACGAATCGATCAACTCTCTCTTCGCCGTCAACGCCGACGTCGTCCACTCCAAAGGCACGTACTGGTTCCCTCTCTTCGTCTTCTTCCTCGTCAAACTATCTAACTTTGGCATTAAATTAGCGTCCAAATCCATCATCTCCGGTGCCTCCCCACCTTCTTCCTTCCTCGTGTTCTCTCGATCTTTTCGATTTTCCTCTTCGATTTCGCTCAACTCTCGCATCGTACTCTTCGATAACTTCCACTGACTGACATCCGCTGCACTCTCTAATTCCCCTCTATCGATCAAATCCAATCGTTCTCTGAACATATTCACCCGTTCCGTGTGCATTTTAAACTTGTGACAGTTCAAACACGCGCATCTTAACACCTTCGTCACCGTCGGAAACAACAAAGGGTGATACACGGGAACCACCAAATCGATGTGCCCAAAATGCCCCGGGCAATGGTGTTGCGATAACCCGCACGTCGAGCACACGCCGAATTGTTCGATCGGGCCAAACGCCGGGTCGTATAATCCATCAACGACTGGGTTATTCAGAGCATCGAACAAGACTGGATTGGTGACTCTTTTCACCGAAATCTCTCGCGCTTCTTTCGGGTCGTAAAACGAAAACGACACCGAGGAAATTTCTTTCGACACCAAGTGCGGGTCTTTGACTTCGATTTCTTTCTTCTTCTCGTTGAAGAAATCATCGACTTCAAAGACGTCGTCTTCTGAATCGTCGTCGTCCACTTCCCTCCTGGTTTTCATGCTGAACAACAACAACAATAACTTATAGTCGTTCTCGTCGCCTTTCTCTCCTCAAATCTTCGATATTAAAGTTGTTTCTGACGAGAAAAAGCGCCGCCGCAGAAGACAAAAATTAACAAAAATCACAAAAAAGAACAAAAAGACGAAAAAGACGAAAAAAGAGTTCACTCAGCAGTCTGGCACTTTTTATTTGCGAACGCTATAGGAACGGTTGCAACTACTTTTGTTGTTGTTGCTGTTGTTGTCGAAACAACAACAACAACAAGGAAGAAGACGTGTTATTAACGAATAACAATGATGAATTCTTTTAAGTATTATGTCTCACAACGCAGGGTTTTCCCTAAAGCACTCCTACTATTCATCATCATCATCTGTTGTTCTTCTTGTTGTGATGGGCAACAACAACGAAAGATCCTCTGCCTCCATGGAGGGGGCCAAACGGCGAGTTCCTTTGAAAATACGCGCGGTATGCAATCGCTCATCGCAGCTTTGCCAGAAATTGAGTTTGTTTTTCCCACGGGAAGTTACGACGGACATTTATGGATCCCAGATCCACCGAACGGGAAAGGGGAGCCGACGACGGATCCTGATATCGCCTCGCTTTCGGTGAATGCTTTAGAAGCGGTCGTCGCAAACCAAGGGCCTTTTTACGGCATTTTGGGGTACAGCCAAGGAGGAGCTTTCGTAACGACGTTTCTCTCGCAAACTTCGAGCGCGACGTTCGAGGTGGCGCTCATATTTTGCGGCTATCTCCCGACGACGCATCTCGGACTCGTGAGCCGCATCGACGCGGCGGCTCCGTTCGAGAACATCCGCGCTTTGGTGTTTATGGGAACAAACGACAACATCATACCCAACGATCTGTCGCGGGATGCCGCCGCAAAATATAGTTCAGCGACGCTCGTCTACGACGCGGTCGGTCACGAGGTACCGTGGGAGGCGACGACGAGCTTCCAAACGGTCACAGCATTCATCACTTCTCCCGGACAGAGTGACGCCGCGGACAGCGTCACATCTCCCGGACAAAAGTCATCCGACCACCGTTTCTTCGGCTTCGCGTGCGCGTTGTGTCTATTCGCGTACATTTTTACGACGCACGTCTGATTGAATATAAAGAATGTTATGCCGCGCTTGGCCAGTCTTCGTTGTGTTTCAACGATGAGCTCTTCTTCCGCGGAGTGCTTCCTTTCGCGCTGTTTTAAAAGTAGTAGTAGATTAGACTAGTAGTAGTAGTATCGCGAAGCGTTTTTAAGAATCATCTTCACATATGTATATAGGCTTTTAGTAATTTGTTATTATTGTTTTAATTTGCTAGTATCATCGTTTCCTCGGCGCATCCGCGTCTTCCATCTCCTGATCCCGGTCTCTTCGCTTCGACCGACTTCCTCTTCCTCCTCCGCCGCCGTATTCCTGTTGTTGCCCGTCGTAATCTTCTATAAAATCTCCACCGTACTCCTCTTCTTTCTCCGCGCGTTCCAGCTCTACTTTCAACAACTGCCCGTATCCGCCTCTCCCGCTATCAAAGTTTGTTCTGTATTCGTCTCTGACTTGACCGCCCGATCGACCTCTGCCGAATTGCCTCCCGTCGACAAACCCCCAGTCGAAATCGATCCGAATTTCCCGGTCGTCCAACTTTGTCCCGTTCAGATGTTTCACCGCTAACTCCGCGTCTCTGCGGTTGTGAAACTCCACGAACGTGAATCCACACGGCGTCATTTTCTGTTTGTCTAATCCCATCGTGATTTTCTTCACCGGGCCACACAAGGTGAATAATTCGTGTATTTGTTCCTCCGTGGTGAAAAAGGAAACGTTCCCGACGTATAACGTCGTCGACGTTCGCAAACGATCTAAATATTCCTCGAGATTACCCTCGAATCTTCGGTCTTTATACTGCGTCAACGGCTCTTGGTCTAAGAATAAACGCGCCATTTTTATGTTATTATTATGTTGTTGTTCTTCTTCTTCTTTTCGATCGTACGAGTAATTGCGCAGCTTTTAAATGCAGAACAGATCGTTCAATTCAACAAAAACACAAAAACAACACAACACAACAAACGAGGTAAAGTATACATACGATGATGAGATGGAATAATTAGATTTCATCACGCTCTCTCCCTCTCTCTCTAAACATATATATACATACAAACAAAACACGCACACGCAATTCTATACGGTTTACTTTCTTCTCCTTTTCTATTTACATGCAGACATAACACACACATACGCGAGCGCTTTTAATATTATGCACTTTTAATTTTTGCTGCTCTTCAGATTATTCTTCTTCTTCGTCGGCGTGGCGGCATCTCGGAACGCGTTTTGACACAAATCGGCGACATCGCACTCGGAACATTTCGGCCGCAACGGCGTGCAGTATAACTGTCCAAATCCGACGAGTAATGGGTTGATTTCCACCCACTCGTCTTTGGGTAACCAGTTCTCTAAAGCGACTCTGGTGTCCTCGGGCGTTCTTTTACGAGGCGAACCGGCGTTGGTCACCGCGCACGATTCCGAAACCCATCCTAATCTCTCAGTAATTCTGTGTACGTGCACGTCCACACATATCCCGCTCGGTTTTTCCCACCCGACGTTCATGATTAAGTGTCCCATTTTCGGACCAACCCCGGGGAGTTCTACTAACGACTCTAAATCCGGAGGAATATCTCCGCCGTATTTTTCTACGCATATCTTCGCCGCCGCTCGTAAATATTTCGCTTTGTTCCTGTGAAACCCGACTTGGTGGATGATCTCGTCTAAATCGTCTTCCGTCGTGTTCAATATCCCTTCCGCGGTGTCTTTATTCAACGCGATGAGCTTATTCATCGTCGCGTGATTGATTTGGTCTTTCGTTTGCGACGAGAGCATGGCGGAGATCAACGTCCGGTATCGCTTCTGTTTTTCGTCGCTCGTCTCGGCGATTTTCTCGCATCCCATGGTATCCACCGGCGCTAACGGTCCGTTCTTTCTCATCTGTTTAATCTTCGCTAAACACTCTTCCCAGTTCTTCGGCGGCGCTCGTTCGTGTTTCACGTTGTTCGTTGTTTTATTTGTCTTCTTCTTCTTCGTCGGCGTTTTTAACAACTCATCGTTATCGTCGTTGTCGACGGGGTCGTTACTCTTGGCTCCTTGTGCTGCTGAAACAATCGTCGTCAGCGTTTTCTTCTTTCCTCCTCCTCTTTCGCGTTTCTTTTCGTTGGTAAAAGAGTAGTTTGTTTTGGTGTTCGAGAATGATGATTTCGTTCCGTCCATTTTGGAAACCATCGCGCCCATGGAAGAGGAGGAAAAAAATCTCTCGTCTCTCCTCGTCTGAATCGTATGCGCGCTTCGAAGACGACCACGAAGACGAAAGAAGCAGAAGGTGTTCGTAACAGAAGAAGAACAAGAAGGTGTTTTGATAAAAGTAGTAATAAAAGTCTTCGTTGCGAAAAGCGGTGCCAACGAAAGCATGAGAGGAGTAGTAATGGGGATGAACAAAAGTCTATTATAGTTCTAGTCTTCATCACTAAACGCTTCGTCTTCTTCTCCATCTCCTGATCCGTTCTTCATGAACTCTCGTATTGTGGCGATGTGATTCAACAACTCTTTCTTCCCTTCCCCACTATTCGCGCTGGTAAACACGAACGGCGGCAACTCTTCGAACATTTCGCTGATTTCATCGGCGAACATGTCCACGTGTACCGCCGGCGTCGCGCGTTTCCCGCCCTTGGCTTTCCGTTTTTTATCCGCCTTGGTGAACACGACCGTGGCTGGAATATCGTTCTCGGCTAAGAATTCCAACGCGTCCAGATCTAGTTGTTGGGGTTTGACCGTGCTATCGACTAATAACATCACGGAGATTAAGTTTTTCCTCTCTAACAAGTACTCTCGAGTGAACTTCGCCCACTCCTTCTTGAGATGTTCCGGCGCGTTGGCGAAGCCGTACCCGGGTAAATCGACGAGAAACCACTTCCCGTCGCCGGTGGTGATTTCGTAATGATTAATAGTTTGCGTTTTCCCTGGGTTTTTGGAGACTTTGGCGACGTTTTTCCTGTTCGTGAGCATGTTTACTAACGAGCTCTTCCCGACGTTCGAGCGTCCGATGAACGCCACTTCCGGGAGTTTCGTTTGCGGACAGTCTTGGTGTCGAACGACCGAGGAGATGAATTTGACCGATTTTATCGTCGCCGCTTTCGCTTGTTTTGCCAGTTGCAACTCTACGTAATCGTTTTCTAAATCTAAATCTTCTGAATCATTAATATCATCATCGTAATAATATACTCCTTTTCCTTCTTCATCATCATCGTTCGCATCATCCTCGCTTTGAGAATTCAAAGAAGAATTCAAAGAAGAATTGGAATCAGAAGAAGTGCTGCAACCTAACGAAGATGTGGCTCTTCTTACTAAATACCTTCTTTGCGAAGAAGAACACAAAGAAGTAGTATTCGTAGCAGCAGCAGCAATAGTACTCGTACTCGTAGTACTCGTGCTGGTGCGAGCGCAACAAATCGCCGTCGTCGTTCGTCGCGCGATGATGTTGAGCATCATCGAACAAGACCGCATCTTTTCTCTCTCGACAAGTTCTTTTAGTATGAAGAAGAAGAAGAAGAAGAAGGAGAAGACAAAACAAACAAAACAAGAAAAAAGGAAAAAAATTCAAAAAACAAAAAAAAAGAGATTTGATGAGTTGAGCATCACAAAAATTTCTCCTCACTCATCTCGTCTCGTTTTATATTGTACCACTGTGTATTAGAGCACACAACGCGCACGTTTTATTAAAACATCGTCATCATCATCATCCTCTGCTTTTAATAATATATTTTTTGTAGGAGAAGAGAGAGAGAGAGAGAGAAAGAGGAACGACAACTCTAACAACGGATTTGGGGGGAATTTCCAATCAAACACATCAAATAAAGAAAGAATGCCGCCGAGGAAGAAGAAGAAGAACGACAAAGACGACGGGAAAACAGACGCGCAAAGAGCCGCAGTCCTCGAGACAGACGAGGAAATTTTGAGAGAGCGTCAAGTATCCACGAAAATTTATCAGTCCGCGCTGAGCAGCAGAATTGTCTCGTCCGCGTTGCCGTCCACCGCGGAGGTTATTCAAACGAGGAAAAACCAGCTGTTCAAATCGGACGCGAAAGATATCGCGAAGAAAGCGAACACGAGAAAGTCGAGACACATGGTGGTATTTCCCGGACAATTCGCGCAGATTAGTTTCATGAACAACAACGCGAGTGGTGGTGGTAATGGTGGTGGAGATAATAATAACACCACTTCTGCTGCTACGAACGCGAACGCGGTGGAGTTTGGAGAACTCGCGGATTTGGATACGCAAAATCCAGTTTGTTACATCAACTTCCCGAACGGCATCGGGAAGATGAAACTGTACGGGACCATAGCGAGGGCGAGAGAGTCGAGGTATTTCACCTTGAACCTTGGAAGCGGAGGCGGCGGATCGTCGAGGAAAGATTCAGGGGCGAATGCGAACGCGAATCTCGAAGATTTCTTCGACGGGGTGTTAATATTCTCCCAATGGGCTTGGATCGGGACGAAAGAGGAGAATCCGGAGGAGAAGCCATTGTTGGAGATTCCCGAGAGCGTTTGGAAGACCATGAATAGCGGGAATAAGAAGACGGCGATTGATTGGGAGAGGAAGAACAACAGCACGTTGGGCAAGAAAAAAGGAGGAGGAAAGAAGGGAGATGAAAACGACGACGCGAACACCGACGCCGCCGACGATAGCGTGATTACGCTCGGCGACTCCGACGAAGAAGAAGGTGAAGGAGGAGGAAAAGATAATAAATCAAAAGACGCCGCGGGTGGTCGAAGACCGAAACGTCAGGCAGCGGCGAAAGCGGAGAAGAATCTCGCCGATAACGACGGTTTAGGAAACATTGATTTCGATGGAGACGACGACAGCGATTCAGACGACGGGCACATGACGTCGCCGCAAGCGCTCGTGAGAGGGAAAGCGACGATATCAATAATCTCGCCCATCCAGCCGAGCATAGCCGGGAGAGAGGTATCGTTGCGATCACCAGGCGGTGGAGGTAGTGGAAACGCGAAAAAGAAATCATCGACGGACAAAGCTGCCGCCGCGGCTGCCGCGAAGAAAAAGGCGCAACATCAAAAGAAGAAGAAACGCGAGGAGCGAATCGAGCTCTCGGACGCGGACGACTCGGACGACGTCATGGACCTCATATCGTCGGACGAGAGCAGCGAAGACGACGAACCAATCGCGAAGAAGGCGCGACCAGCGAGACGTTCTAGCGCAACGGCGACGAAATACAAGGAAGATTCGGATTCAGATGATGATGATGCTGACGAGGATGGAGAATCTGAGGAGGAGGAAGAGGAAGAAGAAGAGAGCGACTTCGACGACGACTCAGATTTCGAGTAATATAATTCTAAAACAAACACGAGAAAAGTAGCGAGAAACCAAGAATAGATTATAAATTTAGATGCGAGTGGTACAACACGTAATGATAACAAACAACAGCGACAACGACAACGCGAGGATTACTTCTTCTTACTTAGTGCTCTTTCAAGAACTTCTGTAATCCGAGAACAGCGCTGTTCGATCCCACAAACATGGGCGATTTTTGATGGATTGACATAGGTTTCACTTCCATGACCCGTTCGTCGGCCATTTTCCCTCTCGTCGCCATTCCGTTCGCTTGCTCCGCAATCATAGCAATCGGCGCAACCTCATACAATAATCTCGCCTTACCTTCCGTCGCCTTCACGTCTGGAGGGTACAACCAAATGCCGCCGTATAACAACGTTCGATGGAAATCACCGATGAGAGCGCCGATGTACCTATACGACCAAGGATCTCCTTTTCTCCCGTCGATTTCGCCCGTTTGTAACTGTTTCACGTACTCTCTTAACTCCGGAGCCCATAATTGCACGTTCCCATTGTTCCCACTATAAATGCGTTTCATATCTTTGCCGTCTGGAATTTGTAACTTTTCGTGCGACATGACAAACTCGCCGATTTGTTCGTCCAGAGTGAAACCAAACACGCCGTGACCAGTGGTAATCATAAAAACGCACGACGAAGAAAACATGCAATACCCAGCCGCGACTAAGTTCTCTCCGGATTGATTCGCGTTTTCCGTGCAGTTTTTCATGATTTCCTCGGCAGATTGCGTCGGGTCAATGTCGCACTCTCCGGGTGAATAAATGCCAAAAATCGCACCCGTCGTGACGCACGCGTCGATGTTCGAGGACCCATCGATCGGGTCAAACGTCACCACGTAATCTCCATTCCCAACGTTCGTCGCTGATAAAACCGGGTGATCTTCCTCCTCCGTAACAATCACCGAACTTCGTCCGCATTTTTGTACCGCGTTTAAGAAAATATCGTTCGCGATGACGTCCAACTTCTTCTGTTCGTCTCCGCTTTCATTTTTCCCACCCGCTAATCCAATATTCCCTTGCAACGGAGCTGCTTTCACTAAGCTCATGATTTGCTTACACGCGATGGCGATGGAATTGATGACGATGACTAAATCGTCGTCCAAATTCCCGAGTTGTGCCTGGCGAGTCAGCCATATGGAGAGCATTTTTTCCGCAGAACTGTTCGTTGTTTGTTGTTCTTGAGACGCCGAAGAGTAAAATCTTTTTTTTTGTGTTCTTCGTGTTGAACAACTTTTCTTCATCATCATCATCATCATCTTCTTCTTCTTCGAAGACAAAGAAGAAGACAAAGAAGAAGACAAAGAAGAAGAAGCCATCGTCATCGTCGTCGTCGTCGTCGTCATCGCGTTCTGTCTCTCTGTCTGTCGTGGTAAAAAAATGAGGAGAAAGAGAAAGAGAGAGAAGAAGAGAGAAGAGATGAGAGATATCTTTTATCCACAACAACAAGAAACTTTATGAGAGAGAAAAACTTGTTTTGTGTTTTTTGTGTTTTTTTTTCGATTTGAGAGTCACACGTTTGACCAAAAAGTCGTCATTTTACTCGTCGTACTCACAATTCGAGATTCCGCACTGAACTGTGAATTAAAAACGAGAAGAAGGAACACAACACAACACAGAAGAAGAAGAAGAAGAGAGATGATGTCTCGCTTTGTTGCGACCACCACGACCACGAGCGCTGCGACTCCTGCTTCTGCTCGTCTCGCCGAGAGTCGTCGTTTTTGTCGTCGCGGAGGAAGGAGTCGTGCGACGCTCACCACGTCGACGCCTTCTCTTTTGCCCCCGAAAACGACTTTTAACGACGACGCAATTCTTCTGTGTCGTCGATGCAAAGTGCGAATTAATGTTGTTCGCCGCCGCTCGGGCGAGGGTTTGGGTAGGAAAAGTTTTAACGCCACGAGCGCATCATCTCGTTCGCGGAAGAATAATGCGTCGTACGGCGGCGACAGCGGCGGCGACAGCGGCGCGTACTATGAAAAGGAGAACGATGGAGGAAGAGGTCGTCAGAAACAAATGCAACAAGATCGACTGGCCTATACGAAGTCGAGAAACAGAGAAAATACGTACGATTTTGCGCCAACGAGAAGAGGAAATAATAATAGTAATAGTAGCGGGTGGTTTGAAGAGGACGAATACGAGACGCAAGAACAAAGAAAAGGAGGAGGAAGAGGAGGAAGAGGAGGAGGAGGAGGACGGAATAGTAATAATAATAATCAACAACCTCGTCTGTTTCCCCGAGAACTGGATAAATTCTTAGTCGCCGGCGCGTTTGTCGTCGGTATCGGCGCCGGCGTCGTTTTCGACACCGCAGTGGACTTGGAACCGTCCAACGTCGCGTCCAGGGAGATTTTAGATCGACGAACGCCGTCGAGCGAAGTGTGCATGGCGAACGGGGCTTCGGCGATGGTGTTTGACCAGAGGGTGTTTTTGTCCTTGAATCCTTTCAACGTGTACGTGGCGCAACCAGAGGTGAAACCGGGGTGTGTTTTAAGAAGATCAAACTGGTCGGTGTTGGAGAGAGAGAAAGTAGTCACGCAAGATCAAGAGAACGATTGCAAGAGGAATTTGAACACGTTCGCGTACGTCGGGGATTTGAAAAAGTCGCCAGAGGTGTCGTGCGTGTATCACTCTGAAGAGGCGGAGAATCAGTTCATGAAGGACCCGTCGAAAGCGGTGTTGGGCGACGGCGTGAGAGGGAGCGAGAAGGGCAAGAATATCGCCGGTGGCGGAGGAGGTAGTAATAACAAATCCTTTCGATAGATGCAAGGTGCAACTGTGCTCTCTAAGTTTCAACTAAATCCTATATATATGACTAACGACCGACGAACTCGTCCAGCGTTTTCTGCGTGGCGTCGAAACTCTGTCTTCGATCGGCCGCATCTTCCATTTTCGTTTCCATCTTGTTCCCTTTTTTCGTACCGTCGAGAAAATGACCCAACGTTTCTAGTTTATTTTGAACGCTTTGCCATATGATATCGTCCACGCTATCTTTCGCGTGAAGAAATTGAACCAGGACGGAATCTCGCTGTCCAATTCTGTGCGCGCGGTCTTCCGCTTGAAGTATTTCCGCCGGCGTCCACGAATATTCCGAAAAGACGACTAAACTCGCGCGCGTGAGAGTCAAGCCGACGCCGGCGGCTTTAATCGAAAGCACTGCCACTTTCGGTGAGTTTGCGTCGCACCTTTGGAAGGAATCCACTAAACCTTGACGCAAACCGCTCGGCGTTTCGCCATCGATGCGAATGAACTTAGTTTTTGTCTTCTCCATCGTCTCCACGGCGGCGTGTAGCAAACACTTGTGGTGCGCGAAGAACAAAATTTTCTTCTCCTCGTCGACAGACTCAAGGAGATTTTGAAGATAATTCTGTACAGTTTTCACCTTCGCCTCTGCAGTACTTAAGTAATATTTGTTCATCAACATTTTACGCTCTAAAGTTTCCGTCTCTGGTAACGCATTCATAGCCTGAACGATCGGTTGTATTTTTGAAGTCCTCTCCGCTTTCGGTATCTCCAAGAAAATTTGTTCCCGTTGTTTAGGCGGGAGCTGCGTGAGCACGTCTTTCTTCTTTCTGCGAATCATGACCGAAGAAGAGACGACGGCGAACAACTCTTGACTTTCGCTCGACCCGCTAAAGGCGCCAAATCGCCCTCCTGAACAATATCTTTGACCATATTCTGATAATTTCGGAAAAATATCCGGTCGCAAACTCGTCAGTTGCGAAAATAACTCGATTGGTTTCGCCAGAGCCGGCGTGCCGGTAAGACAGATTGCTCGTTTCGCGCGTATAAGAAAGGGAACGACAGCCATCGTTCGTTTGGCTTTCCGGTCTTTGAGAAAGTGCGACTCGTCGCACACGACCACGTTCGCTTTCATAACGTTGAAAACGAGCTCGAATAACTCCTTCTGTATCTGATTACAGATGGAATACGGCACGATAATAAAATCGATTTTTGTCGATGCGCTGCCGCTGCCGTTGCTATTTTTTCGCATTTCGTTCAAGATATCCTTGGACTCTTTCGCGGATTCAATCTTGCGCACTTTCACTGCGCATTCACCTTTTCCATCGTCGCCATCAACTCCCCCGAGCCATTTCTCGATTTCGTGTTTCCACGTGTCTTTTAAACTACTAGGACAGAATATAACACACGGCCAATCTTTCGAATAAACTTTCGAGACGCCCAAAGCTTGAATGCTTTTCCCTAAGCCCATTTCGTCACCAATCATAGCTCGACCGTCTCTCTTAAGAACAAATTTTACGCCTTCGCTTTGAAATGGAAATAACTTATCTTTAAACGGAATAGAATTGAACTGATTGTCGACCATTTTATCGTGAATCATTCGATCCGCGCTTCGCAAACTTCGTCTCACGAACGGGTGTGGATAAAGGATATTCACCGCGTCGTTGATATCAAATTGGCGCTTCAAACTCGACACGACTAGATCCAACCTTCCGTGAGGTATACCATCCCACGTGATTATATTTTTCATCACCGTGCCGTTATTAATTTCTTCCAACTGTTCTCTTCTCTCGTACTCTTCCGCGCTTTCTCTTGCGAACGCTGCGTCAAACTTCGCGACGAGTCTGTCAAACTTCCGAGCGATTGGCGCCGAGATGAACAGTTCAAACTTAACGCGTCCAGCGTTATTATTACCACCCTCGCTGGGTAAAATGGATATCTTTTTCACCGCGTGATGTTGATGCTGGTAGTTCTGTTGCTGCAAAACCTCTTGTTGTTGTTGTTGTTGTTGTTGTTGTTGTTGTTGTTGTTGTCGTTGTTGTTGCTGAGAATTTTTCATAAAATCAAACGCGTTTGTCGTCGTCGTTCTCTGCTTCTTTCTCTTCTCTTCCTCTGCTCGAACGATAATTTGATCGAACTTTTCCTTGTCCATCTCAATCTCAAAGTCGTCCTCCTCCTCGTCGAAGAGCGACATCGGAGAAGAAGAAGATGAAAAGAAGATGAAAAGAAGATGAAAAGAAGATGAGAAGAAATCTAAGCACCGGAGGATTTCAATATCGTAATTCTTCTTCCGTCGTTTACTAATACCGAGAGGGAAAGAGAGAGAGAGAGAGAGAGGGAAAGAAGAGAGAAAACGACGAAAACGTCTCTAAGAAATGCGGCGCATCAAAGTTTCGCTGAAAATGTCATCTCTTCTTCTCGTCTCATCTCTTTGTGTTGTTGTTCGCCTTTAAAACACAGTGAGGAGGAGGACGACAAAACAACAGAGAGAGAGAGAGAGAGAGAGAATTTTTTTTTTCAGCAAACAAAACTTAAGAGGAGAGAGACGATCGTCGTCCAACCGTCGTGTGAAAGGAAAGCGGAAAGAGCAGCGCGAGAATTTTTTTTTTTTTGCTTTGTTTGGAATCCTTTGGATAACGACTTTTGCCTCTTCGGCACCACGTCTCCTCATTTCTCCTCATAAAAGGAGAACTAGAAAAAAAGAAGTTTCGACAGACAGCACTCAACGCGCGGTCTTTTACAGCGTCTATTTTTCTGTATCTTTATAAAGTAAACGTAGCGTAGACAGTAACACACCTCATTTAAGGATATAAAAATGTTCGCGTCGACGACTTTATCGAGCGTTTCGTTTTCGCGTGCGAATGTGGGTGGGGCAACGACGTCGTCGGCTTCGAAAGGCAGAAAAGTGACAATGGTGATGCGCGCGAACGCGTCGATGTCTTCGACGCGAACGTCCATTCCGGGTAACTTTTCCGGATTACGATCCACGAATGCCATCGACATGACGAGCACGTTATCCAGAAACGGTAACTTTAAAGGCGTCACCTCGAGGCAACTTTCTACGAAAAGTGGTTCTTCTTCTTCGTCCTCGGGTAAGAAATTGGGAGCAGTCATCAAGGGCCCACGAGCGATGTTTGAACGCTTTACGGAAAAAGCGATCAAGGTCGTCATGTTAGCGCAAGAAGAAGCGAGAAGGTTAGGTCACAACTTTGTCGGTACGGAGCAAATTATGTTGGGTTTAATCGGCGAAGGTACCGGTATTGCCGCGAAGGTTTTAAAGTCCATGGGGATATCGTTGAAAGAAGCGAGAGTGGAGGTGGAGAAGATCATCGGTAGAGGTTCGGGTTTTGTAGCGGTTGAAATTCCGTTTACGCCGCGAGCGAAACGCGTTTTAGAACTCGCTTTAGAAGAAGCGAGACAACTCGGCCACAATTACATCGGCACGGAACACTTATTGTTGGGTTTGTTGAGAGAAGGCGAAGGCGTCGCGGCGCGCGTTTTGGAAAACTTGGACGCGGATCCAGCCAAGATTCGATCTCAAGTCATCCGAATGGTTGGTGAGTCCCAAGAAGCGGTCGGCGCTGGCGCTGGCGCGACTGGCGGTGCCGCCAGTGGTTCCAAGACGCCTACGCTCGAGGAGTTTGGTTCGGATTTGACGAAACAAGCCGAAGAGGCCAAGTTGGACCCTTGCGTCGGCAGAACGAATGAAATAAGGCGCGTCACGCAAATTCTCGGTAGAAGGACCAAAAACAACCCTTGCTTGGTTGGTGAACCCGGGGTTGGTAAATCCGCGATTGCTGAAGGTTTGGCCCAACAAATCGCGTCGGGAACCGTTCCGGAAACTTTGGAAGGGAAGAGAATGATGACTTTGGATATGGGTTTACTCGTTGCGGGTACCAAGTATCGCGGGGAATTCGAAGAACGTTTGAAGAAGCTCATGGACGAAGTCAAGCAAGACGACGCAATTATTCTTTTCATCGACGAAGTGCACACTTTGATCGGTGCAGGGGCGGCTGAAGGCGCAATAGACGCTGCGAACATCTTGAAGCCGGCGTTGGCGAGAGGCGAGTTGCAGTGCATCGGCGCGACGACGATTGACGAATACCGAAAGCACATCGAAAAGGATCCGGCGCTGGAGAGACGTTTTCAACCAGTTCAAGTCCCAGAACCGACGGTGGATGAAACCATCGAAATCTTGAAAGGTTTGAGAGAGCGATACGAAGTTCACCACAAGTTGAAGTACACGGACGAAGCTTTGGAGTGCGCGGCGAAGTTTTCTTCGCAGTACATTTCTGATCGTTTCTTACCGGATAAGGCTATCGATTTAATCGATGAAGCCGGGTCGAGAGTTCGTTTGGAGCACACGTCTATTCCGGAAGAAGCCAAAGAGCTGGACAAAGAATTGAAGGCTTTGCAAAAAGAGAAAGACACCGCGATTCGAGGGCAAGACTTTGAAGCCGCCGGGAGCATCAGAGACAAGGAGGTTGAGTTGAAATCTCAAATTAAAGCCATCACGGAGAAGAAGCAAGAAGAAGCCAAGGCTGAAATTGAGTCTGGTAAAGAAACCGGTCCGACCGTGACCGAACAGGATATTGCGGACGTTGTCGCCGCGTGGACTGGTATTCCGGTCGATAAGGTTGCCTCGGACGAAGCGCAACGCTTGATGGGCATGGAAGAGAAGTTACACGAACGTTTGATTGGTCAGGAAGAAGCCATCGTGGCGTGCTCAAGAGCTATCCGAAGAGCGAGAACGGGGCTGAAGTCGCCGAATCGTCCAGTCGCCTCGTTCATCTTCGCCGGGCCGACTGGTGTTGGTAAATCCGAATTGGCCAAATCCTTGTCGCAGTTTTACTTTGGCAGCGAGGAAGCGATGGTCCGTTTGGATATGTCCGAATTTATGGAACGACACACGGTTTCCAAATTGATTGGTTCGCCACCAGGTTACGTCGGCTACTCCGAAGGTGGTCAATTGACCGAAGCTGTCAGAAGACGTCCGTATACCTTGGTGTTGTTTGATGAAATTGAAAAAGCTCACCCGGATGTCTTCAACATGATGTTGCAAATTTTGGAAGACGGTCGATTAACCGATTCCAAGGGCAGAGTCATTGACTTCAAAAACACTTTGATCATCATGACCTCGAACGTTGGCGCCCAGCAAATTGAAAAAGGTGGCGGCGGTTTGGGTTTCCAATTGGACGACAACGTCGAAGACCAATCGTACCAAAGAATCAAATCCTTGGTTCAAGACGAACTCAAGAACTACTTCAGACCGGAATTTCTTAACCGCTTGGATGAAATCATCATCTTCCGTCAATTGAACAAGCAAGAAGTCCGTGAAATTGCGATGATCATGTTGAACAACGTGTTCAAGCGATTGAAGGAGAAGGAAATTACTTTGGACGTCACGGACAGATTCAAGGACAAGGTTGTCGACGAAGGCTTCTCGCCGGCGTTTGGTGCTCGTCCGTTGAGAAGAGCCATCATGAGATTGTTGGAAGACAACCTCGCGGAGAAGATGTTGAGTGGCGACATCGCCGAAGGCACGAGTGCTATCATGGATGTGAACGCTGAGGGTGAAATCATCGTCATGACTGGCGACGGTAAGGAATTATCCACCACCGCCTACACCGGCTCCTCTGGTATGGGATAATCGCTCGTACTCGCTTTATGAAAGTGCTTTCGATTCGAAAGAAGCGAAATTAGGCGAAAGAGAGGGAGCGACCAACCAACAAGAGACACTATTAAAACTTAGAGTGAAATAAAACACACACACACACACACACATAATCTACTAATAATAATATATCTGATAATTAAATAAGTTGCACTAAATCGCCCTTCACGATAGCTCTGTCTTGTTCTGCCAGGAGCAACGCCGAGTCTCGGACTTCTTGCACGGAAATCTCGATGGATGCATTTCTTTCCTTCAATTTCAATACGATTTCACTCAATCGAGCTTTTCTTCCTTGCATGCCTTGTAAAATATCATCCACCCCTTCGGCAATATCTGAACGCTGTTTCCTATCCGCCGCGGAATGACCAGTCAAGATCTTATCCATGTCGATCAAACCCGTTCTCGGATCGATTGCCGCGCTTTGCATTGCCACACGCATCAAACGCAGCGCCTCCGTAGAGTCTTGTTTGTCTACGGTTTTCGACAATCTAATTCTCGCCAGAGCCTCAGAAATACGTACTAAAGATTCCAATTGTCGTGGCGTCGCAGTGACGACTTTCCTCCCTCCGGCTGATCCCAATTGTCGCATCTTGACGTACCCATCGACGAGCTCTTCGCCGGCTTCTTCGCCGAGCACGGGATGACACACTTGCTTCGCGTACGAGATGTAATCTGTCAATAACTCCGCCGAAACAGTCGCTTTCGCTCTCTTCGGCGGATCTTTATAATGCAAAGAGACTAAATGTCTCGCCAATCGTCGATCCGTTTCTGGGTTTGGCTGATCGAGAACTAAGTAAAGCAAATCGAATCTCGACAACAACGTCGGCGGTAAGTGTAAGTTATCGACGATGCTCATGTTTGGATTATATCTACTTCCGACAGGGTTCGCGGACGCCAAAACAGATGTTCGCGCATTCAATACGGCAATGATCCCTGCTTTGGCGATTGACACCGTTTGTTGCTCCATGACTTCGTGCAACATCGATCGCGCGCCGTCGCCCATTTTATCAAACTCGTCGATGCAACACACGCCTCGATCGGATAAGACTAAAGCGCCAGATTCTAACACCATGTCTTTCGTTTCCGGATCTCTCGACACGTATGCGGTCAGACCAACCGCAGAAGAACCAGAACCAGAAGTATACATGCCTCGTGGCGCGACTCTGTGTACGTACGTCAACAACTGCGATTTCGCCACGCCAGGATCCCCGACGAGTAAAATGTTGATATCGCCTCGCACTTTATTCGCCGATGCGCCTTTAAACGTCTTGTTCGTCGCGCCAAAGAGTTGACACAAAATACCTTTTTTGATATCTTCGAGTTCCCAAATAGACGGCGCGACTGATTTTGCCAATCGCTCGTAAATATCTGAATGTCTCGAGAGCTCTTCGATTTCTCGAATCCGCTCGGGCGAAAACTCGAGTTCGGTGTCGCCGCGAGGCGAAATGTTCGAGGCCATCGTTTCCGTGTTTGTCGCATCGTTTTCTTCTTGTTGTTGTTGAGCGCCCATGTTCAGATCGTCCTCCATGTCACCACTACCAGTCTTCATGTACTCTGCATCTTTCATATCTTCGTTATCGTCCTTCTTCGCCGTGTTTCGAAGTTTGCCTTTCGTATCTTTGCGAATGTGAATGATATCCAGATACGTTTTATAAATCGATCGAATAGCTCGTTGGTTCGGCGCGACTCGAATAGGTACCGCTCGATACACCCCCGTCACTTCAACTCTGTCACCTGGTTTCGCCTCGTCTACTAAGGAATCGAACACGCACATGCTCACCGTGTTCGGCGTCGCACCTTCCGGAATCACGTCTGGCGTCTCTTGCATTTTCACCTGTTGCTTGTTTGCAAAGTAACATCGGTTGTGAATGAGCGTCATCGTACCTTGATTGCGGCACTCTAAACATTTCAAAGGCGGTTCATTGACGCGACCGCGGTTGACGACGACAATTTCCGGAGAAGCGCCGCAAGTTAAACATTTGAAGTACGCGCCTTTTAATTCTGGGATGACGGCTGAACATCGAGTAACCATGCCTTTGACCGCGACCATTTTATCGATATCGGACGGATTTAAATCTCTCATCGCGTGCTTTTCGAGCAAGTTGAACGGTCTGACTTCTAAACTCGGTAAGATTTGTTTTCTGAAATTCTCTTTCTCGTCGTCCGGAAGCACTTGATCCTCGTAAATCTTATTCGCTACGGTGTCAAACAACGGAATCAATTCTTGCGGATACGCAACGAGCCTTTCATACAACCAGGGGTCGTAACTCTCCAAGTGCGCACAATCAATGTCCAAGTTTATGTTATCTTTCTCGTGACATAAACGCATGACTTTAATGTAAAAGGAATCCGCGAGCAAGTCATCGTCATCCTCTTCGTCTTGGCTTTGTGTTTGCGTCGGGAGAAGAAGACGTTGACTGTCGTCGAGATCTTCCCCCGCGTTCGCATCCGTATCTTTTTCGTTGTTGTTGTTGTTGTTATTATCAGTGTCCATGGCGCCTTCGTTTCTCTTCTCCGCGCTTCCGTTCGTACCGTCATCTTTTTCACCATCGCCCGCGTTATTTCTCTCTCCTCCCTCGTCGTCTTCGTCGTCTCCTTCGCCTTCCTTTACCTGCTTATCTTTCTTCGTCAAGATGAAATTCTCCAAGAAACGACGAAATCGGTTTTGCACGTCATCGACGCTAATCGCTGTTCCCCAAATAAACGTTTGCCTGTCCTGCTCTCTTTGCAAATCTTCTGCTGCGTTTTGATCTGGATCTCTTACCGCGCGAGCTTTAGCGTCTTGAATCTCCTCTTCAGTGAGTCCCATGAACGGTCTCGGATTGAGCGACGCGAACGCGTTGTTATTATTATTCGCTGGATCCATCGAGGCCCCCGGTCTCGCCCCAGAAGCGGGCGTGAATCGAGGTTGCGCGCCGTGTAAACCCGTATCGTGCCTACCTTGCGACGCCGGCGGATTCGCATTCACAAACGGACTCGGACTCGCGAAGCCCATATTTCTGGGCGTTTGTCTCGGCGTAGGCGAAAAGAGCGAAGCGTTGATCGAATCTCTTCCTTGCGTGCCCGGTTGTTGTTGTTGTTGCGTCGACGAGGGAAATCTTGGCGTTCGCTGAACCGTCGACGGCGGAGGCTGCCTTTGTTGCGTATTAGGAGGATTCTGTTGTTGTTGCTGTTGTTGTTGCTGCTGCTGCTCTTGAGGTGGCCTCTGCGGCGGTGGTGAAAACATGCTCTCGTCGATGCCACCGCCTTGCGTCGGCGCCAAAGTTTCTTCCTCTTCGGTCTCTACGACGGGCGCGGCGGCGGCGGCGGCATCATCATCATCACCATCTTCCTCTTCTTCCGCTAACGCCTCTCCCTCTGTCTCCATAACTTCCGTTTCCTCCTCTTTTTCCGTCGTCTTTTTCTTCTTGCTCGGCGTCACGCTCGGACTTCTCCCTCCTCGTTTCTTCTTTGTTGGAGTCGTTTTTGCCGCAGCAGCAGGACTCTTCTTCGGTGAAGGCGAAACACCACCAATTTTCTTCTTCTTCTTGTTTGGCGTCGTCGTCGTCGTCTTTTTCTCCTTCACCGGCGTCGCGCTCGCGCTTCTCGTCGTCGCGCTTCTCGTTCTTCTCGAAGGACTCTCTTTCGCGACGTCGTCGAACAACTCGTCCGCTTTAGATGTTTTCTTTTTCGACGATGATTTTGGAGCGTTGTCGTTTTGTTGCGTTGATTTTTGTGGCGTCGTTTGTCGAGACGAACGACGCGTTGGCGTTGCCATTATTTACGCGCTCTTTTCTCTCTCTCTCTCTCTCTCTCTCTCTATGAAAATGCTCTCGTTGAAAAGTGAGTGTTCGTGATGAGAGTGGTGCGTATATATTTACCGCGTATAAAGTACGCGCACGCAACGACGACTAAAAACCAGACCAACGAGACGACAAAAACTGAGGAGAAGTTTTTGAATTTTTTTTGAAACCAAAATTCACTTTTTCTCGATTGCTTTTCTCTCTCTTTTGACTCCTCAAATGCTTCCTCAAATTTTTCCTCTCTTTTTGCGGTTTTGTTTCACTTTTTGGTGCCAACACTTTTGACTCACATTTGCACTTCGTGTGTCTGCAGTTTATCCAAAAAAAAACGCCGAC